>Ga0190308_1000022_pt1 | contig 61146 bp, 62 predicted proteins | sample 48700756_MG_FD_165050 | JGI IMG/M metagenome (GOLD analysis project Ga0190308, IMG submission 165050) | Hydrothermal vent sediment bacterial communities from Southern Trench, Guaymas Basin, Mexico - 4870-07-5-6_MG | ecosystem: Environmental > Aquatic > Marine > Hydrothermal vents > Sediment ...
ACTCCATCACTTGTAGATAGAGCTTATGGGAAAGTCTTGAGATTCAGTACGTACTTTAGTTCTGATGAAAGATCTATCCCTATATCTCTTCCTGGTTGTTAAGGTCATCTTGCTGGAACATAATTTCTTCATGGACAATGCTTCTCTACTTTATCGTACATCCGTAAGGTTTTCTGAGTTACTTATATATCTAGATCTGTTATTCTTTAGAAAGTGCAGAACAGTTCCTATAGTGTTCATAGCATGTCTATGGAGATGACTTTAGGTGATATTATAAGACAGCTCAACCTCATAATTGATGTAGTCGTCACATCTCTAATCTCCTGTAGGATAGAATTTTGGAAATACTATGGACTTCCCTATGATAGATTCCTACTAATAACGCTTCAGCTAGTGTATGTAATGGATGTGATCGCATTAATGAAGAATAGATATCGTATTATTCTAATATCACTCGCGTCCATCGTTATTTCAGGAATACTAATACGTTTGTTTGCCTCATTAACTCTGACCTCAATCTTGCTACTTATAATGGGTATAGAGTACAGGTTGGGATCCGTAGTGCTATTAGACAGGTTCAAAGTAGTAATATACAATGAAAAGTATATTAGGTTTTTAGAGTACTTGGAGGAGTCTCCTCACGCATTCTTTATAATACCAGCCATAGGATTACTCATAGCTACTGCAATTCTAATACCTTACTTACCTCAATATCTTACTAATGGCCTAGCTACCTATGCGTACTATCAACTCGTAACTGGAGTCTTCACAGCCCTAATTATATTCTATAAGGAGAGAGGACAAGAGTGCCGTAATAGTGTTCATTGATGTAAATAGAGAATTGAAAAAATGAGGAAAGAAATGTAAGGATAGGCTTATGATATTTAAAGCCACAGCGTTAGTTTACTCTTCCGTTAACCAATCTGGCCAGATCTCGTGGATGCGCTTGACTGGACTCTTCCATGGAGGTCTATAGCCGTACTGTTCCTCTAGCTGGAGTCTGTTCTCTACACTAGCCACTAGGTACCTGGTCTGTATGACCACGTCGGGGTTTACGCTTATCGAATCTATCCCAGCTCTAACTAGGAAGGCTGTGAACTCTGGGTAGACGCTAGGCGCCTGTCCACATATCGAGATAGTCCTGTATCCGTAGGGGCTCTCATGAGCCCCTCTTATCAACATGTACACTGCCCGCCTTACCGCTATATCCCTCTCATCGAAGTACCTCTTGTCTATGGCCGGTAGTATGGCTGAGTCTCTATCGGTTCCCAGTACTAGCTGTGTTAGGTCATTTGTCCCTATACTGAATCCATCGAAGTACTTACTGAAGAGGTCTATACAGAGTACTATTGAGGGGACCTCTGCCATAGCCCATATCTTGAAGTCTCTACTACTCTCAAGTCCCTCATCTGCTAGTATATTTATGAACTTCTCCGCCTCCCATAGAGTTCTCACGAAGGGAACCATTACCCATACATTAGTGAGACCATACTCTTCTCTGACCTTCTTTATAGCTCTGACCTCAAGTCTAAACGCCTTCTCGTACTGTGGACTTATGTACCTACTGGCTCCTCTCCATCCGAGCATGGGATTATCTTCATGGGGTTCGTATTTCTCTCCTCCCCTGAGTTGGGCATATTCGTTAGTCTTGAAGTCGCTAAACCTTACTACTACTGGTCTTGGATAGATTTCTCTAGCCACCATAGCGACCCCATCTGCCATAGTATTTATCAGTTTATCTCCCCTTCCCGTTTCTAGTAGGTACAGTGGGTGATCTCCTACATAGCTTGCGAAGAGGAACTCTACTCTGAGTAGCCCTATACCATCGAAGGGTAGATCCTTGTAGTCCTTTATCTTCTCGGGTACTCCTAAGTTCATGTACACTTTGGTACCTGTGGGTGGTCTTACTGCCTTGAGTATTATCTCTATAGCAGATGCTAGTTCCGCTGAGGGGACTGCTGTGGGCTTAGCCTCTTCAGGTGGTTTTACTACCTCCTCAACTATTCCCTCGTAGACTACTCCTGTCTTTGCATCTACTGTATAGTCCTTTCCCGTCTTAAGGACTTTTGTAGCCTCTCTAGTCCCTACTATACACGGTATTCCTAGCTCTCTACTGACTATAGCTGCGTGACAGGTCATCCCTCCTTCATCCGTGACTATAGCTGATGCTATTCTCATGTAGGGTACCCAGTCTGGATTTGTCATGACGGTCACTAGGATATCGCCTTTCTGCATGAGCTTAGCGGCTTCCTCTGGACTGAAGGCCACCTTAGCCTTTCCTGCAGCTATTCCAGGACTAGCTGGTAGCCCTCTCACCACAGCCTTAGCCTCTGCTACCTTAACCGTCTTGACCTCTTCTCTCTTGGCTTCTTTTGCGCTCCACACAGTTTCAGGTCTAGACTGTACTATAAGTACGTTCTCAGGGAAAGGTAGGTCTCTGTCAATTGCCCACTCTATGTCCTGTGGCTTTCCATAGTGCTTCTCTATAGCTACTCCTAGTTCAGCTAATTTCTTGACCTCTTCGTCTGAAAGACATGGTACTTTCCTCCTCTCGGGTGGTACCTCTGCGTGTATGGTTTTACCTGTCTTTGGATCCCTTATGTATTCTACTGTCTTTTCAACTATCCTCCTATCTATGATCTCTAGTGTATTCTTGTCTACCACCCACTCATCTGGGGTCACAGATCCACTGACTACTGCCTCACCTAGTCCCCAGTTACCCTCTATCACTATCTTGTCCTTCTCTCCAGTGACTGGGTGTATAGTGAACATTACTCCTGCAGCCTTAGCATTAACCATCTTCTGAACGGCTACGCTTATCAGCACCTTTTCATGAGCAAAGCCTTTTTCTTCTCTGTAGAATATGGCTCTTGGTGTGAAGAGACTTGACCAGCACTTCTGTACCATTTTGACTACTTCATCCTCTCCCTTGACATTGAGAAATGTCTCCTGCTGTCCAGCAAAGCTCGCATCTGGTAGATCTTCTGCAGTAGCACTACTTCTGACGGCTACGAACTCTTCATCTTTTCCACACCTCTTGGAAAGCTCTCTATAAGCTCTTTTTATCTCCTCTTCTATATCCTTTGGCATTGGTGTACTCTCTATGAGCTCTCTTATCCTCCTACTAGCCTCTTGATACTCTTCAGGCTTACCCTCTTTCACAACATCCTTTATTATTCCATACACCTTTTCCCTTATTCCCGTCTCCTCTAAGAACCTCTGATATGCATATGCTGATACAGCAAAGCCTGGTGGGACAGGTATGCCAGCCCTAGTCATCTCCCCCAGATTCGCACACTTACCCCCCACCAGGGGTACATCGTCTTTAGTGAGCTCCTCAAACCATAGGATGGTCTTCTTAGACCTCTCCACATTCATTCTACATACACCGTATGGCTCTTTACACAGCTCTATTTAAGGTTTACACCTATTAACCATGAACTCTATAGACCAGTGGTAGGGGCCTAGTAAGTTTTGATCAGTACAGCTTTCTCACACCTAGAGTATCTTCTCTTTTTAAAACCTACTGAAAAGAAAGCTAAGCGGGCCCGCCGGGATTTGAACCCGGGACCTACGGCTTTCTCCCCTTAAATCCGGAGGCCGTCGCGCTATCCAAGCTACGCTACGGGCCCTTATATAAGTATTAAGGGAGAAGGTATAAGACTTATCCTCCTCTATTAAGGATAGGTGAACATGGATCTCCTTAAAGTCTTAAGGCTTCTCTTAAGCGAATACATACCAGGCATAGAGAATATAGAGATGCATGATGACTATATAGTGATACATGTTGCTGAGCATGGGAAAATAGCTAGAGCATTGAGTAAGCTTTTGGACAAAGGATTGATCAAGAACTATTCTATAGACCTAGGAGTAGTACGTGTAGTCCCCTCGATGGAATTGCTCTATCGTGCTTTCATGACTGCTGCAAGCTCTTTCGAGGCCACGCATAAGCCTTCTGAGGGAAAAAGAGGCGTAGTGGTACTGGATATAGGTGTGCTCTCAGTGTATACGAAGTGTACTTCACTTCTAAGATCTATCATACTATCCGAGATATTGGCTCGTTCTCTCAGTACCCATGGTTTTAAGATTAAGCCTATAGTCGTCCTAGACGACTTGGATAGAGATTTTTCCATACTCCTATGGGCTTACGATAGGGATTTACTTGATCTACTACCACCATACGCACTTGTACGCACCCTAAAAATTCTCTCCGAGATAAAAGAGTTAAGAAGTAGACTAGAGGATTTAAAAAGAGAGGGTAGACATGAGGATGCTATCAAACTGCTGAGTGATATTGATGGTAGAGTAGGTGAATTAGCTGAGCTTAAGGATAGGTATGGTAGTGCTATTGATCATATAATGGATATCGTAAAGGATGTAAGTAATGTAGAAGATGAATGGAATCGAATACATAGAGCCGTATTAAAAGGTTCCCGTGATACAAAGGTGATAGCCGATAAAGTCTACAGTCATCTATCCCCTCTTTTCAAACTGTGTAAGTTGGATATAGAAGTGATACTTGAAAGTGAAGTACTGATACGCTATGGAATGATGCATAGGCTTACCGAGGGGATCTCCAAAGCCCTTAGAGTAGGGTATACAGAGAAGGGAGTAGAAGTCGAGACTCTCTCGTATCCTGGAAGACTAGTAGTAATGGATAAAAGCGGTCTACCCACATACGGTATTAGAAGATTGCTCGTAGATCTCTGGCTTCTAGAGAAGGTAGAGGCAGATCGAGTACTCATACTTCTCAGTACGCTAGAGGAGTTTTTAATGTCTAGAATACTCAAGGAAGTAGCATATCTAGTTGGAATATCGAATACCAATAGGGTAAAATTAGTAGGAGTGGGTAGGGTTCAACCTCACGATATGAACCTAGAGGAGATTCTGAAGATGATAGAGAGTGTTGTGGGAGACTATGATCGTTCTAAGGAGGTTCTGAGACTATCTCTAGTACTAAATAAGAGAAATGTAGATGTAGACCTCAGAGATGAGGAATTACTCTTGAAGTGTGCCTCATTCCTGGACCTACTAGTACGCGTAAGAGAGCTTATCCGACATATTGAACAGGAAAAGTCTAAGGGAAATGCTCTAAGACTAGTACTTCATCTAATGAAATTTTCGAGTACTATTGAGAAAGTGATTGAAAAGAACGAGCCAAGCATCCTAGTACTCTACTTAAGAATACTCCTTGAGGAACTGTATTCCCTGATAAAACACCAGTGTATTGGTAAGGATATAGTTAGGTTCTGTAGAGAAGTAATTGAGAAGGCGACTTTTATACTTGGTTTCATGAACTGAGATCTTCAAGTATAGATTTACCATAAGTCATCAAAATATGTTTAAGACCTTCTACTAGATCTTCTTCTGAGTTTTCGCCTCTGTGAGAGATCATGCTCACAGCATCTTTTACTGCTCTCTCCAGGTCTAGTTCATCTCTTAACCACAGGATTGCGAATATTGCCTCTACTGCATTACCTATTTCTCCTTTGGATTTCCCCTTAAAGTGTTCTCTGAGCCCTAATTCTTCCGCTACTCTTACAAGCAGTTTATCGGATACCTTTATCCCATAAGGCCTTCCTCTAGTCATGGTCATTATAGCTGAGGCTAGGAAATTGACTATGGAGTCTCCTAGGGAGGCGAGTCCTTTATCCCTCAGAAGTGCTACTTTCATGAAGTGCCTTCCTCAATCTGCTATCTAACTTATCTAAGGTAGTGAGAGCTTCATCTATCGCTTCTATTATTACCTCTTCTGGTCTTCTATTCCCTTTAGTCCTCACAAATATTCTTGGCACTCCTATGAGTGGATGGTCTATAGTGTAAGCTGCATATTCTACATCGGATCTTCTGTTGAGAAAATCTACGAGGAGGTTACAGAGAGTGTGTCCTTCCTCTGGTAGTTCTATTTCTATGTAATTTTCTCCTCTATCTCTTACTCTCACTATCAACTCTGACCAGCTCCTCTTTTAAGATCTTGTATAGCTGTGTTATATCTTTATTGGGAGCTATACCCAATCTACCCTCCACTAATATGCCCCTGTTGAGAAGATCATGAATAGCGCTCTTTAGAGACCTATTTGTGAATAGTGAGTAGAGTACTACGAGTCTTCTAACATTACTGGGGAGTTTAATCTTAAGTGATTCATAGTATATTTCGGATATCCTCTTGATCGTATCGAGGACTAGTTTATAATTTGCCTTACTCATGATATTCCCCTTTACTATCTTAGTCTCATAGCCCGATAGATTAAGAGCTATTTCTAGTAGCTCTAGGGGTATAGCCACTTTAAGCTCAGCTTCCGAGAGTACTCTACTTAATCTATATTTGAAGAATCCAGAGCGGGTAGGTTTTAGTGTTCCAGTGAGCTCCCTCAATAGCCTTTTCGCTTCATATACTGCTCTCTGCACTTCCTCTGGATCTCCGTAAAAGGTCACCTTAACGTGGTTTAATTTAGTCTTCACACACATATCCATAGATTTAGCTCTGAGCTGTAGTTTGTTTAAGTACTCTTCTAAGATCTCAGTCGGTACAGTTAGACATATGGTTCTCGATATCCTACCCTTCACACTAGGTCACCTTTTGAGTATGTAGAGGGAGGATATCTTTCTCCTAATGATTCTCCTACAGCTTGTACAGTAGAGGTAGTTGTCTCTTAGGATTAGGGGTTTTAGACAGTAGTTACACTTGGCTAGTACTACTCCATAATCGATACCAGTAGTACTGAGGAGGAATGGTGGACTATTCCTACCTATTACCTTAGCTCTTATTATATCTCCTATTCTCATTACATCATGGATATCCTTAACATAAGTCGAAGATACGTCAGCGCAGTGTACTATTCCAGAGAAGGGTGTGTGTACTATCCCCTTCTTTTCTATCATAAAGATTTCAGTTTTAGCTATTATGGAATTTCTAGTACCAGTGACCTCAGCGTATACGGTATCTCCTACTCTGGGTACTAGTGGTGTGTTTACAGCCTCTACTCTTATTATATGTTGTTCAAGGTCTCTCATTACTCTCCCTATTACAGTAGGTAGTATTCGATCCTCAAGAACGTAGGTATTAGTACCGGGTAGGAACTCCTCTATTACTGCGATCTTACTACCTGGTATAGCTATATCCTCCATATTCTCCCTCCTTCTCCACCCTCACTACTGCTATTTCTACCTCGTGCATTCTCTTAATATGGAATGGCATCCTGGGTGGTAACATTACCTTATCCACGAGTACTATTTTTGTACTCAAATCCATCTCCTCTAGCTCTTTTAGTACGTAGTCTATTGATGACTTCTTATGGACTGAGTATACTACATTGGATACTTCTATAGCCATCCTTAAAAACAATACGTCATATCCCTTTCTATGAACACCAAATGGAGGATTTTGAACTGTTGTAGCATTGGATACCCTTATTGGGAGGTGTTCTATATCGGCACATATGAGGTCAGCTTTTGTATAGAGATTACTGTCAGCTAGGAAATCTCTAGCGAGATCTAATGATGTCCTATCTATATCCACTCCAACTCCATATCTAGCTCCTAGGATTAGTGCCCCTATCAGTAGCCTAGCTGTACCACAACCTAGATCCAGTACGAGCCTATCGTATATATCACTATAGCTGAACTCTGCTATCCATAGGATTGTTGCCGCTAGTCTACTGTCTATGGTGTACTGTTCTAGCTCTACTCTCGGTCTGGGAATCTCTGGTACCCTCTCTAGTATTAGTTCTAATTCCCTCTTTCTCAAGGCACTCTTAAATCCTGAACCTGAGTACTGCCGCCACACCTCCGAAGGTCCTCCTCAAAATTTTACCCTCCTCGGTCTCATCAGATAGTATGAAAACCTTGGCACCTGTATCCTTAGCCATTCTACCTAGTTCCTCTATTATGTGTTCCTTAAATTCTATATCCGCTTGAAAACCACATTTTGGACACTTTACAACACTCACCTCACCCTCTATAGTAAGCTCGAATTTGTAGGTGCAATTTGGACATTTTGCTTTTACATGGTACTTGTTCAACTGTTCTGATAATAGTAGTTTATCCACTGCTGCCATTTGAAGTGCTAGTCTCACCTCCTTCTCACCGTAGGTAGCTAGTCCTGTATCCCTTGCTATGTGATGCATAAACTCTTGAAACACTTTTTTCTCCTCGAAAAGCCTTACGCCCTTGACGATATCCACAGACCTCTTGACCAGTTCATATATTCCTTCCTCACCACTATATCCAGTATCCACTACTCCCAGTATCTTATCCTTTAACTCATAATGTAGATAATCTCCTTTCACAAACTCCTCCTTAGTTGGTCCTGGACCCCCTATGATCACTCCTTTGAGATCTTGTAGTTCTAGAAATAGCCTATTAGCGTACTCTCCTATTCTCTTGTAGAATTCGTGGACTAGTTGCTCTATTACCCTCTCAAATCTTCTAGCTGACTGCCCTCCAGCTCTGTGCTTTCCTGGTACTCCTGAAGTTATCCTCTTGAGTATTCTGATACTCCTTCCCCTCAGTATGCCGAATACAGCTTCTGATCTATCTAGTACTATGAGACCATAAGTATCTCTTTCCTTTATCATCTCCTCCAATATCTCAACATGAAATACCGAGTCACAGCGATAAAGCCATGTCTTAAGCTTCTCTGGAGGCTCTATCAGGTGTACTTCCATTCTTTCCTTTCCAGGAACATCGCTGGCCACGTAGCCGCAGAACACTATTAGTCCATTAGGTGGGGTCTTAGGAAGTAGTTTTAATCTCTGCATTATACTAGTAAGTGCTTCGAGTACATGATGTCTCGTAGTTCGATCCTTGATATTCTGAGCCGTAGAGTACTCTTGTCTGAGTACGCTCATTACATCGGAGATTGGCCTCCCAGCTGGTATGTATAGTGATATGAGCTCCGTACCCCTACCCTCTTTCTTTTTTAGTTCTCTGAGTAGGTGTTCTAGTTTAAATATCTCTACCTCATCTTTCATAGACATTCTTTACCCTCTCTACTCTCCACATGCCAGCTTAGGTAGTTAGGGGTTAATTAAGCTTTTTAGTACTATTTATTTCTTCTTAAATGGTTGAGCGTATTGAGGGTAACTATCAAGATAGGAGGTCATCTCCTGTCGACTGAGGGAAAGCCGATAGATTCTGATTATCTTATCTCTATAGCTGATGTCCTTAGGAGGGCACACCGTAGAGTGTCTAAACTGACAGTAGTAGTAGGTGGTGGTAATATAGCTAGAGAGTATATAAGAGCTCTTTCAGATACCTCTGTTCCAGAGGGATTGAAGGATATTGTGGGCATATGGGTAACTAGATTGAATGCTATCGCTCTAATATCTCTCTTAAGTGACATAGCCTACCCCTTCGTGCCCACTAGTATAGAGGAGTATTTGAGAGCCCTCTCGAGTAGTAATGTTATAGTACTTGGTGGACTACAACCGGGTCAGTCTACGACTACAGTTGCGGCTCTAGTGGCCGAGGCTGGGCTTTCTGAACTTCTAATACTAGCCACTGATGTGGATGGAATCTACACCTCTGATCCTAAGAAGGATCCTAGTGCTAGAAGGTTGGAGAGAGTTCATGTGGATGAGCTTGAGAAACTCATAGTACAGGAGTACTATGCTGGTTCATATGCACTACTGGATTCTTATACTATAAGGATACTTAAAAGATCTAGGATTAGGACCTTTGTTATCTGTGGAAGACCCCCTGACAACATTCTACGGACTCTTAATGGTGAGAGGATAGGTACTGAGATAGTGTATTAATTTACTTTCACTCTAGTCTTAATACTACTTTTAAAAATAGTTGAGGAATTGTACCAGGTATATAGTATGAAAAGAGGTGCTAGGATAAATAACGGTATGGATAATGGGTGTATGATAACGCTCACATGGATTGAGGCTAGAGAGACTGTGAGAATGTGGTTGGAAAGCAAGATAAAGTGTACAAGGGGAATGGTATTAAGTGTAAAGGCAAAACAATTCTTCACCTGGCTTGGTAGATCTTCATTTTCAGCTGTAGAAGCCCACATATTCTGGAGGCTAGTAGATGAAATCGCACCACAACTAGGCCTTAAACCTATACCGGAGATGGAATCATCAGTAAGGAAGATAGGAGGAGGTAGAAAGAGATTATTCATCATCGGAGATAGAGCTTCTATTTAGATAACCTAGACTTATACTTCCACTGTTCTGATCTTCCAACTATCCCTATACTCTAGTACTTGATGGGTGGTTCTGTCATGAGATTTATCACTATCTCGGCTATATCGGCACTGTAGTCTGATACTCTTTCGAGGCTCTCTATGATAAGTCTCATTGCTATCATATCCTGGGTGCTAGTTCTACTCTCTAGTAGTGTTTGGATGAAATCTCCTACTTTAGACTTGAGTACTCTACTCCTCTGTACTACTTCATGTCCTTTATTTTTGTCTCGTTTGAACATTGCTGTTATGGTCATACTAAATGTATCTACAGACTCCATTCCCAGCTCCTTTAGAGATTTCACCATATGTCTCGGTTTCAATGGACCGTTTTCCAAGAGTGTGTGTGCTATTCTATTAATATGATCAGCTATCCTCTCAGTACTCTTGACGATTAAGCGGTATCCTAGGGCATCTCTTATACTATCCAGGCCTATTTCATGTGGTAGTACTAATCCCATTGCAACAGATTTCAATTGCCTTACAATGTAGAAGTAGAGTTTGTCCACAGTATCTTCTCTTATCTCTATCTCCTCGAGTACGCTTCTATTATAGTCGTCTATACATCCCACCACATCGATGAGCATATTAGCGGTTACAGTCATCATTCTTCTAAGCGCACTTACTGCTGGTAGTTCTCTAGGTCCAGCTAGACACTGGAACACTATAGAGTCCACGGTCTCTTCTACTACTTCAACTCCTATCATCTTCTTAGAGACAATCTCCCTCATCATCTTCTTGTATGTGTATGACTCTCCGGAGAACCTCACCTCTATGGTCTCGTACCCGACAAGGTACCTAGCTATGAGTTCTCTCACAGCTGTCTTAGGATCCATGTCCTCATCTACCTGCATCACTACTCTGGTAGGTATTAGGAGTTTCTTCCTCCCTGGTACTATCTTGAGACTATTATCGGGTTGCGGTATTACAGTCACTATATCTCCGGCCTTAATGTTCACTCTACGAACCCATTCCTTAGGTAGAGATACTATTAGTGTAGCTCCTCCTGTCAGTTGTACTCTCCTCTGGAATGACCTTGACATACATGAAGTAAGATACTACCTAAATATTTTAAGTATTTGTTAGAATTATTTATATAGCCTACATAGTTACTTGTCTACTCCATACTCTACCTAGACAAGTATTTGAATAACCCATGTTAACTATTATGGGGCATGACTTGAAAGAGTACATCCGTATACAATTAGGAGTGAGGGATGCTATTCTAATAGGCCTCCTAATGCTCATAATACTGACGAGCACTCTACCGCTCTACTTTCTTGTGAAATCCCTGGAGCTTTCCTTCATTAATGTACCCCTACTAATAGCTATCGTACTGATTATGACGTTTCTTCATGAAACTATCCATATATTATCTATGATCAGCTTTGGCATTAAAGGTATTAGACCTCGTATAGTATCTAAAGTAGGCATACCTCTAGCCTTAATGATACTATATGATGAGATGAGTATAGGTCAGTATATAGTGACCGCACTATCCCCCCAACTCATATCTCTCATCCTAATTATTATGACCTTATATTGTAGAGAGTATCTGATCACGTGGTTCTATGTAGGGCATTTAGGCGTACTATCCTATATCCTCCTTACATGCCATCTAGCAATGTCTGCAGGAGACATCTATGGTGTAGCTCTCACCCTTAGCAAGGCTAGAGGATTAAAGGGTAGGATAAAATGTATTATAGATGATAAAGGACTTAGAGAGATACTGATATACCCAGAGTTAAGAACGAAAACTAGAGCAAGAAAGAGTTTAGGGGATAGTGAAGATGATAGCAATTAGACTACAGAGTACTGTATCTAAGGATGTATATAATGTGTGTAGTAAGGTTAAGAACATTTGTAAAAGACTAGGTATAAATGTGAAGGGACCTGTACACTTACCCACTAGAATACTTTTAATTAAACATTATAGGAAGAGGATAAGAGTGTATCGATGTAAACTCTTTCTAGAATGTGATGAAATAGAATTTAGAAGGATACTGAGTAATATAGACATTCCGAATTCTGTTAAAATTGAAATAATGATGATTAAAGGTACTAAGAGATCTTGAGCTCAATGCTATCTGCTAATCATATAACTCTAGCTGTCCTGATCTTCTCATTCTCTCATAGGTCAAGTAAAGTTTAAAACTTTAGGAGGTATAGTAAACTGAGGCTCTGTGATCGCTTAGGTCACAGAGTATATACTCTAACTCGCATAGCGCCGGGGTCGCCTAGCCTGGTGAGGGCGCCGGACTCATAATCTACGAATATAAGGGCTAGATGGGGGATCCGGTTGTCGCGGGTTCAAATCCCGCCCCCGGCACCATTCCTATGGAACTTCATTTAGAAGTTTTTATAGCCTCTTCTCTTACTCTTAATCTTACGCATCTAGGTCTGGGATCTCCATATCTTATCACTGCTCCGCATCCTATGCTATTAAAGGATAACCACTCTGCCACATCTTCAGGCATTCTGAGTACTGACGTTAGGGATCGTACGTACCTTTCAGGACCGGTTAGTACTATTATGAATCCAGCTAGTTCATATAGGATTGTGGGAATGTCTGTGGGTACTTGTGTTATTGTTATTATTGAAAATCCGAACTTTCTAGTCTCTCTGTACAATCTCACTATTATACTTTCCTCTCCAGGTAGCCTCAGTAACCTATGCCCCTCATCAATGAATACTGCGATTCTGGGTCTGTGTACTATACCCTCTCTCATCATGTAGGAGTATATCTGGTCTAAGACTACCCAGGTAACGAACTTGGACACATCCTCACTAAGCATAGTCCCATCAGGAGATCTGTACACAAGTGCCATGGGCTTAAGCTCACTAAGAACATCTGAGATAGAGAGACTTGGAGAGGAGAAGAGACTGAATGCTGGTCCTATCCTAGCTATTAAGTCTTGTGCTATGGGCTTCTCTAATGCTCTAAGCGTATCGAGTACATCGTTCAGAGTAAAAGGTTCCCCTGCTTTGTAATAAGTTAATATGGTCTCCCTTAGTAGATCTCTCTGTACTGGTGTCAGTTCAAATATAAGTGAGCATGCCCATGCTATGCTTTCCGCTCTTATCTCGGGTTTCATCCCGTGAAGTTCTAGGGGATCTATTGTATTCACGCTCATGTCCAATACTATTCCATTCATCAGCTTCATCAACTTACCGTACTCACCCAGTGGATCTATGATTAATGAGTTAATTCCCTGTTCTTGTAGGTCTAGGATTAAGCTTCTAGCCAGAGTAGACTTACCAGATCCCGTAGACCCTAAGATTATCCCATGGAAGTTGGGTAGTTTAGTGAAGTCTATGTAAACCTTCCTACCGTACTCATCCTCGCCTAAGACTATGCCTCCGACAGCCTCCTCAGGGGGTACTATAGCTAAAGGGGAGAGAGGGATCAGATCGTAGGTGTAGAATAAGCTTTCCTCCTTACCCTTGGGGTTAGATGCGTAGCCATACACTATATCTCCTACATATGATTTGAAAAGGATTCCACCAAATCTCATATTTAGCTGTTGCATCACTTCTGATAGTTGTTCTAGTACCTCCTTTTCAGGGCTCAAAAGTATAGCCTTTCCGACATATAGCCTTTCTTTGCTCTTGAACCTTCTCTCGGCTATGGTATAATATCGCTTAGACCTAGTTATAGTCTTTAGCTTATCAAAGGCCTGTCCCCATTCGTATAGTTTGTATGCCTTACTCTCTATAGCATCAATTACTGCTCGTGGTGCTGGTCTCAGTTTTAGGGTTAGAGTGAAGTCTCCAGAGGTATTAAAGATCTGATGAACCCACCTACTCGCATTATAGACATCGTATGGAGATGGTATAGTGTACACGGACTCATTTGATAGTAATACTTTAAGTGGGGAGGCTATCTTATAATGAGGCTTTCTCGTAAAAGCTACGGGAAGTACTGAGGCCAGTGCATATAGGAATACTGCATCGAAAAGTGTTACCGGATAGCCCCTGTGCAGTATGAGGTTTATCCTAAAACCTATGAGTACTAAAAGACCTACTACCATAGTGATGATGAGTAGTTGTCCATGAACTCCCCTCTTCTTAAATTTTACAATTTCACCTACCTCTTCGACCTCGACAAGTTCTGCCTCTACACCATGTGATCTAAGGTGTTTGAGGATGCTAGTGAGTAGACTCTGCATTCTCGGTTTTAGGTTCCTCTTCTCCACATCCTTTACTATGACCTGTAGGAATACTCTCGTCCTTCCATTCCTACGCTTTATTATGAAGGTGTAGTTGGCGTTTGGATCGAACATTATACCCTCCAAAATAGCTCTAGCCCTACCAATGAAGGTCTTAGCATCTAGATCAGAAACCCCGTAGTGTACATCCTTAAACTCCAAGTAGGCACCATACCAGTACTCCCTCCTAGCACCCCTCCTCCTCTCTACCAGGAAGAAAGTCCTACCCTTAGTAGTGGGGAGGATTACATGAGTACCCAATAGCAACTCCTCTAGTACTCTATAGGGTTTAATGAAGATGAAAGAGAGGATTAGTGAGAGAATTGAAAACGGTGGACTGTACTGGTATATACCTATCGATGTTATTAGTAATACTATACCTATGGCCAGTATTATATCCATATACCTTCTCTACACTCAATAATTATTCTCGTAGAGATAAGTCTTATTATTAAAATCACTCCTCCTCTTCCTCAAGCTCTATTCTCCTCAACTCCTTTTGTGCGCTTCTCTCCATACTATCTATCCTCTCATATTCCCTCCTGAACTCATGATAAAGATCAAGAAATCCTCTGTTGAATGCTATATCTGATAGAACTCTTAGTCTTTCCTTTGCTAATCTCAACTTCCTCCTGAGTTCATTCAGTATAAGCTCTCTCTCGTACTCTGTACTCTCTTTATATTCCTCTACTAATTTCATACTTTCCTCTATTAGCCTTTCTACAGCTTCTATATCATAACCGTACTCTCTTAAGAAGGCTATTCTCCTGGTCTTAGAAGGAAGGGGATAGCGAGTTCCATCAGGTAGTATGTAGTACTCTTGCTCCTCCTGTTCGCGTTCACCCTCGGCTTCATACTCAAGCCATGTCATTCTCTTTACACTAGTCTTAATATCCTTCGAGAGCTTGTACATTAGGGCTACTTTTCTTTGAAATAACATAATTTGATATTTCCATATTCTCCTATCTTCTACTGGAGGGACCCCAAGTTTAGCCCTTGTGAGGAGCTCGAGAAATCCCTGTAGCGTTCCTTCTATAGATAGCTTCACTTGGATTCTGGACTCCCTAGAACTTGTATAGGGTTCTCTTTCATGAGCTTGGATCCTAAGGTATTGGACTATCTTCTCCCTTATCTCGTTTCGCGGATCTTCATCCAGGTATTTACTGACTACTCTCGCAGCGTACAGTAATCTATCGAGTACTGGTCTACTGTGAGACCTCAATCCGTATTCCTCGGTATATGTCAGGTTTACATTAAGCTCTCTTATCACCCCTATCAGCTCGTCTATTACTGGATCTATGATATCATGTGTGACTTCATGAGGTAGCTTATGGTATAACTTCACATAGCTCCATATACCATAGTCCTTGGAGTTAAGGATGAAGTTCAGTTTCCAGTATGTACTGCTACATCTCCTAGTAGCGTACTGTTCTAATAGGATATTTAGTTCATCGTCTATACCCTGTTGTCTATTGAGCACTACCAGGCCATTCTTCTTTTCCAATTGTACTAGCCCGTACTTTGCTAGTAGCACTAACCCATAGGCCCATTCATTTACTCCTAGTCTATAGACTGGTTCTTCCTCTCGCATCCAACATCGACGGATACCTATGAGAGCGTCTGCCATTAGATCATAATCTTCCATACTAAAGTTTTTCTTTATCAAATTGAAGAGCTGAGCATCATTCAGTAGGGGAGCATACGCTACTATCCTCAACCCTCTAACTACGAATCCTCGACTCTCTAGGTCGCATCTCCAGGGCAGTCCTCTAATCACCTTGTGCCACCTCTATAAATGCCTGTCTTAACTCAGGAATCATCATCACAGTATCTAGAGGTAACTCTCCTCTACGTACACCACCATAGTCCAGTATAGCGTACCACAACCACTTGAAATCCCCCTCTATCATTCCCTTTGTAAGTGACTTGAGCTCCTCTATAAGCTCATCATCTAGTGTTCCCCCTAGCTCTAGTACGGTCAGTATCTTACTAGCCAGTTTCTCATCTACTGTGGATACCAAGTAGACGAGTAGCCATCCTCTTCGATTGATCTCCTCTAGTATCTCCCTATTCTCGCTCAAAATCAGTTCTCTTACGAGTTCACTATTATACTCTTCAGGAATCTTGTTTTCGATTAGTAGCAATGACCTTGGAATCGATAGATCTAGGACTTTAAGTATTTCATCTACTGTAGGACCGAATATGAAGGAAGGTATTGGTAGTATAGTGTGCTCTTCTATTATACTCGCGAGGCTTCTGGCCTCCTCTACTACTGGTATTATTGCCTTCCTTACCTGAGGTTCTACAGTAGCTGCCTCTATAGCTAGTACTCTAGCGCACCTCCTGAGCTCGCTAGCTACTGATACCAGATCATAAGCACTAGGTACTTCGGATTCTAGAAGTTTTATCCCCGTGGGTATGTACTTGGCAAGGGTTTGATCTATCGAGAGTATGTTCTCTACGAGAAGTCTTAGCCTATCCACTACATCGAGTATTTCATCTATTCCAAAGTCCTTATAGAATAGTATACACTCATCTAGCGTGTGATCTCGGGACTCTATCCCTATCTTTTTGAGTATACTCAGATCTGTAGTATTAGAGATAGCCTCAGCGATCTCTCTTCTCATAAGGGATATTTCTCCTATTAACCCCCTAGCCCTCTCAGGCTCGCTAACTGAAAGAACTGTCTTACTGCATACTTCAGCGGCTCTTCTTGGATCCAGTAGCTTAAGCCTCGTATACTCTTCTACCCTATCTACGAATAGTGAGATTTCCTCTAACATTCTCATTCTGGTATAGGGATCTGGTAGAGGTGTTAGTATACATTTTAACTTCTCGAGGATTACTAGTGATCGCAGTCCCTCTAATATCTTTTCGAAACCCTCTCTATCCATACTCGAAGGTATACTCCTGATATCTACTCCTATGCTCTTGAGTATTTCTTCGGGGTTTGCTATGGCGAGTCGATAGATTATCGGAGTCATAACCCTACGCACTATTTCTAGATTTCTTGAAGGAGGTAGTGCTATGCGCTCCTCGAGTATTCTGAGCACCTCAAGTGGACTGCTTATGTTCTCTTCTCTACACACTTTCGCTAGTACGTGTATAGATCTACCTAGCGCATTGAGGTAGTCTAGGTCTCTAGCTATCTTATATACCTCTTCTAGACTTGAGATCTTGACATCTCTATAGAGATCGAGTACTGTTCCGGCATATCTCGTTATCGCATCAAGTGCAGTATCATATTTACTGGTTATCTTCGATAGTGTATAGAAATCCTTTATCTTCTCTAATTCTACTTTTAGTTCAGGTCTACCTCTTAGTAGTTCTTCTTTAATCTGGACTAGTGTCCTATTTTCAAGCGCCTCTACATACTTGGATAGTTCTTTCTCAACTTCTTCTAGTAATCTCCTCTCTACTAGTGTACCCTTAAACATCTTCAATACTTCTGTTAGGTCTACTTCTCTCATTCTCATTCTGGTAATCTCTTTTACAAATAGAGGATGAAGCCTTCTTCCTAGGGTAGTACTGATTCCTAATGGTGTGATCCTCATGGTGGAGTAGACCTTATCCAGTAGCCTATATCCTCTAGATGATGCTTTTTCGGGATGTTTTAATCCTACGAAATCCCTCATGATTTTTACTATACCTGGGAGTGTGCTCTCCTTGAGAATAGATGATGTGTACCTTAGCGTCTGTCCTGTGGTCACTAGTCCTTTTGATATGCTCTTCCTAAGCCTAATACTCCTTATATTCCTAAGGCTCTCCTCTAAGGCTGTAGCCCATACTTCTACTCTCCTCATACCGAGTTCCGATGTTCTTCTCCAGGGTTCTACGGCCCTCTTTGCGGCTCTAAAACTGGGTTCTAATCTGGCTATTACCTTAAGGCCCACTAGTTTTGAAAAGTAGTTAAACGCTTTCGATCGATATACCGCCCTACCTATCCCTACTATAAATGCTATAGTAGACATCACATATGCCCCTAGTACTCTATCCCACACTACTCCCGCTATCCACCCTGTTACCGATATTCCTCCAAACATACCAGACAGTACATCTGCTGCTAGTAATAGGATTATGAAATTCCTCAGTACTGACTCTGCCATTTTACCTGCAATATTCAGCTCTGTAAACAATCCTATGTTTCTAGAATTCCAAATATCTCTGTTAAGCTTAGTATACGGGTTGTAGAACATCCACGGTTGAAAAATCCAAGCCTTACCGGGGGGCATTTCAATCCTGAGAGAGGCAAACCACTTAGGACTAGCAGTACTATTGGCTATTTGAGTACAGTTTATAGATACTCTGTACACGGGTGGTCTATATTCGGTATACCTTAGGAAATCGATCTCGTCCATGGGTGGTCTTATAAATACTCTAGGATCTGGGTATTGAGGATAGTACTTCCAGATCTCTCTTAAAGTCCTCTCGTCAAGCCAGTACTGTCTACTATACCAGCTGACGTAGTTATTATAGAGCTTATGAAGGAGGTCAGGATCAATCCAACTGACATTATAGTAATTCTTCAATTCCTTAATACTGGACTTAGTAACCTCATAATCTAAAGTGAAGTTTACCGGTCTATCGAGCCAAGAGCCATTAACGTAATAGCCTATGATCTCAACTCTAGGTCTAGAGCCTATGAGAAATATAGTCCTAGAACTGTTTACAAAGAAGTATAGAGTATAAGTGAGTGATCCATTAGTACTTATTGAAAGGATACTAATCCTACCCGGACCTCCTACGATACAACCCCAACCGTATACACCAGAAGAGTTGAATAGAAAATCGCCAGGAAGATTCACCTCTAAACTATCGTAAATGCCCTCGTAGTATAGGATGCCATCAGATACCTTAGTCTTCTCAGTTGCGTGATCCCTAATAGGAGCATATAACGGATAACTAATGCTCAAATTAATATCTTGACTGAAAGAGAGCCAGTATACATTTAGGGAAGTTAGTCTATACCTTCCCAATGGTATAAGTATGAGTTTCTTTGCAAACCTATTTAACTGATATACGTGGTATTGACCGTAGTTCTGATCTTTTAGTATCACCATTACAAAGGGTATACCCTTTCTATGCGCCTTAACCTCAGTGTAGAGTACTCCATAAGACTCTGGTGGTCTTTTCTCTATTTTCAACTCACTTAGCTCTCTTGGTAACTGTGATAGGTTTACTGCTGCTGGTAGGGCATAGGTGAATATTAGTCCCCATGCTATCAGTAGAATACCTAGCCTCCTAATCCTAGGCGCTGGTAATAGGCATGATCCAAAGGTGAGCATACTTATACCAAGTCTGCTACACACCCTCAGTAATTCTAGAATGATTATCGATAGTAGCATTATCCAGTTATAGCAGTACATTAAGCCTTTAAGCATACCAGTACTAAAACTAGTACCTAGTCTAGCCATTATGAAGGTGGAGCTAACGCCACTAACGGGAGGAGCACCACCAGTAGAGCATCCGACTACCATAGCCAGTAGTTCAGCGTAAGTTAAGGATAGCATTATTCCAGTTAAAAACCTCATCCTATCCTGGACGACATTTACTAAGTGTTGAACTCTATCAATAGCTATCTCAGGGTCTAAAGCATATACGGGGATGCCAGCTAGCCTGGAGATGACCTCAGCATTAAATACAATTAAGGAGACTGATAGTGCTAGAATGGAAATGCCAATAGAGCCTAGGTGACCTAGGGCTTCATCACGTCTACCCATAAGCCAACAGTAGATGAAGTAGCCGAGGAGAAAGGAGCAGGAGAGAGCACAGCAACATATGGCATAGAACATCAGATATACCTCCTAATGGATATAGTCCCTACACCTCCTAGTATTCGGGTCATTCCAGCTGAAACTGCTATAATAATGGATAGTCCCAAACTACACATAATGACTATCGATATAAGTTTCCATGAAATTTTAGCAGTTATATCGGCTATATTGATTATATTTGGATTGGTTTTAGAATCATTACTTGCTCCTATGACTTTTACTATTACTCTTTTAGATATAGTCTCATTTCCTCCTCTTACTCTTATGATCGTACTGTAATCGCCTGGAGTAGCCCTATCAGTAGCCGTCACTGTTAACGTAGCAGTTAAAGGGGGGTTCCCTTCGCTTGGATATATCCCAAGGGATATGGAGTTATCAAAAATACTGGGGTCTACTGTTATACCTACCTCTTCAACCTTACCATTAACTCTAAGCGCTGCTGTAGTACTAGATCCTACTCGAACTTCTATCACGTCTGGACATGTCATATTTAGTATAGGCGTACCAACGGTACTCGTGGATACGCTATTTGGAGGGTTTATGTCTGTACCAGCTATATCTGAATAAAATTTATATGCCTCATTAGCCAGTATGGGTATTCCCACAGCTGTAGCTATGTAGATTGATAGTAGTCCCGCCCCCACTTTCCTAAGAGTATCTGTTGCAGTTAATGTAGCACCTATACAAAGTAGCCAGTTAGCGATCATACTGAACATTTTTGTGATCAATACCATTACTAGTAGTGAAGTAGCCGCTATGGAGAGAGCCCAATTCTGCCAGAGGAGGACTGAGCCTAGTATTTCGGAGACTGGTTGTAGGAACGGTATGGCTATGAAGGTAGCTCTCATCATACCTATGTTGAGTACCCACGTATAGGCAGTCTTCCACATCTCCTCGAATTTTCCTGCAGCCTTGGAGAGAAGCACGGTAACGCTCGCTAGATCGAATATGTCTACAGTTTCTCCATATATCTTAGCGTAAACAATACTCGAGATCCAAGCTAATCCCCATATTACTCCTAACATTATGAGTACTGTGGCACACCTATCGAAGTAGTGTAGTGCTTCAGCTCGCCTACCCATTAACCACTCCTTAGCTCCGAGAGTGAGGAGCACGGCTATGGATATAGCGGGGACGAGTAGTACTACTGGACCGGTTGGAATATTGCTGAATGCATAGGAAGGGGGACTACATGAAATCGATGTTTGCATAGTTTCCCTCTCCAGTCGAGGAATTACGATTACCAGTAGTTTAAGTCCCCATGAAGAAGGTCTTTATGTATCCAAAACCCCTATTGACTATGTTGACAACTATATTTCCTAGTGCTTCTGCTTCATGGAAACCAAGGGCTTTTGCTACTGGTCCTATATTGTACGCTATTAAGAATACTATACCTATCACTGCTAGTACTGTTATCGCCCTCCATAGGCTACTCATGGCCATTAGCTTTCCGAAGGGACCACCCCAAAGCCAATTACCGAGAGCAACAACCATGAACACTATAAAGGCTATGATAGTAGCCCCAAATAAAAGTGCCAGTCCTATCTCGGCATATGGTCTTATAGGCCCAAGTACTGCCTTCAGTACCTCTTCAGGCTCAGGTTGTGCTAGTGCTCCTATTGGGGAGATCACTATGCTCATTAATAATAATGCGATCACTATGGCTTTTCTCATACTACTCACACTATATTATTTAACGCACTTAAATATTTATTTTTTCTTGATGATATATCACATATATTGTGACACTTCAAATACATCTGTATATTCATAAAATATCTAAATATATTATTTTATGAATATAATTGGTTTTCCTTCAGTATACTTCAAGATCTAGATTGATAACTTCTTCGTAGAGAGATAATGGAAAATAGTAAATAATATTTTAAAATAGTGTTAAATAATTCAATTGGTGTAGGATTATGGAGTATACGATAGATCAGAGACCATCCTACTCGATATTGAAGATCAAGCTAGAGCCTGGCGAATCCGTGACTAGTGAGGCAGGAGCTATGGTACTGTTCAAGGGTGATATAGAGATAGGGACTCATACTGGTGGTGGACTGTTAAAGGGGTTGATGAGAGGAATACTAGGAACAGAAGCAGTATTCATGAACACCTACAGGGCCAGGAGCAAGGCGGAGATCTGGTTTGCACCAACACTACCCGGAGATATAAGGTACATTCCACTACATGGGGATTCCTGGATAGTCCAGGATATGAGCTATCTAGCCCATCATGGTGATGTAGATGTGAGTATAGCATGGAGAGGGCTCAGGGGTGTTCTAGCAGAAGGTGAGCTATTCTGGTTGAGGCTTAGTGGTCATGGTGGTGTCTGGGTTAATGCCTATGGTGGGTTAGAGGAGTTGAAGGTACCAGCTGGTGAGGTAGTTACAATAGATAATTTCCATTTCGTAGCTATGCCAGAAACCGTAGACTATAGGATCAGGAAGTTCGGCGGTTGGAAGAGCTTCCTCCTAGGTGGTGAGGGATTGGTATTCGATGTTAGGGGACCAGCAGTAGTATATCTACAGACTAGGATCCTACTACCATTCGCAAGACTGATGAAGAAGTTCATAGGAGATTAGTTTAGTTTTTCTATTTCTTTTTCCATGCCGGAGGATATATACCAGGTGCCATTAGAACTTGGACAAGTTTAGCTGCTATTCCATGATCTGCTGTGAGTATTTCCTCACTCCTCATAGTAGCCTCTGCTATGGCTACTAGCTCTCCCTTCTGGGTCATTATGGCTACTGTATCACCTACCTTAATTCCACTATCTATCCTAAGTACTCCGGGTACGGCTAACCACGCTCCATGGCATATGGCATCAACGGCAGAATCCCTTATGACTAACTTGGGTAAGTGTTCCACTGCTTTTTCGATAGGCATAATTATGCTTCTGAGGCACTCATCATAGTTGTGATCTCTCCACATTCTATAGGCATCCATTACATCCTGTAGGGTTACTAAGGTCTCATCCTCCTCAAATGGTCCTACCTTAGTTCTCCTCAGCTCCTGCATATGTGCTCCACAGCCTAGGAGCTCTCCTATATCGTGACATAGCTTTCTGATATAGGTACCTCTTTCACATCCTACGCGTATTAGTACATTTCTATCCTCTCTATCGAGTAGTTCTATGTAGTATATCCTCCTTATCCTCACAACTCTCTTAACAGAGGATCTTAATGGTGGTCTCTGGTATATGGGTCCAATGAATTTTCTCAGTACTTCGACTAGTTCATCTTCGGTGACTCTTCCATGGAGTCTCATTAGGCAGACGTATTCCTTGGGTGCTGTCATTAGTGCTTGAGCTATTTTAGTAGCTCTTCCCAGCATTATCGGTAGTACTCCAGTTACTTTCGGATTTCCCCACCCCTAGAGGGGTTCTAGGGTTCCTCCATGCCCTGCTTTCTTCAAATTGAACATCTTCTTTATCCAAGCTACCACATCATGACTTGTGGGTCCAGCAGGCTTATCAAGGTTTATGATACCTGCCTGTAGTAGTTCTTCGACACCTCTCTTATCCGGTGGTTTACCATACCTTGGATCTGTAGGCTCTTCATCTTTTATATAGACTTCCCTCTCTATGGCTGGTGGTTTAGTACCCAATAATACTCGCACTACGACACCTCATACTATGCTTATCTTAGGCTTGACGGGTTCTCTCATGAAGTCGAGCAGTCCTTCATTCTCTAGTGCCTTGGAGACTTCTTCATCAGTAGCACCCTTGTCTATCTTCACTTTACGATCGGTGGGTATGAGATGCTTGACATTCGCTCTTCTTCGCTTTACTCCACTAATAGCCTTTGGCCCTGTTACTAGTACGAAGTTCTCATCTATTATATCGACTACAACACACTTTCTACCGGCTTCTCTACCAGCTATCTTGACACAGATTCTTCCTATCTCTATAGCTGGCACCTATACCACCTAAAGACACATGATTATAGTCAAATTAAAACCTTATCCACCCTACATAATCTCTAAGGCTTCTATACCTAGTAGACTGAGTCCATTGGATACTACAGTCCTATAGGCCTCTACAAGAGATAATCGGGCTATTCTAGTATCCTCATCGGGTGCATTGAGTACTGGTATCCTCTCGTAGAATGTAGTGAAGACCTTAGCTAGGGTCAATAGGTACTCAGCTATTAGCGATGGTCTTAAATCTTTATACGAGTTTAAAATTATGAGGGGGAATTTTCCCATCAACTTAATCATTTTCCACTCTATATCAGTAGTTAGCTTTGAATAGTCTACCGTATGGGGATCTATCTTTACTTCTCCTGCCTTTCTGAGAATACCAGAGGCTCTTGCGTAACTATATTGGATAAAGGGTCCACTATTCTCCTCGAGGTTTAATGCTTTATCAAGCTCGAATAGTATGGGTTTCAGTCGCCATGTCCTCAGTAGTGCAAACTTGATCGCCCCTACACCCACGGCTCTCGCTATTCTCTGCTTCTCGTGCTCACTATACGATCTCCTAGAGTTAGCTAATCTTTTCATGACCCTCTCTAGTGCTTCCCTATAGACCTCTCGTGCTGTTACATATCTAGCTCTCCTACTACTCATCTTGAAATTCTTGAGATGGACTAGTTCATAGCTCAAGTGTACTAGATCATCAGCATACTTTTTCCCTAAGATCTTAAGTGCTAATTTTATCTGCCTCTGAGGCAGATTTTGCTCAGTAGCTATAACATTGTATACTTTTTTCGCTCCTACATGTTCGAACTTCCACACAGTGTATGCTATATCTCTAGTAGTGTAAATTGTAGTGCCATCTGATCTAACTAGGACTAGATCAGGAATATTAGGATCCTTTGTGAACTCGCTTAATTTGAGCACTAATGCCCCATCCCGCTTCGTTAAATATGGAGTGAGAGCTAGGCTCTTAATGATACGTTCTACTAATCCAGACCACACGAGCTCTGATTCGTAGTCTAGAGAGTCGAATTCTATATTGTACATCTTCAATGTATCCAGGATTTCCCTCATACACTTATCTACCATATCCCTTAATACCGAGACCACGTGAGTATCACTTTTGGTCTCGTATGCATAGTTCCACTTTTCAATGAGCTGTCTTAGGTCTTTTACATTTTTTAATGCTCTTAGTATTCTCTTATACTCTTCTGGAAACCTACTCTTCAAATCCTCCTGTATACTGTAGAGTTCTTCTAACTTCTTAAGGAGAGGTCTCAGCTCCGTTCTATAGTCTATGAGCCTTCTCCTAAGATATTCGTACTCCTCCTCTGTAATCTCATACCTACTTTTAGACTCTTCTCTTAGATGGTGATATATAGTACTCTTGAGATCTGAGATCTCAAGGAATAGGTTTACTATAGCGTATATGGAGCCCAACCAAAGATCAAAGTCTTTTGAGGGTGATACGCCCATTTTACTGAGTAGATCATAGCCCACTCCAGTGATGGACATTTGAATTCCGCAGTCATCTACGTAGAAATGTCTTCTAACATTAAATCCTAGGATTTTCAGTATTCTCGAAAACGAATCCCCTAAACAGCTATTCCTGAGGTTTCCTATATGTATAGGTGCATTAGGATTAGTCGATGTATGTTCTACAATTACCAGTTTTCCTCTACCTATATTGTTGTACCCATACTCCTTTCCTTTTACTAGAATCTCGCTCAGTACATGTTTAGATACTTGCTCTCGATTAAGGTATAGGTTTAGGAAGTACCCTTTCTCTTCTATTTTATCCACTATCTCTAGTTTTCTGAGTGTTTTAATTGAGATTTCTCTGATCCTCTCTAGAGCTTCTCCTGTGATCTTCATTAGTTTATAAAGATGTATTGAGAGGTCTCCGTATTCATCTCTTGTGGGCTCTGTTAATGGTATCCTCTCCTCTTCTATGCCTAAATCCTGTGATAAGTTCTCTTTGACCAGTTTCAGTATCTCATTCCAGTCCATGGAATATCGCTAGTATTAACTCTGTAAACCTAAAAGTACTTTCCTATCTCATGAAAGCTGGTACCTGAGTATTGCTACTATACCACCCATACGTTTTAACTGTAGATAGGCGTTCTGAAATGAGCTGAAGACCTTCACTTTAGCACCTGTACTCTCAGCAGTCTTCAGTATCTCCTCTACTCTACGTCTAGTATGCTCATCAGGCGATCTCATGAGTTCGCTTGTTACAAATAGCCTATCCACAGCTCCAACTTTAACAGCCCTCTCTACTTCGTCTATAGATAATGCCACTCTACCTTCATCCTTAACCAGTAACGTTAGTATTTCTTCCATTATTCTATCCTCTTCTACAATACTGTAGTCTTTGAGTACTCTTAGAAGTATTCCTCTCTTCAATGCTTCGTGTACTCCCTTGTATCCTCCTGTAGACGCATTCTCGAGGTATATCTTCACCTGCTTGAGTTCAGGATATTTTTTAAGCTCTTCCTTGACCAATTCCTTCATAATACCAGGTCCTGCTATGACCAGAACCTCTATCTTGAATCTCTCACATAGCTCTCTTATCTTAGTCGAGACCCTGTAGATTTCCTTCTTTAGCTCAATAGCTTTTACCATTGGATACACTTTTCCAGGTATGTGTAGTACGATATTGACTAGGGGTTCTACGCCATAATCGTGGATTCTGGCTATAGTCACTTCTTCATCATCTACTCCTACTATAAGTGCCCTGACAGTACTGCGTCTACATGCGTTCTTTAATCTATTTAAATGATACTTGCCCCACCCCCTCTCCTTATGTACTGTTACTTCATGGCCTAGATCTATGTTCAGTGTATGTCTCTGCCCTTCGAGATCTAGCTCTCTGGGTGCTTGAACTATTGTTCCATGTACTCTTAGTCTTGTGGTGAAGGGCTGAAATCTTATCCACTCTACTGTTAGACCTATAGTCATGGCTTTTCTCTTACTACCAGAGCTTGTCTTTAGTTCTCTTGTTGTTCTGGCGTATACTATATCTCCCCTTTCGATGATGTTGTACAGATCCCATAGATCATCTTCTGTCTCCACCTTTAATTTCACTGTTCTCTTCTTCTCATCAATATACAGAATTCTCACAGTATCTCCTTCTTGCTGATCTAGGGGTTCGATTTAAGTATTACCATAGTAAGTAGAATCTCTATGTTGAGATTGGATCTGAGATCACTAGAATAAACGATTTTTAACACCATTAATAATTACATCGGGTAGTACTATTGTCTGAAGATAGGGATTCAAAGGATCTACTGAGGCAATTAATGGAGGAGGTTAAGAAGAGGAATGATATAACTATAGAGGAGTTCATCGAGAGAGTTAGAGGTAAGATCAGAGAGATGGGTGGTCTACTTACAGAGGAGGGGGCTGCTCTTCTAGTAGCTAAGGAACTTGGGATAGAGGCCGTAAAACCTGTACTAAGGACAGCTAGAGTGAAGATAGAGGACCTAGTAGAAGGGCTTAGTAAGGTGAAGATAGTATGTAGGGTTATTGACGTAGACCCCCCTTTAGTCTTCAAAAGAGAGGATAGAGAACTGAAACTAGCGAAGATAAAAGTTGCGGATGATAGTGGTGTCATCTCGGTGACTCTATGGCCTCCTCATGTGAGGCTAGTTGAAGATCTACAGCTAGAATTGGGAGACGTAATAGGAATAGAGAATGCACGTTCAACCAGATTTAGAAGAAGATTGGAGCTTAGCCTAGGCGAAAAAGGAGCGATAATAGCCAACCCACAGCACACAGATCTACCTTCAATTAGTGATCTACTTAAGGAGGAACTTAGGACTCTAGAACTTACTGTGACGTCAGTTAAAGACATAATTCAGATCGAGACGAGATGGGGTATAAGATCGGTCAGTTGCATAGAAGGAGTTGGGAATAAGGATAGCTTGATTAGATTGGTCCTATGGGGTAGAAAAGCCAACTGGGCTAAATACATCAAAGCGGGAGATAGAGTGAGGATTAAAGCAATCCTAAACATACGTAAGGAGTTTGAAGTAGGGGGGAGAAAGTTCATAGAGTACTCTACTGGTAGTAACACTTCTTTCAAGAAGATTGGAGAGATCCCTGTAGAGAATGTGGAAAAAACATTTAGTATAGATGAGATCGAGATAGATAAACTAGGATTCTCTACTAATGTTAGAGGAACGCTTTCAGCGTTCCTAATGGATAGAGGTTTTAGGACGCTACTCTGTGGTCTTAAGAGTGCTGCTTGGATAGCAGTACCACACGATACTGTAAGACTTGCACTTCTGCAGAGTAGTGATAAAATCTGTAGGATAGAACTGAAGATTAGCGATCTAGAACCCTTACTGAGGGGGGACTGCCTATTCGAGTCTACACTTTGGTCTAAGTGCACGCCTCTGTCCGATTCAAACATATTTGACACTCCCGAGGAGGTAGAGAGCTTTGAAGATATCCCCCCAGGTAGTCCTATTAGGATTAAAGCACGTATAGCTGATGTAGATGTAGTACTGAACTACTACTGTAGCTACTGTGGTAAGATGATAGGCTCTCCTGCTCATAGGTGTTTTGAGGAAAGGATGATATCTGTAGTCCCTGTAGTGACATTAAAACTAGTCCTAGATGATGGTAGTACTAGGATAGAGGGGCTTTCATCTGATATAACTCTTCTCGAGGATCTAACTAAAATAGGTACTGAGGATATACTGGAGTACTTTATCGAAGGAGAGGGGATTGAACCCGTATTGAGATATCAACTGGAGCTCTTGAGAGGAGAGGAAAGTGTTTTCTTATGTAGAAGTTTTAATATCAAGACTACTTTAGATGAAAAGGTGGTAATAGTAGGTGGGAGGTGAGATCAATGGGGCGTAGGAGGAAGAGGAGAAAAAGGATAGTGAGGAGGAGGAAAGTAATACCAAAGGTCTTCACATGTCCTAATTGCGGTCAGCGTACAGTTAGAGTAAGCGTACTAAAGAATAAGAACAAGGTCTTAGTGAAGTGCGGTCTCTGTGGATTATCAAAGGAATTCGAGCAGGTCGCTATATTCTCTTCGGTAGACTACTACAGTAGATTTGTCGATGAATTCTATGCAAGGGTGACTTCTTAGATGTCGAGAATAGGAAGAGTAGAGGAATACATATTAGAGAGAATAGAGGAAGAGCACACCATACACTCAACCCTCGTAGATCCTGATAAGACTACGCCTGAGGAAGGCCTAAAGATAGCTAAGATAGCCGAAGAAGCGGGCTCGAGCTTCCTGATGATAGGTGGTAGTCTGGGAGTAACTGAGCGCCTGTTAGATGATATGATTATTAAAATTAAAGAGGAAGTAGACATCCCAGTAGTACTATTCCCTGGAAATGTTAGTAATATATCCAAATACGCAGATGCCATATGGTTTCTCTCAGTACTTACCTCTACCTCAGTATATCACATCATAGGTGCTCAAGTACAAGCCGCTCCTATAATCAAGCGGTACAATATTGAAGCCATACCCCTAGCCTATGTGATATGTGGTAGAGGAGGGACTGTGGGATATGTGAGTTATAGTAGACCCATACCTTATGAGAAGCCAGAGATAGCAGTAGCCTATGCACTAGCTGCACAGTACATGGGGTTTAGATTCGTATACTTAGAGGCTGGTTCAGGTCAACCCCCGATACCACCATCATTCATAAAGAGGGTAAATAGCGTACTTGAGATACCACTGGTAGTGGGTGGTGGTATAAATAGTAGAGAATTGGCTAGGAAAGCTACTGAAGCTGGTGCTAACATAATAGTTACTGGAACTATCGTGGAGAGAACCTCCAATGTAAGATCAGCATTGAGAGAGATAATAAAGGGGATAGAAGAGGCTAGTAAGCACGCCTAATGATCTTATGGTGAAACGCCCTTAGTACGTCCATTCCTCTCAGTATTCCAGCAGGTTCTCCTCTGGTATCTAGGACTAATAGCCTATCAGTATTTCTCTGAACCATTAATCTAGCACATCTACTTATCGATGTGAACTCGCTAACTGTAGGTACTTCCCTTCTCATTATATCGGATACTTTGAGATGAAGGGGTACTGTCATCTCTAGCTTTGTGACATACACTAGGGTTATCGGATCCCATGACCAAGCCTCTCCCTCAGAGGGGGCTGAAATATCGGATTTCATTTCGCGAACTATTATCTCGACTTGTCTTATCAGATCTTTATCCGTAATCAACCCTACTATTTGAGATTCATTATTAAGTACTACCAGCGTATCCGTCTTAAGGTACTTCATTACGCTCATAGCTACTCTTAGCGGTGTCTCTATCCATACACAGGGAACTAGGTTGTCATAATAGCCCTTTATGGTATCCTCTATATTCATAATCGATACCACTCGTCTTAGTATATCTGAGATCTTCAGCACTCCTAGAAGTTCATTATTGCTATTACATACTGGTAGCTCTTCGATCTCCTCCTTTATCATAATCTCTATAGCCTTGTCGAGTAAGTCCTCTTCATGTGGTATTTCAATATCCCTTCTTACTATCATCGCTAGTTGTTCTTCGTCTGGTTGTGCTACTAATTCCCTCTTAGTGATCACTCCTACTAGTCTTCTAGTGCCTTTCCTTACTATGGGAACTGTTGTTACATTTCTCTTTAGCATGAGATCTAGTACTTCACTTCTGTACCCCGGTATTTCTACATAGTATACATTTCTATCTACAAACTTGGATATTTTTAACATAACCTATTCTCCCCTATGGTGTGAAAAATCCGATATGCGCCAGCATAACTAATGAAAGAAGGAGTACTGCTGTGACAACTACGTATATTGGTTTGATCTTTATCCCTTTGATCTCCTCTTGGTAGAAAGTGATTAGTCCAGCTCCACTTATGGGTTGTGCTGTTCTTTCTCTCTCGCTTTTTCTCCTCTTAGCCATGTTTAATCACCAGATTTCTCTATCTATAATTCTATATACTGCGATCAATATATTTTTTACACTCTACTTAACTACTTCCTTCTTTATTCTCTTTTTCTGTTCATCATTCTGTACTAAAATATCGCTTAATCCAAGGGGATCCTCGATAACTATTGTAAACTTCGTACTTCTCTTCACCTCCTCTACTTTCTCCAGGAATAGTCTAGAGGAATTGTACTCTTCCTCATCTGTAGCTAAGGTTAGGTAGGTTCGCCCGATATCTCTAGCCCTCTCTATTATTCCTTCGATATTAGTGATGAACATTGTAGCTAGTGGTCCAGGCTTTATCTCTAATCCTAGTTCTGGTATTTTTAGAGTGGCAAAGGGTGATCTTATTACTTTCACACTTAGGTCATCCTCTTTTTCCACTCTAAAGGTTATTCTAGTCCCCTCTCTGACCTCCATTGGTGTGGTGTAGGTGTGAGTATAGCCACACTTAGTACACTTTCTAGATTCTATAACTATATTACCTATATTAGGTATATTATGAATAGCTATCCTCACTCTCATAGCACCTTCTCCGCACACTGGGCAAACCGTTATATATTCATTTACCGTTTTTCCCCATATCGTGATGTCACGATCCTGCATTAGGAAGGCCTCTGATCTTAGACTATTTGTAGAGTACTATAAATCATTCGTATTCTACCTACCAAAAACCCTCTACCTAGCGATCTTGACAATGGTTATTATCTCATTATTCATACTCACAGCTCCTTACAATCCTATGACTTACATATCGCTACTTATGGTATTGTCGCATTCAGCAGTTCTTTACATATGGCATTACAAACTCCTATCCCTTAAAAGAGTGTTAGGTTTTCTAGTATTCGCGTCATGGAGTGGAGCCCTTATTAGAGTACTCTCTATGTTCGTATCCCTCCCTACGCACTCTGCTGATGTGATAATGGTGTTGACATCTCTTAATTTACTCTACACACTTTTCTTAGGATGTGGATTAAACATAAGGAAGCTTATCATTCTAATCGTGGTATCTATATATTCTCTTCTCGTAGTATCTCTTATCTCACCTCTATCCACGTTTTTAGGAGTGATATCTATACTACTATTGTTTATTATATTTATATATTTAAATAAATTTGGAGTTGATATCTTAGGAGCTCCGGCGACTAAAGTTATTTCGAGCTTCATAAAATTGTTATGGGCTAATGAGGTAGAGCCTCTAGAGGAGGTTCTTAATGGTATAGGTACTGATCGATCGATAGATTTTAGGTTTCTCCTGTTCAGAGATGTCCTCACGGACACTCCTAAAGTAGTATTAGTAATACCAGGCCTTCACCCAGGTCCCTTTAGAGCCGTGGGTAGTAGTTCTATCTCTACTATGCTCATAGAGGAGTTCGAAAAATATGGAGTAGCATGTATAGTACTACATAGTGCTTCTTCTCACGAGCTAGATGCCACCAGCTCTCGACAGCTTAGAGAAGCACTGAAGAGGATTATAGAGAAAGTGCTCTCCATATCTCAGAAATCAAGTATAAGTATACCCTTTCGAGTGGAGTTTGAGGATCTCTCTTCCTTCAATTTATCCATAGATGATACTATATACAGTATGATCAGTAGACATACTCATGGTATGGATGATATATCACACTATGTTCAGGAGAGAGTTGAACGCGAACTAGGATCAGTAGTAATTATAGATTCGCATAATAGCTATGTTGATGATCATAATCCAGTAGTAGTGCCGAATAGTGAGCTCTATTTTAATATAGTGAAAATGCTTAGAAATGTGGTGTATACTTCTAAGAGATTGAAAAGGTATGACAAGGTGATGATTGGATACAGTAGGTTAAAGGTAGCTGATGCGGATACCTACGAACTGGATAGTGGTGGTATTGCGTGTGTCACTCTACGCTTTGATGATGATCTTTTTTCGATACTATCTTTCGACTCTAATAATATACTCCTTCCAGTGAGATGTAAACTCAGAACACGTCTCATGAAGGAGTTTAATCTAAGAGATCTTGAGATAACGACCACAGATACTCATTCAATAGTGGGTATAAGGGCTAGAGAAGAGTATAGTGTACTCGGGAGGAGGTTTAAAATAGAAGAGTTATATAAGTTGAGTAGAGAGGTATTGAGCAACTCCTTAGATAATATGTATGAGTGTTATGTAGAGGAACGCATTATTACATGTAAATTACGTGTATTAGGTGTAGAGGGACTAAATAAGCTTAGAGATTACACGAGTAAGAGCTTAGTAGCGATCAAACCACTAGTATTTGTCATTTTCTTACTCCCTCTTCTATCGATTCTCATCAAGTGAAAAATTTATCTAGTATAGTATCGATTAATTATTGAGAGTAATATGAGTCGCTTACCTACACCCGAAGAGCTTAGGAAAATGCGTATTAAGGCTGGATTGACTCAGAAGGAGGTGGCGAGAAGAGCCAAAGTAAGTCAATCTCTAATTGCACGTATAGAACGCGGATCCATAGATCCCAGACTTTCAACTCTCAGAAAAATAGTGAAAGTATTGGAAGAGGCTCTTGAGAAAGAGGGAGAAGTGATGGTCTCCACAGTTATGACCACTCCCGTAATAACAGTATTTGAAGATGATGATGTGAGGACTGCGGCTAAGATAATGTGGGAGAAGGGCATATCTCAGATTCCTGTAGTAGATAGGCGCGGTAGAGTGATTGGTACTGTATACGAGGACTCTCTTATGAAGCTATTGCTATTTGAAAGGAGGGATAAGATACTAGAACTCAAGATATCTGAAATAATGGATGAGCCTCTCCCCATACTGAATGAGGACGAGGGAATCACTAAGGCTATGAGATTGCTCATGGAGGGGTTCCCCGCGGTATTGGTTAGGAGGGGGTCTAGAGTAGTAGGGATAATTACTAAGAGTGATATAATAGCCTTTCACATACTTAGGGGACGGGGTGTATCTTCTCAAGTATCCCCTTAGGTAGCACATACCTTATACTCATACCCTCTTTACCCATCCTTCTAAGTAATCCCTTCCTATAGAATCTGAGTAAGTAGGTCGATATAGTGCTCAGCTTCAGGTCAATACCAAGCTCCTCAAATGCAGCCTTAAGAAGATCCCTACTCGTAAATGGTCTACCATCACTAAATCTCTCTAATATCACATTCCATAGTACTTCTGCTAACCTACTACTATCTTCGCTCTTCTCACGGTTTCCTGTCATTATTTTTAGCATTTCTAAAACTTGTAGTATTCTACTCTCAGAGATTTCACTGCCTTCTAGGGTTATTGATATCTTCTCTCCCGTAGGTAGTGTGTCCTCTATTTTTACCTTTGTCATTTCCAGTATGTAGAGTGTGTCCTACTTATGTACATAACTCTGAATTCAGTGTATAGTGTTCTTGAGGTCATAGGAAGATATTATCAACATAATGCTCCGTGAAAAGAGTTACTCGTGATAGTGAATACTTCCGAAGATTAAGCTCCATACAAAAATAATATAGAATTTTATAGGGGTCTTTTAAGCTTAAAGGGTTTCCAACCCATTTTTTCTCTGAACCTATTTATACTATCTATGGCCTTCAGTTTCTCTTCTCTACTCATCTTTCCGGATCTGAGTACTGCTAGAAATAATATGTAGGTTCTCCTATGTATGGTGGCTCTTGAAATACCATGCTCTAGATCTTCTTTAAGCTGTTGGAGGATTGCCTCTACCTCTTCTACTTCACTTAATCCCTTTTCACCTATATCGGCTACCTCTCTACTCAGGTAGAGAGGACCTTTGGGAATCTCTACGAATTTACCTCTCTCGTAAGTCACTCTACCCTTTACTAGTGCATCGTAGAATTCGTAGTTCCCCCTCCATTCTGGATTTCTCTTACCTAGCTCCTCTAGTACGATACTCCTTATCTCATCTGTAGTAGTACGCTCTCCTATTCTACGACTTACCTCTTCAGCTATTTCCCTAGCCGTGTCTATAGGCGCACCAGCCTTGTAACAACTAACAACTACCTTCTCTTTTACAAATTCCTCCTCTCTTCCATCCCTCTTTAGAACTTTAGGCATGAGTTCACCAATTTTTATAGTACATCATAATCTAATAACATTATGGGATCTAATTTTTCATAGAACTCTCTAAGATTCTTGACCACTGTCTTAGCTCCGGCTTTCTTTAGCTCCTTAGCTGTGGATATTCCTGTACATACTCCTATGGCTATTACACCTGCCGCTCTAGCTGCTTGTACATCATAAGTGCTATCCCCTATTACTACCGCCTCTTCGGGTTTCACTTTCAACTTAGATAGCACGAGGAGTATGGGTTCCGGGTGTGGTTTACCCCTACTTACCTCGTCCTGACCGATTATAACATCTACATACTCGTAAAGTGATTTTTCCTTTAGGATCTTTACTACGAGTTGCTTTGGATTAGATGATACTACTGCTATGCGAATTCCTCTCTCATGTAATGCCTTAAGTGCTTTCTTAGCATATGGAAAGGCTTTCACTCGATCTGTAAACTCTTGTTCAAATAGCTTGTCCTTCCTTCTAGCTAATTCTGAGGGATTAATCGATCTCATCCCGTGCATGTCCAGTATACTCTTGGCTATATCCTCTGATGTCCTACCCATAAGTTTGCTGACTTCTTCGTAGCTCGTATGTACACCTATGCTCCTAAATGTCTCAATCCAGGACTCTATGTGTGCTTCTGTACTATCTACCAGTGTACCATCCATATCGAAAATTGCTACTTTGAGCTTACTATTCATAATAGAATACAAGCTGGACAGTGTTAAGAAGTTTACTATTACTCCAACTCTATAGGCATTCGAAAAGAAAGACTAAAGTATACAGTAATTGCATATAATAGTGTAATGGTATACTCCTCACCTCTAATGCAAGGTGATTTTGATGACTTAGTATTATTCGTAGATCCGATAGAGAACCTATATGGTCCCATACGTCCTCCTTATCTACTTGCAAAGGCCTTTAGAGATCGTTATAATGTGCTCATAGTCTCTCCTGTTGTAGCTGATGATGTTAAACCTGTGTTAGAAGAGTGTGCTCATGTTATAGATCTCGGTAGCTATCACCTTATGAAGGGTTCTCTCCTCACTCTAGAGTTCTGGTTCAGGAGAAAGAATATAGAAGATCTACACAATAGTTTAGCGATCAACTTCTCTCAATGCTTTCTAGTAGACGCTCTAGTGTACTATGCACAAGGACCCATCTCAACGGCCATTGAAGAGATTATATCCGAAATGAACTACCTGTGGAGGGGCTTGTATAGACTTCTAAGGGCGTATATAGCGAGTAGAGATCGAGATTACATATCAGAGATTAGGAGGAGGAGCCTGCTTTTTATAGCTAATAGTCATGCATCCTCTAAAATGTACGAGCGCTTTCGCATTTCCGTGGATGGAGTAATATACCCACCTATTGATTGTAATGAGTTTAAGCCTACTACTCGTAGGCCCTCTGAGGACTACATAGTGACCTATCTTGGAAAGGAGACTCGCCTATCCGTGATAAAGTATCTCGCTAATAAAGGTGTTAGAGTAAAGGCCTTCGGTACTAAGTTACCACATCTGTTTAAGCCATTGAGAGGACATGAAAACATAGAGTTCCTAGGTGAGGTATCCATGAAAACACTTGTAGATCTATACTCAAACGCTCTATTCACACTTTTCACATTCACCCATGAGCCCTTTGGGTATGTTCCCGTTGAAAGTATGGCTTGTGGAACTCCTGTACTTACCTACGATAGAGAAGGGCCCTCTGAAACTGTAGTCGATGGACTTACCGGATGGGTAGTGCGCAATGATGAAGAGCTGATAAATAGGGCGTTGGAGATCTGGAGAGATGGATATCCCAGTAGTATGCGTCTACAGGCTAGATCTCGTGCTCTTCTTTTTGATATAAGCAATATAGCACGCTTATGGTATTCGACTATAGAATTACAACACGATACTTTTAAAATATAGTAGTGTAACAATTTAGTGAAATTATGAAGAATATAATTCATCTTCCGAGGAGGTTTAAGACTTGTAAAATTACGATGTCCCTTTTGTTTTCCTCTATTTTGATCTATATTGTGTATACTTCCTATATCACTATTATGAGGCACTATGCCTTCATGAGTACTACTTGGGATTTGGGTATCTTCATGCAGGCTCTATGGACTACAGCATTCAAAGGTAGACTCCTGTACTACACGCCAGAAATACACATTAGTGGTGGTTGTTTCTTTGGAGTCCACTTTAGCCCCATAATCCTACTTCTAGTACCACTCTACAGACTAGTACCCAGAGCAGAGACATTACTCATAGTACAATCGACCATACTAGGGATAACAGCCATACCAGTTTACCTGATAGCGAAGCAGAAATTGAGATCAGAGACCATAGCAGTCCTAATAGCCATAACCTACCTACTATACCTACCCCTACACGACCTGAACTGGTTCGACTTCCACTTCGAGATCTTTATACCCATAACACTACTCCTAGGATACTACTACCACGAGGTAGGTTCTCTTAAGCGGTCTCTTTTATTCTTCATTTTAGCACTCATGTGTTGCGAGTTCATGCCTATAATAGTGGCGTCCTTCGGCCTATACTTCATTGTAAGACTACTATTAGCAGAGAGGAGGAATATACTAAGAGAGAGAAAAATATACAATACTAGTGCTCTGCTCTTTGGAGTTATCCTAATAGTCATCTCAAGTCTCTGGTTTGCTCTCTCAATACTTCTCATCAAATGTATAAGGTCTTATTATGGTGGAGCTATGCCCACGGGTAGAGAATTGGGACCTTGGTCTGTACTAATAAGGGATCCTATGACAGCTGTCAAATCGATACTTAATAGAGAGAAACTGCTATACCCAGTCTACCTGATGATGCAGCTAGGCATGTTACCTCTAATTAGTACTCTCGATGTACTCTTCCTGATAGGTTCCTGGGTAGTCCCCGCATGGCTCTCAGTGGGTTTTCCACATTATTATGGTGGCTTCTACTCACCACAGCTACACTATGGTGGCTTTGTCATAGCGCAGATATTTATAGCTCTAATTAATGGATTAAAAACCCTTAATCTTAACGAAGATTCACTTAAGCGTATCTGCATATTGGTCTTCTCATTAAGTCTAATACTCTCAGCTACACTATCGCCCTTTGGTCTAGGCTTACTCCATCCATCGAAGATCAGAATTAGGGATCACGAGCATATTTTGGAAAGAATTATAGGTCTGGTACCATCTGAGGCTTCTATCCTTACACAGAATAACGTATTCCCTCATGTGTGTAACCGAGAAAACGCATATGTACCTCCCCATTGGCCTCCTTTCCATCCCCAGGTTAGGCTATACGAAAGAACCTTACCACCTCATATTCCTAAAGATGTAGAGTATATTCTAGTAGATTTGAGTAATAAGTGGAGTAAAGCAATAGCGAATTACTCATTAAACCAACTACTCGATGGAGAATATGGCATACTAGCTGCTGTCGACTATGTTCTCCTGCTGAAGAGAAACTACAAGGGGACACCTGTAGATCTGAATGTGAGTAGGGGATATCTGATCCGAATCCACAATTCAACAACTAAAGAAGTGATATTGGAAATGCCTGTATTCGACCTATGCTATTTGAAGAATATCGCTCGAAAGGGAATGTATGTTGAGATAAGGACTTACTTATACGCTCCTGTTAATGGATCCTATGAATTCACATTCTACACTACGGGTACATCTCACTTCTATATAGGTGATACGTACATGGGTCATGTTGGAGTTGAGAATGCGACAAGCCTTCATGGTGCAGTACTTATAGTACCTCCCCTTTCACCCATAAACCTTACACGTGGCTACTATGAAATCAGGATAATCTGGTATGGTCCATTTGATAGAATTCTCCTTCTGTGGACACCACCTTGGATGGATGGTATAGAGGAAATACCGATAAAATATCTACATCTAGAAGGTCTACAGTCTACAAGTGAACTGTAGAAATAGAATAACAGTACCACATTCAGACCCCTTCAGTTCCACTGGAGATGTGAAAGATGTGTAAAATATCCTCTTTATCCTAAAACTACAGATATTAACACTCTTTTCAGTGCGATCAATGGAGAATGTACTCTTTTTGATCAGATAAAGCTCACATACTTCCTCAGAGCGACTACAGCATGTTATAGTGTAAACTGAAAGGTATGCATATGCATACCTTTCCCTTATACCCCTTAACTTCAAGTGGAACAAAAAGAAAATTAGTATGATTAAGAGAAAGATTTTGTAAAAAAGATATATATAAATATAACGTTTAAAATAACTCTTATTAAATAATATTTATTGAGTATTTCCAGTTGAAGTGAAGGGGTCTAGACCTAAAATATCTCCATATGATATTAGAAAATATATGTCTCAAAAAGTCAGTCTATCATTTTCCTACCTTCTCCCATTATAAATGGATATGACATGCCTCGGAAGAGAGTGGCAGCTGAACTTTTCAAGACTATTGAAGAGGAGGAAGTAGGTCTATATCTAGTGGTATACGATTTCGAGAATGTTAGCGGGTCGATACCCACTAGATTCTATTGGAACTTAGACTACATACTCAGTAGATATAATGGTAGAAGAGTGCAGAAGAGTGTTATAGAGTGTAGTTCACTTAGGGTGGCGAAAACTATAGCAAAACTTGCTGAACACTATGGAGCCACCGTCAGAATATACAGAGTAGTAAACTTATCGTATGCAAATGCACACGATAACTTTGAGCATCATAAAACTTAAAACATAGAAGGTAGACTTCTCTAATAGATGAAAACCGGAAGGCGGCGGTCGTCTAGCCTGGACTAGGACACCTGCCTTCCGAGCAGGTAATCCCGGGTTCAAATCCCGGCCGCCGCACCATAATTACGATGAGACAACTATAGTTTTGTAAATAAAAGAGGAAAACCGAGTATCTGGAAAGCCAAGGATATTTAGGGTTGAGTTTGGATCATAATCATTGAGCACCAGGATCATGTAAAGCATGTAGCCTACTTCTCTTAAGTCCTGGTCTTCGGGACTAAATCTTCTAGACGTGCTTCAATTCTTCAAATATTTTCCTGTTCTCTCTCCCATAGACTTTTTCCTTCTCTCTCTTGGCATAGATATATAGCGTCCTTAGTTTTCCTTCATCCTCGAATCTTATTCTCAGCGGTGGAATCCACGCTCTTGTATCCCTCCACCTCCTCAATACGTCGTCCCAGCCTAGAAAGACTTCTCGAACATTTTCACGAGGGATAAGGACCTCAAATGGCTTCTTAGTCTTCTTATCTCTCCCATAAAATATAAGGCAGTCCTCCTCCATGATAAGTTTACCTATATACTTATGAAGTGGTTTTCCTAAAGGCTGGGATAAGTGAGCCATTAGGATATGTTCCTTAAAGCTCTTCTTCAACTCCTTAATGTCTTCCTCAAACGCCCAAATTGCGTCATAAGTCTTGGGCCACTCGTGTTCTTTAATGAACTCCTTGATCAGTTGTTCGATAACTTGGTTTTTCTTCCGATACCCGTACTTCTCTGTAACGATGAGACTGAACCTCTTCCAGATGTCCTCATCGATAGTGATGGTTGTCTTAATCTTCCCCAACCTGGTTCACCGAATATAATTATTGGAGCACTTCCTTATAAGTATATTTACTTCTAGAAGGAATGCCTTACTCCTATAAATAAGCATTAACATACTGGTAGGGTTGCAGAACGCTTATAGAGGAGGGGCAATTTTTGGCTTGGAATATAGCGCCGGGGGTGGGATTTGAACCCACGCGTCCCCGAAGGGACACGGGCTCTCAAGGCCCGCGCCTTAGTCCACTCGGCCACCCCGGCTAAATCTCGCATCCTTTCATTCTTTAACTCCAATCAATTTATATTTACCCCTTCTCCATGGACTAGTTGTAGAGAAACTTATATAGGACAGAGGATCACTATCCGAGAGGTAGTATGAGCCAGGAGATGAAGTACATAGTTAGAATAGCGGATAAGGACTTACCTGGAGATAAAAGGTTAGCCTATGCTCTAGCACTGATAAAGGGAATAGGTGTCAATACGGCAATAGCTCTATGTAGAAAACTCGGTATAGATCCCTATAGAAAACTAGGCTCCCTCTCAGAGTCAGAGATAAAGAAACTGGATACTACCGTAAGAGAACTACACGAGCTAGGGTTACCAGCTTGGATACTCAATAGGCCTAAAGATCCTGAATCTGGAAGAGATCTACACTATATAGGTTCAGAACTCATACTCAGGGCTAAAATGGATATAGACCTCCTCAAGAGGATAAAGTGCTGGAGAGGAATAAGACACGCTCTCGGACTTAAGGTCAGAGGGCAAAGAACCAGGACTACAGGACGTACGGGTATGACAGTAGGCGTGAGTAGGAGGAGGAAGTAGGTGTGAGCAGGAGGGGGATCTGAGTATGGGCGATCCAAAGAAACCTAAGAAAAAGTGGGAGGGACCAGCACATCCATGGAGAAAAGACGTATTACTACAAGAACTAGAATTAGTAGGTAAATACGGGCTTAGGAATAAAAGAGAACTCTGGAGAGCCAAGACGTTCCTCAGAAGGATAAGAGCTAACGCCCGAGGAATGCTAGCATTACCACCCGAGGAGAAAAGAGATAGGGAGGGAGCACTAGTCAGACGACTGTACAGATTAGGTTTACTCGCTTCACCAGAAGCCACTATAGATGATGTTCTAAGCCTTACAGTAGAGGACGTTCTCAAAAGAAGACTACAGACTATAGTCTATGAAAAGGGATTTGCCAAATCCATGTACCATGCTAGACAACTAATAGTCCATGGACATGTAGCTATAGATGGTAGAAGAATTCGAAGTCCCGGTCATTTAGTATCGAGAGATGAGGAGGACAAAATAGAAATATACCCAGGATCTCCCTATAGAAAGCTTCTAGCAGGGGTCGGACAGAGATGAGTGTACCTAAAAGAGGTAGATGGGGTATTGCGCATATATATGCTAGCTATAATAACATTCTGATCTTGATAACAGACCTTACTGGAGCAGAAGTAGTAGCAAAGGCAAGTGGAGGTATGGTAGTAAAAGCGGATAGAGACAAGCCCAGCCCCTGGGCTGCAATGCAGGCGGCAATACGAGCTGCTAAAGAAGCCTTAGCCAAGGGTATTATAGGCGTACATGTCAAAGTACGAGCACCAGGTGGCTATGGCTCTAAGACACCAGGACCAGGAGCTGGACCAGCCATAAGAGCACTAGTAAGAGCAGGACTAATGGTCGATAAGATAGAGGACTGTACACCATTACCTACGGATACGATAAGGAAGCCTGGAGGAAGACGTGGTAGAAGAGTCTAGTAATAGACCTCTATATTACCTGCTGGTTAAGCATTATTCTCCATTTAATCCTCCCGAATAGTCAGCTATGCGTATAAAGACCCCTTCTCCTAATCTCACTAGTATATTTTATCCTCCTCTGTTCTAGATAATTCTTGAACTTCTGTGAAAGTACTATAGGAACGTATTTCAATTCTTTTAGCTCTTTAACCCCTAGGAGTAGCATGCATATCCTAAGTTCCATTATGAGTCTACCTAGTAGCTCTCTTATCCCCCTCTCTCCTTCAGAGTAATATGCCCTAAGTACGGGAAGCGCAATACCAGCTATATCAGCACCTAGAGCTATAGCCTTAGCAATATCGATTCCAGTCCTTATACCCCCGGAAGCTATTAAGGGTAGTGAGGTAGCATATCTCACTTCACATAGTGATAAAGCCGTGGGAATGCCCCAAGTTTTAAAGGTATCGGCAATTGTCTGCATTGTCTTATCTCCCTCTAACCTATATTTCTCTATGATGGCGAAGGATGTACCTCCTGCTCCACTGACATCTATAGCGTGTACGCCACATTCTTCTAAGGCTTTAGCTACTTCCTTGGATATACCACAACCAATTTCCTTAACTACTACTGGTACCTCTATCCTAGATACCAGCTCCTTAAGTCTCTCTAGGAGTCCACGGAATTTCGTATCTCCTTCTGGCTGTATTACCTCCTGAAGAGGGTTCAAATGCACAATGATAGCATCGGCATCTATCATATCTATCGCTCGCTTGACTATATCAATAAAATCATCCCTTAGAAGTTGTGCGAAACCTATATTTCCCATAATAAGTGCAGAGGGTGCGATTTTCCTGACAACTCTAAATGTGTGTTCTAACTCAGGATTTTCTATAGCTACTCTTTGACTACCCACTCCCATACCCAGTCCTAACTCTTCTACAACCTTAGCTATAGTTCTATTAATACCCTCAGAGACCCTATGTCCTCCAGTCATACTGGATACTATTATAGGTGCTGATAGCTTTTTACCCAAGAACTCTACGGACGTATTTATTTCGTCTAGATCTACCTCAGGTAAGGCCTTATGTATTAAAGTCACTTCTTCAAACCATGTAGTAGTAGGTGGCTCCACATTCTTCTCAAGGCATATCCTTATGTGATCTAACTTCCTATTCACGGCATCCGAATGTGATCTCCTCATGGGATCACACTGTCACTATTAAACTGGCATACCCTACCACACTAGAGTAGTCCTTAGTTATGTCTCCTGAAGTAGCGTACTTGAGGAGTTTAACTTCTCTCGCCCCTACTCTTCTAGAGTACTCTATGAGGACCATCACAGGTCCATAACCACACATTGAGATATTCATCTCAAGTACTACATCGTATAGACCTTTAGCATCGAGATCTAATATTCTTGCTATGGCCTTCTCATCCTTGTTGCGGGCGTGATCATGGGGTTCGTAATGCGTGAAATCCGTACTTGCAATCACTATATGATTATATCCCTTCAGGACATCCACTAGTGCGTTGGCTAAGGTTACAGAGGCATCATAGTTCTGAAGGAGCATTGTTATAGGCACTATCCTAAACTCCCTTCCAAGTACGTATTGAAGGAATGGGAGTTGTACTTCTAGTGAATGTTCATATAAGTGTGCAGTAGTATCCTTCTCTACTATACCAGCACACTTTACTAGTCGATCTACTATTTCATCAGCTACTGGTACCTCGCCCAGAGGAGTAATCCATAATCCTTTAGGATAGACGGCTAGAGGAGCACCCATGCCATGGTGATTAGGACCTATTAAAACGACCACATCCACAATACCATCCTCAGCAAGAGCACTATAACCATGTGCTGCTACAGGACCTGAGTACATATAGCCTGCATGAGGGGACACTATACCTATGATCCTCCTTGAACCCTTTACATTGAGTTTTGGTATTTTTCCCGGTCCCAGTTCATGAAGAAAACACCACTCTAATCTCTTAATGAGTCCCTCTTTAGTTCCTTCATAGAATGTTCCAGCTACAACGGGAGATCTCCTCATTCTCTTCACATCTTGACATATCGCTATCTTTTATTTAAGCATAGTTGCTCTGGAAATGCCTATCCCCTAGCTTAACTACTCCTCTTCATGAATAGGGGCTCTGCCTCAAAGTCCTCTATACTCTCTGGAAGATCTTGATCGGGAGGGAGTTCTCCTCTCTCTCTGAGAACCTCTCTAGTCAGTAACCAGTAGATCAAAGCAAGGGATTTCTTACCCTTGTTATTAGCTGGGATTACTAGGTCTATAAAGCTACATGTGTTATCAGTATCGCATATACCTATTACGGGAATTCCCATTATCACAGCTTCCTGAAGCGCCTGTGCATCTGTTCTTGGATCGGTTACTATCAATAGTCCTGGCTCTAATGCCCCCTCTAGTCTGGGATTAGTAAAGGTACCTGGTGGAAATCTTCCTACTATCGGTATAGCTCCTGTATACTCACAAAACTTGAGGACAGGTTTCTGTCCATAGAGTCTAGCAGAGACTGCTACTACTTCCTTTGCCTCATATTGCGATATGAAGCGTGCTGCTATCCTAATCCTATCATCGATCTTCTTAACGTCTAGGAGATAGAGTCCATCAGGTCTAACGCTGTAGATAAATTGCTCCATGTATTTATTCTTTATATGTGTACCTATCCTAACACCAGCAGCTAGGTATACCTCTAGGGGTACTAGTAGTTCTGCCTCCTTTTCCGTACTTTCTTCACTCATATTCGAACATTACCCTTGAGTAGGTATCTATAAATCTTCTGGTCATCCTCTTACGAATCACACTTAAGATCTAGAATATTTAGCAGAAGATTAATTTATGGGGAGCCTGTAAATTGAAGGGGGAACTAAATGATAATACCCATAAGGTGCTTTACCTGTGGAGCTGTGATAGCTGATAAATGGGAGGAATATCTCAGAAGAGTCTCGCAGGGAGAGGATCCGGCAAAGGTTTTGGACGATCTAGGCGTAGAGAGATACTGCTGTAGAAGGATGTTTCTATCTCATGTGGAACTGATAGACGAGATTTTGAAGTATGAGAAGAAAGCCTGAGGGAGTATTACCTATAGCTCTTCTGTCTCTTAGCTCTAGCTGATCTTCCTCTGGGCTTCTTCGGTTCAGTCCTTCTAGGATCCTCCACCAGTAGATGTCTATCGTAGCCTAGGTACAGTTTTCTAAGCTCCTCGGAGCCTGTCCATTCCACTAGAGCTCTAGCTAGGGCAGTTCTGGCAGCAGAGGCTTGGCCCATGATACCACCACCCTTGACATTAATGTTTATATCTACTTTCGACAGTACTTCTTCACCAGCTAGGAGTAGGGGCTCCATGATTTTCCACCTAGCCAATTTAGGCTCATAGATCTCGATGGGTACACTATTCACTCTAACCCTTCCCTTCCCCTCCTTTACTACAACTCTAGCTACAGCGGTCTTTCTCCTAGCGGAGGCGAGTACTACTCTCACTCTCTCCAACCTCCGATTTCCCTTGAAAGTTCCTTTAGTGTTATATATTTTTCATCAATCCTCTCTATGACAGCTTCGGGTACGACCTCTTTTTCAACCTCCTTATACTCCGAAGGGGTTCCTATGTACACTCTAAGCCGTTTTAATGCCTCTACGCCTCTCTTCTTACGTTTAGGCAACATACCTCTGACCACCCTCTTAAATATCCTATCAGGTCTTCTAGGTAGTTTTGGTCCACGTTTTTCGGGGTTGTAGTGAGTTCTCCATTCTTCGATCTTCTTCTTATAAAGACGTACTACCCTTTGATAATCTCCCGTAATCACAGCCTCTTCTACATTTACCACTACTATCCTCTCTCCCTTTAGTAATCTCTTCGCTATTACACTAGCCAGCCTTCCCATTACAAGGTTTCTAGCATCGATCACTACTGGTCTTTCGCTCATATTATCACCTTGACATTACTACCCTTCGGATTTCTCTCTACTAGCTCAGGTATGGTTATAGCCTCCCCTCCTGCCTTTTCAATCTTTTCTCTTGCTTTTTCTGAGAAGGCGAGAGCAGCTACTGTAATTCTATGATCTAAATTGCCAGATGCTAGGACTTTTCCAGGTACTACTACTTGATCTCCCTCGCTAGTATACCTGTTTATTTTACTTATATTCACAGCAATTCTAGATCTCCTTGGCTTCAGTATGAGCTCAGCTACATATCTCCAAATCTTAGCACCATGTCTTCTATAGTGTTTCCTAAGATATGAAGCAAGTAGTCTTATGTGAATGTTTGTAGGACCAGTCCTCCTCATTTTTTACTCTCCTCCTTCCCGATAATATTAATTAGAGAGTTTTTGAGATCGAGTAGTCTAATTTTAAGCAGCTGTACTGCTAGGGTGGGTAGGTGGTCTACTGGAATACCACCATTGGTCTCTACTTTAAATATAAATGTATTATTATCCCAGTAAACCCTTATGGCACCTATGGGACAAGCTCTCTCACATAGTTTACATAGTGTACATGCATTTTCCTGTTTGACACGTGCTACTTCATCCACTTCTATCACAGATTTTGGACATGCCTTAGCACACTCTCCACAGGCCAAGCACTTCTCTTCATCTATCTCAATTATAGGCTTGTACTTATAGGCTGACACACATGCTGCCTGCCATTTGGCATGATCCTTACCCAGACCATATCTCGCATATGCCTCTAATAGTATTCTCTGTCCCTTCTCTAATTTGACTAATGGTATATTGTCGTATACTGGTCTGACTACTGGATCCTCAGATTTAAGATCACCTGAGTACACTACAGTACCCGACTCCACAGCCTCTATGTCGAGTGTTAACACCACCTCTTGACCTCTCAACTCATCTAATGACTTTAGTGAATATAGGGCTTTAAAGTCCGTCTTCAAGGGTACTAGAGCTATTCTGTGGGCCAGGATCTCATCATTTAGAACGCTATCGTTCTCAAAGATCACTACCTCATCTACAGCCATTATGGGTATTTCGGATAGCATAACCCTTCTGATAGCGTTCGCTAAGGCTACACTTATACCCCTAATTGTGAAGATCAACTGTTTTCCACTTTTACTGTTCAGTTCAACCTCTAATTCTGATCCCATAAGTCCTCCTACCTTATTGGCTTCTGTTTCTTACCCTGTAGAATAGCTTTAAGCGATACTCCATTCACTTTAATCACTTTAAACCTCACTCCAGGTAGGTCTCCGTAGGCCCTTCCCTCAGGTCCACCTATTCTCTCTATTATAACTTCGTCGTGCTCATCTACAAATTTAAGTGCACCGTCCCCTGGTAGGAATGCTGTAACCTGTTTTCCATTTTTTATCAACTGGACACGTACGCACTTTCTGACAGCGCTATTGGGCTGACGACTTTCTATACCCACCTTCTCTATAACTATTCCTCTAGCCATGGGTGCGCCTTCTAATGGATCTGCCTCTATAGCTATACCAAGTACTCTACGCTTGTAATGAAGATCGCTCATTCTGAATTTCTTCCTCTTCAGTTTGAGTTTTCTAGCTGCGAACATTCCTCTTGGTGATTTTGATCCCGGCATACCTCTTCCACCTCCACTCGATACCTATCCTCTACTAGTCTTTCCTTTAATCGAGAAAGAAATATTTAAACATCCCTCTACGAAAGATGACTCCTGAAGATACTACTACACTAGGGTAACTCTGTCTATATCAAAATACCTTTTCATCAGTAGTCTAAGTCTAGATACGTTCCTTCCTCCCCTACCCACAGCTATGCCTTTATCAGATGGTGGTACTTGTATTATAGCCACTTTCTTGCCATTAGGTAGGGTTGATATTCTAGTTGAGAGCACTCTTGCAGGGAATAGGCATTTCTTAGCCAATTCCTCAGGGGTACTAGCATACTCTACTACCTCTAGATCTTTTCTCAGTAGACCTCTTAACCTCTTTATATTAACTCCCCTCTTTCCTATAGCCAGTCCTGCTTGCCCCTCTTTAACTACGAATATTATCCTGTTCAATCTCTCATCTAGGATACAGTCTTTAACTGTAGCTCCTGTAAAACTCTCGAAGAGGGCAATGCACTGCATTTCTCTCTCTGTTAATCGTATCCCATTCATACTACTCCTCCTCAGTCTGTACTAGCGCTAGTATGTCACTATTCCCTGGATCGATTATAGCTAGTGCTGCAACCATAAATGGTTTTCTACAGAGGGATCCTAGATCCCAGCTTGTTCCTGGATATTCATAGATAGGTATCTTCGAGAGCTTACAGTAGTACTCTATACTACGTCTAATATCTTCCGGGCAGTTCATGGCTATTATCACCATTTTGGCCCGTCCATGCATACAGGCTTTTATAGTCCTCTTACTACCTATGATGACCTCTCCAGTCCTCATAGCTACTCCTAGTTCTCGTGCTATATCCATATCACTTCACCTTCAGGCCATATTTCATCAACAATTCAACTACTCCTGTACCAAGTGGCATGTAGGGTGAGCCCACTATAACATTTTCGGTAACCCCTTCAAGCCTATCTAGCTCTCCTCTACTAGCGGCTTCGACCAGGTTCTTAATTGTTACTTCAAATGCCGCTCTAGCCAGTACACTCATCTTCTCACCGGCTAGACCGTGACGGCCTATTTGCCTTACCCTACCAGTATATGTCATGGCATCGGCTACTAGCATTATATGTCTTACATCCACATCGAGACCTTGATCTCTGAGCACATCCATAGTCTCTCTAATTATCATCTCTCTAGCCGCCTCTATCCCTAGGACTTCGGCTATCTCTTGGATATTATTAGTGGTAGTCCTCGTAGGGTCTACTCCGTCTACAGTGAGTACACTTTTTAGATCCGATCCCTCTGTTATCAGATAGTATTCTCCAGTCTCTTTATCCTTCCTCACTACAACCCTCCTTATCCCCTTGATACCTTTCAACCTCAGCGACATTATCCTATCGTAGATCCTCTTAAGCTTAAAGAAGTCTTTTGCTGGTGGATAGAACACCACCTTATTTTCATCTTCGAACACTTCGATTATCCCCTCTCTACCCTTTAATTTGTTCAAAGCTCTCCTCACATCATCTATAGTTACCCCTCTATCCTTCATCATTTCTTCATCTAATTCTATGGTTATCGAGAACGTCATATGGTCTAGTAGTATTCTCTTTGCCACGGTTTCGATAGTAGTCAACTCTATTCTTCTAGCTAATTCTAGTGCTTTTTCTTTATTTGATCTGTGCTTCTCATCTAAGTATACTTTCATCATAGGTGTAGAGGGAGTTCTTCTCGCGTCCACTATCTCGATAAGTCTTGGAAGTCCTAGGGTAACGCTAAATTCCCTTATACCAGCGAAGTGAAATGTCCTAAGGGTCATCTGAGTACTGGGCTCGCCTATGGATTGAGCTGCCACTATACCTACAGACTCACCTGGCTCCACTAGACTCCTTCTATACTCCTTGATAGATTCCTCTACTATCTCCCTAGCTGTTTTCTCATCTATGTCTAATTCACTGAGCCTTTGCTCTAACTCCTTTAGTATGGACTCGGGGAGGAACTCCTGGTATTCTGAGAGTATGTACTCTAACTCCTCTTTAGTAAGAGCCATATTACCTCCTCCTCTTCAGTACTCTCCTTATTATAACATCTAGATCTATGGGCTTCCCATGGAAGCTCTTTACTGGATCCACTCCATCATCACCGTATTTCAATTGTACTATACTCCTCTGAGCTGTGCGTACCGTACTATCGTACTCTACATGTATATCCTGTAGTGCATTGATCAGTCTTCTCTGCATGTAGCCACTTTGTGCTGTTCTAACAGCAGTATCCACTAGTCCCTCCCTACCTGCCATAGCATGGAAGAAGAACTCTATGGGGTTTAGTCCTTTAGCAAAGCCATTATGCACAAATCCCCTAGCTCTAGCACTCAGATCTCCCTTTCTGAAGTGTGGGAGCACTCTATCTATGTACCCTCTTTTAATCCTCTCCCCTTTAACAGACTGCTGACCTAGTAGTGAAGTCATCTGTGTTACATTGACCTTCTTCGCTCTCGCTCCAGTTCTAGCCATTATCATAGCTTCATTATCCAGTCCGATATACTCACTGAGTATATTTCCTACTTTTTCCAAGACTAGTGAGAGTACCTCCATTATTCTAGTCTCTAGGGTATCCTCCAGAGTCTTACCTGGAAGAGGTTCTAACTCTCCTCTTTTAGCTATTTTTATGAGCTCATTAACCTTCTTCTCCCCCTCCTTAACTATCTCTTCAATCCTCCTATGAGCTTCCTTAGGTATATCTAGACTATCTACACCCATAGTGAAACCATGTCGATCGAGGAACCTGATCAGCATTCTGAAGACATTATCCATGAATTCCCTAGCGGCATCCGTACCGTGGGATCTTATCAAATACTGTACTATATTCTCCGGTTTTTCAGCGCCTATAGTATTCTTGTCGATTACACCACTCAGTATCTCACCGTCCTCAACTACAAGGTAAGCATCATATGGACACTCTACTCCTAGACATATCGGACACTTTAAGCATATGGATGCCTGCTTAGTGAAGCTTATATCCTCTGGGAGGAAGAGACTGAATATCTGTTTACCACTCCATAACTCGATAGGCCACTTAATGACGGGCTCAGGTAGAGGACCCTTATACCCAGCCTCCATGAGTAGGCTCGCAACTTCATTCTTAGTAAGCAATGTACTTCTCTTGGTTAGGAGAAACGCCGCTGTTATGTAGTCATGGATCGCCCCTATTATGGGACCACCATACCTTGGTGAGAATATGTGCTCCTGTACTAGCATTAAAATCCTAGCCTCAGCTCTAGCCTCTTCGTTTTGAGGCGCGTGTAGATTCATCTCATCTCCATCAAAATCAGCGTTATAGGGAGGACATACCAACAGATTAAGCCTGAAAGTCTTGTAGGGTAGTACTTTGACCTTATGAGCCATTATGGACATTCTATGGAGTGAGGGTTGTCTATTGAAGAGTACAATATCCCCATCCATTAAGTGACGCTCCACCACGTAGCCGGGTGCTATAGTCTCGGCTAGGGCCTTCCTATCTCTTACAAACCTCAAGTCTATTCTACTACCATCAGGCTTTATGATGTAGTTAGCCCCCGGATACTCGAAGGGTCCATTGATTACAAGCTTCTTTAACTTCTCGAGGTTCCAATCGTTAACGTGCTCAGGCACCGTCAGTACCTTAGCTATCTCTATGGGTACACCTACTTCATTTATGCTCAAATTGGGATCTGGTGAGATTACAGTTCTAGCTGAGAAGTCCACTCTCTTTCCAGAGAGGTTCCCCCTAAACCGCCCCTCCTTACCTTTAAGCCTCTGTGCTAGGGTTCTAAGTACTCTACTACCAGCCCTATGCTTAGCTACTGGAACTCCCGGTATCTCGTTATCGAAGTAGGTAGCTATATGGTACTGTAGCAGGCCCCATAGGTCATCGATAAGTAGCTGTGGGGCTCCAGTCTCTATACTGATTCTCAGTCTCTCATTTATCCTCACTATATCCACTAGCTTGTGTGTAAGGTCATCTTCGGCTCTCATACCAGTCTCCAAGGTTATTGAGGGTCTGACCTGAACTGGGGGTACGGGTAGTACTACTAGAACCATCCATTCAGGTCTAGCGTATTCTGGATCTATTCCCAGTAGGGGTAGATCTTCGTTAGGAATCCTCTCCAGTCTCTCTCTCACATCCTTTGGAGTGAGTCTAATTATTGAACCGTCTTCCAATTCCTCGTAAAATGAGTATGGTTTTTCAAGTCTGATCTTGTACTGGGGTGCGTGACAGTAGGGGCACTCTGTAGTCTTACTAGCCTCCTTTCTTATCTTCTCAATAAGCCTCAGGCTTATGAGTTTCCACTCTTCTCCATACTTCTTTATTTTCTCTCTATAGTACTCCACTCTATCTGGTGGAAGTAGTATCCTTCCACACTCCCTACAAGTAGAACGGAGCAACATGTATATGAGCCCTACAAACTCTACGTGGATTACAGGTCTAGCTAATTCTATGTAGCCGAAGTGTCCTGGGCAAGTCTGTGGAGGATTTCCACAGGTCTCACATCTAACCCCTGGCTCTACTGTACCCAGTCTTCTATCCATAAGACCTCCACTAATGGGCATTCCATCTTCATCGTAGGTCTCTGAAGTGACTATAGTCGCTACAGCATATCTTCTTATAGTATCAGGAGATAGTATTCCAAACCTTATGCCCTTAATTACCTTCACATTTTCGTACTCCCTACTTAGGTTAATCAGACTCATCTAGGTCACCTCCACAGGATCGCCTATTATAAGTCTGGGAGCTATCCCGAGACTCATAAGCTCTTGGAGCAATAGCTTGAAGGCGTATGACATATCCACAGGGTATATCTCAGCCTCGTCTCCGCATAATCTACATACGGGCTTACCCCTTCTCAGATCATAGTGAGCTATTAGACCACACTTCTTACAGACGTATACTGTTGTTCTATCTGAGGACTCTAGTAGTCTTTCTCTTAATAGTACTATCGCACCATGTCCTAGTAGGCAATCCCTCTCCATTTCACCGAACCTCAGACCACCACCCCTAGCCCTTCCTTCAGTAGGTTGTCTAGTGAGTATCTGGGTAAGACCTCTAGACCTCACATGTATTTTATCAGAGACCATGTGGTGTAGCTTCTGATAGTAGACTATCCCTATAAATATTTCGGCCTCCATCTTCTCACCTGTAATTCCATTGTACATCACCTCTTTTCCATCGTATCTAAAGCCTAGACTATGGAGCACGTCTTTGTAGTCTAATCCCTCGAAGGGTGTGGCATCTATGATCCTACCACTTAGAGCAGCTACCTTACCCGCTATGGACTCCAGAAGTTGACCTACAGTCATCCTAGAGGGTATAGCATGAGGATTGATTATCAGATCGGGTACGATTCCATCTTCTGTAAAGGGTAGATCTTCTTGAGGAGCTAGTAGTCCAACAACACCCTTCTGTCCATGTCTAGAGGCGAATTTATCGCCTAGTTCAGGGATTCTGAGATCTCTAACCCTGACCTTTACGAGTTTATTTCCTTCTGTAGTCTCCGTTATGATCACGTTGTCAATTATAGCCTTTTCTCCATACCTTATACTTATCGATGTATCCTTTCGTCTTACACTAGCTCTCATAGCATAGGCTCCATAGAACCTTGGAGGGCTAGTCTTCCCTATGATCACATCACCACTTGATACTTCGGCCTCTGGAGGAGCTATTCCATCCTCCTCCAGATGTATATACGCCTCAGTAGATCTATAGCCTGAGACATCCTCACCAGGTATCTCTATCCTATCCTCAAGACCTCCTGGGTATCTCCTCTCTTCAGCCTCATAGGTTCTATAGAAAGTAGATCGTGCTAATCCCCTCTCCACAGCAGCTTTATTCAAGACCACAGCATCTTGTATATTATAGCCTCCAAAAGTGGCAACAGCTACTACGAAATTCTGTCCCGCTGGCCTCTTATTATAGCCCGATAATTCTAGAATCTTTGTAGTCACTATTGGTCTCTGTGGATAGTGAAGGAAGTGCATTCTAGAATCCATTCTATACCTAAAGCTTGCAAGGGGAATGCCTAGAGCCTGTTTACCCATAGCTGCTTCATAGGTGTTCCTTGGTGATTGATTATGTTCAGCATAGGGTATTATAGACGCTATGACACCGAGTATAGCACTAGGCACTATCTCCAAATGAGTATGTGCTTTCGTGATCTCTTCAGGTTTTACAGCGATATAGGCGTCCTCTTCTTCATCGGGATCCAAGTACTCTACTATACCAACCTTTACTAGATCACTCCACTTCCAGATCCCCTCTTTAAGCTTCTTTATATGTTCTGGTCTCAATTTCAGCTCTCCATTCTCGACTACGAGTAAAGGTCTTCTAAGCCTTCCCTCATCACAGTTTACATGGACTTCGTGGATAGTGGCTGTCTTTAGACGTGCGACATTTACCTCACTCGATATTTTACCCTCTCTACGTAGCCTTCTCAACTTAGTTACAAGCTCTTTAGCATTTGTATGAACTCCTATAAGCCTACCATTAAGGTAGACCTTAGTACCCTTAATCCTCTTACTTCTAGCCTTCTCTATGGGGATCACATCTAGGCTATAGAGTAGTTCTTCTATCTCTGATTCATTGCATCCGAGGGATACCATAGCGAGAATTGCCAGGTTCTTTACCAGACCACAGTTTTGACCTTCTGGGCTCTCATTAGGACAAAGCCTACCCCACTGGGTAGCGTGTAGTTCTCTTGCCTCAAAGTGTGGTTGTGTTCTACTCAGTGGTGAGACTACTCTCCTCAAATGGCTTATGGTAGCTAGGTAGTTCGTCCTATCGAGTATTTGACTGACACCAGTCCTACCTCCAACCCAATTACCAGTTGCCATGGCATGCATAATTCTATTCGTTATTATATCGGCTCTAACTAGGGTCTCCAATTTGATCTCTCTACTCCTACTCCTTATCCTCTCCAACTGATATCTGAGATCCTTTAGGAATTGCTTTAGAGCTGATCTGAACTGCATTGCCAGTAGGGTTCCATCGAGCTTGAGTCGCTTATTACCATAGTGATCCTTATCATCAGGTTTTCTCCTACCCAGGTAGAGCTCTAGTAGCTTCTCTGCCATTTGACCTATGAAGTATGCCTTAGCTCTTCTAGTCTTCTCGTCAGGACTTGTACCTATATGGGGTAGGAAGTAGTTATCTAGGGTCTGTCTAGCCCTCTCTATCCTCACGTCCCTAGGTTGACCTATGGCTATTCTACTCCCTATGTAGTCAAGGGCTTCCTCGACACTCTTTATAGCGGTAGCCTGTTGTAGGGAGGGTAGGAATTCTCTTAGAATTTTCTCATCGTCCGAGACCGCTTGAAGTATCTCTTTATCAGTACGCAATCCGAGTGCCATCATGAGTATAGCAACTGGTATCTTACCCGCTACTGATGGAAACTGTACATAAATACTGCCATCCTTACGTCTCTCCATCACTATGGGAACTCTATAACTAGTAGTAGCTGAGAAGACCTTAGCCACATGAGTTACTGACGATCCCTCTCTTCCATAGTCCACTAGTATTTTGTTTATAGCTAGGTCTTCCTGTATTATCAGTACTCTCTCAGAACCGTTTATTATATAATATCCACCAGGATCCATAGGATCTTCTCCATTTGCGATAAGCTCTTCTTCACTCATCTTAGAGAGTGGACAGTACTCGGATTTGACCATTATAGGAATACTGCCTATGTACACCATTGTAGGCTCGCTCTCTCCCCTCTCAGTCACTAGAGTCATCTCTAGGTAGACGGGAGCAGCATAGGTCAGGTTTCTGGTTCTAGCTTCATGGGGTAGGATGTGGGAATAGGAACCATCTGCCTCTCTAATTCTGGGTTCACCTACTTGGATTCTACCGAACTTCACGTAGAGTCCTGGTATGCTGGTCTCGAGAATACCTATCTCATCGATCATGGCCTGTAGTTTTCTCTTTATGAAGTTATTGAAGGAGTCAAGGTGTTGTCTTACTAATCCCATCTCCTTTATGAAGGCCTTGACTAGAACCCATAGATCTTCTGTAGAGGGTACCCATTTCTCATTACTCATACCATCACCCCGGTATCACCAGTCTTAACGCTATAGCTTTACCAGCAGTTCTACTCTTCCTCAATATAAGGATTACATCTCCAGGCTTAGCGCCTACAGCTACTGCAGCTGGATCAGAGGCGAGTATCCACGGGAGCTGCGATTTCTCCAGACCTAGAGTTTTCAATAACCTCTCAGCATCTTTAGGGGGAAGTACTATGTGTTCGGGTACCAACTCATGATCTAATACCGTGAATTTACGTTTAGTCATAACTTCGACCATACACCTCCAGAATCCATATTTAAGACTAGGCTATTCTAATGGGCATAAATATAAATTTTTCTCTTCAAAGAGAGCATACTTAGATTGAGAATACACTATATTAAGATCTTAGGAAAACTATTTTAACCGAGTCACTTGATTAGTCCTAATAGATCACGGCACAAGGTCGTATTCAAGGTGGAAGAATTGAACAGGAAGAGATACTTAGTAGCACTAGCAGGGAATCCTAATACTGGAAAGAGTACTATATTTAATGCATTAACGGGATCTAGACAACACGTAGGCAATTGGCCAGGAAAGACTATAGAGAAGAGAGAGGGAATATGCGAGTACAAGGGTGTGGAGTTTAAGGTAGTAGACCTACCGGGCACCTATAGCCTGACAGCATATTCTGATGAAGAGCTAATAGCTAGGAACTTCATAATCAAGGAAAAACCAACAGTAGTAGTGAACATCGTAGATGCTTCTAACCTGAACAGAAACCTCTACCTAACACTAAGATTACTAGAGCTGACGGATAGGCTTATCGTAGTACTCAACATGATGGATCTAGCCGAAGAAAAGGGGATGAGGATAAACGTGAAAAGACTTTCAGAGATCTTAGGAGTACCCGTTATCCCCATGATAGCTAGCGAGGGAATAGGATTAAGAGAACTACTAGATACTATAGTAGACCTCATAGAGGGCAGAAGGAAAACTAAGCCTATGAAGCTCTACTTTGGACGGCATTTAGAGGGACAGATTAGAGATATTGAAAGAGAACTAGAAGGTGTAGATCTAAAGGATTACCCGAGGAGATGGATCGCGATAAAATTGTTAGAAGGCGATAGCGAAGTCGAAGAGATGTTAAAGAAGGTTAACAGAAGTAGTAGATCTCTTAAATTAGTTCAGAGAATAAGAAATAGTGAAATACATCATAATCCAGAATTAGAGATAATCGAGAAAATTTACGAATACATAGATAGAATCGTCGAAGAGGTAGTAGAGGTAAGACCCATAAGGAGAGAAAGTATAAGCGATAAGATAGATAGGATAGTACTCCACAAGGTACTTGGAGTTCTAATACTACTTGGCATATATGGAATGGTATTCCTAGCAACCTTTAGTATTAGCGGACCAATAGTGGAGTTCATCGATAGGATAGTGGAACACCTATCGTATACTGCTATTGACTTCCTCACCAAGATAGGTGTGGAGATGTGGTTAGCGAGATTGGTAGGTGAGGGTGCTATAATGGGAGTGGGTAGGGTGTTGACTATAATACCCCCGATAGCCATATTCTTCCTCCTCTATGCACTACTAGAGGACTGGGGCTATATGACTAGAGCTGCTTTTGTGATGGATAGGCTCACACATAGTATAGGCCTACATGGAAGAGCCTTTCTATGTCTCCTCTGTGGTTTCGGATGTAGTGTACCAGCAGTACTAGCTACTAGGACTATAACCGAGAGTAAGGATAAACTCGCAACTATGCTCACAGTACCACTAATACCGTGTAGTGCTAGACTAGCTGTCATGATATTCATAGTCTCTATATTCTTCAAAGGTATTATAGCTACCATAGTAATGCTGTCGCTAGTAGCCATCAGTATAGTACTGGTGGTCATATCCTCATCTCTATTGAAGAAGTATGTAATCCCAGGAGAGCATGCACCCTTTATAATGGAGATGCCCCCCTACCATAGACCAGTACTCAGAAACGTACTGTTATTCACTTGGATTAGAGTGAAGTCATTCCTGAAGAGAGCTAGTACACTCATAGTTGCAGTATCAGTACTCGTATGGATACTGAGTAACTACCCACCAGAAGCAACATTGGATGAGACCTTGATAGGGATCATGGGAAGAGCTATAGAACCATTGGGGGCTGTTATGGGTTTTGATTGGAAGATGACTACATCCTTACTTCTGGCTATACTAGCTAAGGAGCTGAGTATACCCACTCTAGCACTACTCTACGGAGGAGGAATAGTGAGGTTAGAGGAGATCCTACTACGCGAATGGACACCGCTAACAGCCTATACATACTGTCTCGTCCACATGATATACATGCCGTGTATAAGCACTATAATCACACTCAGACTAGAATCAGGAAGTTGGAAGTGGACTCTACTAGGCACTCTCTTCTCCATATTACTAGCAGTAGCAGCAGGTGTGGTTACGTACAACATAGGAAAGTACTTCATCTAATACCATACTCCCTCAATTAAGATAAGCTCCTTTAAGATTTGAAGTAGCGACAGTTGAGTATTGCTCCACTAGCCAATCGAGTAGTGCGAGTCTAGGCTACAAGGGATCGGAAGAGGAGTAAAAACTCACTTTTTAGATGATTTGATAAGCTTCTTACAGATCTCAACAGCTTCTACAGCATCCCTACCGTAGGCATCAGCACCTATCTTCTTGGCGAAGTCCTCTGTTATCGGTGCACCACCTACTATCACCTTTACCCTATCCCTAATTCCAGCCTTCTCTAATTCCTTGATCACCACTTCCATCTCCATCATAGTAGTCGTCAGTAGTGCAGACATGCCCAGTATATCCGCATTGTACTTCTTTACTGCCTCTACGAACTTTTCGGGGGGTACGTCTACTCCCAGGTCTACGACTTCAAATCCAGCTGCTCGGAGCATAGTGGCCACGATATTTTTACCTATCTCGTGTAGGTCTCCTCTAACAGTTCCGAGTACTACGGTTCCCAACTTCTCCACTCCTCTCTTTTTGGAGAGGAGGGGCTTCAGTAGATCATCCATTATCTCCATGAAGAGGTCCCCCGCTACTACCAGTTCGGCTAGGAAGTACTCTCCTCTCTCGAACCTCTCGCCCACTATCTCCATAGCTGGTCTAAGGGCCTTTTCTATGAGGACTAGAGGATCTACACCACTATCTAGAGCCTTCTTCACAGCTTCTTTAGTTTCGTCAAACCTCAACTCTACAAAGAGGTCTATTATGTGCTTGAATGTCTCTTCACTCAACTCATCTCCCTCTCTCTCGAAGAGAAGAGAACTAAGCCTTATTAAGTTTAGTGGTTGGACATATATCCATAGTTCAGTATATTTAAATTATACACGTTCTAGTGAATTTAGGGGCTTTTGAAAAAGGCTGTAATCCCCGTAGCTGGATTAGGTACGAGACTACTACCGGCTACCAAGGAAATGCCAAAGGAGATGCTACCCATATTCCTAGCGGAAAGGGGCAGACTAGTCGTTAAACCCATATTACACGCTATATTCGAGCAATTGTATGAAGTAGGTATAAGAGACTTCTACTTCATCGTAGGTAGGGGCAAAAGAGCTGTTGAAGACTACTTTACACCAGATGAGGGATTTCTGAAACTACTAGAAGATAGGGGAAAGTATAGAGAAGTAGAACTACTTAAGGATTTCTACAGGAAAATAGAGAACTCAAACATAGTATTCATAAACCAACCAAGTCCCCGAGGATTCGGAGACGCTGTACTTAGAGCACATCACTCCATTAAAGAGACCTTCTTAGTCCATGCTGGAGATACTTACATAATCTCGAAGGAAGAGAGCCTCCTCAAGAGGATCATAGAGCTCAAGGAAGAACTGAACGCTGAAGTAGTACTCCTAGTACATAGGGTAGAGGATCCCAAAAAGTATGGAGTAGTGGAGGTTAAGAAGATCAAAGGTAATACATACAGGGTTATCAGAGCTATAGAGAAGCCCAAAATCCCACCCACAGATCTCGCTATAGTACCAGTCTACATATTCGAACCCACCATATTCGATGCACTAAGGGCAGTAGGAAATGGTATAGGACAGGAGCTCCAGTTGACAGATGGCATTCAAAAGCTAATAGAATGGGGTAAAGGAGTATATGCAGTAGAGCTGGAGGAGGGTGAGGTAGTCCTAGATATAGGGACTCCCCTCACCTACTGGGAGGCCCTCAAAATACTATTCGAACACTTTTCGAGGAATGCGCACAACAGGCACTAGTATGAGGAGACGCATAGGTATAGATCTCAAACTTACACTAACCCCCTCTTTTACACTAGCCCTCTTCGAAGAGATAGAGTATAACACCTGGGTCAAGGTAGTAGGCTATGAAAAGGGGAGTACCATCAGATTCAAGAATGGAGTAGTAGAGTACGACTGTAGTGATAAAACTATCGAGTACTGGACCGGAGAATGGTTTAAACCTGAGAGATACTTAGACGAAGTGGTAGAGGATCAGAGAACAGTAGTGGAGAATATACTCAGAATATACTCCAGGGTGAGTTTATCAGTAGATCCCTTTGATAAGAACCTACTCATAGTCCCCATAGCATTATCCAGGAGAACAGACTATGCGAGAAATGTACTCAGATGGTGTTTGGCCATATGGAAGAGAACAGAGACACTAGAGGGAATTCTGAGAACAGATTTGAGCACCATAGGTAATAGTTACCAGTTAAAGCAGTTGAAAACAGTGGTAAAGGATTTCTTGGATAAGGTAGTCCCTCACTTAGATGAGGATCCAGGCGAACTCAGGCGTACCCTATTAACCTGTAGATGGATAGGACCTAAAACGGCAGATGCATACCTACTCTTCACAGGTATAGACATAAGTACAGCTCCTGTGGATGTCCACCTAAAGCGGATGAACTTCAGGATCTTCAGAATACCCTACAAGTACGAGCCTACCAAATCCCTCTGCTCTAGATACGAATGTACTGAATGTCCACGTAGTGAAGGTTGCCTAAGGTATCTGTTCACTAAAGACTTCAAGAGATTAGCTGGATGGCTACAGACAATTTCATATCTACACGATAGATTATATTGTAGTAGAAGCCTATGTAGAGAATGTCCCCTGAGGAACATATGTAGGGAGAGTGGTAGGACTGTACGATCCAGTACTACTAGCAGAGAGGATTAGGAGAATAGTCGTTAGGGGAAG
>Ga0190308_1000023_pt1 | contig 58192 bp, 54 predicted proteins | sample 48700756_MG_FD_165050 | JGI IMG/M metagenome (GOLD analysis project Ga0190308, IMG submission 165050) | Hydrothermal vent sediment bacterial communities from Southern Trench, Guaymas Basin, Mexico - 4870-07-5-6_MG | ecosystem: Environmental > Aquatic > Marine > Hydrothermal vents > Sediment ...
AGGCTTGAGTTCGGAGAGCTCGACTTCGTTACATGGTACAGGTCCACTATACGCCCCGGCGAGTTAAATCTAGTTCTAATTGAGGTAAAATATAGAGAGCATCTGAGAGCGGAAGATTTAGAACCCGCAAGAGAGGTCGCAGAGAGGTACAGGAGAAGAGTGATAATCCTATCTAAGAATGACTTTAGAGTTGAGAGTGAAGTTATTATTATGCCTGTACACACGTTTCTTATACTGATTTAGCCACTTCTAAATCCTAGCCTTAAATTAGCTAACTCTTATTCTCCTCTAGGTTTCTGCCCTCCTCGACAATTATCTTGCAATTAGACCTCCAGCTCCTGAATCCGGATCGTCAGGATGCGCCCCGAAAACTATCAGATACATTTTCACCCCACTCTCTTAGGCGTTTCAGCTAAATATATTTCGGCTAGAATACCATAACGATCTGATGAGTAAGTCACTCCCTATGCTCGAATTCTTCCTTTTGGACTAGAACCTTGCCTTTAATGAAGTACTTCTAAGTTCTCTTTCCACTTCCGTGGGAGTCTGTATAGGTTAAGCGTGCATTTAAATGCTCAGCCTCCCTGAGGAAGGTGTCAAAGAGTTTAGTGAAGAAGATGCCCCAGCCAATCCCTAAGCTGACCATGGCCAATCCCTTATCACTTAAAGATGAAATCCAGTAGGCTATTACAACCCCTCCATGGAAGAGAGTTGAAGCCCAAATATCACCCGTAGCCTCCCTTATAGCTCCAAGCACTAGACCAGCGAAGCAGACTAGAGCGACTAAGAGAGACGTGCCAAGCCCTAGTGTACACTTAGAAGTGAACGGATTCACCCAGTTAGCTAAGTGGGGTAGGCCAAAGATAAAGATGGCAGTAATAGGTAGGCCCAAGCCATAATTAACCCTCCAGGAATTGAAGAGTAGGCGTCGATAGGGTTTACCAAAGGCCTCATCGAGCCTTGATTGAACATAGCCTCTGAAGTAGGCCTCTTCAGCAAATCCAACGAAAACCATATACCATACTAAGCTCAGAACCACATCAGTGAAGGTTAACGGTCTAAGCCTAGCTTGACCCATGACAAGCAATACTACTAAAACTATTAAGGATGGCAGGATAAAAGCTATCATAAACTTCAATCCCCACTTTAAGCTAAAATGAGCAACCCTAGTCGAGAAGCCATAGGTCTCCAACTTCCTTTTTGGAAGAAGGATAGCGCATAGAGTTATAAACATCAGAGCAGCCTTTGAAAACCATCCGTACCAAGGCCAAGGCCAACTCCCCTTAACTAAGGCTTCAAGCGGCCAGTAAACTAGGGCTATGTAGATTAAGGTTAAGAGGGAAACTTCGAGTAAGGCCTTAACTTGGCTTAACCTACTTAAGATCATCGATATGCCCTTCTTACTGCGAGGAAATTAGAGTTAAAAATATTTTTCATTTAACTTTAGGCTAAAAGACTATGTTCCCTCTAAGGACTTTTCATGTTTATCGGCTATACTTATAGCTCCAGAGGGCATGTTTATGAGCAAGTCCTTCCATATTCTAGATGACTATGACTACTGCGTTCATCTTTAGTTTAAAGTAATGGATTGTGAAGAAAAGCTATTTATCTAGAGTATGCTTAGACATGATAGACTATGAGGAAAAAGCGCCTGCTGAGTATGATGAGCGGAGAGTACCACTGAGTCAATATGAACTGAGCTGATCGATATGAAGTAGAGCCATAGGAGGTATTCATGAAGTTTAAGCCTACTAGATACCTAGAACAAAAAGAGTTCGATAAATATCTAAAGACCATTAGGAAGATCGCAGATTTTGACCCCTTAGAGAAGGCGTGGGTACTCAACACCAGAAAGCTTCTTAAGAACATAGATCACGAAAGAGAGCTCATAAGACTTCTTAGTGAATTATCTAAGTACGTACCCATAAGCGAGGATGAAGCGAGGAAGATAGTTAGTATCTATAGAGAAGGATTTAGAACTATAGTCCTAGATGAGAACCTAACCTTCAAGGTTAGAGTAAACTTGAGTAAAAGTGTCTTCAGAGAGTTGATAAAGCTCTGTGAATACTCTAGAGGTAAGTTCAGGCTTAGGAATCCAAGGTACATTTACGAAGTGGAGGAGCTATTACATAAAGAGGGGCTCTCACTAAAGTATGATAAGGATAATCTGAGAAAAGCTATAGTAGAGGCCAGTACCTGTAGCATAACAAGGGAGGGTGGTTATATTAGGGTTAAATTCAAGTGCTTTGATCAAAAAATTTGGGAAAAGCTAAGAGATGAATTAACTTTAAGTTACTATGTAGAAAAGCCTGTCTTCGATGAGAATGGTAACCTAAAGGACATAGAGTATGTAGAAAGAAGGATAAGAGCATACACAGAGGATTTGAAAGACCTATGTATTGAGACTGCAGTAGGACTTCTAGACAGAGTCATTAGAGTACTGGAAAGAGAGGGATACTCTGTAGATATAAATATACTAGAACTCCCCTCTTTAGATATACCAATAGAGCAGAGGTTTAAATTATATCCCTATCAGGAGGTCGCGTATAGAAAATGGTTAAAGAGAAAGAGAGGGACTATAGCCATCTTTACTAGAGGTGGTAAGTCCTTCATAGCTATGAAGGCAATAGTAGATCTCAAGAAACCTACAGTGATCTTTGTAACGACGAGAGAGCTTGCTCAGACTTGGAGAAGTTATATAGAAAAGTACCTTGGATTAACCTCAATTCACATAGGATATCTTGGGGAGGGCATTAGGAAAATAGCTCCGATAACTATTGCCATTTATAATAGTGCTGTTAAATATATGGAACTGATTAAAGATAAGTTTGAACTCTCAATATTCGATGAATGCCACCATGTCCCAGCTAAAACCTTCAAGGAGGTAGCCTTAAGAATATCAGCTCTCTACCGTATGGGGCTCTCAGCAACGCCTAAGCGTAGGGATAGAAATGAGATTCTTCTCTACTCATTAGCAGGTGAATTATTAGTCAACATAGACTACTCACAGTTATTAGTACTAAAGGTAGTAGCACCTATTGAATCCTTCAAAACTTACTTTGTAAAGGGCTCTAAAGAGAAAATGAACATCCTACTAGACATACTCAAAAAGCATAGAGAATCTAAAACTATAGTGTACACACAACTACTTAAAACTGCTAATGAGATATACATGAGGTTAAGAAATGAGGGTATTAGAGCATCACTGATAACTGGAAGGACTACAGGAAATAAGAGGAAGAGAGCCTTTAAAGACTTCATTAAGGGCACAATTAATGTAATAGTTACAACGACAGTACTGGATGAGGGTATAACAGTTCCCGATGCCGATGTTGCAGTGATCTACGAGGGTACGGGAGAACCCAGACAGATGATCCAGAGAATAGGTAGAGTTTTAGGCTATCTACCAGGAAAGACAGCCAAGGTATACGAGCTAGTAGATATTACGAATAGGAAGGAATTAAGAGCATACTTCAGACGTAAGTGGGTTAAAGAACTATATACTATTCCCCCTCAAGGTGTTAGAATAGATAGTTACCTTAAAGATTCATAAAAAGCCAATTTATCTATGAGTAAAGCTTAGTGTTCCCCTCTAAAAGGGATAGGTAGCATATTACTTATTTCAACTCAGTTCATATAAGATAGCCATACTACTAGAACTGGATATCTAGGATTTACATAATATTGTGGATAGGGGAAAAGATATTATCTAGCAGTGTATATCTTAGCTGTTAACAACTCGTCTATGTATAGTAGGTGACTACTAATAAGGGAATGCTAGTGTAGGGGTGATGATCCTGAGTGTACTAGAGGAGAAGTTTGAAAGTTTAAGCCCGTCAGAATTCTTCTACCGCAACAGAGAAATCGCAGGATTCTCCAATCCAACGAGAGCACTATATCAGACTGTAAGAGAACTGGTAGAGAATTCCTTGGATGCTACAGAACTTCACAGAATACCTCCAGATATAAAAATATTGATCTCTATAGAAGAACAACCTGACTTGGTCAGTGTATTAGTTGAGGATAATGGAATAGGAATACCACATGAAGAAGTCCCCTTTGTATTCGGCAGAGTCTTCTACGGCTCGAAGTACGTCCTAAGACAATCGAGAGGAGTCTTTGGACTAGGTATAAAAATGGCAGTACTATACGCACAGATAACCACAGGTAGACCCATATGGATTCGTACCTCTACAATAAATTCTAAAATAATAGCTGAGTACAGGATTAAAATGGATATATCTAGGAATATGCCAATAATAATATCTGCTAACTTCAGAAAAAAGAGAAGAAAATGGCATGGAACTATAGTTAAACTAATAACAAAGGGAAATTGGACTTTAGCAAAGAGAAGGATAGAAGATTATATCAAGAGAACTGCTATGATAACTCCTTATGCCAACATATACTTTAAAGGTCCAGACATAGAACTGGTATTCAGAAGAAGTACTAGAAAAATGCCTAAGCCACCAAGGGTAGGAAAGCCTCATCCCTATGGAGTTGACCTTGAAATGCTAAGAAGACTTATAGAAGTGTACGACAGAAACACATCTCTACGCGATTTTATAATGAAGAGTTTTGAAGGAGTAGGTGAGGGAATAACATATAACTTCTTAGAGTGGGCGGGGTTAAATGGCAACAAAAAGTTGAAGGACTTGAGTACAAAGGAGGTAGAGGAACTCCTAAATAAGATGAAAGAGTACAGAGGTTGGAGAAGACCGAGATCCATATCTCTTTCACCTCTTGGGGAAAATCTACTTAAGAAAGGTATAGAGAGAATACTCAATCCAGAGTATGTCGTAACAGTCACTAGAAAGACCTCCTCCTATTCGGGCAATCCCTTTATAGTCGAGATAGGACTAGCGTGGGGTGGCGGTATACCGGTAGTTAATAGTCCAGTACTCTACAGATTTGCTAATAAAATTCCACTACTATATGATGAGGGAGTAGATGTTGCAAGACAAGTAGTAGATAAAATAGATTGGAATCTCTACAAGATCAAATTTCCAGCTCCCTTAGCCGTAGTAGTACACCTGTGCTCTACCAAAATACCATTTAAGGGTGTGGGAAAGGAGGCTATAGCTGATGTACCAGAGGTAGAGAAGGAGATGGAAAATGCAATAAAAGAAGCTGCAAGGGGATTAAGAAGATATTTGATTACTGTAGAGAGAAAACGTGCAATTATAACTAAGAGGATTACAATATCAAAGTACATTCCCGAGGTCGCGAGAGCTCTAGCTGAAGTAACAGGTGTTCAGGAGGAGAAGATAGTAAGTAAATTAAATACCATACTCGATAAATTGGTACGTCTCGACAAAGAGGGGGTATAGAGTATGAACCAAAGAGGTAAGACCGAAACTTACGTAGTAAAACGTCTTGAGGAAATAGGAAGGCGTATTCTAGAGGATATAATTGAGGAAAGACCGCCTAAGTTCAAGATAAAAGTCAGGAGCCTAAGTAATACCATATGGTGTCCAGAGGAAAAAATACTTAAATTAGGATCAAGGTATGCTGTCAGAGAGTTCTTTAATCTAAGGGAAACTAGAAAGTTCATGCAGACTGTACTGATGCTGAGTCTTATAGTTAGAGCTAGAAAAGAGGGAGATTATCCTACTATAAGAGACCTGTACTACATGGGTAAGCATACTATAGAGTATAAGGATCTCTACGGGAGAACTAGAAGAGAAAATACCTGGGAGAGCCAGGATGAGTCTGATTATATAATACAGGATATTGAAGTACTGACAAACATACTAAGAGAGGATATGGGCATAATGTTCGATGCTAAAGGAAGGATGGTAGGAAAGGTTATAATAAGAAGTAAGGGTAACACTATAGATCTCTCTAAGATGGGTGTCGGTGCTTTTGCTATACCACCAAATGTTGGTGATATAGAAATAGTGGACGTAGACGCAGACTATATACTTATAGTAGAGAAGGGTGCTATTTTCGAGAGGTTAAATAATGAGGAATTCTGGAGAAGACATAATTGTATACTAATGACGGGTAAGGGCCAACCGGATAGGGGTACCAGACGTATGGCTAAAAGAATCTCTGAGGAATTCGATCTACCAGTATATGTACTAACAGATAGTGATCCCTTTGGGTTCTACATCTATTCAGTATATAAATATGGGAGTATAAGTCTTAGCTATGAAAGTGAAAGACTTGCTGTTACTAGAGCTAAATTCCTAGGCGTATCCACATCAGATATATACAGGTATAAAATACCAAGGAAATTCATAATCAAAGCTACTGATAGAGATATTAGGAGAGCTAAGGAGCTACTACGCTATCCATGGTTCAAATCGAAGAGATGGAAGAAGGAGCTCTCACTGTTCATTAAAAAGCGTGAAAAAGTGGAGATAGAAGCATTTAGCGGATTTGGCTTTAAATATCTATCGAATAAATACATACCAGACAAGATAGAAAAAGGAGAATTTATAGATTAAAACAGTATTTTAATCATAGTAGTTTAAGTATAACGCTTAAGGATTACATCCTAGAGGAAAAATACACGAAAGACTTAAAAAGAGCATTAAATTTGGGTTACTAGGTGACTAGGCTGGCATACGTACCGAAGACATTACTAATAGCGAGATGCCTAAGATGTGGAGCACGAATACATAAAGGATATGATGCATATTACTGTCTTTATGATAATATTTACATATGTACTACATGTTTTAGAAAACTAAGGGGTAAATGTCCCATCTGTAGAAGAGAGCTTAAAGAGCTCTAACCTCATTATCCATAGAAATCGTCAAATATTCAACAACGGGACATATATTAATACACTTAAGACAATGAGTACACAAATCTTCCTCCACGTATACCCTGTCACCATGTATTTTCACAGCGTTATTTGGACAGAAGACTGAACAGAATCCGCATAAAACACACTTCAGGTATCTCAATATAGCTTTAAGTACATTTTCAAGAAGACTCATACCTTCTTTAAGGTCTCTATAGTATTCTACTCCTATACTTAAATCTCTATAAAGTTTCACTTTACCAATACTATTGTATATATTTATTTCATTCTCTTTCTTCTCCACTATTCCAATAGGTTTAAGATACTCGATAAGGATATTGAAGTCTGCCATTTCATTCACTCTTACACTGGCCATTATCTTAGGAATTTTACTTTTTATATGGACTTTTAGTCCTCTTCCTCTATCATCCCTCTTTAACTTTTCTAAAACTTTCTTATTGAAAAGTCTCCTAATATCTCCAGGCATAGAGAGCCATCTCCAGAGAGCATAGTCCCTCCACTCTCTTGGAAGATTTCGATTCCTAGACCATGTTCTAAGATATTCACTCCATGAACTCCACATTTGAGGATAGTTCTCTCTAACAAGTTCTAGTTCTGCTAATTCAGAGGCAGGACAGAGCCAACAACCTAGCCTATCAAATCCTTTGAGATAGAGTGGATTAACTTTAACTTTATTCATGAGTAAGTATATCCATACTTCTAATGCAGTCCAGTCTAGTATAGGTGAAGTAATCACTAGATTTGGTAACCATTTATTCCTCCAGACCCTAGGAGACCTAGCTCGAGCTAGAGACTCATACTTTCTTTGGCCAACGATACTTAGTACAGTATTATTCCCAAATTTCTCCTTTATAACCTTGGCTATTGGACCTAACTTAATAACTTTACAGCACCACCTATAATCTCTAGCAGGTGGTCCAAATGTCTTTAGAGATTTGAAGAACTTATCACCAGCAGATGCTAGAATAAGTTTAAAATCGAACTCATCGACCACCCGATACGTATATTCTAATGTCTTAGGTAGTTCAATACCAGTATCGTTAAAGAGTATGTAGAAGTCTTCAATAGCATTTTTACATATTAAGAGAGTAGCCATACTATCTTTTCCTCCTGAAAATGATAGTATTATCCTCTTATCGGAAACGTAATCCTTAGAGAGGTTTTTTAAGAATTTAATGGATCTGGCGACATCCTCTCGGACGAACTCGCTATTCGTCTTGATAACTTCATACATGGAACCTATTTTTTCTGGTCTGGGAAATTTACGAGATCTCCAAGCCTTCAGCACTCTTATCCTTCCACCTCTTATGAGAGTCCCCAGAGCATTATATTTACCATCTTTCGTGCTTAAAGCAACAAATTCTCTTTTTCTTTCGGGTAGATTCTTCTCTATTATATCTCCTTTGTGGACTATGAAATTCCTACTCAACTTACTTAGACTTGTAATAGCATAAAAGCCTATTCTATGTTCAAGCATTTTAGAAATACCAGCGTATAGAGGCTTGAATCTCCATTCTTTATGTAGGAGATCGTAGAACTCATGACCTACTATATGCCCATCCACTATCACCTCATGAGCTAGATCTGGATACGGTATCTTATTAAGCAGAATAACTCTAGAATCAAGAGGAAGGAACTTATCGGCATCCTTAGAATCTTTAAAATAGTCTCTAATTAACTCTCTTAAAAACCTGATATCAAGTCCTAATGCTGGTCTCACATCACAAGGAGGTGTACACTTAATCCTTATAGCCGTGTCTGTTCTCCTGAGAACGGGTACATTAAGTTCTAGATCCCAGTATACTTTAGCTGAGTAGTAAGACCAATACAATGCACATCACCTCTCATGGGGCTCGACAAGGACCCCTCTTCATCTCTCAGTGCGCGAAACTCTCCTCATAGCCCCTTGTATTCCTAGCGAGGCTACTTTAAAAGTTTCCGATATCTGAAATCGTAGAGTAAATGGCGCATCTAAATCTCATCTAGAATAGATCTTACATGATTATCCTATACAATACATCTATATTGGTATATTATCCATATATCATCGTGGGATTTCCCATACTATGTAGGTTAAGCAAAAAAGACATGAAAAAGGCTATAGTAGATTACCTAACAGCTCTTTTACTATCTGAAGTTGCCCTTATACTATTTGTCCTGGCAAATATAGATGTTGCAAATGTAACGATCAAGTCTATTCTTATGACGACATTACTACTAATGTTACTCCTATCACCAGTCTTGGTATTAAGTCTCCTATCCCGTAAGAGAAATAGAAAATCTTTTCTTAGGAGGAAGATTGTAGTATACTGATGACCACACTGATAGCTGTACTAGGAGATTTTCATATCCCCACTAGAGCTTATGAAATACCCCCTATAATAAGTAGTTTCATTCGAGATCGCAAACCTGAGATCATCCTATGCACTGGTGACCTAGTAGAGGGATATGTATTAGATTATCTAAAAGAGCTTGCAGATGAGGTAAAGGTGGTCGAGGGAAACATGGACAGGATAAGACTGCCCAGAAGTCATATATTAAACGTAGAAAATTTAAAAATAGGATTAATTCACGGACATCAAGTGTTCCCAAGGGGCAATATACATAAATTAACTCAATTAGCGACTAGGATGAAAGTAGATGTACTAATATCTGGTCATACGCATAATCCTTTCATAAAGTGTGTGAACAATAGAGGGTGTAGAATATTATTACTTAACCCGGGATCTGCTACTGGCGTATGGAGTGGTAGTGGAGGATCTATGATTCCATCCTTTATGCTACTTAGAGTTGATCAAGATAAGATTACTGTGTCGTTATATGAAAAGTACGATACTCTTAAGTTAAGCAGGGTTATGAGGTTCGAGTTTTGATTTCTTCTCTTTCAAGATATATTCTCTCAATGTAGTACCTATTTGATCCACACTTAGGGCACTCTCCCATATTCTTGTATACGTATTCTCCTTTCTTAGCCTCTCTAAGTTCTCTATAGTTACATTCATAACACCTTAGGAGTGACATTACCTTACTAGGTTTAGGTTGCTTAACTCTATAGTATTTAATGGCATTGTAAGTGGAAAAAAGTGCGAGACTTAGTAAGATCATATTGATCATAAAGTAGGGCTCTTTAATACCCTCATACAGTAGTATTACGAGCATAGTTAGAGCTAGGATCGTAGATATTATAGCTATAGTGGTGAAAAGTAAGGCCCACTTTCTCCTAATCTGTTCAATTGAGGACGTGTTCTCTGAGGAGTATGCAGTACTTTTGTTCCTTACCATGCTTAATATATCCTCAGAGGTTTGAGTCTAAATCTACTACATAAGTATTTCTGCACTATTGATTCTATGGATATACTCCTATAGTATTACCTACTCCTACTAATACTATATTTCCCCCTTCTTTACTCCTCTCTCTTATTATCCTCTCTACTCTCTCTACTGCTGTATCTACAGCCAGTGCAATATCCTTAGACATAATAGAGAGAGCTTCAGTTGCAGACATCTTCACTACTACTGCATAAAGTGGAATATTATTAGTAGTGGCTATTTCCTCTATATTAAACTTCTCGACTCCTAAACCTCCAATAGCTACGCCCACTCCATCTACCACCGAACCTGTTTTCTCCCCTTCTAGTTTTACGGAGGCATCAACAGTTACTATTAGATCGATCTTACCCTTTAACTCTTTAATGAGCTCACTTATAGCATCATCTAGATGACCCGTACACCCACTAGGTCCTTTGGCCTTAATTACGTATACCCTTCTAGCATCAAATGGTACTTCGACCATTATGGTATTCTCTACTATTTCTGTAGGCTTGAACTCTGTAGTGTGTTTAAATATGAATCGAGATGCTACTAAAGGTCCTACACTATCTCCAAGGGGATAACCGTTTTTAAAAGCATCTAATGACTTCTCAAGAGCTTTTATCTCCTCCGACATGAAAGGCATTAATGACTGAAGTTGTATCAAAAGCCATAGATTCTTAAACTTCCGGGCAAGCCTGTAGTAGTGCTCAAGCATTTTATATATGGAGTTAAGTTCTCTAGCTACCGATACCATATTTTTTAGGTTTTCAACTTCGTTATCCTCCAGTGATGGTACTAGTGCTTTAATCTCATTACCCAGTCTCTTATCCTCAATTAAGACAAGGTGTTTAAGTTTCGTTATTATTTTAAAGGGATCTTTAGACTCAGGTTGTATGAACACGCTTTCTATAAGTTGAGATATCCTATCCTCAAGAAGTCTCAAATCTAGCTTTCGCTTATATTTCTGAGCATTTTCTCTAACACTGGAGAGTACTACACTGATAGCTCTATCTCTTGTCCTCTTAAAGAACTTGAGATATCTCTCTACATCTTTAGTTATCCTCCAGATCTCTAGCTCTCTATTCCCATATGTTAGAAGAGTCAGAACTATTACCCATAGTAAAATATTTCCCCAGGATTCAAGAGATGTACCATTCCCCAAGACACTATACCCCTCTTTGAATACTATAAGAGGTATCATTATAGTAGTATAAAAAGGTATTTTTATTATGTCGAGCTAATTTGATATCTAAAGTCGTAAAATAAACGGTAATCGAGAGAAATTACCTGAATAGTTCACAGATGTCTATGTTAAAAGGGTTGTAGATAGAATATTAGCTTCTCTAACCTTGAATTCACGGTGTTACCCTTGCCAGTGATAGTGAGGTGTAGGAGGTGCAATTTCATACTCTATAAAGGAGAGGAACCTCTGGCACCTATCGATATAATGAAGAGACTTGGATCGAGATGTCCTCGATGTCTATCAAGACTTAAGGACAAACCTGTAGAGATCCGCTTAAAGAGTAGGAGTAGGAGATTTGAACCACTAAGAATTAGAGTATAACATGCTACTTATTTAATCCCCAACTCTATTAGTAAATTGGGGATACTATTTGAACTATAAAGTAAAGGATATAAAACTAGCTGAAGAGGGCAGGAGGAAGATCTATTGGGCAGAGAGGAGTATGCCTGTTCTCATGAAAATAAGGGAGAAATTTTCTAGAGAGAAACTATTAGAAGGTATTAAAATAGGAGCCTCACTTCATGTAACAAAAGAGACAGCAGTTCTCATTAGAACGCTAGTAGCAAGTGGTGCTGAGGTAACTCTAGTACCCTGTAACCCACTATCTACACAAGATGATGTAGCAGCAGCACTAGCAGAGGAAGGAGTCAGTGTATTCGCATGGAGGGGAATGAAGGAGGAAGAGTATTACTGGGCTATATCTAAAGCATTGGATAGTAACCCCAATATAACAATGGATGATGGTGGCGATATAGTCTCTACGGTACATAAGTTATACTATGGAGAGAAAGGAAAGGATGTAGAAATAGTGCGAAGGAATATAAATAGAGCTATTGATGAGCTGATCAATCATATTATAGGAGGTACAGAAGAAACCACTACTGGTGTTCTGAGATTGAGGGCATTAGAGAAAGCTGGATTACTAAGGTATCCAATTATAGCAGTGAATGAGGCTTATACTAAATATCTATTTGATAATAGATATGGGACTGGACAGAGTACTCTAGACGGCATTATGAGAGCTACCAGCATACTACTTGCTGGAAAACGTGTAGTTGTAGCAGGATATGGATGGTGTGGTAGGGGTATAGCTATGAGAGCTAAAGGTATGGGAGCACATGTTATTGTAACTGAGGTAAACCCCATTAGGGCTCTGGAAGCTGTCTATGATGGATTTGAGGTTATGTCTATGGATAAGGCAGCTGAAATAGGAGATGTATTCATAACAGCTACTGGTGATATAAATGTAATTAGAAAGGAGCACATGGTCAAGATGAAGGATGGAGCCATACTAGCTAATGCAGGGCACTTCAATGTCGAAATAAATCTCAGAGACCTGGAGGATATATCAGAGAGAAAGAGACAGATAAGAGAACATGTAACTGAGTACACATTGACTAATGGTAAAAGAATATATCTCCTCGCAGAAGGAAGACTTATTAACCTAGTGGCTGCGGAAGGACACCCTAGTGAGGTTATGGATATGAGTTTCTCAAATCAGGCTATGGCAGTTAAATATCTTACTGAGCACAGAGAAGAACTCAAACCTAAAGTGTATAGACTCCCCATAGAAGTAGATGAAAGTATAGCTAGGATGAAACTAGATGCACTGGGTATCTCTATAGATAGGCTTACTGAAGAACAACAGAAGTATTTAAGTGAATGGAGGCTAGGAACTTAAGAGGTCATACTGTTTTAGTAACCTATGTACACTATGTAGAAAAGTTATTTGAAGAACCATTAGATAATAATGAGAGGTGTAGCACTTGACTAGAAAGTGGCTGATCTGTGCAGCCTGGCCCTATATAAACGCTATACCACATTTAGGTACCATGATAGGCTCTGTGCTTTCAGCTGATGTAGCCGCTAGATACTTTAGAATAAAAGGTGATAGGGTAGTATTCGTAAGCGGGTCTGATGAACATGGTACACCAATAGAGGTAGAGGCCATTAAGAAGAAGATAAAACCCGAAGAGCTCACCAATAGAAATCATGAAATTGTAAAGAATTTGTTTGATAGATGGTATATATCGTTCGATAACTATACTAGAACAGAGAGCGAAGTTCACAAAGAATTTGTAAGAAAATTTTATACAAAATTATATGAAAGAGGATATATATTCGAAAGAGAGGATGAGATACCATACTGTCCAGTAGATAAAATGTACCTTCCCGATAGATTCATAGTTGGGGAATGCCCCTACTGTGGATATAAAGATGCTAAAGGTGATCAGTGTGATAATTGTGGTAGACTATTGACACCCAAACTTCTAGTAAACCCAAGGTGTGCTATATGTGGTAGTAAACCAATACTTAAGAGAACTAAACACTGGTATATAGACCTAACAAAACTCGAGGATAGACTTCGAGAATACATAGAAAATAACGAACAACTACCAGTTAACGCTAAGAAAATGAGTATATCGATTCTCAAAGAAGGCCTCCAGGCTAGATCTCTCACTAGGGATAATAAATGGGGAATACCTGCACCCTTTCCAGGGGCAGTAAACAAGACTATCTACGTTTGGATGGAGGCTGTATTGGGGTATATATCCGCAACAATAGAGTATTTTAGGAGAATAGGTAATTCTGAGGGTTGGAAGGAGTTCTGGCTCTCAAGTGATACTAGAAGTGTCTACTTCATAGGAAAAGACAACATACCCTTTCATACTCTAATATTTCCAGCATTGCTTATGGCTTCAGGAGAGAACTACGTACTCCCATGGACTGTAGCCTCTACTGAATATCTACTCTTCGAAGGACAGAAGTTCTCTAAAAGTAGGAGAATTGGTATATGGATAGACGAAGCCCTAGAGCTACTACCAGTAGACTACTGGCGCTTCACGCTAATCTACTTCAGACCTGAGCTCAGAGACATAAACTTCAGCTGGAAAGGCATGGTAGATGTCGTGAACAGTCTGCTTAATGATACCATAGGAAACCTCATACATCGAGTACTATCTATGATCTGGAGAAATTTAGGAGGAGAGATAAAGAGACCTGAAAAGCTTAAGGAGTCCTATAAGGATATTCTCAGAGAACTTGAGGATAGAGTTAGGAGGATTGAAGAGAACATGGAAAGCTTTCGACTCAGAAATGCTCTACTAGAAGTAATAGGTATTGCCTCTTTAGGTAATAGATTTCTCAATGAGACAAAGCCTTGGGAAAAGCTCAAAAAATCACTTAGTGAAGGAGAGGAGATACTCTACGTCGCCTTTAGAATAGTCAAGGCCTTGGCAGTATTACTTTACCCCTTTATCCCAATGAGTGCAAAGAGGTTATGGGAAATGTTAGGATTCCGTAGAGAGATATCATGGAGAGAGATTACAAGGGATACCGACAATGTACATAAAATAGAGAAGCCTAAACCCTTATTCAAGAAGATAAGTACAGAGGAAGTCGAGGATCTATTACGTAAGTTAGAGTATATAAGGAGTAAAGGATTAGTTCCAAGTGCCAAAATGTGATTTTCGTTCTACTATAGAACCTCTCAGGTCTATTGGTGTAATATTAGTTATCTTCACCTTCACGAAATCCCCTATACGGGATTCCATGTATTTATCGAGAACTAAGGGTTTATAATTTAGGACAAGCCTACCTTTAATATGATCCCTAGTAGTCTTCAACACTATACCTTCTACAGTTTTACCTAGGAACATTGAGTTTCTGCTTAAGGCTACATCTAAAGCGAGCTTTGATAATATCCTTGACCTGAGCTTCTTCTCGGCTTCTGGAATAGTGTAATCCATGACATATCCTAAGGTAAATGGTCTAGGAGTATATCGTGCTACATGTACTTTGTCAGGTTCTATTTTCTTAATCACCTCTATAGTATTTTCAAATGCCGTCTTATCCTCTCCTGGAAAACCCACTATAATATCAGTAACAAGTGTTAGCATAGGATATTTACTTCTGAAAGCTTGGACAATTCCTATATATTCATCCACCGTATATCTTCTATTCATTAATTTCAGTACCTTATCATCTCCAGATTGTAGGGGTAAGTGTAGGTACTTTATCACTCGCGGATCGCTGTATAGTTCGAGAATATCGTCGAGCATGGATAGGAGTAAGGAAGGCTCCATCATGCCCAGTCTCAATAGGTACTCTCCTTTTACTTTCTTTAGTAGATCGCTCAGTAGAGTTACTAGATTATCCCCTCTCTCTCTACCATAGGCAGCTACGTCCTGTCCAGTTAGAACTACTATCTTAGCACCACGCTTCACAGCATCATCTACAGCCGATACTACAGTATCTCTTGATAGGCTAGAGAGTTTCGACTTCACTATAGGCTCTATACAGAATGTACATCTATTCATACATCCCATCTGTATTGGAACTATATACTCGATTCCATCCACTTCGGGTGAGTACTTATAGGGGCATATAGATGTCCAACCATCAGATGGCAGTATCGATATCTTATGCTTATCAGTCTTCAGGAGTTCGATCACCTCATTTATCGAATAAGGACCTATTAGTGAGATATTGTTATCTATACTCAAGATAGAACTAGGCCTTAGAGGGGGGAGGCAACCGGTAACTATTACTCTTTTACCCTTTTGGACGAGACTTCTAATACATCTCAAGATCTTCCTCTCAACACTAGCTCTGACAGCACAGGAAAATAGTATTACAGTATCCGCACTCGATAGATCATTTACTAAATTAACACTAATACTATTGAGAGCCCTATAAGTAGCCCTAAATAGAGCCTTATTTAACCAACAACCATATACAATTATATACACTTTCATACTATACTCTATTAATACTTAACAAATCTTAATTAAGTTAGTGGCCCTCACTTAGTTTAGTGCATAATCGAAAGGGCTTTAAATAGTCGATGTACAATAGCATGAAAACAGTAATGTGATGGGAGAGACACATGCACAGGAAAACAAAGCTCGTGGGAGTAATACTTCTGCTAATGCTACTAGCGCTTATGGGTAAGGTTACAGCAGAGAAAAGAGTAACTACCGAAGTTAACATAATTGTAAAAAAAGGCTACGTACTGATTAAGTATACTGTCAACACTACTGAGAGTATGGAATTAGAGTATGAGTTTAATAAATCTCAAGTTATATACATCTATTCAGAAGAAGCTGAGTTAAAGTATAATAATGATACTGGAATTCTGATAGTCAAGACCCCTACAGGGGGATGTGACTTCTACGTAGTACTATCGAATGTGCATAGACTTGAGGACAAAGTATTCAAGTTCGAAATGAACATACCCCTACTTCCAGTAGGACTTGAAGGAACAGTGGTGCTGAATGTGAGTAGCCCAGTTGGTACTATAGAGAACTACACTGCAGAACCACCATTAAATATGACAAAGCATGAACTAGGTTTAATTACAGTTATAGAAGCTGAGAAGGGTATGAGATTGACTCTTGATCTTAGTATAAAACCACATGAGAGTGGTTGGTTATATGCAGAAGTTCTCCATAGGAGGATAATACTTGAAGATTATGGAAGAGCATTTATAATAGATGAGCTAGTACTAGCAAATCAAGGTCCTAGATCTGTAGGTGACTTAGAACTCTATCTACCTCCAAACTCAACGGTTGACTATGTGAGAGGAGCTGTAGTAATCTATCCCAGAGATATTCGAGTATATGGTTACAGTGTTACTCGTCTTAACAACACAATAAAACTCTATGTTAAGCTCATTTCGAAGATTGGAAAAGAGGAGAAAGGGTACTTAAAATTGGAATATTCTACGCCAATAAAGAATAGAGGAGGTAAGCTAATGATACCAGCATACTATTGGCCTGGTATTTTCGTCAAGAAGACAATCCTAGAGATAAAGGTCAGGGGTACTATAGAGGAAGTACCAAAAGAGTTTAAAATATCATCCAAAGGAGGATGGCAAATAGCTAAGCTATCCAATGCAATATTAACTGTAGAAAATTTAGGGATGTATGAACTTCAACTAGCTTTTACTATTTCGAGTACTCTTAAACCAATTCTATATATTCCCATTTTAGTAATAGCGCTAGTAGCTATAGCATTATATGTACAGCGTAGACGAGTAGGTGTCAAACGCGTAGAGAAGCCCTCGGCTGAAATGCTCGTCCTCACTGAAGCTATGGATAATGTATCTAGAAAGGTAATGGAAATAGTATCTACCCTAAACTCTGTTGAGGATACTATCAGAGGTGCTAAAGGGAGAAAAATACGTAGAAATGTACTCCGCAAAAACCTAAGGGAGTATAGTAGTAGACTTAATAGAGATCTATCAGAACTTAGAAACTATCTTAAACAGATAACAGATCTTAAAGCGGATCTAAAGGATATAGCGAATGATATAGATGAAGGCCTCACAATAGCTAAAGATGATATGCTCAGAGCTCTTAGACTATTGATTGTACGAGGAGCTAAAGTAGCATTTAAAGATATAGAGGAGTACTCGTCTAAGGCGAGAAGGAATATAGAACGATCCCTTGAATCTTTGGGTAGATTAAAGGAGGTCTTAGGGTAAAGAGCTATACTTTTAGGAGGAACAGTTATCCAGGACATTTATAATATTAGAAGGATATTTAAGTACGCGCTATTATATTTAAAAACAGGTGATTAAGCTGGCATGGTCAAAAAAACCAACCTATAGGGTTGAAAATGTTGTAGCTTCAGTAATATTCGATAAGGGAATAGATTTGAATAGAGTTGCAGAAAAAGTACCCTACTCTGAATATAATCCCGATCAATTTCCAGGACTAGTACTGAGACTGACTAAGCCTAAGACAGCACTACTAGTGTTCAGTACTGGAAAGATGGTATGTACTGGAGCTAAAAGTGAGGAAGGTGTCTATAAAGCTATAGAGAAAGTTACTAGACTATTTGAGAAACACGGAATAAGAATAGGAGAGCCAAAGATAACCATACAAAATATAGTGGCATCTGGAAATCTTAATGCTGCAGTGGACTTAGAAAGGGCTGCCTATCTACTGGAAAACTCTATGTACGAACCCGAGCAGTTTCCAGGTCTTATATACAGAATGGAAGATCCTCATGTAGTAATTCTTATTTTCAGTTCAGGAAAAGTTGTGATCACCGGTGCTAAAAAGGAAGGTGATGTAAAGGAGGCTATAAAGAAACTCTCTCAAAAGTTAAATGATCTAAGAGTACTATACTAATAGAACCTCATGAACCTGATAGTAGCTCATGGAGATACTGATGGAGTAACTTCAGCATCTCTAGCTTTATCCATATATCCTGATTCACAGGTATTCTTCTCACATCCAGTAGGTCTATTCTCAGATCTCAAGGAACTTGGATCGAACTTTGAAAAAATACTCATACTCGACATAGCACTAAACGAGATACATCTAAAAGATCTTCTAAAATTATTTAAAAAGTACTCTAAGAATGTTGAAATTATATATATAGATCACCATCCACCACCCCTTTCGATAAAACTAAAAGAACTTCCAATCGAGGTCTTTCATAGGGAAACAGCATGTACGGCCGAGCTCACATTTAGGTATTTTTCAGAGAAACTAGATCCCTCTATGAGCAGAGTGGCCCTCTATGGAGCTATAGGCGATTATGCTCTGAATACGGACTTTGTAAGAGAACAACTCAAGGCATGGGATATAAGAGCACTCTTCTTCGAGGCTGGAGTTCTCTCACAAGGTCTAGAAGGAAGTAGGAGAATGTATGATTTCAAGAGAGAAGTTGTCGTACACTTAAGCAAGAATAAACTACCAAGTGAACTCTCTCCTCTCCTAGTAAGAGCCCTGATACAAAGTCTTAAGGATGAAGAAATGAGAAAGGCGCTTCCACAACTTGTAAAGACATATGGGGAAATAGCATATGTACTAAATCCTCCGGGAAGCTTAGGGAGAGCTGCATTCTATGCCTATGTCTTGACTTCTAAAAAAGTGGGCATAGCTGGAGAAGTGAGGGAAAAGAAAATAGTAATGAGCTTAAGGACTGCGGATCCACAAATAGACCTGAATAGCCTACTCAGAATGATAATGCCAGAAGTAGAAGGCAGTGGAGGTGGGCATAGAAAAGCAGCAGGAGCCAGGGTTCCCATGGATAATTTTGAGGAGTTCTTGAAAAAGCTAAATCGTTACATTACCACGAATCATTCTACTCAAGACACAGGTTCGAAGCATAATCCCAGTTCTTTAGCAAGACTATAAGCCCTACTCATCTCAGATGAAGTTGGTCTTCTAGCAATATCCTTCCACCTATCTGGATATAGAGCAACTTGGTATTCTGGTCTATACTGAGCCATGACATTCACCAGTGCCTTAGGATAGTTTTTGGAAATCCATTTCAAGATAGGAGTTGTACAGCACTCTAAATGATTTGGGAGTACTAGGTGGCGTATTATAGCATCCTCATCTCTATCGGCTAGTACTTTTAAGTTTCTAGTGATGACTTCATAGTACCTATCTACTTTTGAGAGTCTGGTTGCACACTCGCCTGGACCGTACTTGAAGTCGGGAAGCCATATATCGATTACTTCCAGAAGTAGATCAAGACTTTGAGGAGTAAGGTACATATTGCTATTCCAAAGTAGTGGTACATTTATATCCATATATTTTAGTGATTCTAATATCGTATGGAGTTGTTGATCTGGATTTCCTCCTACATAGTTTATATTCCTGGCTCCCCTTCTCCTGAGATGAATAGCTATTCTGGCTAATCTTTTTGCATCTACTGGCTCTCCTGCGAGTGGATGTTGACTTATATCCCAGTTCTGACAGAAAACGCATTTAAAACTGCATCCTGTAAAAAATATAGTGCCTGATGGCACTAGTGGTGATTCTTCTCCCATATGAAGGAAGTATGAAGCCACATACGTTTTTGCATCAAGACCACAAAAGCCCTTTACTCCAGCTTCTCTATTAACACCACATCTCCTTTCACAGAAAGTACAATTCTGTAATAATCTCTTAGCTATCTCGCTTTTCAAATCTATTAGATTAGGACTTTTAATAGGAATATTTTCTATATCTAAATTATTGTACTTTACATCATTAAAAAGCTCGTAGAACTCTTTAATAGCACTTGAGTGTTCTTTCCACAGCTTATTGTAGCTCATCTCTCTAAATTCTTCATTCACATAAACTCTTTTAGCTATAAGATATTTTGCTGGTTTTTTATTATCCATTACATCTTTGTACCATGATAACCTTTTTCTCACTTCTTCATTTCTCCAGACTAATTCAGCATCTGGCCTAATAAGTAACCACATCTTCTCTAATACCTCTGCCATTATTTCCAATTCTTATACACAACTTAGCTTATTTGCTTTCCTGTATTTATATGATCTAGAAACTAGTGCGATGGTTTATTACGATACTTCTGGGGCTAAAAGCCCGCATGTTATGAGTGTATACTATCCTTGAGTACAAGTGCTTTGTAATAGATAACAATTAAAGATGATTTAAGAGAAGATTTAGGGGATAGAATTGATACTTGCTAAGAACGATCTCATCAAACATATTGAAGCAGGTGAGATAGTAATAGAACCCTTTGATAAGAGTATTATTAGAGAGAACGGTGTAGATCTTAGAATAGGAGATGAAGCAGCAGTTCTCATGAACAATCCAGAGCCCTTAGATCCAGAAAATCTAGATCGAATGGATTTAACACAGTACTATAAAATAGTGAAGGTAGACAAGGAACTCGTACTTCAACCTTATATGAAGATCTTAGTGACTACTTTGGAGTACATTAAAGTGCCAACTTTTATAGCTGGTCTAGTAGAACTACGTAGCACTTTTGCAAGATTGGGTCTAAGTATTCCACCTACAATAATAGATGCTGGCTTTGAAGGACAGATAACACTAGAAGTGCATGGTGGAGCTTTTCCAGTTATCTTAAGAAAGGGTCTAAAATTTGCTCATATAGTCTTCATAAAATTGACTACAGAGACGGAACCATATAGAGGCAAGTATTTTAGACAAAAAGGCGTCACATTACCGAGATAATTCTAATGAGGCTCCCTTTTAATACTGCACATTCACTTACCACTTAGGACACTATCTATAAAATTCATTACTCTCCTCTTATACCTTAAGTAATAGTTTTCAGGATTTGGGGGTATATTCCCTCTTCTGTAGATTTTTACATGTACTCCTATGAATCTTCTAAATTCCTTAGCGAGTTCTGGATTCCTCGACTCGAGTAGCTTCTTAAGTTCCCCCCACCTAGTCGTTTCCCTACCTAGATATAGCTTAACAGCTACTATAGTCGCATTGAATAGATTTTCAAAGGCATTCCTCAGATATATATGAGCCATGTTACTCTCTCGTTCGCTTCTCCATTTCTCGAAATCTTCATCAGCCTTCTTAATGAACCCCATAATCTCAGCTGGTATAGATGGATGGTGGACTATCTCCTCTCTTTCTAACATTATTGGAAGAATCTCCTCTCTCTCCGTGGAGATAGGCGTTTCGGGAATATACCAACCTGTTACATCCATAATATCTATGAGACTACCCCTTAGCGAGAGGACTACTACTCCTAGGATTATATAGGATATTATATAGAATGTTTCTATAGGTATAAATAACCTAATTAGAGAGAATAGTCTTTGCTCATAGGGATCTGTTCGAGGGCTATCATAAATATACACGTAGGATATTAGTGCGATAGTGGATAGCAATAATGTTGAAATTACTGTAAGCCTTCTCTCCTTGAGCATGTCAAGTACCGAGAAGACTATCGTAAGGAATATGGAGAGGACTAGTGATAGGGATAGTAGACCAGCGGGACTTTTTGAATAACCAGAGTATACCTCATCTATTAAAAGAGGATAGGGTAAATTCACAACTCCGACGAACTGTAACATTATTATCGCACCCAAGGCAAGGAGTATAGATGAGAGGACTATATTCAGAGGCCTACTAATGCTATACATTAATGTTGATATTCCTATAAGCACCATGCCTATTGGAAGTATGTAGGCTATGACAGGATTAGTATATAGTAAAAAGTATACAGGTAGGAGTAGCCAATGAAGTCTGAGGAGAACCGAGCCTATCTTACCCAGTATCAACTTTTTGCTATACCCATATGGACAACCTTTAATGCTTTTAAATGACCAGAGGGTAAGAATGAGAGTAAAGAGTACGTAGAAAAGCGCTTGAAGACCAAGAGATGGACAGAGCATAGAACATGGATAGAATTCGACTAAGGTCTCTTTAGCCCTAGTAATTTTAAACTTAACTGAGGGATATCTTATCCAACCAGTAGTAACACGCCTTCCTCTCAAAAAGTGAACACCTTCTGGAAGTTCAATTTTAGCTTCAAAAACTATTCTATATAGAGCATCACGCTCTCTTAAGTAGGCTATTCCTGTTGGGAATACGTATGTTTTAATACTTTTTTCATACTTGTATATAACATTTCGACCTCTGTATCTTAGTTCAATTTCCGTAAATCCTTCAATAAAGTAAGCTGTGCACGTTCCAAGTCCCTCGGAAACTTTAGCACCACCTATCTTAACTGTGATATGTACGGGACGTCCATAGGATGTTTTTGCATGAATAGTGTTCCTATGAAAAGGTAAAGTTATCAGACAACTTCCAGGAGCCTCTACCTCTAGGGCTTTGAACTTATACTTGCCTATATATAATTCTACGATATTTGTTCCCTTTGGTAATCTTATGAAAGTAGTAGGTTCACTTACTTTGAATACATTATCATCTACTCTAATACTAAGAAGCTTTAGATACTCGGTAGGCGTATTCTCGATCTTAAATAATACTTTTTCATAGAATACTGTAGGACTTGTATAGAACAGTAGATAGCATATTTTAAAGGCTGATATTGAAAAGCTGGATATACTGATGTCAAATTTTCCACTATAATTGAAATGTCCTCTTATCAGAGAGAACCATGAACTTTTCTCTTTTTTCAACTCGACTCCCTTAATAATTATATCTGCATCTCCATCTCCAGAAGTACTCATAGTCATGTTTACTGGACGATTGAGAACACACTCACTTAATGCTATTGAAAGGGTACTATTATGTCTATAGACAGCATAGGGACCTATATAGAGTTTATAGTAACAGTTCTCTCTTCCCTCATATACTCCTAATAGTAATACTCCCTCTATGGTACACCATCCCAATTTTCCTTGTACTCTTAGACTTATGGTTATAGTTTCACTAGAAACTAAGTTCGGGGGTACTGAGCTCCATAAAACAGAAAAGTACGGCATAGAGTGCTCTAATACGCTGATCTTCTTAACTTCAAATGTTATTCTGTGATCATTTACTGATAATGATGTTATGTTAATATTTTCGCTAGGCATAGCTATTCCCAATATAAGGAAAGCCTTTGATGGTGTTTCTTCAAATCCCTTCAACCTAATGAACTCTTCTCCAGGAGAGAAAAAACCGAGTACATGTCTAAGCTCTCTGAATTCTATCTTCTCAGCAAGTCCTTCAATAAGTGGAAGGAGCTCTCCTCTATTCCCACTTTCACTATCTGAAGATCCTATTACTATAGCACTTGTTATGTTGAGAAGATTTACCAAAAGTAACACTATGACTATAAGGACTAGTCTATGCATGAATTATATAACTTTTCAATTAAAATATGCCTTTCGTCAGGAGTTAAGTGAAACTACTAAATTAGAGATTAGAGTTTTAATAGAACTCCTTTTTAATCAATTCAGCGAACTTATACAATCTACTCTTACCCCTATTTAAAAGTATACTACAGAGTGCTAGGATCGACTTGATTTCTTCAGAGAATAATATTCTTTTTCCTCTTAATATCAGTGGAACGGCCATACATTCGGTTGACATTACTTGAATGACATATCTCTCGTGATGTAGGGATATTAGTCCACTATTCTTAAATCCAGCCATTTTAGCAATATAAAGTATCTTAGACGCTGTATTGAGGTCCTTAGCCACAATATGAATTATAGGTGCCTGTACCATCAGCCACAGATTATCATAGTGATCCTCTAAAACTTTTTCCACCTCACTATATTCTACAGGTCTATGCCACTTAGAAATTACTCTTAGATTAAGTTTATCACCGGGGATTTCTACTGCTACTAGCTGTATTCGACCACTACAAGAGGATGTAGTGTATAGATTATCGATAAAATTTATTAATATTAATAGATTTAATATATCCACATCAACTCTGTCCTCTATTACATCCTTAAATAGCCTTATTAAGAAATGTCTCTTTCTCCTACTCCACTCACTCATCTACACACCTCCAGTAAGTGTGTTCCATCGCATGTAGGTGAATTGAAGTATTCCTTCGAAGTAAGCCCTTCTCTACATGTAGCATAAGTGACTCCTAACCTACGGGCCTCATGTACTACTGGTCTTAACATCTTCTCTCTTAAAGAGCGTGCTAGATACATGTAACTACCAATTCTCATTCCATTAACCATGTAGAGTTGTTTCCATCTATTTGAGTATTCAGGAAATGCTGTACTGAGTCTTCTATAACTATCAGGACGAAGCTTATAAGTGGAGGTTACAATATGTTTAACCCCCTGTTCTACAAGAAGTCCTACAAGTTCGCGTAATTCATGAGGATCATCATTTAGGAATGGTATTATGGGATCAATACGCGTAATTACATTTACCCCCTTGCTAGCAAGCTCCTTAACAGCATTAAGACGCTTATCTGGAGAGGGGGCATTAGGCTCTATAGTTTTAGCTAGTACTTTATCTAGAGTTGTAATAGTTATACTTACACAGATCTTTCCTCTTCGGATAATATCCACATCCCTCAGTACCATATCGGACTTGGTCATAATTAACACCTTAAACCCATACTTTTGAAGTATATCTAAGCTCCTCCTAGTTAGAGCATACCTACCTTCCTCCGGAGGGTAAGGATCGCTGCTAGAGGATAGTACTACTGGGATTCTAGGATCTGCTTTACTTAAGTCCCTCTTCAGCATCCTTATAAAGTTCCTTTTCGGTCTACTGTCTATTGAACCTATGTAATAAGTAGCATAGCAGTACAGACACTTATGACTACACCCTGTATAGGGGTGTAAGGAGTACTTCGGTGGGCAGGTACATAGAGGGCTCTTCCAAGGGTCGAAAGATCTTAATACCGAGTACTTACCTCCGATATCTCTTCACCCGTGAGAGGAATTCCTCGTCAGGAGGCTCTTTCTCGTAGAGCTGAGCCCTATAAGCCTCGAGTAGGGTTTCACTACGTCCTAGGATCTGAGAGGCTGTGACTATGTTATCCATGGCTCCTTTTAAGTATCTTAACACTTTCTCTTTCCAGTGGATATCTCTTAGGAGGTGATGTTCTAATACTAGTGTTTTACATACCTTAGAGAGTAATGCAATGGATTTAAGTCCTTCTTCTACGCTCTCCTTTGCTACCTTTACACCACTTAAATAGGTTGGAGGTCCTCCTAGGATAAGTACATCGGGGTGTTCAGTTAATATATATTTAAGAGCATTACGAGACATGGGGCCTTGAACATCAGGGGCAAAGAGGACACTAGCATTTTCATTTATTATAGTGGTCATTAGAACCCATCCTAATCTAGTTCCCTCTGGACCATGTGGGTATACCTTTGAAAACTTCACTAAAGTATTCCCTAAATCGATAGAGAGTCCATCTACATAGACTAGTTTACGCGCTTTTTCTTTAATTGATCTATAGAGAGCTTTAGCTCTCAGCATCTGTCTTACATTTATATTCATCTCAAAGCTCTTAGCTAAGACTATCTTATCCTGGTATACTCTGGTAACGCTATCCTGATCCGTGGCTGTATATATGGACTTAAACGGAGGAGTATAGTGGTCTAGGTGATAGTGACTTATGGTTATTATGTCCGCTCTATCAGCATATCTCTCTATTCTCTTCCTAGCTTCCTCTAAAGCCTTAAACTCTCTGGGATGAGGTGGTTTTCCATACCTTATAGGAGCCAGTGCTACACCAGCATCCATTAAGATTTTCACATCGGGAGTCTCTACAAACGTAGCCATTGATCTAACACCTAGACTTTCATCAGCTATCGGTATTACTTTGATCTTACCTATTGATATCAACCTTCAGCACCTCTCTTCTTCTCCGAGAGATCTAGTACGCCTGAGAATAGAGCCTCTCTTACTGCTCTATAAACTCCCTCCTTAATAGCTTCATACACTATGTTCAAAAGCAGTATACCATGGGTAATATCACTATTATGACCTATTCTCCTAATCCCCTCTCTCAGAGAGTGCTCAAATAGATCTCTAATAGCCCAGTATACTGCCTCATACAACTTGTTTTCATCTATGCTAAGTTCTAACTTTACCTGTCCTTTACGATTTGATGTCATTATCCATCTCTATAATATAGCCCATGACGTGAGTATTAGCTTATCGCTGCTTATAACAGTGCTAATCTCAAAATACTAGGGCTCTCTCGAAGAAATAATTAAAAAGAATCTATAGGCTTAATATAGGCTCTTTTTAAAGTCTTTTTACCTAATTTCTCCTGAGGATACTCATAAGGTACTACTAGGATACCTTAAAACTACAGATGCAGTAATTGTTTAAATAATCATTTAAAAAAATGCCCTTTATCAAGGGAAATGGTTATATATCATTTAATTAAGGATTAAAACGAGCCAATATGACAAAGTCTAGCATTACTACTAAGTATATCGCTATTACAGTGCTACTGATTATAGTAACCGCTGCAGTAACTTGGGTATTAGCACCAGGTAAAGAGCGTGTTGTCAAAGTTCCAGTACTAAAGGGGAAACCCGTTGAAGAGCTTGCTGAGTCAGCATTAGCTTTGAGTGAAAGGTTGGGTATAGAGTTTGTCGTCCCTAGGACTCCAGAAGGTGAGGTTAACGCAACGCAACTTCTCTTATACCTCAAACCACTACTGGATAGAGCTCAAGAGGTTGTACCACCTAGGATAAAGGCTGCATTTATATACATAGGTCCTATAGGTGACTATGGCTGGACCCATGGACACGATACTGGACGTAGAGTAGTAGATGAAAAGTTTCCGTGGCTTGAAACAGTGTATGCCGAGAGCGTCTCAGAGGCTGATTGTTATAGGTATATCGAGAGGTTCATAAAACAGGGATGTAACTTAATATTCACTACAAGCTTTGGCTTTATGGATCCTACGCTCGAAGCGGCTAAGAAATATCCTAATGTAATATTCTTCCACTGCTCGGGATACAAGAGATGGAAGAATATGGGTACGTATTTTGCAGAATTCTACCAGCTATACTACCTTAATGGTTTAATGGCAGGAGCCCTTACCAAAACTGGAAAAGTAGGATACGTAGGAGCACATCCAATACCCGAGGTAATCAGACACATTAATGCTTTCGCACTAGGTGTAAAGGAGGTTAATCCCAACGCAAAAGTGTATGTGCGCTGGATCTTCGCATGGTACGATCCCGTTAAAGCTAAGGAAGCAGCTGAGGCTCTTATAGCTGATGGTGTGGATGTGATAGCATTCACTGAGGACTCGCCAACCATAGTTGGAGTATGCGAGGAGCACTTCAAGAGAGGTAAACCTGTGTATACCTTCAGTCACTATAGTCCTATGTATGAGTATGGACCAGATGTTGTTGTCAGTGGGCAACTAGTACACTGGGAGAAAATATATGAGGATATAGTTACTAAGGTATATCTTGGTGTATATAATAGTACTAACCTTGAAAACGTAGACTACTGGTGGATGTTGAAAGAAGGAGCAGTTGAACTAGGTGCAAAACACGGTATGCCTATAAATCCAAAGTTCGAGTCCATTCTTAAGGAGAAGTACGTTGAAGATCCTATACTCGGAAGGATTTCAGTATACGATCTCGTAATGACAAGGCTTAAACAGATGAGCGAAGAAGTTCCTACATTCGACCCCTTCACTGGTCCAATCTATGATCAAGAGGGAAAGCTAAGAGTTAAGCCAGGAGAGCGATTAGGTCACGATGCTCTATGGACTATGGACTGGTTTGTAGATAATGTAGTAGGAACTATTCCTAAACCAGGTGGGTAGTGGAGGAATTAATATGAAAAGTATAATAAGAAATTTTTTACCTACTTCTTATAAAGGGAATTCTATTAAACACATTCGTAAGGGAGTAGTCATAGTCAATATGAAGGGTATTACAAAGCACTTTCCTGGCGTAATCGCTAATGATCACGTAGATTTTGAACTTAGAGCTGGAGAGGTGCACGCGCTCTTGGGGGAAAATGGAGCGGGTAAAACCACATTAATGAACATACTATATGGACTTTATCGACCGGATGAAGGTGAGATCTATGTAATGAACCGTAAAGTTAAGATAAGATCGCCTAAGGATGCTATAAGACTAGGAATTGCTATGGTACCTCAACACTTTAAACTAATAGAATCTTTAACAGTAGCTGAAAACATAGTACTCTCTATGGAGAAGTATAGATTTTTCTCGCATATTCAGGATATAAAGAGGAATATAGAAAAGCTATCTGAAAGATACGGTCTTAAAGTAGATCCAGATGCCCAGGTGTGGCAGCTCTCAGCAGGAGAGAAACAAAGAGTTGAGATTTTAAAGGCACTTATTAGAAATGCAAGAATTCTAATTCTGGATGAACCCACCAGTGTTCTTACACCTCTTGAAAAACATGAGCTATTCAAGATCATTAGAAAAATGGCGGATGAAGGTTGTGGAATAGTATTCATAACGCATAAGCTCCATGAAGTTATGGAGGTGAGCGATAGAGTCACAGTTTTACGAAAAGGAAGAAGAGTGGCAACACTACAGACTAGTAAGACTAATCCCAGACAACTTGCTAGACTTATGCTAGGTAAGGAAGTGGCACTACAGCTCACAAAACGTACTGCCAAGCCTGTAAGTAATAAGACCCCCATCTTAGAGGTACACAATCTGCACGTCTTCGATGATAGGGGAACTCTTGCTGTAAAGGGAGTATCTTTTAAGGTATATGCTGGTGAGATATTTGGCATAGCAGGAGTATCAGGAAACGGTCAGAGGGAACTTGTAGAAGCTATTATGGGGTTACGAAAAGTCGAAAAAGGAAACATTATACTCATGGGAGAGGATGTTACTAATAAAAATCCAATACACCTTATCGAAAGAGGCGTAGCGTTCATACCTGAGGATAGATTGGGCATGGGGATCTCTCAAGATCTTACTATATTAGAAAACTTAATTCTCAAGAGGTATAGATATACACCATTTTCAGGGCGTATATTTCTAAACTTAGACTATATAAACAGATGGGTGAACAAACTGATAACAGAGTATAGTATTGTTACTCCAAGTAGTCGACTTCCCGCAGGAATCTTATCAGGAGGGAATATTCAACGGCTAATACTTGCCAGAGAACTTTCTAGTAATCCTAAGCTAATAGTGGCATCAAATCCTACTAGAGGACTAGATGTCGCAGCTATAAACTTTGTGAGGTCTCTTTTTATAGAGCAGAAAAAGAAAGACGTAGCTATCCTACTGGTCTCAGAAGATCTAGAGGAATTGCTCATGTTAACAGACAGGATAGCCGTTATGTTTGAGGGTAGTTTTATGGGAATATTACCAACCTCTAAAACTAATATAGACGAAGTAGGTCTCATGATGGCTGGAATAAAGAGCAAGTGAGGTGATAGCTTGAAGTACAATTACACTTTCAAAGCTCTAGGCTTAGATTTTAGAATCAAAGTAGAACGAAGATTATTCAGTTCAAGGTTTACTGAGGCTGGAGTATCAGCTCTCTCTATAGTGATCTCATTAATGATTGCAGCAATAGTGTTTATGAGCCAACAAATAGACCCCCTAATAGCTTACAAAGAGATAATTCTAGGAGCTTTCGGCAGTATCGATGGTGTAACTTATACTATTGTAAAAATGATTCCACTACTGTTATGTGGACTAGGTCTAATAGTAGCCTTTAAAGCCAATGTATGGAATATAGGTGCTGAGGGACAGATACTCCTAGGAGCGGTAGTGGCCACCTGGATAGCTTTATTCCAGCTAAAAACAGCACCATGTTATGTATCCATACCAGTAATGTTCTTTCTGGGGTTTATTGTAGGAGGACTTTGGGCACTTATACCAGCGCTCCTAAAGGTAAAGTTCAATGTTAATGAAGTATTGTCGACATTAATGATGAATCACATAGCATCAAAAATAGTCGAGTACCTAATATATGGTCCATGGAAGGGAAGAACAGCATGGGGTTTTCCACAAACTGATCTCTTTCCTGAAAATGTACGTATTCCATGTATTCCGGGCACTCATATTCACTATCCCACCCTAATTATAGCCATACTCTCAACATTGATTATCGGGATCATGCTCTCAAGGACTAAAATAGGATATGAGATACGAGTCTTTGGAACCAAACCAGAAGTAGCTAGGTATGCTGGTATTAATGGAACTAAAGTTATCTTAATCTCAATGTTGATAAGTGGTGGCCTTGCAGGTATAGCTGGCGTAGGAGAGGTGGCTGGGATACACTACAGACTTAGATATCCCTGGTCTATTTCCAGTGGATATGGGTATACGGCTATAATAGTGGCTTGGTTATCAAGACTAAACCCTATATTCGTAATTCCAGTATCTGCTCTTCTAGGAGGGCTACTGGTAGGAGGTGATATCATACAGGTAACACTTGGTCTCCCCGTCAATGTAATACACATCTTTAACGGAGTAATCCTATTATGCCTTGCAAGTGGGGAAATTTTCCTTAAATATAAGTTTACAGTAGAGGTGAAACGCTATGGAACACTGGTTAGTTCCCCCACTTAGAGTAGCAATAGAAGCGGGCACTCCTCTCCTGTTAGCATCTTTAGGAGAGCTGTATGCTGAACGCTCTGGAGTACTAAATCTTGGGATTGAAGGTATGATGCTCATGGGAGCTTTAACGGGCTTTATAGTAGCTTTAACTACCGGAAACCCATGGTTAGGGCTACTCTCAGCTATAGCAGTTGGAGGATTAATGGCATTAATTCATGCTTTTACCAGTATTTCTCTTCATGCTAATCAAGTGATTTCAGGTCTAGCCCTTTCAATGTTTGGAGTAGGTCTTAGTGGTCTCTTAGGCAAACGCTTCGTAGGAATCCCTCTTAAAACCACATTTAGTGTGATCCCAGTACCATTCCTTAGTAAAATACCTATATTGGGACCTATACTATTCAAGCACAATATCATAGTTTATATCTCCTATATTGTAATATTCGTCTTATGGTTTATTCTTCATAAGACCAGGATAGGTATAATAATAAAAGCTGTGGGAGAGAACCCAGCAGCGGCAGATATGGCTGGAATTGATGTCTATAAGGTCAGATACGCATGTACTATTTTCGGGGGAATGATGGCTGGAGCTGCTGGAGCTTACTTATCCCTGACTCATATACCAATGTGGGTTGAGAATATGACTGCAGGAAGAGGATGGATAGCAGTGGCTATAGTAGTATTTGCTACATGGGATCCCATACGTACACTACTTGGATCCTATCTCTTCGGTAGTATTGAAGCACTACAATATTGGCTACAGCAATGGGGTATAGATCCATCCCTACTCGGAGCACTACCATATGCTGTCACAATATTAGTATTGGTAATCGTAGGATCTAGTAAACGACTTAGAAGAACTATGGCAGCTCCCGCTGCTTTAGGTAAACCCTACATACGTGAGGAAAAAGTAGTGTAAAAAGATTTATTTGAAATTAGATGTTATAGTCTTCTAACCTTAATTACTTAATCGCTTGAGAAAAGAGATCATGTCAGTAAAGTATGTGGTAATAGACGGGAGAGACCCAAAACACAGTAGGTCAATAAGGAAATAAGAGACCCAGAAAGCTCTATCCAGTTTCTCTCTTGGATAAACCGGTATATATATCCTATTCGTTTATGATGACTCCACAAGGAAATTTAAAATGACTCACAGATAATGAGAAATAGTGAAATATGTACTTCGATCTTAAACCAGCAATTTTGTGTGAATATGGAGTTGCGATATGTGTTCGATATGCATACGAAAGGTTAAAAACGAAGCGATTCGAACTTAAATTTGAAGAACGGTGATAATCGATATGGAAAATGTTTACAATATGACTTTGAAGAGATTGGAAGAATGCGGTGAGATATTAGGCTTACAGAAGAGTGCTATAGAATACCTGAAAAAACCTCAGAGGATCATAGAAGTGTCAATTCCTGTTGAGATGGATGATGGCTCTCTTAAGATTTTTGAAGGGTTCAGAGTACAGCATAATAATGCAAGAGGACCATACAAAGGAGGTATAAGGTTTCATCCTAATGTGGGGCTAGAGGAAGTGAAAGCATTGGCCATGTTGATGACATGGAAGTGTGCACTTCTCGATATACCTTGTGGGGGTGCAAAAGGAGGGGTAAGAGTTGATCCGAAAAAATTATCAGAGAAGGAGTTAGAGAGATTGAGTAGAGGTTATATAAGGGCTATCGCACCCTTCATAGGGCCTAATATAGACATTCCTGCTCCAGATGTTAACACAAACCCGAAGATAATGGGATGGATGTTTGACGAGTATTGTAACATAAAAGGAGAGATACTACCTTCCGTCATAACAGGAAAACCCCCGAATCTTTTCGGATCCGAGGTAAGAGAGATAGCAACATCACTCGGCGGAAAGTATGTGCTTGACGAAATCATAGCACTTCTTAACATGAAACCACCACTCACGATAGCCATTCAGGGTTTTGGAAAAGTAGGAGGAGGTATTTTCAAACTCTTATTAAACGACAAAAAGTATAAAGTGGTTGCGATCAGTGACTCCAAAGGAGGAGTATTCTCGGAAGATGGAATAAACGATGAAAGGATATTTGAGCACAAGAAAAACACGGGAAGCGTGGTAGGATTTGAAAACACAGAAACAATAACTAACAAAGAGTTGTTATCGTTGGATGTGGATATTCTCATACCAGCCGCTTTAGAGAACCAGATAAGGGAAGATAATGCAGAAGAAGTCAAAGCTAAAGTGATCTTAGAGCTAGCTAATGGACCCACTACGCCTAAAGCCGATGAAATCTTGAGGAATAAGGAGATAGTAGTGGTTCCAGACATTTTGGCGAATGCGGGAGGAGTTACAGTGAGCTATTTCGAATGGGTTCAGAATAGAGAAGGATTTTTCTGGGAGAAACATGAGATAGAAGAAAAACTGAAGCAGAGAATAACCAATGCACTGAGAGAAGTCTGGGAAATCTCGAAAAAGATGAAATTAGATCTCAGAACTTCAGCATACGTCCTGGCCCTCAGAAGAGTTGTCGATGCTATGAGAGCAAGAGGTTGGATATAATTTTATGATAAACGAGTTTTTATCGGAAACTTAATTACCATGAAGTACATATCTCTTTTGATGATGAACGTTATGCCAACCGAGTAATGAGGGAATCCTGGGGTAGCTGATCCACTTATATGACGCTTTGATCTAATTGGTGAAAAGACTTAAGGGGGTACAGAAAAATTATCATAGGTGGAAGTAGTAGAGATGATGATAGAATCCACTCCACCAATATTTCAGGCGATAATTAAGACCCTTCTACTAATACTTCCATCCTACGTGGCAAATGCAAGTCCACTATTAGCGGTGAAAATAATAAAAAGACAAACACCTATAGATAGAGGGAAGTACTTTATTGATAAAAGAAGGGTTCTTGGAAATGGAAAGACCATAGAGGGGTCAATTGCCGGCATTACAATGGGTATACTGTGTTCAGTAGGACTCCATTTTCTACAACTCCAGAGTCTAGAGGGGGGTATAGTAATGTCTATAGGGGCTATATTAGGAGACCTGTTGGGATCATTTATAAAGAGAAGAATAGGAATACCCAGGGGCAAGCCTCTACCCATAATTGATCAACTATCATTTCTACTTGTTGCAGAGGCTATGTACTGGCTTTTTCTAGGACCTATACCATTATACATATTGGTAACTTCAATAATATTGACCCTTATCCTTCATCCATTAACAAATGCTATTGCATACCTAATTGGTCTTAAGCAGGTTCCATGGTAGTAGTTGTCTTAAGTATGCTCCGCAATCTATCTATTCCCAACCTGATTAAAGCGGAGTTTAATCTATAAGATGCAGCTTTAAGATGTCCCCCGCCCATACCACCTATCTCACTTAGGCTCTTTCTCAAAATGCTTAGGACATCCATATGAGAGTCTGAGGGTGCCCTTGCCGTAAAGATTACCTCCTTAGGATTTACCTCATGGATAATGAATACCATCTTACCTACAATATCAGCTCTTATTGATGCCGCCCTACCCACATAACCCCTTACCTTAAATCCCCTTAGGTCCACTATTTCAGCAAGATCTGAGGAGAAGATCACATTATCTTCTACCATCTTGAGCACTCTATTCAATTCTACTTTACCGCGTTCAGCTCTCTCTAAAACCTCCTCATCGACAAGCTTATATTCGCTAATCCATAATTTAATGAGTCTTCTTTTAAATTCCTCATCCCCTATAGAAGTCATTAAAGCTAGTTCTATAGTATCGACTATTTCATGTAGCTCTTCATGATCCTTGCGTATTCTATCTCCTAGCTCTCCTAGATAGCTCAATTTAGTGAAGAAATCTGGATTTGAAGTACTTTTACAGAAGATCCTCCTAAGTATAGTGGATGTACAATACTCTATAGTTATAATTAATGAGATCCCCAGCTCCAAGAGCCATGTAATCCTATTTAAAGTGGATATATGATGATCTATCCAGAGTACTTTACATCCATAGCCCACAAGTCTATTCAAGTGAAAAGATATACTATTCCACGCCCCCTCATCTACTGCTATATCCAGAATGTAAAGTTGTTCTATATTATGGAGACTAGCTAGAGCGTTCTGAAGAAGATATGGTTGAGCTGTTTTTACGATAGTAGATGTACCTCTAAGTGTATCAAGAAGTATAGCCGCCGATGCTAATCCATCTAAATCCCCATGACACACTACTGCATTCACTTCCATCCCTCAAACTTCTATAGCCTAAGTCCAGGAATATATAAGCTATGTCAGTCCATAGTGTTAAGAAGTCTTTCCTCTAAGTCTTTCAAAAACATTGAAAGAGTGCTTAGACCAACTCTACTAGTGCTTTCAGCTTCTATAACACCTCTACTCTCACTAACATTTAATCCCATTGATCTGAGCTTCGGAATAAGATCTGTAACTAAACCTGTAATGTAAATTCTTGTTTTTATGGAGATCTCAGCCTCGCCTCCAATTATTAATGCTTTAAACTCTATGAGTGCTGTCCCTTTTTTACCAATAATACATTTTCTCCCCTCTATTTCCAGGTTCTTATGGAAAATAAGCCATTCCATCTTTACTAATCTATCAATTAAATCTCTTAAACCTAATAATTTTAAAATATCTAACTTAAGTCCAAGCCTTACAGCCTTTATTACTTCTTCTTCTAAACTTTTTAACTCTTTATATTCACGTTCGTATGGATTATTTCGCCAGAAAAGTACACCCCTCCCCTCTTTACTAAAGCTCCACTCCTTAGAGCAGAGTATCTCCATTATATCATCTACATCTATTAGCTTGAGTGGCTCTATGTAGAATGAATGAATATGGAAAACCTGTTTGTTAGCATCTACAAAAGCTTTAAGTTTTAATCTGTAGTCATTCAGTAGTACATCTTTTTCTATATAGATCCTATTACCACTAATAGCTACCAAATTCCACTTCTCTCTATTTAATTTTTCCATTAGATAGTGATCGACACTAGAGGTATTCTCTATTTCGACGTTTACGCACCCCCTCATACTATGCCTTAAAATACTCTGCAGTATATAGAGTCCGGATATATTTATATATATTTAGAGTACTCCCTCTATAAGTCATTAGGGATTGAATTGAAATCCCTGAAAAGAATATTACGAGTAATAGTACTAGTATCAATATTACTTAGTATATATTCCCTCACTCCAACGTTGTCGGATAGAGAACCTACATTAGATGAATATAATATCCACGCTACTTTAATAGAAGATAACAGAACATTATTAGTACGAGAGATCATAAAGTTTAAGAACAAGTACAATACTTATCTCAACAACATATGTCTCCATGTATACTCTAATGCTCCGATATTTAGGAGTTCAGGAGCGAATTTTACTATAAGATACATAAGGGATCTCGATGCAATGCAACAATTAAATTATACACTAAGCGGTATAGATGGAACACTCTTAATAGTAAAATTACTGAAGGAACTACTTCCAGGAGAGATTAAGACAATTGAGATATATTTTTCCCTAAGAATACCTCTAAGACGCGATAGGTTTGGATACTATGATGATATATATGCTCTTGGTACATGGTATCCTATACTAGCCGTATATCGTGAGGATAGGGGTGATTGGAATAGAGCACCCTACTATCCATATGGAGAGTCCTATAATTTTGATTTTGCAAACTACAATGTATACTTAAACGTTAGTAAGGACATGGTAGTAGCAGCTACAGGAGTTAAAGTAGGAGAACATGTAAGAGGAGAGAGAAAAATACTACATTTCAAAGCTGAATGTGTAAGGGAACATTGTATAGTCATGAGCTCTAAATTTAAAGTGAAGACTAAGATTATCACTATAGGAAGTAGAACTATTAAAGTAACCTCATATCACATACCAGAACATGAACGTGAAGCTAATATTGCACTCGAAGCTGCTGCATATTCGCTTAAGTTGTATAGTAATCTGTACGGTCCCTATCCCTATCCTGTGCTTAGAGTGTGTGAGGTACATGGCTGGTTTGGTGGAATGGAATATCCGATGTTGGTAATGATAACTAGTACACTATATAGTCCAAGGAGAAGGGATTATCTAGAACTAGTAGTAGCTCATGAAGTAGCTCATCAATGGTGGTATTGCGTAATAGCTAATGATGAAGGTGAGGAACCATGGATGGATGAGGCATTTGCTGAGTATAGCGGAGTTCTCTACTTCGAGTTCAAGTATGGAAGATCAAAGTTTAGGGAGATGTTTAAAAGAACAATTCTCAACCCTCTGTACAGATACCTAAGTAGGTATGAAGATGATGTATCTGCTAGGTCCGTGTGGTACTTCGGTGCCGATGTCTATAAGTACGTTAACATAGTATACAATAAGGGAGCATGTACACTACACATGCTTAGGTTAATATTAAAAGACGATTTATTCTTTAAATCGCTTAAAGAAGTGTATAGGAGATATAAGTTTAAGAGGATAAGGATAGTTGATTTCATAAAGACAGTCGAAGAAGCAGTCAATAGAGATCTAGACTGGTTCTTTAGGGCATGGGTGTACTCTAAGGGTATCCCTAGCTATAGTATTGCTGAAGCAGTAGCAAGAGCTGTAGATGGAACATATAGATTAACAGTAGTAGTACGACAGCTTAATCCTGAAGTTAATATGACAATGTACGTTCCCATAACAGTCTACGGATGGTATGGCACTAAGTATATGACTCTAGTTAAAGTAGAAGGAAGGGAATCGAAGGCACTTATCGATCTCCCCTTTGAACCACGTTTTGTCAGAGTTGATGAAGAGGATCTGGTACTAGGTAAAGATGACAACTCCCTAATATCAGTTGAGGTTAAGTATACTGTTCTATCAGAAGAGGAAGTACAACTTCAGGTATCTGTAGTTCTCTTCCTGATAGTGTTAAATGTTCTATTACTCGCTAAGTTAAGTAGACGGGGTAGGAGAAAGTAAGCATGGGTTAGAAGTGGCACTAGGAGTGCAGTGGTCAAATATCTAACAGATCTACTTGGAATTATCTCTACCAGAAAGTACACTAGATCATTCGCATATATTGGAAGAAATACCAGAGCATCTACACATAAGTTTAGTATAAATATCCATATTATAATCCTATCCACTTCAGATATTTTTATGGATTTAGGCATTAACATAGATATTAATATTATTTCTATAAAATAGGGTATAGAATTTATCACATGAAGCTGCCACTCTCTTTTTAGTAGATAGAATGCTAACATCGATTCTACAGAAAAAGCTGAGAGTACAGCTGGGATCACGAATTTAACATTGCTCAAAAGTACTATAGCAAGTACAGAGGCTGTTATCAGTGGAAACTTGAGGAAAAGCAAGTGGTATTGTAAATGGTTATAATTAAGCAAGAAAATAACACCTGTGACTAATATCGAATGTACTAACAGTCTTATGATATTAATTCTTCTAGATACCATTTCTAGTCTAACCTACAGAAGACTATAAGGTAATAATCTTTATTACTCACTCCTCCTCTGGAAGGTAGTGGATGGAAGTATTATAATAGATCAAAGTCCAGTAATAATAGGGAAAATACTAATCTTAGGTACTCACATGATCTCCTCTAACTTTTTTATTCATGTAGGATATGAAACTAGTATGCTCTCTGCTATACTCTCCATATTCCTAGTATTTGCAGTATCAGTATCCCTAGCCGCATTACTGATAGAAGAGAGGAAGGGATTAAGAATTTTATTGAGCATTTTCATAACCTTATCTATGCTTACTATTCTATACATAGTTCATGATGGTGTAAGATCTATAATATCTATCCAAAATCTCATATCTTGGAGAAAGATATTATTCTATACAACCTTATATGTATCAGTGATATATTTTATATTGAAGGAAATACCAGAAAACTGGTCTAAAGAAAGGACTCCAGAAAGAGTACAGGTTTGGAGTGCTATAGCTATGGCATTTCATATATCTCTGAATATGCTAAGAAAAAGAAGGCTCAGAACGATACTCGTGATACTAACCATGTTGTCAATATCCACAGCATTAACGTGCTTTATGTCCATAGACGTAGTACGTGGAACTATAGTATCACTAACTAGGATGAAAGCCAATGTGAGATCGCCAATGATAGGATTAAAGGGAAGTAGAGAGGCCTATAGAGAAGTACTTAGTGAAGATATAATCCGTAATGCTATAGTGTATGAGAGAGTATATACTCCACCACAGTCCGAACCTATACTCATTCTATACAATCCTAAAAAAGATACTTCAGTTAGCCTATTTGGCATCATAGCTATAGACCCCTCCAAAGAGTTATTAGCAACGCCAATGGATGAGACTATAGTAAAGGGCGAATTTCTAGAAGACAACGACTATAAGCATGTATTAATAGGCATCTCTCAAGCAAAAATACTGAAGGCTAATCCTGGAGATGAACTCATTCTTAAAAGCAAGTGGGGTTTTGAAATAACACATCTAATCGTTAAGGGCATATTTGAGGAAGAGAAATTAGATGGAATATACGATTCGTTAGGCAGTGTAAAACCTGAGAAGTACATACCTAGGGATACTAGTGGATTTCAAAAAACTCTCTGTAGAGCCGATGAAGTGATAATAGTTGTTAAAGGAAGAGTTCCAGTATACATGATTCCACGGGGTTTCCTGTTGATATTCCGAGATGAAAATACCATGTATAAAGCAGCCGAGGCAATCTCCAGAGAACTGAGAATCCCAGTAGTAGTGGCTGTAGATGGATATGCTAAAACTATTACTGTAGGTAGGATTCTCCAGGTTAAAGGAATTTCAACATTAATAGTAGTAGTGCTAGGTGGACTAGTAATGATGATAAGTATGCTTTCATCAGTATACGAAAGAAGGAATGAGTTCAAAACCTATAGCGCTATAGGGTTAAATCCTGATGACATTAAATACCTAAGTCTAGCAGAAGCATTGATAATAGGCTTTATAGGGGGTGGTATAGGCTACATATCAGGTCTACTGATTTCCTATCTCTGTGGTGAAATCCTTAACCTCGAGGGATTTGTACTGAGCTCCTCGCAACTATGGGGTGTAGGTAGTGTTATAATAACAGTATTGATATCAACTCTTTCATCACTATATCCAATCGAAAGAGCATCACTTGAAGTAGTACCCAGTATGGAGAGAAAGTGGAGACTAAAGGGAGACTTGAGAAGGGAATTTACAATACCACTACCCTTTAGAATCCCAGTGGGGAAAGAGAAGAATTTCATTACCTTTGTCAAAAATAGATTAGAGGCAATATATCCACCTTATTCTACACTATTAAGGTGTCTGGTTCTAGTGAAATCTATAGATGATAATGAATTTTTGATCAGGATTAATGCTGATCTTGTATCTGAGGGTATGAGCTCGGCAATCCTTGAATTGAGAGGTTATCGTAAGAGTACTAAGTATTTCACTACGAGTTTAAGAGTAATTCCAGTATCAGTCACGAGCTCTAAGTACGTGGAGTTCATATATTCCATAGTAGATGATATAAGAAAGATCGTACTTAAATGGCTGACCTTGTATAGCTGAGTACTGAACTATTGGGATCATTAGTATTTAATAATACCTATTAAACGTTTATAGAGGATGAGTATGTCATCACTACTGGATAAATTAACTCCTCTCTCTCAAGGACAGGAAATCTTAAAGAATGTACTAAGTAGTAGGGAGCATGAGATAATAGGGATATTTGGACCAACAGGTACCGGTAAAAGTCTATTTGCATGTGCATATGGAGTAGGTGCTGTGATGGATGGAAAGTACAGTAGATTCGTGGTAGCCAGGCCTCTTATTAATGTTAAGACTGGTAAAGAGTACACGTCAATAGAATTGGGTGAGTTATACTATAAGATAGCTTACTCCTACTTAGAAGACCTCCTGATAAACATATTACCCACTAAGGAGTTACATAAGCTTATAGACGAAGGTAAGATCGTAATAGCCGACTCGCACTTCTTGAGAGGAAGGACATTTGATAACTCAGTAATACTACTTGATGATGCTCAATCAGTACATCCAGAAATAGCAGTAGAGGTCATAATGAGAATGGGAAGAAATTCCAAATTAATTATAGCAGGGGACCCTATAGTCCAAGTTGGACTTGGAGAGAATCCCGCGAGTATTATTAGAGAGGTCATCTCAGGAGAAGAAAAAGCTGTGATTGTAGATCTAGGTTTAAAGGATATAGTCCGACCAGGGGCAAAGAGGGGATTAAGACTAGCACTAGAAATGCGCCTATTGAAGAGGGAGTTGAATAAGATAGAGAAAAGTATACTTGAAACTATAAAGCTCAGAGTACCTGACGTAGACGTGATCACGATCGTAGAATTCATAGAAGAAAAGAGAGAACAGGGAATTCAAGAAGAAAATGTACCAGATGCACTAATACTTGTCAAAGAAGGTATGCTAGGTAGATTGATAGGAAGAATGGGAGAAAGGATAATGTCTATAGAAAAGGAGACAGGTTTTAAACTGAGGGCTATAGAGTTCACTCTAAACCTGGCTAATATTATAGTAGCCATACATCCCACAGGATGGATAAGAAAACACATAAGAGATGTTGACTTTGTAGGCTCGGATATTCAAGTGACTGTTAGTAGAGAGGGTATAGGGGGTTTTATGGGTCGAGAAGGAAGGTTTGTAAAATTTGTGGATGCTGTAATGAGAAAACTAATGAATGTAGGTGTTAGAGTAACACGTGAGAGAAGATAATAATTACTCACTTAACACTCCTATCTTACGTAACTCCTTTTTAACCTTCCTAAGAACCTTATGTATCAAAGGATATTTATCTAAACCCCCTATTTTAGCAGCAACCTCCTTAGGATCTTCAAGAACTACGGTTAAGGCGAGAATTCTTCTTTCCTCTTCGTTGGACGGAATTCCATAAGCAAGGCCTAATCTAGCTATTTCTGCGGGAGATTCAGCTCTCCGAGGCAGATCTTTGTTGATCAATTTTCGTACTACTCTGAACTCTATAATTGAAACCCATTCATTATTTTTAAGATCGGGATAGCACTTTTTAAGATTCTTTAATAACTCACTTCTACTCTTGAATCCATCCCTTATAGCATCTAATGTGGTCAAGTCCTCTACCCTCACATACTTTACGTTTTCCACTTTTAACTCGGCTACTATTCTTTTATTACTACGTAAGTATACATTCTCGCTCGAGGGTACTATTATACCTCTTCGTATAGTAGTAATCTTCTCACCCGATAGTATTGGTTTTAAGTATTTTCCCTTGACTGTTAGATACTTTCCCAATCTTACCCTTCTAGTCTTCATAGTATCTCTATCTCTCCTACATCTTCAATCCTATCCGATAGTATATTTAATACATTTCGACTACATTTGAGAAGTTTAATATGAGATATCGATGATATCTTATTTAACAACTCTTCATTTACCTCTCGAGATATCTCGACAGTACCACAATGAACTATTACGATACTATCTACATTTTCAAGGAGTACATTAGATATCTTGACCTCTTCTAGATACATTAAGGGATACACCTTAAAGATATCATTTAACCTACTCTTCACCTTTCTTAGTGAATATACATATAGTTCTGGAGAGATCTCGTAAGGTATTTTTTCAACTGAGAGTATCTTCATCACCTCAGACATTATGATCGCTAGTATATCCAGTGATCTCGAAGAAATCAATCTATTCACTAACTCCTCTGTTTTAACTCCTCTAAGAGTGGCCAATCTCCTCAATTTTTCGTACACTTTATCAGTAAGCTCCACAGTAAGTATCTTTCCCATGTTATCACATCAATTATTAAAGGGAATAGGAGATAATTAAGATAGTACTATTGTAGATGATATAGTGCTTAGTAAGTATTAAATAGACAGATGTATCAACTTACGGGTGGTCCCATGGAGTTTAAGGTATTCTTTAGAGAATTACACCTGAAAACAGAGAGAAGGATACAGCTTATAGACATAACGAGTGAAGTTGAGAGAGCTGTAGAGGAAAGCGGTATAGAAGATGGAATATGTATGATCTTTGCTCCCCATGCAACAGCTGCTGTAATAGCTAATGAGCATGAAAGGGGGTTGATGGAGGATATAGTTGAAAAATTAAAAGAGGATTATCCAAGAAATGGAAGATGGAAACATAATATGATAGATGATAATGCATCAGCACATCTAGCATCAGCATTTATAGGAGCATCTAGGACATTTCCAGTCAAAGGTGGAAGGATCATAAGGGGGACTTGGCAACATATAATGCTAGTAGAACTTGATGGTCCCAGATATCGCAGAAACGTAATAATAGAAGTCATGGGAATAGCTAAATAACCTTTAACTCCTACAACTAGTAAATCATTAATTAAGCTGATAGATTAGAATCTCATGGAAATGCTTGAGTATGACGAACGGATACTATATAGACTAAAAGAACTTCTAGGGGAATCCAGAATAGCACAAATATTAAATAGACTAAAAGAGCCTCCGGCTAAGTATTATGCGAGAGTAAATACAGCACTAGCAGACCCGGAGGATATCGTAGAGTTGTTAACTGCTCGTGGTTTTGAAGTCTACAGAGATAAACTCATAGGGGAAGCCATATACTTCAGAGTAAAAGGACCTTTTGAGATACCCAGAGCTAAGCTGAAGGTCATAGCTGATAAGTTTGCAGCTGAAAGTGTAATGCTAGGTGCAGATCTATACGCTCCTGGAGTAAAAAAGTGCGACAAAGTCAAAAGAGGGGATAGAGTGAACATACTATCTCCCTCGGGAGATGTAGTAGCATACGGAGTAGTTAAAATGGATTATACTGATATCTTCAGATTTAAGAGGGGAATAGCTGTAAAAGTACTAGTATCGAGATATAGAGCTCCTAAGTTAAGGTATACGCCCGAATATGAACAAGGGCTTATCTACGACCAGAGCTATCCAGCTATACTTACAACTAGAATTTTAGATCCAGAACCAGGGGATATCATAGTGGACATGTGTTCAGCTCCCGGAGGTAAAACTACACACATAGCTCAGCTATTAAATGGGAAGGGAGTAATCTATGCTTTCGATAGAAGAGAGAAAAAGGTGAGGAGAGTAGAAGAGGAGATAAAGAGAATGAAGTTGAAGAATGTAATAGTTAGTATAGCTGATTCTAGGTACCTTCACAAGGACTTTCCATGGCTTAAGGCCGACAAGGTGATATTAGATCCACCTTGTTCGAGTATAGGAGTCAGACCTAAACTCTATGATAAAAAGACCTATGATGACGTGATTAGATTAGCAGAGTATCAAAAACAGTTTATAAAAGTAGCTTATAAAATACTAAGGAAGAATGGACTTTTAGTGTACTCCACATGCACGATTACAATCGAAGAGAACGAGGAAATTATAAGGTATGCATTAACCTTAGGAATGGAGATAGAAGAACAACTCATCTATGTAGGAGAAAGAGGATTACGTATCTTAAGGGGTTATGATAAACTTCAGAGATTTCATCCAGATGTTATAGATACTCCAGGTTATTTTATAGCTAAGCTAAGAAAATAACTAGTTACTCTTTTTACTATTAGCATGAGACGCGAACTCAAAAGGAATGAGAGGAGAAGCCATTAAGTTCCCTAAACATTTAAAGTTATCAAAAGATAAAATACAAGCAACAACCACAGTAAATATTCAGAGTATTATATTTTATTTTCAGAATACCCTATCTTTCTTTTCTAAACTACTAGTATGTTGTACTACTCCCTGCTCTTTGAATGCTAGCATGAGTGCTTTTCCCCTCCGTTAACGACACCAGTTTGATCTTCCCTAGGTACTTACATATCATCTCTCGGTTAGCAGTATGATCATAGCCTTAGAGATGATCAGTGTATTTAGTCAGGAATGAAGATCAATTTGATCACTTAAGAAGAATTTCACTTTAGAAAGTTTATTAGAGGGAGGTTAGAAAGTTGCTAATTTGCCCCTAGAGCTTCTTAGCTAAGCTCTTGGGCTCTCCATCCAACTTGAAAATTTCTCTTTTTCCATAGCCCTTTAAGATCATTTTATATGCTCCTGTCATGAAGGGATATATGCAAGATTTTGCAATAAATTCGTTACTCTCAATGACTCCTACAAAGCATACGCTTCCTACAAAGAGATACCAGTTGTTCCTATATTTACAAAGGATACAAGGACTACCTTCTAATTTCAATAAATCCTTCAACTTCATGCCAAATCTATCTCTCAACCTTTCAACTGCATGCTTAGTCAATCTCACCTTCACAAGACTAAGTTAACTTATGAGTTAAAATATACTGCGGAAACACCTATCAGCATACTAAGTAGGAAGACTTTAACATCATGTCCAAATGACTTAGTAGTTTTCTTTCATATCTACTAAGCGCACTTTAACACCAGATGGCAGAGTATAGTAGTGACCAAAGTCAGTATTCTTTAATACTTCAGCATAGAATACAGGCCCATCACGGCACACTCTTAGTCCACTAGGTTCAAGGGCACATGAACCACATATTCCTATACCACATTTGATAAACCTCTCTATAGAGAGCTGGCATTTGATACCTCTATCCAGGCACATATTCATTATCTTAAAAAGCATGAGCTCAGGACCACAGGCTAGAACATTATCATATTCTTCAACAATGTCTCCTATTAGCTCTACTATAGTACCTCGATAACCCTTACTACCATCCTCAGTTGCTATATACACCTCAGCACCCAAATCCTGAGCCTCTTTCACAAACAGTAGTTCATTCTCTGTCTTAGCCCCTATAGCATAGGCAGCCTTCTTACCTTCACCTCTTAACTCCCTCAAAGCATATATCAATGGTGCAGCGCCGTATCCACCAGCTACTAAGAGGTATTTACCCTTTAGATCTAGATCGAATCCCTTGCCAAGTGGACCTTTTAGCATTAGCACATCTCCTGGCCTCATACAGTGTATTTTACTAGTAGTATCTCCCACTAGAGCTATCGTTAGCCTTATTATCCCATTACTATAGTATGAAGGACTTATAGGAATCTCTTCGGTACCCGGAAGCCATACCATTACGAACTGACCTGGAGTAGGCTTAGTCAATGTAGTCTCTAGGATTATTGACTTGACCTTATAGGATTCATCTATTACTTTTACTATCTTGGACTTATGATATCTCAGCTTTTCAAGCATACTATTATTAGTTAATATTATATCAACTTAATCTTGTATCTCTACAATTAGTGTGTAATACTGATTCATAGAAGGTTAACTATCGGATTTTAATACGGTATCGCTCAACTTTTATACCATACCTCTGTAGATTTCTGTGCTGTTCTCTAACTTGTTTTTCTGATACTTTAAAACCATGGTGTATGTGCAGTGATTCATATATCTGTGCCCTCTGAAGTATGGCCCCCATTTCGGGAAGAGAAACTTTCTCAGTTGCTATATATAGAGTTATTGTAATTTCATCTTTACTACGATATACTGTAGCCAGATATACTGGAGTATTGTGTACTGCCATAGCAAATAATGCCCTGAGATCTGCAAGAGATGGTGTAGTCCGTGGGAGTGGATGAGTATGGATAATAGCAATAGTAAAACCATGTTTAGGGGAATGAAGTGGAACTATTGTTCTTTCTACAAGATGTTGTGTCATTACAGGAGTAGTATATCCATCTTCAAATATCACCACAGCATATTCAGAGTCCTTGGGTAGATCACCTAATCTTCTGGCAACTTCTAGGACTTTCGCTTTAACCTTAGCACTCTTACACTCACCCACCTTAACACCTCGTAGTAGAATCTTCAGGAGTACTCCACTGGGCATAATATATACCTTCCTCCTCACATAAGTATATGTGAGGATTTTAAGATAAATAAATTTACAATATATTCTTTAATAGTATCGATAAAACGAAAAGGTTTAAATATAGCACCGGGTTGATAGCATCAAGACTATGGAAGCAGTAGTAGTAGAACACCTGGTGAAGGTATTTAAAGATATAAAAGCACTTAATGGAATAAGTTTTCACGTTGAAGAAGGCGAGATCTTTGGACTAATAGGACCTAATGGAGCTGGAAAGACCACGACACTCAGAATAATAGCTACAGTACTACTACCTACTAGTGGTAGAGTGGAAGTCTTTGGCCATGACGTCGTTAAGGAGGCTGAAGAAGTAAGAAGACTGATAAGTTACCTTCCAGAAGATGCTGGTGCTTATAGAAACCTTACAGGACGTGAGTATATAGAGTTCATAGCCAACCTCTATACAAGTGATAAGGACATGGTTAAGGAGATGGTAGATTTAGCTGAGGAGATATGCGGATTAGGTGATAGATTAAGTGATAAGATTAAGACTTATAGTAAGGGTATGAAGAGGAGATTACTACTAGCCAAGACCTTCATGGTGAAACCGAGACTTGCCATAGTAGATGAACCCACAAGTGGACTAGACGTAATTCATGCAGTATATGTTAGAAGGTTAATAAAGGAATTCGCTAGAAAACATAGGATAACTATATTACTATCTAGCCATAACATGTTGGAAGTAGAGTACCTATGCGATAGAGTGGCGCTCATAAATAAAGGTAGTATAATAGAAGAAGGCAAACCTGAGGAACTTAAGGAAAAATACTCAGCAACCAATCTAGAAGAAGTATTTATTGAAGCTGTGAGGGGGGTGTAATATGAGAGGACTTAACGTACTAATCAAGAAGGAGGTAAAGGAGCTTATAAGGGATCCTAAGATCTTACTGGGTATGATACTGGCTCCGCTCATAATGTTTCCCGCAATGGGACTTCTCATGAACGTTACTATGAGGACAGCTATTGAGAAGGGTATGGAGAGGATAACGCTTACTATGATGGCTTTGGATAAGGGTACTTACACAGATATGTTAAAGAAATACCTCATAGATAATGGTGTAGAACTTATCGAAATACCTGAAAAGGAAATAGATATAGCAATAAATAAGAGTGTAGAAGTTGGGGCAACAGCATTAATAGTAGTGCCAGAGGAGTTTTCTGCAAACATCGACCTGGGAAAAAGAGCTAATCTCAGGGTTTACTCCATCCTAAACTCGATAAGCTTAGCTGAAAGTGCTAAACAGAGTAGAGTCTCTGCACTATTAGAGGGGTTCAGTGAAGAATTAAGTATGATGCTTATAGAGCGAGGTATGCCTGAAAGAGATCCTGAAGTAGTACTGAGACCACTGGTAAGCAACTATATATCTGTTTTGAGAGGAAAGAGAATAGAAGCTCCTCCTCAGCTCCTGTTTTCACTTATGACCTCTCAATTCCTGATGCCCTGGTTAGCCTTTATGGTACTAATATCCGCTGCAAATCTCTCAGCAACCTCCATGGCTATGGAAAAAGAGGAGAAGACCCTTGAAGTGCTCATGACCTTACCAGTAAGCAGGTTTACGATACTATTGAGTAAATTAGCGGGCCCATCAATAGTAGCATTACTAGCATCACTTTCCTCTATAGCTGGGTTTAAGATATACATGGACTTTATGGTATTCAGAGCTGAGATCGGAGACATATCAGTGAAAATTAACATACCCACTGAGCCTAGCACAATGTATCTATTATATACAATGATAGGAATCACCTTCTTCCTATCCATAATGGCTACGCTAGCATTAGCACTAGCCCTCTCTGTCTTTACACAGGATGTACGTAGTGCACAACAACTAGTAGGAAATGTACTAGTACCTTTAATGATAATACCAAGCATAGTACTCATGTTCATAGAACCAGAAATGCTACCACTTTCAGTGAGAGTTTTCATATATGCAATTCCCTTCTCCTATCCTACTCTCATATTGAAACATGCTATTTATCAGGAAGTATCCATGATAATACTACCGGGAATAGTATATCTATGCCTCTTTACTCTCATAGTACTATACTTTACAGCGAAGCTTTTTAGTACTGAAAGAGTGATAACCGCTAGAATAACACTATTCAGTAGGAGATCTCGAAGAGGAGTGGAATAGTCATTCACTGGGTATTAGTAGACGTCCACAGTTAGGACATATCACATGTATATCCTCCAATGGAAGCTCGCTTTTACAGTAGGGGCACTCCCTAGCCCCAGGTACACGAGCTTCCGTCATCTCCACTACTGTTTCTGGTATACGTTTTTCAAATTCCGTGTGCACGATTTTCTTGAGGAGTTCCTCTAATCCTCTTCCCGTCCTCCTAATTGCTACTATCATAGCGATTATACTCAGGACTGTGGATATCACACTAAATGTTAGTGCTAGGATTACCATTTGATCGGTTGTGAGCTCTACCTGAAGTATAGTGATCAGTCCATCATGGATTATATCATGCATCATAGCTTGGACCCCTCATCACCTACTATGAGCGTAGCTCAGTATATTTAAGCTTTATAGTTATTAAATACATAAAGCGGGGATACTGAACATGAACAAGAAACCTTTAGTCATAGGATCTACGATAGATCCAGCTAGTATGAATATAATAAACTCCTTATTAGAGAAGTCGAGTTTTAGACTAAGAGAAGGATTTAGAAAAGACATGATATACTACTCGGGGAAGGAATTGGATATATGTATAGTGAGAAAAGAACTGATACACTTAGAGAGATTTGACGAACTAGTAGAGGCCAGTATGTTTATATTCGCGAGTAGACACGAATCTATCTCTGGCTTCAAAACACTATCAGCTCATACTCCAGGAAACTGGACGAGTGAAGCAAAATTCGGAGGACTTCCAAGGGAACTATGTATTTCTCCTGCAAACGTCCTCACGAACATGATCAAGCTACTCTATGAATACAGGTTAGAAGAATGGCACGCAACATACGAGGTAACACACCATGGACCCTACATAGAAAATACCCCTACAGTTTTCATAGAGATTGGGAGTACTGAAAAGGAGTGGAGAAGAAGAGAAGCTGGTGAGATCATAGCTACTGTCATTCTTGAGGTGCTTAAAAAGAGGTCAAGAAGACCAGCTGCAGTAGCATTTGGTGGTCCACATTATGCTCCCTCTATAACTAAGTATGTTCTAGAAGAAGGGGACATAGCTATAGGTCATATATCACCAAGGTATGTTATAGACGACTTGACTAAAGAAATAGTCTTTAAGGCTTTTAAGAGAACTTTAGAAGAAGCCAATATAGCAGTGATGGATAGAAAGGGGCTTAAAAAGAGGCATAGAGATAAATTAATCCCATGGTTTGAGGAGTTGGGGGTGGAAGTAGTAAAGATATAGGACATTTCATCAAATAGATCTTAGTAGGGTACTCTTAAAATCTGATATACAATCCACTATGGAGGATAACCATAGACTTCGTTCAAGTCTCCTCCTCATATGGACATCTACAGCTATTTTCTCCAGCCTTTCTATTCTAAAGGAGAGTGGAGGATGTACATCCCATCTCAACCACGCATTTAACCTTCCATGCACACTCCTCTCTCTGATAAGCCTCTTTAATCCTATTTTCTTCAATGCATTAGCAAGTTCTTTGGCTCTACTAAGCCTTAGAGCTGCTTCACTGTCAGCTCTGGCCTCGACAAATTTACCTATGAAAAATAGTAAAGTGAGGGATAAGAAGAGGTAGAGGATTTCAAGAAGTGGAACTGTGAAAAATATATACCAGAATTTATAAAACACGAATATTCTTAGGAGATATTCTATGGAGGATAATATATAAAAGATTATTGTATCATGATTTCTTAGATGACTTGCCTCATGAGCTAATACTGCCTCTATTTCTTCCTCATTTAACTGGGTCAATAGCCCTGTAGTTATCAGTAGCCCAGAATAACTGCTAATAGCTCCTGTAGCGGCGGCATTTGGGAGTACCATATTAGCTATTATTATCTTTGGCATTCTAAGCTTGAACTTTGAGAAGACTCTTTCTACAATATTAAATATATCAAACTTTTTTATGACTATGTCTTCTTCTGGGATTTCAACTCCATAATCTTTGAGTAGAGCTTTAACATAATCCTTATCGACATCTTCACCCCTAGAGACTCTCTCTAGGTAAATTCTCCTCTTAAATTCGAATCTATGAGGATAGAAGAATTCCTTTAGTAATTTTGGATATATGTCTAAGGGGGCTCTAATACCAACCAGGTACACGTATCTATTGTCCCTACTGAGAACCCAATCGCCAAAGCCCTTTTCTATGATCTTGGGAGCTATGAATAGAATAGGTATTTGAGATAGTACTAACACATATGGTGTCCAAGATCTGAAGATGAGCCATAGTGCATAGAATATTATCAGTGAGAGAGCGAAGAAGACTACCATATTGCCAAAAAATAGCTTCCCAAAGAACTTATGTGTAGTAGTCTCGTATTTTGGTGGTGCAATATCCATTTTTGGAACAAAGGCATAGTATACTACACCTTTACCCTTAGTCTCAAAGTACACCACAGTGATCCAATCCAGCAATCTAGCTATCTCGTATACAATTCTCGTGGATACCCCCTCCTCAGTAGATATCCTATACCAGGGGTTAGTGCTGGATACTACTAGGACATCCATACTTTTACCATTTACAGAAACTCTGAACAATAGAGCTGGAAGCCCTTCATAAAAAGACTTCATGGAGAATGTCACTTTATCGCCTAGGTAGTCCTTAATACTTTCGATAATGAACTCTAGATAGCTATCGTATTCCTCTTCACGAAGAGTGATCTCATCAAATCTTCTACTTATGACTATTGATTGCACTTATACTACCTCTGATAGTTAAACCGTAGGCCTATTTATTTACTACTGAAATCTTCAACAGTACTTCATCTACCACCTGATATAGTGATAGTATTTCTTACTATCAGATACTCGTTCATAGGGATCTATAGATATTTAGGACATAGCATGTAATTCAGTATTCGCCAAGTTCCTTTCTATAGGTTTCACATATCTTCTCTCCCCAGTTATCGATATCCTTGAGCCTTCCTCGAAGGCTCAAACATACTACCATCTAGGACTAGCGGTATACCATACTCTTCAAATACCTCCTTGACATCCCTGAGGTTCTCCATAGAAAAGGGTTGACCATCTAATAGGTTAGTAGTCGTCTCCATTCTGACGAAGGGTATTCTCTCTATACTTCTTAATTGCTTTTCTTAATTTCTCTATATCCATATTACCCTTAAATGGACGTCTACTCTTAGTATTAAGTGCCTAAAGTTCAAGTACCTTACCACCTGCAAGTTTAAAGTGAACTTTAGTAGTGGTAAAGTGGTAATTCATTAGTATAACAGACCCTTTCTCAATAACACAGAAAATATTTAAACAGAACTTAACATTAAAGATTATGAAGAATAGAGCAGGCTTAATACATTCGCATAAACTAAACTTAAAATACAAGTAATTATAATAAACTGAAGAATAATAAAAAATTAGTCCTCAACGTCTTCTATCGTAGCTTCTTCGAACTCCTCTTTACTCCTTCCTCTCCAGAGCTTAAGTGCTACTGCAGCTGCAGCTACTCCTCCTATCAGCGCCCCCTCAGTTGTCGTTATTGGTATTCCTAGGAATGGTAATTCGAAGAGCATTCCTAAAGCTATCCTAACCTCTTCATTCTTCTCTAGGGCGAAGTTCTTCTCCATAGCTTCTAATCTCTTATAGGCTACTCTAATATCGTAGTTACCTTTTGGAAGCTGATCAATTACCACTGATCCCTGATCCCCCGTTTCACACCTATATACTACTTCGTTTCCGGGACTCTTTATGACCTCTACCGTAGCATGTGGTATTGGATTACCCAGTACACTTACTGTACTCACTGCCAGCATGTAGACCTCACATGCGATCTCATTCACCTCGTCCTCAGAGAGCTCTGATAGGTAGCAACTGTATACTTCAGTACCCCTGAAGATCACCTTTACCATGTGTATTCCTGGCTTCCATGGTCTTATTGTGACCATTCCCTCGCCATCTGTAGTAAAGATATTTGTAGTCTCATTCAGTACGACATTAGCGCCAGCTATAGGTTTGCCATTAGCATCTATTATATGCAATTTGAACTCCTTCCACGCTATCTTTACCCTATACACTCCAACATCTATGAGACTTCCACTCTTGACCTGAATATACATCTCATCCCATTTAACACTGAGACTTCTAGCTTCCTGGCCTCCCCACATTATACGACTGTCCAAATATCCGCTCATAGATGCCCCTCCAGGAGTTATCAAGTCCTCAATAGCACCATAGGATGGCATCTGGACTACGAGGTAGGCATACTCTGAATCACTTACATCCTCCTCTGTTATAGTGATAGTCAAGCCCTTCTCACTCCACACGCCCACTTCCCTTATAGCTAAAGGAACGTATATCATACTCACGGGATGGTTCATAGAGTTAATTATTGTGAACTCCTTACCGAACACAACAAAAGCCCTAACCCATAGTCTGAACTCTATGGGGGGAACTAAGTAAGAGACCCCTTCGATCTTTATGTCTTCATTCTTATCATATACCCTATCGACAGGAGCCCCCTCTATCAGTATATCTCCTCTTATCTTTCCGCTTGGTGCGAGACCATACAGTACTACAGCGTATCCGATGAGCTTGGCTGAGGAATCTCCGTATGAAAAGCTCTTAGTACTCCTAGGAGGTATGGTCGTATTGAGGAATTCTTTCTGAAGTACTAGATAGGAACATGGAAGTATATATTCATTGGAAGTTTCAAACTCTATGGTATAGGTACCAGTACCAAGGTGCTCGCTAAGTTTGACTCTAACGTGGTGTGGATCAAAGTTCACTGCATCGGCGGGTAGGGAAGCCTGGGTAGTCGGCTCAAGTAAATCTCTACCCTGTGGATCTATGACATGGACTATTCCTATGGGCAGGTAATTATCCGTGGCTACCTTAAACTCCACATTCTCTACCGTAAATGGCTCAGGAATACTCTCTATGGTTACCTCTACCTTATTGTCGACAATAGGAAGTTTATAGTCCTTAATGTAGACATGTCTTATGATCACCGTGAACTCAGTAGTGTCCTCAGCTTGATTCACCAGTTTAATAGTTCTTCCCGTTGAGATTACGGCTCTTACACCGTTAGTACACTCGATTTTCTTATCAAAGCTTATGGGGATTATACTCTCGGGGAATGTATCATCTGAAGCTACCTCTAAGTACATTAGCTTATACCCCTTTGGTGCAGGCATCGGAGAGAACTCCTTAATCTCTCCACTCCCTAAAGATATATTCTGCACGTCTTCTCTAGTGAGTACTACAGACACTCTAGCATAATATGTTATCTCAGGTTCACCATAGGTCATCGATCCCTTAGCTAGGGTTATCAATAGCATTACCATTACCATTAATCCTATTTTGTACACTCTACTCATAGACAGCTACCGTATCCTTCACTACCTAATATATAGAAAACGGACATGTACACCTATAGACGATATTATTCAGATCAGCTCTAGACTATCTCTTACATATAGAGCCTATCTATTGATCTCTCTTATACGCTTAACTTAAGTTACATAGAGTGCCAAATAGAGGTATTGGAGTTCTCCCCCTCGTGAGGTGACGAAGAGCTAAAATACTAATTAAGTCATAGTATATCATGTCTACTCTCCCCAGGACGGATATACATATGCATAGCAACTACTCGCCCTGCGGAATTGATGTGAGTATAGAAAAGAATATAGAGGTAGCTGTAGAGAGAGGAATAGAGCTTATTGCTATAACGGATCATGGAACAACGCCTAGACCACAGTGGATAGATAGCTACTTTAGAGATATCGCAACAGTAAATCCACCCATAATACTACTTACTGGAATGGAGGTGGATGTGAATCTAAATGGAGAGTTAATAGTGGAGAGAAGTATTAGAAAGAGATTTGACATACTAGTAGCAGCACTCCATACAAGACCCGGACTAACTGGAGAGAAACTCTATAAATGGTGGAGTAGTACATTAAGGAAGGTTATAACCTCAGGAGAGGTACTTGTAATAGCCCATCCTACAGACATAGCATGGTATAAGATAAATCCCCCAACAGAGTACATCCTAGAGGTAGTAGATGAACTCAAGGATAGCGGAGTGGTAGTAGAGTTAAACTATCACCATAGAGATCCCTCAAATACCTTCCTTAGACTATGTATAGAGAGGGGTGTTAAGATAACTCCGACCTCAGACGCACATAGATTAGACGAGATAGGTAGGTTTAACTGGCATAGACATAAGATCAGATCACTAGGCTTTAAATTAAACGATGTTAACTGGTTAACACCTGAGGAGATTCTGAACCATATAGCATGAATTTTCCTCACATCTAAGGGGATTACTTCTTTATGTGATCTCTAGGAAAATTTAGCTTATTATCTAATAATATGCTATAGTAAAGTTCAAAACAATTAAATTAGAATATAACTAACAAAAAACATGCCAGTCTACAAATATATAGAACTCATAGGAACTTCTAGAGAAAGTTGGGAAGATGCTGTTAGATCAGTAGTGAGAGAAGCCTCGAAAACCGTTAGGAACATAGTAAGAGTAGAAGTAGAAGAATTCACAGCTGAAGTAAAAGATGATGAAATAGTAGAATATGGAGCTAAAGTGAAGATACTATTCCTCGTCGAAAGACCCTGATTATATTACCTTTCAAAATATAATACAACAATTAGGTCAATCTGAGAGTTTAAGTTATCAAGATGCGAATATTGCTAGTATCTAGGAATAGAACTGTAGAATGCTAAACCATTTCAATTTCGACTTTAACATCAAGAGGAACCCTAATCCTCATGAGCTCCCTGATAGCTCTTTCATCAGCATCCATGTAGATAATACGCTTATGAATCCTCATCTCCCAGTGATCGAAAGTATGAGAACCCTCTCCAGAAGGAGCCTTCCTCACAGTGACTACAATACGTTCAGTGGGTATGGGGATAGGACCCCTTATCTTCACACCAGTACGTTCACTTATACTTTTAATCTCCTCACATACATAGTTTATGCTCTCTATAGAGTTACTAAAGAGTCTTATTCTCACCGCTCTAGGCATAGTACTACCCCACTAGAAGATCAAAACGAGGTATTTTAAATTTTCCATAGAACGCTAATAAATAAGGCTTTATGGTAGCCTCTATTCCCTTACAAGAACAGATCTACAAGTTCAACTCATAGATGCATTAATAGACATGTGTAAGCTTTGGAATCCATTAGACTCAGTTTCTTTCTTAAGTTAATTGAAGGCCTACTATCGCTCTATCTCTTCTTTCAATAACTCTCCCTTTTAGTTTTCACCTTTCATTCTTTTGGGAATAAAACATGATTTCCTAAAGTTTTCCGTAATGTTTATATGCTATCCGCTCATCTAGAATAGCAATACTATGTATATATGAATGTCTAACATTTAGAGGTAGAGCCTCAATGGAACTGTCAATAGTTTTCACCAAAAAGGGGTCTTAGGTCCCAATGAAGCTGGAAAGACTACGATAGTGAAAATTTTGACTACTGTACTGATCCCGGATTCAGGAGAAGCTAAAGTGCTAGGTTACGATGTTATAAAAGAAAGTCTTGAAGTTAGGAAGAGAATAGGCGTACTTCCAGAGGATTCCCGAAGAGGATTTGGGTGGCGCCTAACAGCATTTGAAAATTTACTATTCTATGCATATGCATATTTACTACCCAATCCTAAGGAGAGGGTTAAAGAGGTACTTAAGTTGGTCAAGTTAGAAGAAGAGCATTGGGATAAGTGGTATCAGAGACTCTCCCAAGGAATGAAGCAAAAATTAGCACTCGCTAGGGCTTTACTACCCAATCCTTCAGTAGTATTTCTCGATGAACCAACCAAGGGCCTAGACATAATGTTCGTAGCTAAGTTTAGGGAAATGGTTAGAAATAAATTTGGAGATGAGGATAGGACAATATTCCTTAGTACTCACGACTTAAGATTAGTTGAGGAAACATATGATAGGGTAGCTATAATAAACAAGGGAAAAATAGTAGCCATAAAGCCAGTTAACGAACTGAAGAATTTAGTACCTAGTAATATCAGAAATTCTTACGTCCTTGAGGTTGACCCCAAATCTACTAGTAGACTAAATGACTTAGTGTCTAAGTTGAAAGAACTCGATGTTGGGTGGTATCAAGTTGATAATCATGAACTTGAATTTCTCGTTAAGGACGGTAGTCTAGAAGTGGCTAATGAAGTCCTAAAGATGGCGATCAATAATAATGTGCTAGTACACTCTTTTCACAAGAAAGAGATAGATATTGAAGAAGTTATAATGAGGATTCTAAGAGGTGAGAAAAATGCAAGCTAAGAGATTCCTGGGATTCCTTTACATAGACTTTAAGGAGTGGCTAGCCTACAACTACGAGTTATTCTTCTGGCTCTTAAATACAGTAGTTGGGGCATTCACTTATGCGTTCTTGGGGACTTATGTTACTCTTTACGAAAAAGAACTCATTGTCAAATACGGATCTTTTCTCTCGTTCCTAATAGTGGGTATGGCATACAACTACATAATCTATACCTCTTTAATGGCTCCACGAATGGCAATAAATCCTTGGAACCTAATGTGGAGACTCTTGATACCAGCGAGGCTCTACGAAATAATCATAGGCTCAGTACTCTTCAGGTACTTAATAGGAATCTTTCAGTTCTTGACCTATTTCGCTGTAGCTATATTATTTGGAGCTAAATTCAATATAGATCCCATTTCAACTCTTACAGCCATAATCTTAGGGGTTGCCGTGATGTGGGGTCTAGGGATGATAAGTGCTGGCATTCAAGTCATAACTAAAAGATGGGATCCTGTGACTTGGTTCCTCACAATGCTCGGCGAATTATTTTCCGGTGTCTGGTTCCCATACCAACTTCTACCCGAGCCTCTACAATACATATCACTAATCCTCCCATCACTAATCCTCCCACAAACATACATCCTAGAAATGCTAAGAAGAGCTATGCTAAGAGCTGAGCCTTTGACATTAATGATGGATCAGTTAATACCATTAGTCCTATCCGCTCTCATCATTGTTAGTATTGGTTACTTCATCTACATGAAATCGATAGAGTACGCAAAAGAACGTGGAACTGTGGGTGAATATTAGATAGTAAGGACTGAGTGAGATTACTAGTAGAGGTGATCTGGAAAATAGTAAAAACTTACAAATAGATTACCTCGCTCCACCCCCTCCCCCTCCAAACCC
>Ga0190308_1000024_pt1 | contig 57579 bp, 56 predicted proteins | sample 48700756_MG_FD_165050 | JGI IMG/M metagenome (GOLD analysis project Ga0190308, IMG submission 165050) | Hydrothermal vent sediment bacterial communities from Southern Trench, Guaymas Basin, Mexico - 4870-07-5-6_MG | ecosystem: Environmental > Aquatic > Marine > Hydrothermal vents > Sediment ...
ACCCGACCCATCCGGACCCTCAAAAACTATGAACAATCCCTTCTTCATAGAAATCAATACTATAGTAGATTAAACAATACTTAAAGATAATTGTTAAAACATACGTTACCTCAATACAATATCTATATCTACTAGACATAAAATCATAAATCCTAGCCAGCATAAGAAGATAGTTTAGACCTTGATATTTTTCTTTCAATCCTCCTTGAAGAGGATTTCTTCAACTCCTCTTTAATAGAAGTTTCTATCACGATATCTTCTAAGAGGCCATCAAGAGTTTCTGTTAGATTAACAATAGTTCTAGGTGGAAGAATGATTATACGTCCACCTACAACTTTGAGAGTTAGTATATCACCTTCCTTTATTCCAAACATTCTCCTAATCTTAATTGGAATAGTTATTCTACCTTTTTGGAGAACCTTAATTGAAAAATCCAATTAGATCACCAAATATAAATTTAATAATTATAATACATTAACCTAACTTTAATCATAGATCCTAATTTTTCCATCATCAATGGCTTCAATAATTATTTTATTTATCTCCACTATTTTACTTACCAAAAATCTTATATCATTTAAATTTAATGAATTAGTAGCATGAATAATTCTTATACCATAGTTTCTATATATACAGAAAGATTCAATTAGCAATTTAGCTGTTCCTCCACTTGGTTGAACAAAAAATATTTCAATACTTATATTAGTATCAATAATATATTTTGTTGATTTAAATATACTATTGTTTAAAGCCATTTCTTTAAGGAAGTTAAAATTATCTACTAAGTCTTTTAGATCAGAATAATATAACATTAACATAAATTTAAGAGACCTAGAAGATATATCTAGTTCAAGTATTTTTAGATTAGAAAAGGTTAGGAAATTCTTTTTATATAAGCTATAATCATTGAGTTTTTCAGGAAAACGATATTTTTCCTTATATGTTGAAGTTAAAGAGAATAAGAAGATTATCATCATTATAGCAAATAATAATATGAAGTAGGATAAAAAATATTTTTTGACCTTTTTATCACCATGGAGGTGGATTGTCAGGGGTTTTAGGAACATCTCCTCGTAGTATCCATACCCAACCATATTCGGATCCTTGCCATTCTTTAACAAATATATCCCATTTTACAAAGTCATGTTCTTCTGTAACCCCACTATAAACTTCTTCCCATACACCATGAAATGTAGCCTCCTTATAATATAGCTCCCATTTAGTTTGATAATAGACTTCTCCATAAGCTGTAACGTAACCCTTTACAGTATACCATGCCGGGCTTTCTATTACTGCTACACCTCTCCAACCATATCTAACAACCTTTGTTCCGAAAAATTTTAGAGAACTCCATCCAGTTTTTTGATACTGTGATATCAGCCTATAATGCTTAGGAACATATAGAGGAGAAGGTTGTGCGACGTAGTTTGAAAAAGATAAAATTAGTCCAAGAACTATTAACAAAAATATAGTAAAATATGTTTTCTTTGAATACATATTCTCATCATTTTAATTTATACAAAACTAATATATATATTGCTTAATAATTTTTATTTTTTACCCTATAAAATTAAATATTTAAACAGTAACTTTATTATTTATTTAAATTTTGTTTTCTTTTTCTATTAAAGTATTTTATCATATGGAGGAAGTTTTCTGTATTTGTGTTTGCAGATATGTTTGCTGATGTTGAGAAAATATAGCCTCCATTTCTAGCTCCCTCTCTAATACATCTCTCAACTTCCTTTTCCACATCCTTTTTGTCTCCGAACTCTATTATTCTTGGATCGGCATTACCTATTAGACATATTTTGTCTCCAAAGTTTTCTTTAACCCATTTTAAACTCATTCCTGCAATTATATCTATTCCCTGATATCCATCTATACCTGCATCAACAATATCTTTTAAAAGTGGAGTAATATTTCCATCCGAATGCATTACAACATATGCACCCTTTTTATGAAATATATCACAATGTCTTTTTAAGGCAGGCTTAATAAATTTTCTAAACATTTTTGGAGACATCCATGGGCCATTCAGATTACCATAATCTACACATAATTGTATAGCATCTACACCTATATCTATAGCCCATTTTCCAATCTCTATTGCAGTCCTAGTATAGTAGTCAATTATAGTTTTAACTACATCAGGTCTCTTATACATCCATATCAATACATGTTTAAGAAAATTTGGATAAGATACTATTGGCCCCCATGTACCATCAGCATCAAATGATAGGAAAACTTTACCCTTAACCTTTTTTACAAGTTTTTCAAGAATATAGAAGATTGAGGAATCTATATCTATATCCATATCTCTATATTTCTTTAATACTTCATCTGGATCATATTTTACTGGCTCATTCATCCACCACATGGAATATCCAGTCCAAAGATATTTATGGCCATTTATAATCCACACATCATCAATCTTCTCTATATCTGAGGGAATATGAGTTACTGCACCTATAACTCTAATCCAATCTAAGCCAAGTTTTTTCTGAACCAATAAAATTTCCTCAACAATTTTATCATTAATTTTCTCTATATCAACATTCTTTTTCTTCATAAATGTGGAGAGAATTGTGGGAGAATTAAATAGAAATATTTTCTCTAAAGGTTTATTTAAAATATGGGATAAAATTATCGGCGGAATATGCATTTCATAGAGTGGAATAACATCTGAAATATCTAACTCAAATGCCTTTACAACTCTCTCCCAACTATTCATAAAATAATATTATGAAGAAAGGTATATAAAATTAAAATATTATAAGTTATAATTAAATCTTTTTCTCAAGCATATTGTTAATTAATAATCTCTATTATCTCAGTCTCTTAGTTATTATTCAAGTAAGATATTTCTTTAGTCGTTAGGGCTGCTTATCTTATCACTTTAACTATAATATCATATACGAAGAATCCCCAAATCAGAGTAGAGGGAAGTATGAAAAATATAAAGTATTCGCCTTTCTTTCTATCATCCATATTGTAGATGTCAAAATTTTTCAATATGAAAGAATATTCATATGGCATAATTAAAATCATTATAGGGCTTAAGAAGATTCCAATCATTTTTAACCAAAATTAAGGTCTATCCTTTATTAGAAAAAATTTTCAATAAAAAGTATGGGATCGATAAGACATATAGCAACTGAAACATATAGGGCAAGGATCTTATTTATATCAAACTTCGACTTTAATTTTCTTATGTTAGTGGACATATAGATCCACCACCTGCAGTACAAGTGTAGTATACATCACATAGATTCTAGCAAACATAACTCCAATCTGTCTAAATTTGACGAGAATGACATTCTGGCCGATATTCAGATGTCGGAGAAACTGATGGTTTTCCAATAATCTTTGGAAAACGAAGATTAACTAATAATACTGAGACTAGAATTAATAATTTTTTCATATAGTTCACCTTATAATTGAACTAATTAATATTCACAAATATTAAGGAAGAAGTTATATATATTTCCTTTCGATGGAGACTATTTGATAATTAGATGAGGCTTATAGCTATATCGCATTTATACAATATAGCTATAATGAGTAATAAAACATCTGGAAGACAGAGATGACTGCCAATGTTAAAGCATTAAAGGATCTATATAATTTCCTTTTATGAGGGAAATATTTATAAATTGTTTCCCTCTTATTAATTATATGGAGGAAGATATTCATAGTTATCTTATTACCAGAAAAAATGATATAAAGCTTTTAGATGTTAAAGAGAGATTGATAGAAATAAAGCCTACAAAGGATTTTATTCTCTCTATTATTGGGCCGAGAAGGTCTGGTAAAACTTATCTTCTCTATTTCTTCATTAAAGACATTAGTCTTTCGGATAGCGATTATCTCTTTGTGAACTTTGAGGAGATTGAAGGCAGGATAAGTGATTTTATAACCGCTCATCAAGAAATATATGGGAAATATCCAGAATACCTGTTTCTAGATGAAATTCAAAGCCTAAAAAACTGGGAGAAGGAGGTTTATAGACTTTATGAGAGAAAAAGGTTTTATATTTTTCTAACCGGGTCTTCTTCTAAGCTTTTAAGTAAGGAGATTGCAACTCAACTGAGGGGTAGAAGTTTAACGATAAAAGTTTTTCCATTTTCCTTTAGAGAAGTTTTATTTATAAATAAATTGGCTAAAAAATTTTATAGCTACGAAGAGATTGGGAGAATTAGAAATTTACTATGGAATTGTATAAGGAATGGTTGTTTTCCAGATATAGTTCTTAGAAAAGTTGAGGCATCTAAATTTTTCTCTGAATATATAGACTTAGTAATATATAGGGATATCATGGAAAGATATGGCGTAAAAAATAGGGTTGCATTAGAATTTTTTATAAAAAATGCTATAGCTTCAAGTTCATGTATATTTTCGATAAATAAAGTATATAATACTATGAAGTCTAGGCAGATTAAGGTTAGTAAGAATACATTATATGAGTTCCAAAAATTTTTGATGGATATAAATATGATTTTCTTTCTAAAAAAATATTCGAGAAGTATTAGGAAAATTGAATTATCTCTTCCAAAAACATATATTGTAGATAATGGATTATATACTTTCACTATATATAAGTATGAGAAAGGTATATTGATGGAAAGCTTTGTATTACAAGAATTGGTTAAAAGAGGCTATGAACCCAATATAAATATTTTTTATCTAAGAGATAATAATTATGAAATAGACTTTATAATAAGGAGAGGCTTAAATATAGAGCAGTTAATACAAGTAACATATGCTTCCGATAGGGATGAAATAGAGAGAAGAGAGATAAAAGCTCTAATAAAGGGGTCTAAATTACTTGGATGTAAAAATCTAACACTAATTACATGGACCTATGAAGACAAGATGAAAGTCAACAATCGAATAATAAAGATAACCCCTCTATGGAAATGGCTATTAGAACAAAATAAGGATAAAGTATTTAGAAACCTATAGTTAAAATCAGCTATCCTATAGTTTATGAAAGATAAAGTTTAGCTAAGAGTTATATATCTTAAATAATTTTAAACCATATTTTAACCATTACTCCACAGAATTTTAAGTATAGATACTTAATACTATTGTTGACTATAAATACTACTATTAGATAGATGGTTTAATCTAATTCGTATTTATACATCGATACGTCATTCAATATATCTCCGTATATCTAACTCTTATTAGTTTATCTATCTGGCAATAATGATTAAATTATTTTAATCTTTAAATCATATTTTGCTTTTAAAATATTAGCGAAATATTTATCCCGAGTGCTCCAGATGCGTTTAGTTATGTTATATAGTCTAAAGACAAGTTATTTTATTAATGAAGTCTACTTATATTAAATTGGTATGGTGAAATATTTGTTGGATATAGATAGACTTGTAAGGATGCATGAAGATTGGAGGATGAATCGATGTATAAATCTAATCCCTTCAGAAAATATTACTAGTGAAAGAGTTCGAAGATATTTGGCTTCAGATCTAGGTCATAGATATTCTCTTAGGGGAAGAGAGGTTCCAGAATTTTTATCCTCTGAGAATGAAAATTTTTACTATGGGACAAAATATATTGAGGAGATCGAGAAGATTGGAGAGGATCTAGCTCAGAAAATTTTTAAATGTAGATATGCATTTCTACAACCTCTTTCAGGACATATTGCTGGAATGATTGTACTTGCAGCACTTGCAAGGAGAGGAGATAGTATAATGTTTATCGACATGAATGATGGAGGGTATCCTGGATATACATATGTTTCCCAGTATCTGGGATTAAAGGGAGAAACAATACCATTTGATTTAGAAAGATTTAATATAGATTATGATAGATTTGAGAAAGAAGTCTTTAAGATTAAGCCTAAATTAGTTATATTGGGGGCTTCCTCAATACTATTTCCATATAATTTAAAGCGGGTTAGAGAGATATGTGATAGAGTAGATGCATATATAGGTTATGATGCATCCCATGTCTTAGGACTGATTGCTGGAAAAATGTTTCAACCAGATCCATTCAAAAATGGAGTAGATATTTTATTTGGAAGTACTCATAAAACATTTTTTGGTCCACAGGGTGGAATAATTCTTACAGATAATGATGATATTGCTGAAAAAATTCTTAAAAATATGAAGCTGAAAATGCTGGATAATCCTCATCTAAATAGAATTGCAGGTCTCGTACAGGCATTATGGGAGTTTTTAATGTATGGTGAAAAATATGTTAGACAAATTATATGTAATACAAAGGCTCTGGGAAAATATCTGGATGAAGAAAGTATACCTGTAAAATATAGGGAGCTAGGATATACTGAATCCCATCAAATATTGCTTGACATCGAGAAAATTGAGGAGAAGAGCGGTTTAAAATATTCTCAGATTGCAAGAAAAATGGAGGATGCAAACATTATAATAGATTTAGGAGGAAGAATAGGGACTCAAGAGATTACAAGAATAGGTATGAGGGAAAAAGATATGAAGTATATAGCAAGTTTCTTTTCAGAAATAATTATTAAAAAGGAAGATATAAATATTGTTAAAAGAAAAGTAATGGATATGAGAAAGAGGTTTAGAAAAATATACTATTGCTAGCAACGCTTAAGCTATTAAATAATCTATAAAATATTTAATGCATTATAGTTTATACAGCTTATCGATGAAATAATATATTTATTTAAATGAGGGCATTATTTTTTCAGCAAATTCTCTTATCTGCCTAAAATCAGGTGGTCCTCTAAATGATAATATAAATTCACTTACCCCTAAATCAATATATTTCTGAAACGAATCTATTACCTTATCATATGTACCTATAAATGGCCACTCCAATACTTCTTCAAAAGATTTATTTATCTGTATAAATTCTTCAACCTGTTTAAACCTCTCCTTTACAACACTCATATTTTCTCCAATAATAATTCTCAGGGAATGTGTCTTAACTATTTCATTAAAATTTCTACCAATATTTTCACAATGTCTATGTAACACATCAAGTTTATGTTCATATATCTCCGGAGTACCTCCAAATAAATCCCATTTGTTTGCGTGTTTTGCTGCTACTTTTAGTGTGTATTTTTCTCCTCCGCCTCCAATAAGTATTGGTGGATGGGGTTTCTGTATTGGCTTAGGGTCGTTTAATGCTCCATTCAATTTAAAATATTTTCCATTGAAATATGCTTTAGGCTTAGTCCACATCAACTTAATAACTTGAATGGCTTCGTCAAGCATAAATATCCTATCCCTAGCCCTAGGAAAACTATAGCCATATCCATTAAACTCATCCAAATACCAGCATGCACCCAAACCAAGCTCAACCCTACCATTACTAATAACATCAACAACACTACTAACCTTAGCAAGATAAGAAGGACTCCTATACAAAACACAAGTAACAAGCTGTCCAAGCCTAACCTTCTTTGTAATAGATGCAAGAGCTGATAGGGTAGTCCAGCATTCAAACACACTCCAACCCGGTTTGGCTACAGGATGTGTATGGAAATGATCCCATATCCATATACCATCAAAACCTAATTCTTCTGCTAATTTAGCTTCCTTTACAATAATATTCCATTGAATATGCGGATTAAAATATTTAGGTAGATCCAGTCTCCAACCATTATGAAGAATTAAACCAAACTTAACCATGATATGAATATGCGGATTAAAATATATAAATTTTATAGTATTATTTACTCCAAATTTTCAATAACTTTTTCAGTAAACTTGTCTGTACTATAGTTTCCTCCAAGATCTCTTGTATATATACCTTTTTTAAAAACTTTTATTAAAGCTTTCTCAATTTTCTCAGCCTCCTCTCTTTCACCTAAGTATTCTAACATCATTTTCGCTGATAATATTGCTGCAGTTGGATTAGCTATATTTTTTCCAGCTATATCCGGTGCAGAACCATGTACTGGTTGAAATAATGCATAGTTATCTCCAATATTTGCGCTTGGAAGAAGTCCAATACTTCCTATAAGTGCTGCAGCTTCGTCTGAAAGAATATCTCCAAAAAGGTTTGGACATAAAATTACATCGTATTTCTCTGGATTTAATATTAGTTTCATCGACATTGCATCAATAAAGATTTCTTCAACATGTATTTCTGGATAATCTTTAGCTATTTCTAAAACAGTTTCTCTAAATAATCCACATGTTTCTCTCATTATATTTGATTTAGTTATAAATGTTATTTTTTTCCTCCTTTTTTCTGCAAGGGTAAATGCGTATCTAGCTATCCTAATAGATGCATATTTAGATATAACTCTGACGGTAAATGCTATATCATTTATCCTCCACTCTATTCCAGAATATAATCCCTCAGTATTTTCTCTAACAATTATTAGATCTACATTTTCTTTTAAACATTTTATTCCAGGAAAACTTTTTACAGGCCTTATATTTGCATATAAGTCGAGGCTTTTTCTTATAGCTACACTTACACTTCTATAATCCTTAATATGAGGTGGAGTAGTCATAGGTCCACATAAACATGCATCACTTTTAGACAATTCCTCCAGAGTTTCTTGAGGTAACGCTATACCAGTCTTCTTATAGTATTCATATCCAGCATTGAGATATTTAAATGAGATATCTATATTGATGTTCTCCAATACCTTTATAGCTTGAGGTATAACTTCTCTACCAATCCCATCTCCCAATATTACTGCAATTTTATATCTCATATTTTAAAGCCACCATGTTTTTTAATATAGTTTATCAATCCCCCCTCATTAATTATATTTAGAATAAAATCTGGCAGGCTACTACACTTAAGTATAATATTCCTATTTACAATCCTAATTAATCCTTTTCTAAAGTCTATTTCCAATACATCTTTTTCCTCTATTTTATCTGCCTCCTCACATATTATTACTGGTAACCCGATGTTTACAGCGTTCCTAAAAAATATTCTTGAGAAAGATTTAGCTATAATTAATTTTATTCCTGCAGCCTTTAATGCCAATGCCGCCGTCTCTCTACTTGAACCACATCCAAAATTTTTTCCAGCAACAATAATATCTCCAGGTCTAACTTTTTCAGCAAATTCAGGTCTATATTCTTTAAAAACTATTTTTGCAAGCCTTTTTTCATCCGTAGTCAAGTTATATCTTCCAGGAGTAATATAATCTGTATTTATATTATCTCCAAACTTCCATATCCTCATAAATATCTCCTCGGATCAGTTATTTTACCCTCGATGGCTGATGCAGCCACGGTTGCAGGTGAAGCCAGAAATATTTTTGCTTCAGGACTTCCCATTCTACCCATAAAGTTTCTATTACTTGTAGATATACATATCTCACCTGGAGCTAATACACCTTCATGTCTACCTAGACATGGCCCACATCCAGGATTTGTTATAATTGCTCCAGCCTCCATCAATTTCTCAATATATCCTCTCCTAAGACATTCTAGATAGACCTTATTTGAGGCAGGTGTAACTATCATCCTAACACTTCTATTAACTCTTCTTCCATCCAATATTCTTACTGCAACAGCTATATCCTCAACTCTCCCATTTGTACATGTACCTATAAATGCCTGATCTATCTCTATCCCCTCAACCTCCTCTATACTCTTAACATTATCAACATTATGTGGACAAGCTACTTGTGGACTCGTACCATCTACATTGAATTCAAATATTTCTTCATATTCAGCATCTCCATCGCTTTTCAATAAGACACCTTTATATCCAGTATATCTAAGAGTTTTCTCGTCCGGCTCAATTATACCATTCATTGCCCCCATTTCTACAACCATGTTTGTCAATGTAAGTCTAGATGAAACTGAAAATTCTTTCACAACATTTCCATGAAACTCTATCGACTTATATACTGCTCCATCGGCCTTCAATTCACCTATAATTTTCAAAATAATATCCTTTGCATATACTCCTTTAGGAATTCTACCTAAAATATTTATTCTATATGTTTCTGGAACCCTTAGCCAGCATTTCCCAGTAGCATATATTGCAGCAATATCTGTTGAACCTACACCTGTTGCAAATGCTCCTAAAGCTCCAAGAGTACATGTATGTGAGTCTGCTCCAATAACTATATATCCAGGTTTAACATATTTTTCAGCCAATACTTGATGACATACACCCTCCCAATGAACATTTACAAGACCTTGTTCCTCAATAAATTTTCTAATCTTTCTATGAAGTATAGATGCATCTATATTTGGTGGAGGAACTATATGGTCAAAAAATATCACTATCTTATTTTTATCAAAAACTTTGTTCGAGATTCTATAGAAGGGTTTTATTGCTAAAGGTGTTGTAGAGTCATGGGACATAGCTATATCTACATCTACCACTACTATTTCTCCAGGCTCAACTTTTCTTTTATTCGCCCCTCTCGCCAAAATTTTTTCCGTTAAGGTCATTCCCACATATATCACCCACATATTTTAGAAAATTTTCTAAAACAATTCCTCCCTCTATTTCGGGATGAAACTGGACTCCAAAAAAGGGTTTATTCAATACTTTTATAGCCTGTATACTACATCTAGAACTTCTAGCATAATTCACAATATTTTTGGGAAGTATAGCTAAACCAAAATCATGGTCCTGATATACATTTAAATATCTTAGTGTAGGTGTAAGGGGGAAACTTTTTGTAAAAAATATTTTTGTAACACCTTTCTCGGGCGCAAACTTTATTCTAGCGCCATAAATATATCCCAGAATCTTATGTCCCAAACATATTCCTAGAAATGGTTTAATATTTTTATTAAGAAAGTCTCTATACCAGTTTAATATCTCTCTCTTACGACTTCTAGGTATAGCTCCCCCCGAAGCTATCACACCATCATATTTATCAGAGATATGGTTTAAAGGCTTATGTAAAATATAGTTAATCCTCCTTTTCTCCAAAAACTTTATAAGATCCTCTAAATATTCACTATTGTTATCCAATATAAGTATCTTCATGACCTAAAACCTCATTTAAACATTCTGCAACTATTTCTAGTTCTCCATAACTTATAACTAGAGGTGGGAGAAGTCTTAAAATATTTATTCCAGATGAATGTATTAAAACACCCTTCTCCATCGCCTTTAAAATATAGTTTTTTACTGGAAACTTTAACTCTATCCCAATCATTAATCCAATACCCCTAATCTCCCTAATAACTCTTGATTCAATCTTCCTCAACTTATTCAATAAATATCTACCTTTTTCACCAGCCTTTTCATGCAGATTGTTTTTCAATATAAAGTTTATAGTTGCAATGGATGCTGCAGCTACAAGTGGATTTCCACCGAAAGTAGATCCATGTTCACCCTTTCTAAGCGACTCAAATATCTCAGGTCTAGCTATAGTTGCTCCAACCGGGAGGCCTCCAGCCATACCTTTACCCATACAAAGTATGTCTGGAGAAACATTATAGTGTTCTAATGCAAACATTTTTCCAGTTCTACCGAATCCTGTCTGAACTTCATCAAATATGAGTAAAATATTTTTGTCATCACATATATCTCTCAAACCCCTTATAAACTCCCTGTCAGCAATATATACTCCTCCCTCACCTTGAATAGGTTCAACTATAATTGCAGCAGTATTATTTGTAATCAAATCTTGAACACTATCTAAATCATTGAATACTGCATGTTTAAATCCAGGTACAAGTGGCTCAAAACTCTTCTTATATTTCTTTCTCCATGTAGCGGATAGAGAACCCATAGTCCTCCCATGAAATGCTCTCTTCATAGCTATAATCTCCTTTCTACCAGTATATTTTCTGGCTATCTTCAACGCACATTCAACAGACTCTGTACCACTATTACTTAAAAACGTTTTTGAAAGAGGTTTCGGGGTAATCTTTGCTAGAAGTTCAAGTAATTTAGCCCTAACATCGTTATAAAATATTCCTGGACATGTAATCAGTATTTCAGCTTGTATTTTAATTGCCTTAACAACCATATCATTACAGTGTCCTATAAGTGCTACACCGAATCCAGTTACACAATCAATATATTCTCTACCATTAGAATCCCATACCCTTACACCTTTCCCCCTAACAATTTCTACTGGCCTTTTAGGATATACTCCAGATGAATATTCATCTTCTATCATTTATTATCACCGTTCCAACCATTTTTGAAAAAGGTTTTCCATATAATCCATTTATAATAAAAATTTTTTCTACATTAGATCTAGATATTTCAAATAGCTTTCTTCTCATTCCATATCCAACATTTATTTCACTTATCTCTGAGAGAAGCATTCTAGGTATAGTATTTCCATTCTCATCCAATACTCCATCAACATCTGTTAGAAATATTATCTTATTGCAGCTATCTATATTTGATGCAATTCTCACTGCAAGTGCATCTGCATTAATATTTAATGGTTCAAACTTCTCACTGATTGCAAGGGAAGCTATTACTGGAACAATTTTCCTAGAAACTAAGTTTTCTATAAACTCTATATCTATTTTCTTTATCCTACCAGTATAGCCGCCTTCTATAAGCCTCTTCCTCCCCTCCTCCACAACTATTAGATGTTTCTTTCTCTCAGCAATAATTATAGAGTTATCTATTCCACATAGACCTATAGCTTTCCTACCATGTTTTAAAAGCATTCTAACAATATCTTTATTAATTTTACCGGCAATAACCATCTGAAATACATCTATAGTGTCTCTATCAGTATATCTACTTCTAATGCCTGATGGAGATACAATAAATCTTTGCTTTATACCCATTTTCTCAGCAATTTCTGTAACTATTTTAGCGCCTCCATGAACTATGCATATATCCTCTCTAGGCATATCTTTAACAATGTTTTCAATATTTTCTAAAACGCTTCCACCAATTTTTATTAAAATCATACGTATCACACATAGAACCCTGGATAATCTAACCCAGTTTTTTCATCTATACCAAACATTATATTCATATTCTGTACAGCCTGTCCAGCTGCACCTTTAATTAAATTATCAATTGCTGAGAAAATAATTATCCTGTCATTACTTTTATCAACCTTAAACCCTATCTCACAGAAGTTTGAATATACTACACCCTTTATATCCGGTAAATTGTATGGTGGATACTTTCTATTTACAATTCGTATAAAATATTCTTTCGAATAATGTTCTCTATATATTTTCCACAAATCTTTTTCGGATAGAAGATTTTCTGTAAAAATATATGTTGTCGCATATATACCTCTAGCCATTCCAACGGCATGTGCAGTCATAGATATATTTTCTATACCTAAAACCTGTCTGATCTCAGCTAGATGTCTATGCTCCATAGGCATATATATTCTAACAGTATTTATTCTCTCAGCATGTATATTGGATAGAGAGGGATTTCTACCAGATGCGGATGAACCTTCCTTAACGTCTATAGTTATAAATGATTTCTCCAAAAATTTTCTTAAAGGATATAGTGATAATATGATTGCAGTTGAATTACATCCGGGATTTGCAACCAGCATCGCCCCCCTAATTTGTTCACGATAGATTTCGGGTAAACCATATACGGCTTTATCTAAAAGCTCTGGACACATATGTTTTACATAATATTTCTCATATACTGCTGGATCCCTTATCCTAAAATCTGCACTTAAATCAATTATCCTCGTCTTACCATAGATCTTTTTCACAATATTCATTGAAATAGTATGTGGAAGACAGCAGAATACAACATCAACCATCTCAATGTTATCTAAACTTAGCTGAGTAAATTTTAGATCTATAAACCCTCTCAGATTTGGATGAATATCTGAAATTCTCCTACCAATATATTTTCTAGAAGTAACCCATTTTATCTCAACTTCAGGATGTATAGACAAGATTCTGAGCAGTTCTCCTCCAGTATATCCTGAGCCGCCTATAACTCCAACCTTAACCATTATTTTTTCACCACTTCATAGAGATATTTTACGATTTCAGTTGCCACATCTATACCAGTAATTCTTTGAACGTTTTTAAACTCGGGGGAATGATTTACCTCATGCACTAGAAGGCTATTATCATTTTCCATTAAATCTACTCCAAGTATTCCACCACCCATCGCTTCTGCAGCCTTAAGACTAAGGTTTCTCAATTCATCATCGATATCGCATTTTAATGGTATTCCACCTCTAGCAGTATTTGTACGCCAGTCATTCTCATTGACTCTATATATTGCGGCTACAACCTTGTCTCCGATTACCGTAGACCTTATATCTCTATTAGGCTTTTTAATATATTCTTGTATATAATATATGTTGTACCATGGACCCATATATCTGCGGTCTTCAAATATAGATTTTGCAGCATCTATGTCATTTATTTTAGCTACAAGTCTGGCCCAGCTTCCCATTACAGGTTTCAATATTACTGGAAAACCGAGTTTTTCGATGACCTTTAATCCAGCCTCCTCTGTAAAGGTTACATATGTCTTAGGAGTAGGTATATTATTTTTAGTCAAAAGCAGCGTACATCTAACCTTATCTATACAGTTTATAGAAGTATTAAAACTATTCACAACATTTGAACCATATTCCTCTAAAATCTTTGTAATATATAGTCCACGTAATGTGCTTATACATCTCTGTAAAAATATGTCTATATCCTTATAGAAACTATTTTCTAAACTCGTTATATCTAAAAATATTTTTGATGAATCTATTATCTCCAGATTTATATTTAGCTTTGATGCTGCATTTATAATCAACTTTTCATCCAAACGTACTCTATCTACGATCATCCCTATCTTCAACTATTCTCCCCAATCTTCTCCGATATCTTCTAAGACAGTTAATACTAGCCTTGGTTCAACTTGTTTTACGACTAGCTGTACACCACATTCAGAGCATTCTATGATTTCATTTAATACGGGTTTTTCCTTTAAAACTATCTTAGCACCGCATTCAGGGCATTCTACTTCCATCGATATCGCCCCTTCTATATAATTCGTAAAGATATATAAGTTTTTCGTAAATTTTTCTTCAAATTTCGTAAAATTTATATATCTTTAGATTATTTATAAATGCATGGATGAGTTAGATCGTAAGATAATAGAAATATTGCGTAAAAACTCTAGGACATCCTTTAAGAAGATTGCTAAAATGCTTAACATTACTGAAGGTGCTGTAAGATATAGAGTTAAATCTCTTATAGACAGAGGTATTATAAGAAAATTTACGATAGAACTTGGATTGGAAGGTTTATCTTCAATTGTATGTGTGAAAACTAATGAGAAAGCCGATTTAGCAAAGCTTTGTAAAGATATATTGAATATAAATGGTGTTGAAAGAGTTTTTGAAGTTACTGGAGAATATGATTTAATCGTATTTGTTAGATCTACTAGTACTAGAGATTTAAATAGGGTTATCGATGAAATTAGGGTTAAAAATGGTGTTGTTACAACTATATCTTTCTTTATACTCCAGGAGCATGGTGGTTGATATGGAGGTGGAGAATTGGGATACAACTTTAAGGGAGGGTGAACAACAAGCTGGAGTACATTTCTCTCTTAATGAGAAGATAGAGATAGCCGATATTCTTTTAAATAAATATAGGGTTGCCGAAACAATTGAAGTCCATTGTTATAAGCATACTTTTGACGAAGCTAAGAAAATCGTGGATAAATTTGGTAAAAATAGGGTTATACTTCATCATAGATTGAGTAAAAATGATATAGATGTTTCAAGTAAATGTGGTAGAAATGTATATGTCGGGATGTATCTAGGTGTCTCTGAAAGCCATTTGAAGGCCTTAAATATGTCTCCTAAAGATGTTATGGAAAAACTTAGAGAGGTACTTGAATATGCTTATCAATGTAATGTTAAAGTTGGTAAGATAGCTTTTGAGGATTCGCCAAACAGCGATATAAATTTTCTTAGAGAATTAATTAAAATTGTTGAGAAAAGTCCAGTTGAGGTTAGAACTATTAGCCCAGCTATGACTGTGGATAGATTTGGGCCAGAGTATTATGGAAAATTCATTAGAAAAATAAGAGAAATTACAGATATACCTTTACTTGTACATTATCATAATGATCTTGGAATGGCAGTACAAGGATGCTGGGAAGCATATAAGGAAGGTGTAAGGATATTTAATACATCTGTACTTGGATTAGGTGAACGTGCAGGCATTACTCCATTTGAACAATGGGCAGTATATTTTAAAATTAACGGCATAGATATTAATACTGAGGGTATAAATGAGATATGTAATTTAGTTATGAAATATTCTGGTGTAAGAATCGCGCCTCATACACCTATAATTGGTTTAAATGTATTTTCTCATAAAGCCGGTGTACATGCAAGGAAAATTATTATAGATCCTTCTACCTATGAACCATTTGAACCCGAGAGTATTGGTAGAAGGGATAGGAGGGTTATTTTATCCCATCTCTCTGGTAAATCAAGTATATTATTAAAGCTTAGAATGGAGTATGATATAGATGTAGAGAGTATTCCTGAAAACATTATTAGAAGTATTGCCGAAAAAGTTAGAGAGTATTCTTTAAAGTGGTGTAGTGATGTAAGTACAGAAGAGTTTGAGAAAATATTGTCGAAGGAACTTGGAATGAGTACAGAGGATATTATTTCCAGGAGAAGAGTGGTAAAGCCCATTTCAGCAATAATTTTAGTAAAAGTTGAGCCAGATCATTTAGCAGATGTAGGTAAAACTATTAGAAAGAACATTAGGGAGGCAGTTGATATAAGCGAGGTATTGGGAAAAGATATAGATTTAAAGGTATCAATAGTAACTTCCTCTTTAAATCTCTTAAATAAATATGCTGATAAGATACGTTCGATAAAAGGTGTTAAAGAAACAGCTACATATATCGAAACATGCAAATACTAGTATGAAATTATTTACCTAAAGCATTTTTACCCTTATTCGTTATTACATATTTTCCCTTTACAGGTCTATCTACAAATCCATTTTTATATAATGCTCTAAGTTTACCTATAACTTTCCTAGTATCTAATCCAGCTTTTTCTGCTATCTGTTTGCATCCAGCTGGTTCACTAAAATTGACTAATGTTTTAAGATAGCTATACCTGTTTCATCTAGAGGATTACTTTTTCTACACGGCATTTTTCACCAACATATTACTTTATTGAATTCTATATTTTAATCTATTTTTATTTATTAATCAACGTACTTGATTGTTGAAATACGATATAATAGTGATAATGATGCCAGTATCATGCTTATTGAGAATATTAGGGGTATTAAACCAATACTATTTATGCCGATATATAATATCCATGCTATGCCGACACCTATCTTAGCTATTCCCAGATAAAATAGAAGACTGGATAAGAATACTATATATGGAAGTAAACCCAATATAAGTGCAATTATGCTAATGATGAAAGCATGCTTTTTTCTAGGGGAAAATAGCGGTGTTACTAAGCATAGAGGTGTCAATAGAAATAAGCTTCCAATAGGATTAAATGTAGCATAGGCTAGATATATTATGAGTATTATTGTCCACGAGTAAATAAAATACGCATCATATGAAAAAATAAATCTCCTATAAATATATTTTATAATAAAAATGTATAGTATAATGAATATTATTAATATTATATGCATATAATGATATAATTTCATGCATAATGTTATAAATAGAGATGCTACTACAGCTATTGATGCTGTGAAAAATATTAAATACTGAACTATAAATTTCTGTAAACTTTCTTTTTCTCTTAAAAATTTTCTATAAATATATATTTTTGATAAAGTTGGTACGGCAAACAGGTAGAGGAAGATATATGTATACATATTATAGATATACGTGTTTTCAAGAAATAGATAATGTGGGCCATATCGTTTATAGCTATTTTTATCTACTGTGAGTATAAATTCCTCAATAAATTTTCCAACATATTCTAATCTTTCTGGAGATACTTTATCTATACTATCTTCAGGTTTATGCCAGTATGGATATAAAGGATAATCTCCTATGCCTACTGACGGTATATCATAGTCTATGAATGGCATTGAATCCGTACCAGCCCATATTAATCCAAGTCTACATATAACTTGTTCTAAAATCGGGTTTGGAGAAAATACTTTAAAGCTAACCCTATATCCAAGCTCTTCCATATTTTTCATGTAGATAAGTATGTTTACATCACTTGGTTTAAGTGTTTCACCTATATATGAGTATAAGCTTATTCCAGTAGAGTTTCTCCATCCACACATGTCTATACTAATTGCATAATCTATACTAAAATTTCTATAATATTTTTCGATAAAATTTCTTGCACCATGAAGTCCAGTCTCCTCGGAATCTGTACATAAAAATATTATTGAATATCCTATAGACCTATTTATAAATATCTTTGCGAGCTCCATTAAAATGGCTACGCCTGCACCATTATCATTTGCACCCTGAATAGTTGAGGGAACAATATCTCGATGAGCCATCAATACTATATATTTATCTTTAAACCCCCTTTTTACAGCAAAAACATTTATACCTAAAACCTTTTCTCTACCAAAATTTATTGTAGAGAAATTCTGCATATATGTTTTTAATCTAAGGTTTTCAAAAAATTCTTTAATCCAAATAGCTGACTCATGATTTACTTTAGTTCCTACTACACGATAAGAGTAGTTTTTAACCAATTTTTCCAAAAAGCTATATGCTTCTATCCCACTAAAACATAGTTTACCTCTATATAGATCTATATGTGGTGTTAAAAGAGGAGATATAAATAGAAAGATGATTGGTATAAAATAGGTAACTAGATATAGTTTCATATACTTTTAGATGATTTTCAAATATTTTATATTTTCGAAGAATTTCAGAAATATATGATTTATCTATATATCAATAGCTACATATTTACTTAATATATTCACCGACTATAGGTATTTTTTCTCCACATCTTGGACATTTCCCGTCTACAATATTATATTTCAGTATCCGTACACCCCATCTCTTTATTAAAAGCATGTTACAGTTTGGACAATAAGTATTTTCATACTTATGTCCAGGAACGTTTCCAATATATGGATATTTTATCCCCATCTTTTTAGCCTTAATATAACACCATTCAAGTTTCTTGATAGATGTAGGTGGTTTATCATAAATATATGCTGGATAATATCTTGTAAAATGTATAGGTGTATCGGGTCCAAGCTCCTTTAAATGTCTTTCAATGGTCTCCAATATAGTTTCCTCTCTATCAGTTGCATCTGTAACAACTAAATATACTATTTCTACATGAATTCCCATATTCTTTGCAGCTATAGCATTCCTCCATACATAGTCTACATTTGCACTATTATATTTTAAATATTCTTCTCTACCTCCCTTAATATCTATTTTTAACCCGTCTAACCCAGCTTCTATAAGCATTTTCAAAGCATCTATAGTCATATATCCATTACTAACATATGTATTATATAATCCTCTCTCTCTAGCATATCTAAATACGTCTAAAGAATATTCGAATAAAAGTGTAGGCTCATTGAAGGATACACAGGTACCTTGATCTCCATGTTTTAAGGCCTTTTCTACAATTTTTTCTGGAGGAATGATTTTATCTACATATAATGGTGGAGACTGTTTAGATAAAGTCCAATTTTGACACCATGGACATGTAAAATTACAGCTCCATGTACTAAATGTTATTGCTCTTGATCCAGGCCAAAAATGGAAGAAAGGTTTTATTTCAATTGGCCTAGACTCTATTGATGATAAATTTCCATAGGTAATTGTATATAGTTTTCCATCAATATTTATTCTAGTTCTACAAATTCCATATTCATTAACATCTATAACACATTTTCTCTCACAAGTATTACATCTAACCTTATCTCTTCTTAATTTTTCATAAAGTTTTGCCTCAACAATATTTGATGCAAAATTTTTCATATTTCAAAATATATTTAAGGTTAGAATTATTTATAGCTATGGGTGAAAATATTTCAGATACGATCAGAGATAGGAGAACTGTTAGAATTTTTAGAGAAAAGAGTTTGTCTAGAGATATTATTTTAAGATTAGTTGATGCTGCATGTAATGCTCCTGCAGGTGGAAATACATCTAAATGGAATATAATAGTTGTTACAGATAGGAATTTAAAGGAGAGGATTAGATATGCGGCATTAAATCAAGAATTTTTATTAGCATGTAGTGTGATCTTCGTATTCATAGGGGGCAGAGTTAAAAATACGTTTCTTGCTGTAGAAAACCTTTTACTCGAAGCTCATTCACTTGGATTAGAGGGGTGTGTTGTAGGAAGCTTTGATGAAAAAATAGTTGCAGAGATACTAGGTATTCCTAGAAACATTAATATACATATTCTTGTAGCTATAGGTGAACCCAAAGAGGGGGTAAGAAATCCGGGTAAAAGATTCCCTCTAGAGGTCATTCATTGGAATAAATATGGTGTAAGAGAAATATCTATAGATTTATTGAGAAAAATTGTGTTAGATGCTCAAAACAAGGTTAAAGACTTTCTAGAGCAGAGAAAAATGTTTTTAGAGAAATATGGTGAGAAAAGCTTTGAAATATATAGGCTTGAGGAAAAATATTCTGCATTTGTATTTAGACCTATTTTGGAGAGAATTGTAGAGTTAATGAGGGAGTTAAACTATAAAACTAGGCTTGCCGAAAAAATTTTGGAAAAATTGAGAGAATATGGGGAGGGTAGATGGTCTAGGATTAGCTCTACAAATAATATAAATTCTAGAGAGGTAGTTGAATGGGAGAGAAGATATTCTACAAAAATATTTCCCGAGATAATTGAAAATATTTTAAGAGAAATCTAATTATTAAATATAGGAGGTGGTTTTATGAAGATGGTTTCACTTAAAGATGAGTTGGAACTCTATGAGGAATTGAAAGACTTAATGAATCTTGTCCTTCCACATGATTTTATAGACAATGTATTCTATGAAAACTTAACTGTAAATGATCCGAACTATGATCCTCAAAATATATTCTTCATTATGGATGAAGAGACTTCAGTAGGATTTATATTTGGAGTTGAAAGAACTAAAGCTCCTAGAAAGGTTGTTGAGGAACATAGGGAAATAATGTGGATAAAGGCTTTCGGATGCTATAGAAAATATTTATTAAATTTAGAAAAACTTTTAAAATTTTTTGAATCATATGCTGCTGATAAAGGTAAGAAGGTTATAAGGATATCTGATTATGCAAGCTGGTATCTTACACCTGGTGTAGATAATTTGTATGATGAATATAATGCATTATTAGTAGAGCTTGGATATAAACGTGTAGGAGTTGCTGCAAACTATGAGATAGATCTTTCAAGATACTTTATACCAAAATATGTTTATAGACTTGAGGAGAAAAATAGGGAAAATGGTATAGATTTTATTGAGGTAAGAAGAATTGATGAAACTTTATTAAACTGGATTGAAGAAAACTTTTCAGTTTTCTGGAGAACTGAAGCTGAAATGGCTTTAAAAAACAGTTATGGAGGAGTATTTATAGCAAGACGCGATGAAAATATACTTGGTTTCTCTGCATATGGTGTATTAAAGTGGAATTGGTTTGGACCTATCGGTGTCAAGAAAGATATACGTGGAAAGGGTATAGGAACAGTATTATTGTTTAAGACGATGAGTAGGCTTAGATGTAATGGACAGAGAATAGTAATTATTCCATGGACATCTCATCTATACTATTATACTCAGCTTCCAGAAACATATAGGATTAGGTATTTCAATATATATCAAAAAGAACTTAAAATCTAGCTATAGGATTTCTTATCAATTTTCTTTACTTCTCTTGTAGCTATTATATTTACATCAAGTCCAAGTAAATTTTTTATAATTATATCTCCAATTCTTATAGGGGCTTTAACTTCTATCTTAGCGATCTCCATCATAGCCCTTTTAATCAATTTCTTAGGTATAGGCTTAGACGATTTCACTGAAACTACTGGTAAATCCCCATTCCTAACCCTTACAACGGTCATCAAATATCTTCTCGGATTCAATATTTCGTTGCGAGCATATTCTAATCCTCTTGGACATTCATTACCTTCTATAGACAATACTTTATTTTCACCTAAAGTTACAGTTATGTCGCATCCAATCGGACATATAATACATTTTACATGAATCCTCCTCAAACTCTCAGCCTAAGATACTTATATTTAATATTTTATTTCCTATTCTAGATATCTCCTCCTTTCTTAGGAATATCCTAATCATCTCAGAGGGTCTTATACTAATTAATTTAATTTTTCTATCAATTTCATTTAAATATAGATATACATTTTTCATAGGCTTTTTTACACGTATATAAATATATGTATCTCTAATCCCCGTGAGAAGCTGAGGCACTGCAAGCCTAATATTCTTACCTAAAACAATCTTTATAGGATTTTTATGAGGTATTCTACCTCCATGGATAATATATGCAGCGCTTTCAGCTGCAATTTCACCTTGTTCAGCCGCATAGTCAACTAGATCATTTATGACCAATACATTTCCAGCTGCAAAAATATTTGGAACACTAGTTTCTAAAAAATCGTTTACAATTGGACCATTAGTAGATTTATCAATTAATGCGCCAACTTTTTCAAGCAAATCTATTCTAGGAACTATTCCAGCAGATACTATAACCGTATCACATTTTATGATTTTCTCTGTACCATCTATAGGCTTTAAACTTTCATCGACCCTTGCTATCTCAATACCCTCAACTCTATTCTTACCTAAAACTCTAAGAGCGATATGACTTAAAAGTAACGGTATATTGAAGTCCTCCAAACATTGAACAACATTTCTAGTTAATCCACCTGGCCATGGCATAAGCTCTATAACGGCCTTAACATTAGCACCCTCTAATGCAAATCTTCTAGCCATTATTAAACCAATATCACCTGAACCAATTATAACTATATTTCTTCCAGGCATAACTCCAAATAAATCCATAAGTGCCTGAGCTTCCCCAGCAGTAAATATTCCTGCAGGTCTGGAACCCACGACTCCTATCTCAAATATATTTCTTTCACGTGCACCGGTAGCGCATATAACAGTTCTACTAAGTATTCCCGTAATTCCACTAGAATTTACAGTCATAATTTTACAATAATCCTTTGCTATTTTCATATCATAGGCATAGGTATCCCTAAATATATCTATATCTAGCTTATCAAGTCTTTCAATCAGCCTATACGCGAATTCTGGTCCAGTAAGATCTTCTTTAAAATAATGTAAACCAAATCCTGGATGAATACATTGGGGCAATATTCCTCCTAACATTTTTCCAACATATGGCGGACTATCTATAAGTGCAATTCTATCTATATTTAATTCTCTCGCTCTTATAGCTGATGCTAGACCAGCTGCACCTCCACCAATAATAGTTAAATCATATTTCTTCTCCAGAACCATTTATTCAACCCAAGTATTCTATCATATTTTATAACTTGATGGATGAACATATTTCAAATTCTTTACTATAGCATATCTTTTATCATAGCTTATCAATATATCTTTTCTCTCCAACGCTGTGGCTGCATGAAGACTATCAAAAAATGTTAAACCATATTTTTCCCTTATAAGCCAAGCAGTATTAAGGTGAGAGGTGTCTGGAGGCAATATAGATACATTATAGTATCTGAATGTATCATTTAATGCATCATAGAAATCCGGGATCTTTACAACAAGGTTTCCAGATAATATTATTAGATCAAGTTCTATAAGAGTATAGGGTGAAAGCAATACGTTTACTTTCTCCAATAACTTTTTAACTTCATTATGATGTACATCTTTTTTAGAAGCCAATGCTATAACAATATCTGTCTCAATTATAGCCATTTAACCCAGCCTGCTAAAAACTTCCTTTTCAGCAATTTTCCTAAGTCTAGAAATTTCTTCCTCAATATTATTAGAACCCTTTATAACGGTTTCTGTAAGTCTATCAACGGGATTTTTAACAGGCCTTATAATTAATCTATCCTTCTCAACATGTACTCTAACTATATTTCTAAAATTAAGCTTTCTCCTAATATATGCTGGAATCAATATTCTACCCTTACTATCGATCTTCAAGATTAATTCCAAAATCCCACCTATATAAATAGTGGGAATCCCACAAATAAAAATATCGCTATATTATGACATTTTATTAATAAAAGCATATGTATTTCAGAATGAATTATTTGTCAACAAAAGCTGGTTAAACACTTGAAATAGGATAGGTATAAACTTATTAATATATTATAGTGGCATTAATTATATAGTGATAACATGAAGTTTGGTGTATTTATACCCCAGGGATGGAGATTAGATCTACCTAAAAATATCGATTCATATAGTCAATGGAAGATAATTAAAGAAGTAGCTTTAAAAGCTGAGGAATTAGGATACAACTATATATTAGTTTATGATCACTTCCATACAGTTCCTAAACCTATTCCAGGTAGAAGTGTATTTGAAGCATGGACATTGATGGCTTCGCTTGCATCTATTACAAAGAAGGTTAGGCTTGGACAGCTTGTTACTTGTGTTTTGTATAGGAGTCCTTCTTATCTTGCTAAGGTTAGTAGTGTTGTTGATGTTATTAGTAATGGTAGGGTTGAGCTTGGTTTGGGTGCATGCTGGTATTTGGATGAGTTTAATGGATATGGCTATAGTTTTCCTAGGGCTAGGGATAGGATATTTATGCTTGACGAAGCCATTCAAGTTATTAAGTTGATGTGGACTAAGCCTAAAGCATATTTCAATGGAAAATATTTTAAATTGAATGGAGCATTAAACGACCCTAAGCCAATACAGAAACCCCATCCACCAATACTTATTGGAGGCGGAGGAGAAAAATACACACTAAAAGTAGCAGCAAAACACGCAAACAAATGGCATGTTGGCGGGCCTTACGAAATATATTTGAGAAAAATGGATATTCTTAGAAAGCATTGTGAAAACGTGGGAAGAGATTTTAATGAAATAGTTTTAACATATGGGGGTACGGTTATAATTGATAGGGAGGAGAAGAATGTTAGAAAGAAATTTGAGGAGTATGAACCTAATAGAATTAGAGGAACAAGATATGAGGAGATGAGAGAAAGAACGTTTCTCGGTACACCAGAGGAAATCGCTGAAAAAATAGAGAAATTTAAGAAAATAGGTGTAAAAGAAATATATCTATTCTTTCCATACTCATATAGGCTTAGAGAGCTAGAATTGTTTAGAGATGATGTAATGAGGGAATTTAAATAAACTTTTAAATGTTATTTTTGAAGTTTGTTGATGTTCTCATTTATTCAGCCAGTGATAATTGAACTCTCGAATAAAAAACTTCTAGCATATATGAGGACTGGATGCTTAATAAAAAATCAAATCCCATATAAGTATACAATGTTATTTATAAGTTAAAAATATTAAATATGTTTAATCTAAAATTATATTTTCACTTTTAGACTTATATCCTGCTCCATTAATGGATCTATTCTCCCATTTAATTTTTCTCTAAACCATTTCTCCATTTTGCCAAGTAATAGATATGCTAGGTCAATATTTTCTTCAGCAATGTTATTTAATTCTAGTGGATCTTTATCTAAATCATATAGTTCTAAAAATCCTGCCGGATTTCCATAGAAATCCGGTCTAAGTGTTTCTATAAGCTTATATCTATTTGTCCTGATAGCTCGTTTAGTCATTCTAGTATTTTCAACAGAATATATTGAATCATATCCTTCCTCACCTTCCTCTACGATTCTCATAAGGCTTTTTCCTTCCACGTTTTTTGGAATCTCTATACTAAGTAAATCTAATATTGTAGGCACTAAATCTATATGTTGTACAAATTTTTCAACAATTTTTCTCCTATATAATGATTCAGGGAATCTTATGATTAATGGTATATGTATATCCCAATCATATAGTCCATGATGGTCATAATATATTCCATGTTCACCCATGCCTTCTCCATGATCAGCTGTAATAATTAGCAGTGTATTTTCATATAATTCTAGCTCACTAAGCTTATTAACAACTTCTTTTATAGCACTATCAACGTATCTTATCTCACCATCATATAGGGCCTCAATATATTTTCTATCTCTAACACCTTTTTCCCTTAACTTTCCAACCCATCCCCTTAAAATTAATCTGCCCCATGGACTCTTCTCTAAATCATCTATATTGTCTCTATATTTTTTATCATAAAAATGTTCGGTAATATCTTTATGATAGATATACGGTGCATGTGGATCCCAGTAATGTATAAATAGGAAGAAGGGTTGCTGAAATCTACAAATATTTTCGAGACAATAAAAGACTTTCTCATTAACTATTGATGCATTTATCTTTACACCCCTAGAAACAACTGTTTTACCACTAATATCAATATAATAATCAAAGCCTCTAACAAACCATGTTATGCCAAGTGTACGTGTAGCGAGATTATCTACACCAATGGTTGTAAAACCATTTCTATCAAGAATTTCCTGCAGCAACAAAATATTTTTATCTAAAATAATATTTGGATAGCCGTGGCATACAACCCTATGTGTCGTTGGATAAACTCCAGTAAACTGAGTAGTATATGAGGGATGGGTAGGTATAGCTGGTGCAAAAGCATTTTTAAATAAAACACCCTCACCTGCAATCCTATCTATATTTGGACTAGTATTCTTAGAATACCCGTAGCAGCTTAGACGATCTGCACGAAGCGTATCAATAGCAATATAAATAACATTAAATTTATCCATCTAATCACCAATATAGATTATTTTACTTCATATATATCTATAAGTGTTTAAATAGTTTAGCTATTTAATGATAAAATTTAATAGCTAAGCATATATTCTCAGACTGTGGTTAACATGTATAGAGTTGTATCTCGAAAGATTTCAGCCATAGCTATAGGAGCAATACTATATGCTCTAGGATCTTTTGTGACATCATATATTGTCAGCCCATGGGGTACTGGACAATTTAGACCCGCAATAATTATTCCATCGCTTTTCTCAATAATCTTCGGCCCAGAAGTTGGTGGAATTAGCGCGGCCATAGGCACATTTATAGCAGATTCTATGAAACATGGAACGCTTTATCTAAAAAGCTTCATTGCAGCAGTTCCATCAAACTTCTTTGCATTCTATTTATTTGGAAAAATATTAGAAAAAAAGTTTAGTTGGCATCGATTTATATATGCATCGATAATCTCAATATTTTTAGGAAACCTTTTATGTGCATTTCTAGTAGCAGTATACTATCTCCTATTTATACCCGGCTTCGCGTCTTCGCCTACATTATTGATAGTAAGCTTCGTTATAGGATTAACATCCTGGTGGTTTTCGACAATGATACCATTCCAGCTACTACTAATACCACCCATATTGAAGAGTATTGTCTCAGCCTATCCAAACCTTGTATCAGAAGACGTTAAAAACACAAGTTTAAAAGAAGAAATTTCTAAAAAAGAATTATTTTTAAGCCTATCTATTCCAGGGATAATAATGATTTTAATAGCAATATCAATATTTTACTCTGAATCAGTCGCATATATATTTGTAGGAGGACTTCCATCAAAATATAGATTAATAGTAAAATCATTAATTGAAATAATATTTTCACTAACAGGAGGAGCACTAATAATCTGTGGTGGAATAATATATCTATTTAAAAAGAGTTGTAAAGCAATTTAATAATCAAAATTTTAAATTCTCTATCTTTCATTATTTAATTAATAACCCAACATAGACAGCGAAGATTATTGTAAAACGGGCCTGAATTATATTAAAAAATTTAATAATATATTTGTTGGTTATAGTTTATATAATCAGGTTTGGGAACGCTATCTAGTAGGGTAGCATCCATAATGAGCGGTAAAATATTGCAATTCCTATCGAAAAACTCATTGCTACTGCTAAACCTACAGCGTATCCTCCTGCCATTAGATATGAATATTTTCTGACACTTTCTTCACTTGTCTTAAGTATCTTTGAAATTATCTTTAAAAGTATATGTCCTATGAAAATTGCTAGAGAGGTCGGGAATATCGTGCCTATTCCCATAAATAATCCGATGGATGAGAAAGGTATCTTCAGCAAGGTAGTTATTATTTGCACTATCCCCATTCCTACTAGGCCATATATAATTAATGCCGGATTAAGTCCATAAATTTTCCTAGTATACCATAATGCACTTTGAGCTGCCTGCACAGGCCAAAATATACTTGCATATTGGAAGAGAGAAGAGGGTATGGGACTCATATGCCAAAGATATTCTGAATAAAGCAGATCTAAGATAATGGTTATCGGAGTAGCTACTAGTAGAACCGCCTTTATATAACTTGAAAAAGTACATTTTACACCTTTACAGACAAAGAATGTACTGCACCATCCTTGACCACTACTAACCCCTAGTGGTGCAAACCACGGCCATATCCCCATTTCACTATGAACTGGAATGTTATATGTATTCATTGTTAATATTAATATATTTGATGAAAAGTATGGTATTGTAATATAAAAACCAGTTTCGGCATATGCTCTTATCGTTATAAATCCAAATATTATTGGCCATATAACTACTAAAAAGAAGATAGGATACCATGGAAATCCCTTCAACAAAAAGAATGATACTATTAAAAACCATATTATAGTTAAGATGAAATATGTACTTATAATTACTTTAAAGGAGAGAAAACCCATTTTCTTAGCTTCTCGAGTCAGTTTCATTAAACTTTTAGTGGCTTTGATTAATCCCCTTCTTCCCTTAATAATCTGTTCTCCAAATACGGCAAAAGCTATTCCTATACTTATACTATACCATATATATATCTGTGACCAAAACAATAGATCTGGTATTTTCATACCCCAGGGAAAATTAACCCATTTTGGTATTAGTTCTGGAAAATATCTGACGACCAATGTATTTCCTATTATTGACGAGATAATAGATCCTATTAACATACAGATTATGACATTTTTTGAAAGTATGAATCCCATTAGATATGAAAATATGTTAGTATCTAGTCCTATTATGGCTCCTGGTAATGATTCCTGAAATGTTGGTGTCATATCGAGGTAAGGGAACGGTATTAATGTTATCTGGAATCCTGCAAATGTTTGTGAAAGTGTCGGAATACCGTAAGCTATAAATGAATATATAAATCCAAATAGAGCGAATAATGTAAATATTCTCATTCTCGTGGGTTCTCTTTCCTCAAGCTCTGTAATAACTTCAACATCTACTCTAGCCATGGGGAACGGTAGTCTCTCTGTCTCGACAAATAGTTGGTAGAAGAAGAAGCCTAAAGATAATCCTATAACTACATTCATTATCCAAAAGATTGTTGAGACAGCGAATACCGGGAACCATGAGGGATGTAAAAATGTTCTCACTATCTGTAGTCTTATTAATTTATTTGATGGAACATACCAATACGGTATATATTTTTCTAGACCATATGAATAAACTATTGGGCTTTCAGAAAACCATATTCTATAGAACATTGAGCTGAAGTTGAGGCCTACACCTACATATACTGCTGTGCCTACTGCGGCAAACATCACTAAAATTTCCTGTTTAGTTAATGGTTTTCCATAGAGTAGGGCAAGCCAATAAAAAAATATTACGACGGCCCATGTTAGTCTCTGTACACTACCTATCATTAAACTACCCCAGATCTGTACAGGCATTAAAACAACTGCACCATAGAGTACAGCCAAAACAACTCTCCATGTTAAACCACTTCTCCATTCCTCTATTTCTCTACTTGACACCATATTCACATCCCCATTATTTCTTTAGCCTTCCTAATATATTTTCTTCTATCAATAGACCTTAATCCTCTCCACATTAATAATTGTTTCCTAATGATGTCTACAAAGTTTTTATGACTTGATTCCCATAAATATAACTTTCCAGTTTTAAGTATAGCATGCACTCCAAATCCAAACTTGTTCTCTTTATTACCGGATGCAATCACCTTAACTTTTTCGGTAATGCCTGCATCATATGGAGGCAATCTAACCATCATATTAAGAGAAATCGTTCCCTCCTCTTCTCTATCGATTTTTGGAATTTCCTCTATCTTAAATTTCTCAGAAACAACATTTTCAAAATATTCTTTAAGGAAGAACATTATGCCGCAAACTTCCTCTACATTAGTTAGTGCGAATGGTAGTGGAATATACCATTCATTTCCTCTAGGCTTTGTAGGTATCTTCCATTTTCTTCTTAAGGAAGGTGTTACAAGAGTTGATGCTTTTAATGAAGGATATATACCAGCCAGGATTACAGAGATCATCGATAGAAATATTGCTATTAAAGGATATGGTGAGGAGTAATTTACTAAATAAGTTCCAGGAAACATTAGTGTCGCGACATAACCTATAGATAGCGATACTATATAGCCGATGGTAGCCCCCATTATAGCATATATAAATCCCTCACTAAACATCATAACGGCAACATGTAGTGGAGATAGCCCTAAGGCACTATATATTTTTATTTCACGTAATCTTTCATAAACTGCATTAATCATAGTATTTAATAGTATAAGTACAGTTATAATTAGAGGTGTCATTAACTCCGCTAAACCCATTAACTGATAGCCTCTTATCCATGTTATCAAATAACTTTTATTTCCATCACTATAATATGTTTCAAGATAGGTAAGTTGTTCCGATATCTCCTTAGCTTTCTCCAAAATCTTTGTGGAATTAGGATTATATATAGCTAGCGAAGTTACAATACCACCAATCCTTATCGCTAGGTCATATGGTATTATTATGAAATGATCTTTTGTTGGAATCGGTGCACCTGGTGGCGCATTAGGATCTCTAGGAGTTATAAAGCTTTGATCAATATCCTTAAATGTGCTAAATATATCGGTATAAAGTATGTCTGTTACAACTAGACTTAGACCTGCTACATAAATTTTATCACCAAATGTAATATTTAGTTCTTCTGCTATATCGTCTGTAATAATAGCTTTATAAATGTCTCCTTGCTTAAACCATATATTATATTTTAGGGTTTCCTGAAATGGTAGAGGTTCTTTATAGGTTAGGCCTATAATAGCTTTTACAAATACTGTATTGCCAGATTTATCACTATAAGCATAGAAACCTCCTCCTCTAGCAGCTGATGGCAGCCAAACTCTAGGAGCGACTATAGAATTTTCTCCAGCATATTGTAACATATATTCTATTAATGTAGGAGATAATCTTGATTCTTCTCCAGCTGTTTTTATCAATAGCCCCTTATATAGTGGTTTATATTCGCCGGGTAAGGGCGATACATTTGGCACATCTTCAAATGTCCATGAAGTAAAGAGCGTCAGAGATGTCACCATTAATACTACAACTATTAATGTTAAAGTTGTTCTGAGAGGACGTTTCTTTAGATTTCCTACGCTAACTCCTATTGCTGCAGACATTATTGACAGCCTAGACACATCGATAAAATGTACACCTATAATTTTCTTCTTTATTGCCTTAAGGGTTGATAAAACTCCTATTATTATAAAAGCTATTACAGGTATGATGAGAAGTAGAGATATTATGCTTAATGATGCCATTAAAGTGTTATGAGCAATTCTTAATCCAGGATGTATGATATATATTGTTAAAAATAATAGTGCATAAAGTATAATAATGAGGATGATTCTCAAAAGTCCCTGTTTTTCAAAGAAAATTCGTTCAAGGATTAATGCTAATGGTATTATAAGAACTATTAAAGTTACGCCAGTATAGATTATATTTACATAAGTTTCTCTAGTTACCGCGTACGCTTTTCTAGCAAAATACCACGCCCTATATATCTTAGGATAAAATTCCATATAATTCTTATTTTTCAGACAATTAATGCTATCATTATACATTTGTAAGGCTTCAAGATAATATTTCTTAGCTATAGAGACCGAACCCGTAAGACTTGGTTCATTAAGTATATGTATTAGCTTTTCCTTGGTCAATCTAATAGTTTCTCTAGCAAATCTTAGGCCAGTTAAATGTAGGTCTCTATAATCTCCTCCTTTAACTTCAATATCTCTAATAATACCTAGTGGAATTTCTTCCTTTATAGTTTTAAATATTATGTCAGTAGGTGTATTAGGAGGCAAAAATATGATGGTATCATATCCTATTGCTGGATCTCCTATACCTAGAGAGATTAATTGTTGTGTAAGTAGAGGGCTTGGTGGAACAGAAATATAGTAGCCATACTGTGTTAGTTCAGAGCGACTTCTAGAGTCAAATAATCTAAGTGCAAGAGGGCGCATTTCAGCTACTAATGGAGTTGTCAGTGTTCTTGGATCTATACAGTCATGTAAAACTACAGTACCACATTTAAAAAGTACTACATTAACCAACCTTCTACCACTTGTTTCAGCCGATTCTCTCAGTATAAAAATGGGTCTAAATGGCCATAATCTTGTCCCATATAATCCATAGTCTGGACCCCAAGCTATATTACCAGTTTTATTATTTATAACAAAGGCTAGTATTTCGTAGGGGTATGCTCCTAAAGCCCATCCGGATGGTTTAATGCCAGGTATTTCAAAAAATCCACTACGATTAGCTATTGTAATAAAAATATGCTTATATCCAGTTCCCAGCACAATCATACGTACATAAACTATCATTATTTCATCGTTTGATAAGACTTTATCCCAATGCTGATCATACCATACTTTACTCCAATTATAATAAGATAGTCTTCCACGAAGCAGTGCAAGACCTAGAGGAGCGTCTCTCGAGTGACCATGCATTATACCTCTTATAACGTTATCTAATGTTGATTCTCTGGGATCATTTAAAAGAACGCTTGTAATTATATATGATGCTTCTATCTGAGGCTTTAGATTATCGAATTTAACCATGCTATAAATATCACAGGGAGTTTCCCATAAAATTCTAGACGCTTCAGCCGTAAAGAATGTCATGGCAAATATTCCTACATGTAAGAATATTTCACTTAAATGGTTTACCTGAGAGGGAAGACCTATTCTATCCAATCTTAAGATGGATAAGAACATTCTATATTTTTTCCCACCAATCTTATATGTATAATCAGTACTACTATATTCACCTATACGACGAATATAGGATATTATTGATTCAACGTTTCCGGCCCTAGTCCAGTCAAACCCTCCATAAAATGTTCCCTGAGTTACTAATGCCAGAGACCTAGAATCTGTCGAAAAATCAAATGATAAAACTATCTTAATCTGATCTCCAAAAATTTGGGCAAGTCCTTTTGAACCATTGATTATTTTAGGTTTACTCCAGTGCCTGAAAAATATATCTTCACAGAAATATCTTACACCAGCCATACCCATAGCATAGCCAGAGAAAAATCCTATAAGAACTGTTCTATATGGCTTATATTTGGTCAATATTCTTGAAAATTCTAGTAAGGCAGCTGCACTACTTGCTTCGTCAGCGGCGGGAGTATAGGCAGGTATTACGCTATAAGCATCATAATGGCATGCTATCATTATAGTATTATTAGGATCTTGGCTTTTTCCTGGGATAAATGCAAATATATTTTTTATGGCAATTTCTTTCCAAAACATATTTAAATTAAGTTCTGCAATAATCTTTTCCCCTTTTCTTAAAAGTCTTAATAGATATATTGCATCTTCTCTACTAATCATAGCTCTCGGAAACTTTATTGGAGATTCCAGTGTCTTAAAATCACTTTCACCTCTAACAGTTAAGATGGGACATATAAATATTACAGCCTTAGCTCCCAGATTTAAAAAATACATCCAATTAAACTTGCTATTATACTCCATTAAAATTATTTTATTGGTTACATTTATTCCAGTATAATCTTTGGGGTTTCCCTCGCCAACATATATTAATTCTCCTTTGTATGATCCTTTACATGTCTGAATCATGTTTGGAACTAATGCATATACTCTAAATTGCTTCTTTACAGGGGATTCTATTGTTAGTGTTGAATTATAATCATAAGGTACTATTATTTTGTATGTAAGATTCCATACATTTAATCCAAGTTTATTAAGATAATCATATATATAGTTGGAGGCATATTCATAACCGTCATATCCTACAAATCTACTTCCATGAGAGGACAATTCTCTAACATGAGTTTTTATATTTTCCATATCTATCTCAGAAACTACAGTTTTTACAATCTGGTTCACATTAAACTCTGTATAGCCTCCTCCTATTAGAGCCCATTTATATGATGTAAAGACTAATATTAGAAGGATTATCATCACAACCCTAATTTTATTCATAGTACTCCCCGAATGACGATGATACATATGTTATATATCGATAATGTATTTATAAAAGTTATGCTTGTACTGGGACTATAAGGATAAGGTTAATGCGTAAGTCTGTCTATATATTTGAGGATATTAATTCTCTAAACACGCTGGTTAAAAGGTATTCAGAAATATTGTTAGTAAATAAGTATGGGAAAAGTAATTTAGAGGAACCTACATGGAGTTATATTAATCCCAATATCGTGTGTATTGGGTCTTTATTCAATATTTGTTGGACTAATACATTAATAACTTGAGTAATACATTGTATCAATAAGTATTTATATCGGATTCGATATCTTTATCGATATGATGATATCATGATTCCTTATTTTTTGCTGAGAAGAAGAGGTGGGTTAAAAATGGTGGTATTGTCATTGCTTTATCGTAAACCTATGTCTGGCATTGATATAATTAATTCTATTGAGACCATGAGCATGGGGTTTTGGAGACCTTCACCAGGTTCAATATATCCTGTATTAAAAACATTAACGAAGGAGAATATGATTAAAATGTCTAAGGGTAATGGTAAAAAAATATATGAGCTAACCGAGAAGGGTAGAAAGGTTTTAAAGGAGGAGGGCTTTATACCTATATTTAGGTTTGGCATCGGTGCACATACTTTCGATCAGGTTGTTGATGAACTTGAGTCTTATATTTATTATATAGAAGATTATATTGGTGAGAAAGGAATGCTTCCGGAAGAATATAGAGATAGACTAAGGAAATGTGCATATAAGATTTTAGAGATATTAGGTGAAAGAAAATGAAAAAGATATTTATACTATTATTATTTATCCTTTTTTTACCATTATTTAATTTGACTTCACTGGTTAAAAGTGACATAGACTTCTTTACAATTATATCTACTTCTTGGACTAGAATACCTTCCAGAGGACCTGGACTTGCAAAGCTTACAGTTAGAATAGCATACTATGGAAATGATACTCTGTCGAACATAGATATACAGTTTTATTCTAAAAATATTTCAGTTATAGGAGATGATATAGTTAAAATAGGAATATGGCAACCAGGGAAAATAGTTACTGTAGAATATGTCTTAAATATAAGTAAAGTTCCCTTAAATATAGATGCATGGATTATTATAAGATACTATTATAAGATATCTAGAAAACCCTATGGATATGATGTAAAAAACGTATCCGGTGTAAAAAAGCTTTCAATTACACTAAAATATTATGGTTCATCAAGTATAACTATAGAGAGTATTCAAAGTTATCTATACTATAATAGGCAGGATAATCTAACATTATTGCTTACAAATAATGGTTCATCATCGATATACGATATATATGCAAAGATTAGTATTGATGGGGCATCAATTATAGGTGGAAAGTATCCATTAAACGTTTATTTTAAATCTCTGTCTCCTGGAGAAACTTTTTTAATAAACTTGACTTTACTTCCATTTTCAAATATAGTTAAAATAAGTATACATTTAGACTACATTAATATAGATGGAGGGAGAGGTGCTGAGGAAAGAATTATAACTATACCTGCTTATAATGTTAAGCATATTAAAGCTGTATTTAATCCAAATATTATTAAAGCTGGAAAAAGTAGGAGTGTAGAGTTTATAATATATAATACTGCAGATATAGATGTGAATAATGCTATGCTTATACTTAAGAGTGGGCAGATCATCGTATCTCCCTCATTTATTTCGATTAAAAATATTCCTGCAAATAGTTATAGGAAAATTAGGTTAAATATAACTGTTCCAGCGACTCTAACTACTACACAGTATATACAATATGAATTAACGTATCAAACTGAAAGTGGTACAACTATAACATATACTGATACAGCCACACTATATATTATTTCTTCACCAGAAATAACTGTTACATCGATTGAAGTGGTTCCATCAAATCCAAAGGAAAATGATAATATTATACTTTCGATATCACTATTAAATTCTGGTACAAGTAGTGTTAAAAATCTAAATGTAAGTATAAATTTACCTGAAAAACTTATACCTTTAAGAAAAACTTATCTATTTATGGGACAACTTCAACCACAAAGTCCTATAAGTATACCATTCTCATTTACAGCTTCTCAGAAAGGAATATACATAGTTACAATAAATATAACCTATACCGATGTATATGGTTTTTCCCATAAATTTTCTAAAAAATATATGATAAGTGTTGGAGAAAAACTTATTGAAAATAAGGTGGAGATCAGCTATAATAACTATATTCAGAAATTAATATTCATTATATCAGGCTTGATTATAGTGATAATCTTTTTATTTCTCTTTATTTGGAGGCGTAAAAAATGAGAATTCCTGATTACTTTTTGATAGCATATACAAGTTTCAATGAAAGGAGGGGTAGATCTATTGGTGCAGTTATAGGTATAGTTATAGCTGTAATATCACTTACACTTGCATTGGGTATGGGGAGATCTTTTCAAATATTATTTACTAGTCAATTTGAAAAGATATTTGGTGTAAATTCCATATTCGTCATTGCAAGTAATATAAATGATGTAGATATAGCTTATATTAAAACTATACATGGAGTAGAAGACGTTATTGGAATTACATATACTAATGGAATTATATTGTCTGGAGAGTCTAGGGGAGTAAGTATAATGGCCATAGATCCGAGTAAACTAAATGTAATTTATGGTGTAGATAAGATTGATGAAGTTATTGAGGAAGGTTCTGCTGAAATGAAAGGACTGGGTTTCATTATGGGAGGACATGTATGGAAAAATTTTCAAACAGGTGAGAAAATACATGAAGCTGGTGAAGGAATAGTAATAAAAGTATATACTTCCTCAGGTGTAAAAGAAATTTCAGGAATTGTTGTCGGCCTTGCAAAGGCCAGACAGAGTGGATTTATAGGCGTAAATCCAGATAATTCTATTATCATGGATATAGATACATATTTTTCCTTAATAGATAATAGCAGGAACTATAAGTTACTCTATGTATTAGCGGAAAAACCGGAATATACTGATAGTATTGCAAAATCGATTAGAGTATTGATTCCAAGAGCTAGGACATTTAATCCGAGCTTTATAACAGAACAATTTAACAAGTTTATTGGAAGTCTACAGCTATATCTTGGAATGATTTCTGGTATAAGTATGTTCATAATAGGTTTATGGATATTTGATACAATGACAATAAATGTTTTGCAGCGTACAAAGGAGATAGGTATAATGAAAGCAATAGGATTTAAAAAGAAAGACATTCTTCTATTATTTCTTTCAGAAACAATTTTAACTACGATAATTGGTGTATTTATTGGTATAATTTTAACTATATTTTTAGCACCATACGTTAGATTAGGAATGTTTGATACCAGTATTTCTCCAGTAATCACACCTGATATAGCATTTATAGCAATTCTCCTACCATTTATCTCAAATATTTTTGCAGCATATATTCCTGCAAGAAGAGCTGCCAATTTAGATCCACTCGGTGCGTTAAGATATGAATAATAAAATTATATTATTAAGAAATGTATGGAAAATATTTTCAACTCCTAAAGTAACTGCATTGAAAAATGTTAGCTTAGAAATAAGTAGAGGGGAGTTTATATCGATCATAGGTCCATCTGGAAGTGGTAAATCAACTCTCTTACATTTAATAGGTGGGTTAGATAAACCTAGTAGGGGAGAAATAATTGTAGATAATATGAATATAACTGAGATAAATGATGATATCAAGTTAAGCAGATATAGAAATACTGTAATTGGATTTGTGTTTCAAATGTATTATCTAGTTCCAAGACTAAATGTACTGCAAAATGTTGAACTCCCACTTATAGCTAGAGGATTAGATCCCGAAATGAGAAGAAAGATGGCTATAGAGGCGCTAGAATTTGTGGGTTTAGGTAAAAGATTAAAGCATAAACCAAATCAACTCAGCGGTGGAGAACAGCAAAGAGTGGCTATCGCAAGAGCGATTGCAGGTAAACCTAAAATACTTTTGGCAGATGAGCCTACAGGAAATCTTGATTCTGTTAATGCGAGAAATATTATGGATTTATTTAGGAGAATGAATAGAGAAATAGGATTGACTATAGTTATGGCTACACATAATTTACAGTTAATTAAATATTGCGATAGAGTTGTGAGACTTATGGATGGTGAAATAATTGGTATCTATGATAAATCAGAATATGAGATACTCTTAAAACATTTAACTTTAGAGAAATAAAGATTATAATCTTATATATCTATTTATATGTTATGGATATTGTTTTGAAAACTAATCCTAGTAGATATAGGTATATTAAGTATTATATAGCATCTATATTGATTTTTGTATTAATATTTTTCATCCACCCCTATGTTTTCCATCCATCTATCTCCATTATTACATTGCTTTCTGCCATATTATTAACAATTTATGCAGAGATCGACCGTAAATGTACAGTCTATATTTTAACTAATATTGAGATAAAAATTGAGAAAGGAATATTGTTAAAGAAAATTGAAACGATTCCCTTAAAAAATGTTGTAAAGATAGATGTAAAGAAAAGTGTTATCGGAAGATTATTAAAATATGGCAATATTTTAATTTATACTGCCAAAGATAATAAATATATTTTAGAATATATTCGTGATCCAGATTACTGGAATACTGAAATTATGAGGAGAACTATGTTAAAACTACCTCCGCCGCCAGTTCCAATACCTGCATGTCCAGTATGTGGCGAAAAACTTATATGGATTGAAAAAAAGAAGAAATGGTATTGTCGGAAATGTAGAAAATATAGATAATATATTTATGTATAAAGATGGAATTTATTATGTATAAAATATTGGGATGAGATATGTTTCAAATACTTCCCGAAGAAGTTCTGAAATACCTTTATCTAGTAATGTATCTTTTTGTTCTCACAATTATATTGTCAATAATATATGGTTTAATTGAATGGTTATCTAGAGATCGTGTATTAAAAATTTTTGATGGAAAAAAGGTTGTTGTTTTCACTAACTCTGAGGCCATCTATGGTAGATTATCGGTTCCATCTAAAGGTGGTGGTTCCTTTGAGGTATTTTTCCTTGGAGATAAACTTGAGTCCCCGGAAACCCTACTTGCATTTCTAGTTGAAAATTATCATGAGACAGGTGATGTAAAATTTCTAAGGGAAGCTGAAGCCTTATTAAAAAAACTTAAGAAACTTGGACGTATACGGGATGATTATGACTTAAATAAGGTTGTCATAAATCCCTGGATGCCTCCATCATTAACCTCTAAAAAAATATTTTCATCGGATCTTAGTAATGTATACGCTATTCTAATGTTTAGATATATGATGGATGAAAAAGAGTTGAGGAGAAAGTGGAAGGAACTTAAAGATATATATCATCCCTCATTAATATTTAAACTTAAAAGAACTTCCTATAATATTTTTGCATATATTAGAGATAAAATTGCCTCAATTTCTGGTCAGGTTACAAGTCCCCTTTTATCATACTTGACACCAGAACTTCAAAAAACGTTTAAGGAAGCCCAGGCCAAAGCTTTAACACAGCTTGGAGCAAACTATAATCCACTACTAGAAAATAGTATTGGTAGACTTATAACAGTACTTGTTGATGATATTGATGGAGAGAAAAAGTATTATCAGGGAGTTTTGAAAGAATATTCTTCAAACTATATAGCTGTATATGATGTTGATTATCGATTTCAAATGAAAACAATGTTTAAGGGTACAATTGAGGTTGAAAACTATCCTCAAACAATATTAACGTTACATGGATTTACATTGCCAAAAGAACATCATATAAAAATAGAATTTACATCGATAGAAAAGAATAAAATGAATATAAGGCTTATAAACATTTATAATGACCCGATAAGAATAGAGAAAATAATTTTTAAGGATAAAGAGGTAGGTATAAATAAAGTACTTTTCCCTAAAGAATATACCAATGTAATAATTGAAACTGAAGAAATTGAGTTAGAGCCGCTTTTAACAATATTTTATGAAATATCTAAGGAAGCAGATATAATATGGCCTATATCAAAAGTAAAAATAATAGGCGCGGGAGACTATCCAGCAACATTGCTCTCAGAAATATTGGGAGAATAATAGTCTATCAACTTTAAACTTTGAGAAATAATTTATTAGTAGTTAAAAAATAAATAAAATAATAATTTTTTATACTGGTATCATCTTCCAACCAAGACTTAGTTGAAGCGATAGCGGTAATAGAATATGCCACATTATGAAGGAACCGTAGAAAACGCCGACAGCAATCGGTACAGCATAATTCTCATATACTTTGGCTCCCCCAATTTTCACTACCAGTAATTTTAATATAAATGCTATTATTGCACTAAGGCTTGAATAGAAGTTTGTTAATGTAAGCAAAGGTACAGCTATTGGATTAATTATGAACCATGCAAACCTAGTACGTAGAAACATTAATATAGCTCCAATCACTATACCAATAATCATACTATTAGCTCTAATTGGATCTTCTCCTCTTCCATTTACAACAGAGTTAGCTGCACCCATACCGTTGTTAAGTGCGCCATCCCAGCTCTGTGTCCAGCTATGACTCCAGTTTCTTAATCCCTGTAATCCCATATTATACCAGCCTATTGTTACTGAAAGTATCGCCACAATGATGATTAAAGGTAGCTGTACCTTAAAGATCTCTCTAGGATCTGTCTTAGTTTCCGCAGCCATTTTATAGCTATAAATTGCTGATACAGCTGGCGTAAATATTTGATAGGTAGTAAAGTTTGATACTGTAAATGCTAATCCATATCCTGTAGTAGAATGTGCTGGCTCACCCCATTTCCATAAACCTAAAGTCGCACCCGTTCCATAAGCAAAGGCTCTATCCGGTTCCTGTAATCTAAATCCCCATGGTAGTGTAGGTCCATTCCAAGCTTCGCCTCTAAATCTGATTACTGCAAACCATACAATTCCAATATATATTAAGCCAGCTAAGCTGGCTATTGGATGTATTTCACTAGCTATCATCCATGCCCACATTAGTATGAAGCCTAGGATGAATAGAATCCACATAGTTCTTATTGAACAGGGTTCACCTTCTTCAGAAACCTTCTCTTTACCTAAAAATCCTTTAAACAATCTTATCCAGTAGTCTCGAGTATAGAATATTAGATAAAGAGCTATACCTATGGTCATTGTATTTAATGCCATTGCATATGTACCTGCATATCCGTATTTTGACTGGAAATATATTCCCCACATTGCTCCCCATTCACTGGTTTCCTTGGATGGAAACACACCCGTACTTACAAAATATGCTGGTAACAGAATTAGGAATATTATGTGAAATATTGTGGCTGTAAACAATATGTCTAACGAGAATAGGAAAAATAGTGCTACTTCCATAGCTAATACCGAATAGCTTAGCACCGATCTTTGAAACGGTGGAAACTTTCCTTGAAAACTTATGTCTCCTTTTATTGTAAATGGAGGTTTCTTAAAGAACCAGTATGGCCACCAATCCTGTATATAGAAGAATGCATAAAATACTCCTATTAGAAATCCTATCCAAAATAGTCGTGCTTTCTTACTCCACAATATACTTCTCCTACTTGTTTCACTAACTGGCGTACTTGCAAAATTTACTATGGTTATAGATGGTATAACTCCGGGATATGGTAGCTTTTCAACTTCTATAAATCTCTTCCTAAATATTAATGCCAAGGCATATAGCCATATTCCAGAGAATATGTAGAACAAAATCCATGTAATTATTGGAACCGTCCAGGAACCTGCGTAGGGTATTGTGAACTCCCAGGGATTTCTTGATTCATAGAATTTGGCTAGTATATCATAGTCTTTGGGAATCCATATAGATGGACAGTACTCTAGGATTGACTTAAATCTTGACGTGGCGCACAGTGGGTTCATATTCCATATCCACACACCCCACCAGAAAATAGTGGGTACAACCATTGAAACTATGGCATATACGATAGTCCATTCCTGCGGTGTAACTCTAAGTTTTCTGGATAATAATGCAAGAAGTGACATTATTATTACCATTGGGAAGAAGAAGGTCTCCCATGGATAGCTCCATCTTAGTCCAAAGTATACAAAGTAGTGGCTAAACCAGTAATTTGCTCCTGCCACTCTTGGATGAAAGGAGTAGAACAAAAATAGATATGATATCACCATGATTATGCCGCCGAGAACCAGTGATTTTATGGTTATCCCTTTTCTCACAACTTTTTCTTCGGAAGACATATGATCTACCCATTTTTATTATAGTCCGTTAACTATATAAATTTTTGCATGCATAAGAGACCGACCAAAATATTTATCAAACTAAAAAGATTTAAATATTTATTGAGCTGGCGGGGGAGGTCTTTTTTTAACTTTTAAGCTTTTTTCAAAGTCCTTGTAAATTTTCTTAAATCCTACTGAAATAAGTATCGTAATTATTGTGTTTACCGATGATTGCTGTAAAAAATTCAGTATAGGTTTTAGAAGGGTGGTATTGATTAGATATTCGTATATTAAGATGATTATACCTATTATAATAGTTGACATAAGGCTCTTCCTATCTGATTGATATATTTTTATAGCTATATATCCCACTATAAAGCTAATAAAGGGTGCTAAAACATTTATAGCGATTCTATTCATATTAAATTCCATAAGTATTAATGAATTTATAATAGATGGAACTGCGAAAAACATTATGAATGTATATAGAAGTTCTCCTATAAACATTAGGTTTCTCAGTTCTATAATCTTATCTTTCTCTGTTAATCCATATTCAACTGCCTTTTTCAATGTAAATATGACTATCGTGACGGAAAATATTAGTACAGCATTTGTTTGAATAATGTTTATCCATTCTATTGGTATGGTCTTTCCACCCCATGTATGTGAATATATTAGTAGGATTATTCCAGGACATACTCGAGCGAAGAGAAATACAGCTATAGCCTTGAAAATATAGTTTGAATAAAGGTCTTGATAAAATATCTTTTCGTATCCTTCTGGAGGTAGATTAAGCTCTATTATATGTGGATATATAAGTTTTTCCTCATATCTTTTTCTAAATAATAGCCATAGAAATGGTATTCCGACCCACGATATAATTACAATTGAACCATATGTTCTCAAGAAAACGTCTATGGTCATATGGAGTCGATCTGTAAATGTCTCATATATCGGTGAAGGTGGGTTTTGAAATAAGATGTATCCTAGAAATATTAGTGGCAATATGTATCCTATAGCTATGGCTATCATTAGTTTTAACATGCTGTCTCTTAAAATTGGTATAAATTTATTCCAGAAAATATGGATTGTCATTATATAGATAGTCAATAGGATTAGTAAAATAATATGTTGATATGTTATAATATATCCATATGAAAACTGAAATACTATTCCTATAAGATATATTATAAATATTAATAGCAGTATCCCTATTATTTTCCGTTTTTCTCCTACATTAATCTTATAGAAAAATGCTATTAGAAGAGATGATATTAATAAAAGCGATATAGCTACGCTCATATTAAAGTACATTCTATTTATATTTGTCTTTAAACTCACTTTTAGAGGAGGTTTTCCTGCAAGCCAGTAAAACATATTTACTATAAATTGCGGGTTATCCTCAGAATATATATAAAAATCATAGAAAATATCTACACCACCAGAGACAATAATTCTTCCCCTCTCAATATATGATGCAGCTATTGGAGTAAAATTCCCTACAAGTGTTTGATTAGTATATAGATTTATAGCAATAGTACTATTATTTACTATCACTACTGGTATAGAACGTTTATCAAATTTTAGAGCAAAAGAATAGGGGATAACTATTTTACTAACATTTTTTCCGATATCTTCTAAACCAAATTTGTTATAAACTAAAATTCTATTATCCATTAGATATTCAAACATATTTTTATCATCGATTATAACATATTGTGTAATAGTTATGCCAGCCATATCTGCTAATAGAGATGGCTTAGAAAATGTTAGGAGAAATATTCCTCCACCATTTTTAATAAAATCTAATATATTTTTCAAAGTAGCATTGTCTATATATGTTAATGGATAAATAGTGTAATCATACATCAATATAATTTTATATCCATTTAAATCATCCTTACTCAGCCGCCAATTTTTAAAAATAGTTATTTGGAAACCATTGTCTTTTAATAACTCAAATATTCTTTCCCTTCCAGTAAACTCTCCAGTAGGATTATATACTAAAACATTTACAGCAGGAGATTCTAGAGATGGTTTATATATTAAAAGTATAGTTAGCATTAATAAGAGTATGATGTATTTTCTCCACATACAGTTTCCCTATCCAAGTATGTGAATTTATTGAATACATTAATAGTGACTAAAATGATATATTATATTAAGATTTAAAAATTCTATGTTAAATTTACATAGTATTAATACATCGGTGTACCTCTGGAGAAAGTAGTTTTCCAGATAACATCCCACCATTCCTCTTCAGATACAACCTCTCTTCTAGCTATTGCTTCTAACATACCTTTTAAAAGAGCATGATGTCTATATTCGTCTTCTAAAATATATTTCAGAATATATTCTACTCTTTTATCAACACCTTTCTCAAGCACGTTCTTTATATTTCTAATCATATTTTCTTCTATCTTAATATGTTTCTCTACAACATTTTTCAGTATCTCAAACTCTGTTTCAGTCATGGCTGTAGCTATAGTTGAAGACATTTTTGCTAACGACTTATATAAGCTTGCATGTTTCATTGAATCATGTGCTATACTTTCAAATATTTCCTTCACTAATATATTCTTTAATCGTATTTTAACATTTCTCAACATTTCGGCATTCTCTATTTCAATATAAACCTGTTCATCAAAAATTTTAGTTAATTCTTTATTCATATTCATCATAGATTATTTAATCTTCTCTATATATTAGCGTATTCCTTTATCACTATATCTGTTAATTTTATTGCTAATCCGATGAACTTCTCCAATCTAATATTCCTAAGCTTTTCTTTTATCTTATCCTCAACCTCCATTTTCTCAATAGCATTCTTTATCTCATTCATTGATATTTGTCTCTGTCTAAGGTATCTATAAATCATATCGTATGCATTTAAAAATCCTTCTTTCCTCAAAACTGTCTGAAATGCTTCACTTAAAACTTCTCCATGACTATATAGATCCTTAACCATATTTTCTTTAAAAACTATAAGTCTATCTAATCCATCAATTACCTTCAATATACCTATAAATGTATAGGAAAATATTTCTCCAAAAATTCTTCTAATAATCGAATCAGATAAATCTCTTTGAAGCCTCGATAATGGTAGCTCATTAATTAATAATTGTATCAGGCTATTTGCAATTTCAAAACTACCCTCAGCGGTTTCAAAAAAGACTGGATTAACTTTATGTGGCATAACAGATGACCCTATTTCATCTCTCCGCGTCTTTAAACCAATATATTGATAGCTCATGTATAGCCATAAATCTCTACAAAGATTTCTTAAAATACTGTTCAAAAGCATTACATTATAAAAATATTTTAATATAAAATCATAGGGAAGTATCTGAGTAGTTATAAGTATAGGTTTTAATTCAAGACTTTCAATAAAATCTATTGAAAAACTAATCCAGTCTATGTCGGGATATGCTATATGAAATGAATTATAGTTTCCAACACTTCCATTAAGTTTTCCGGGAAACTTATATTCCGATATATCCTTAAAAATATTTATTATTCTATACAAATATACTGCCATTTCTTTTCCAAACGTTGTTGGAGATGCTGGTTGGCCATGTGTACGAGCCAACATTAATGTAGATCTATTTTCTATGATAATGTTATATAACTTATTCATTAATTTTTTAAGCAATGGAATATACATGTTATATGTAAAGTCCCTTAATAATAGACTGAAAGAAATGTTGTTCACATCCTCTGAGGTCAATGAAAAATGTATATAAGGTATAAGGTCTTTTAAAGATGTGTACATAATTTTATCTCTCAAAAATAGTTCAACTGCTTTGACATCATGTCCAATTCTTTCCTCAATTTTCTTTATAGCTTTAAAATTCTCTTCATCCAAATTACTATATAATTTATCTAATAGTATTACTTCGTTATTAGACAAATGTCTCACAACCTTTCCATCAAAATATTTTGATAAAAATTTTAAATACTCTATCTCTACCATTAATCTATATTTCATCAAAGCTTTTTCACTAAAGTATTTTTCAAATCCATTTAAATACTTCTTATACCTGTCATCAATTGGAGATATAGACATTATCAGCACCCAACATAACTATATGGTTATATAGTGATAATTCTTTCGTTTACAGAACATTTATAGATTTATCTTCAATAAGGTTAGATTAAATAATGAAGAGAGATTCTGCTAAAGTTTTAATAGACCTAAAAATAGTTATGATAGAGGATTAAAGACCATTATTATCTAGGGCATCTTGATATAGCATTAAAATATGAGTTCATAGTATAATGATACATTATATATTGCTTTAGCTGAAAATAAGGAATATAATTTAATTACATGTGATGAAATACACAGTCATTTCAAGAGACACTATATTTGTCTAAATATAGTTTCCTCTCTGCTAGGTCCAATAGAGATAATTTTTATAGGTTTCTCTAATATTTCTTCAATACATTCAATATATTTGATAATTTCTCTGGGAAGAGTATTGTAGCCTGATGATGCAATTTCTCTCCACTCCTCTCTAGATAACTCCCGCCACCCCTTTAACTCAATATATCTTGGCTCAATATTTTCTAAGATTGATGGGAATATCTCGGTATCCTCTCCATTCAACACATATTTTACACAGATTTTTATTCTATCTATTCCTCCTAATACATCTATTTTCGTAATTGCAAGAAAATCTGTATGATTAATTTTTTCAGCATATTTTAATGCTACAAGATCCAGCCATCCAATTCTCCTAGGTCTACCAGTAGTTGCTCCAAATTCACTTCCAATGGATCTAATTCTATCCGCTATTTTTTCATCACGTATTTCTGTTGGAAGAGGACCTAACCCAACTCTAGTTACATATGCTTTAAATACACCTATAATTTTATCGATTTTCTTTGGACTTATCCCAGAACCTGTGCATGCTGCTCCAGCAATGGTATTTGAGGACGTGACGTATGGATATGTTCCATGATCTATATCAAGTAAGGTTCCCTGCGCACCTTCAAACAGTATCGTTTTATTCTCATCAATTAGTTTATTTAAAAGATATGTTGTATTTGAGACATATTTCTTCAACTCTTTAGCATAGAAACTATATTCGCTATATACTTCATCTAAATATTTTTCAAAACTTTTTTTAAATCCATATAGTCTCAATATACTTATCTTACCCCTAACTATTTTCTTTAAAATATTTCTGAAATTCGATTCAACATATTCTCTCATCCTTAAGCCATATCTTCTAGACATTTTGTCGGAGTATGCTGGACCTATGCCTCTACGAGTAGTTCCTATTTTTAATCCATGTTTGGTATCTAGGCTTGAATCTAAAAATTTATGATGCGGTAAAACCACATGAGCTCTTTCACTTATATGTAAATCAACATTTATACCATTTTTCTTTAAGAATTCTATTTCATTATAAAGCTGTATTGGATCAACTACAACTCCATTTCCAATGATAAGTTTTTTACCATGGAGTGCTCCGGAAGGAATTAGATGGAAAACATATTTCGTATTGTTTACAACAACTGTATGTCCGGCATTGCTTCCACCGTTAAATCTTACAACTGCATCAGATTTCTCTGCAAGAATATCCACAATTTTACCCTTACCCTCATCTCCCCACTGTAATCCAACAACCACTATACATGGCATAATATCACAGCAAGAATATATAGTAAATACAATCATAAAAATATGTGGTTAAAATGAAATGGGAGGAGTTAACCTATAGAGATATAGAGAAATTGGATAAGGATAAAACTGTTGTAATACTTCCGACCGGAAGTATAGAGGTACATGGACCACATCTACCATTAGGTACAGATACCATCATAATATATTATGTTGCGTTAAAGGCTGCTGAAAGAGAAAGCGCGGTAGTTTTACCTCCACTATATTATGCATATGTACCTGAGAATAGAAACTTTAACGGAACAATTTCATTGAGAAGTGATACATTCCTAAATCTACTCGAAGATATTTTAGATGAAATTTCTAGACAGGGATTTAAAAAATTCCTTATATTGAATGGCCATGGAGGGAATAGAAGGCCCCTATCATTATTTCTAAGAAAAATGTTGGAGAAGAATAAGAGAATCGAATTATATATTCTTAATCAACCATGGGGGCCGATAATGGATTTTATAAATGAGATTAAGGAGACAAGGGTTGTTGAACATGCTGGTGAAATTGAGACCAGTATGATGCTATATTTAACTCCGAATCTAGTAAAGCTAGATAGAGTTAAGGGTGAAGCAAAGCTAGGTAAAAGATGGATAGTGCCCTTTTTAGAGACTATGGTTGATTGGCAGAGATACGCGTATATGGGTTACGTAGGTGATCCAAGAAAAGGTTCTCGTGAAAAAGGTGAAAAAATATTAAATTATTGGATAGAAGTTGTAGCAAGAATTATAAAAAAGATAAAAGATGAGAAGGAATATAGAGATATTTTAGAAAAATATTATAGAGATACTGGAATCTAATATAAGATATATGTAAAAAGATTTTTATAGAGGGATGAATTATTTTCTTTGAGGATTGATTTATTTGGAGGAAGATTTAGATAAAGTTTATGGTTTAGCTAAAAGCTTAGGGGTACCAGAATTCGAATTAAATGGTGTAAAATTTCTGGTAATTCCATCCAATATTTCGATTAAAGCAGGAGATTCGCTGGACATAATAATACTCTTCAATAATACTATTAATATGAATGCAAGTGTCTTTGTAAAATTATCCTTGCCGGAGAATACGGAAGAATATTTATCATCTAAACCTAAGGAAGATGTATTCTGGTTTTTCACAATAAGCGGAGAACAGTATGACGGAATGGTTTTTAACATAAAATCTACCATAAAGACCCCCAAGAAAAAGTATTCATTTATAATTACCGTTGGAAAAACCAAGGAAGAGGTAAAGGAATTGAGGAAAGAGAATATAAAGAATCTAATTAAAGACTATAAGACACTGAATCTAAACATAGATGTAGTTTAATTTTTTATTTATTTGCCTCTCTTATTATTCCTCTACTAGCAATTATACCAGTTGCGGCAGCTCCAATTATCCCTCTACTTACTCCAGCTCCGTCTCCAGCTACAAATAGATTTCTTATCTTTGTTTGAAGCTGGTTATTTGTTTCAACTCTCATTGCATAAAACTTTATTTCAGGCGCATAGAGCAAAGTATTATCATTATATACTCCTTGGACAACTTTATCAAGCTTTTCAAGTCCCTCCAAAATGTCTTGAAGTATTCTATGAGGATAAGCCATAGCGATGTCTCCCGGAGTAACGTTTTTTAAAGTGGGTTCAATATAACTCTTATTAATCCTACTCCATGTAGACCTTCTACTTCTTAAAAGATCTCCAAGTCTTTGAATAATTGGTTTACCTCCACCAAGGGTGTTTATAAGCTGAGCAATTCTTCTACCATAAAGCATTGTGTTTTCAAGAGGTTGGGTTAAACCAACTCTGACGAGGAGAGCGAAATTAGTGAGTCCGGATTTCCTTTTTCTAAATGAATGCCCATTTACGCCGAAGATAGAGTTCCCATAGGGTTCGATTACAACATATCCATCTGGATTTGTACAGAAAGTTCTTACAAAATCATCGTAACTAGAGGTTCTTACATGAAACTTAGGGTCCCACGCACCATACTCATAAACTATTTCATAAAATATTTCTGTAGGAACCTCAACTCTAACACCGATATCTATCGGATTAAAATTTAATCTAACCCCTATGCTTCTTAAAGTTTTTTCAAGCCATTCTGAACCAATTCTACCTGGTGCAAGCAATAGAAAATCTGTAGATATCCTCTTACCCTCTACAACAACATATTTTACAGCATTACCTTCTACAATAATATCACTAACCCTATGATTCATGTAAAACTTTACACCTTTATCTTTAAGTAGATCAACCATTCTATTAAGAAATTTAGGCAACTCATCAGAACCTATATGGCTCTGCCTTATAGGAATAAACTTTATTCCAGCCTTTACAGCCTTCAATTCCAATCTTCTAAGCATATCTTCTCTAAAACTGGGTTCAGGTGCACCTAATTCAATGAAAATATTTTCAATATACTTCAATAAATTCCAAGCCTCTTCTTCATCTAAAAATTCTGTAAGATCCCCACCAATTCTCGGATGAAAATTAAGTTTACCGTCGGATCTTAATCCAGAACCACCCGGAGTAGAAGCCATATCAAAAACATTTACATCAAATTTTGAGGAAAGCTCATATGCAGCAAAAAGACCTGCAGGACCACTTCCAACAATAACAACCTTCAAATTTCCATCCCTCACATATATTTCCAATAAAAATATAAGCTTTACTATTCAAATCTATTCAAATGGACTTTTCTATTTTCAAAATATTTTGAAAAAAATAAAATATTTATAGTATAAAATCATAGTGATGGATATGTGTAGGATGCTGGGAATAATATCTGTAAAGCCGATTTCACCCTCTAAGTATCTAATTAAGGATGAGTGTTCTCTTCTCATACAGGCCGTGAAAGGTAAACAGAGCGATGGATGGGGCATAGGATACTATGTATCTAACAACCTGAATGTTTTTAAAAGTCCTAAACCAGTTTATGAGGAAAAAGATATGTTTAAGACAATGTGCCGTAAGATTAAGGCTAATATCATTATAGCTCATGTAAGGAAAGCCAGTAACCCACGTAACTTACCTAAAGAAAAGTTAATTAGCAAGGAGAGCACACAACCATTCTATTATAAAAAATATTTATTCGTACATAATGGAACTATATATATTCCAGACGATGTTATAGAATTTTTGGATGAATATAAGTCTATTATAAGAGGTGTAAATGATAGTGAGGTATACTTTGCTTTTCTTTTAAAGAAATTAGCTGAAACAGAGGATTTGATAAAAGCATTTAGAGAAGTGGAAAGAGACTTATGGAATATATTGAAGAGAAGTGAAAAAGAAATAAAGTATCCATATAGCAGTTTAAATATGATATTTAGTGATGGTACAAAAATATATGCTTTAACAAGATATCTTAGAGGAAAGAGTTTAAATTCAATATGCTATGGAGACACAAAATATTATAGGATGTCTTATTATTGTAATGGTGAAATGTTAATAGTTTCATCCGAAAAAACGAATAGAGATGAATGGAGAACGATGAATAACGGAGAATTATTGATAGCAGAAAAAATAGGAGATAAGATAAATTACCGTATACTAAATGTATTTGAATGATTAAGCTTATATTTTATATATTATATCATTTATCTATGAATATTGAAATCTCTTCTTTAAATCCAGAAGAATTTGATGAAATGATGAGGTTTCTGGAGAAATGCTATAGACATTCTAGAGGATATTTTCCACGTAGATATCCGCATGTTTGGAGAAGAGATACTTTAGACTATGAGAATAAAATTATATTGAAACTAGATGGAAAAATTGTTTCACATGTAGGTATATTTCCACTAAAATTCATTGTTAATGAAGATATTATAGATGTCGGTGGTATAGGTGGTGTAGCAACGCTTCAAGAATATCGTGGAAGAGGATACATGTCCAGGTTAATGAATTACTCTATAGAGAAGATGGGAAGAGATGGATATGCGTTATCGATTCTCTGGGGTGATAGACAGAGATATGGTCATTTCGGATACGAGGTTGCTGGGAGAGGTTTGAAATTAAAAATATCTATACGGTCGATTGAGCAGGAATATGGTTCTAAAAACGTTGAGTTAAAAAGATTTTATGGTGAAGAAACTCTTCTTGAAAAGATCATCGAGCTACATGAGAAGATTCCTTTAAGAGTATATAGGGATAGAAAGACATATGAATTATTATTTAATATGGATAATTTAATGGTATATTTATCTGATAATGCATATCTAGCATATTTTGCCAGACATGAAGAATTATTGTGGGAGCAGGGTGGAGATCCGGACAATCTTATACCATTTCTATACAGTTTTCTAAAAACTGTTGGAAGAGATATGAACGTATCTTCACTTGAATTATCTATACCCTATTATCCAGATCCTGTATTAAAAAGATTACTGGATATATGTGTTGGATGGAATATTACGCCGGTAGGTATGGTGAAAATAATTTCGCTTAAAAGGCTATTTGAATCCTATATAAATTATTTCTCAAGTCTTAATACATCTTTTTCAGCAACATTTAAAATAAAGGAGAGTGGAGAAAGAGTTGGTTTAATAGTTAATGGTGAAAACGTATATGTTGAGGAAAAAGAGGTGGGTAAAAAATTTGTATTAAATGAGAGAGATATGGTTAAACTGATATTTAATGGAGTGGAGCAGGTAAATATTGATAGCCTCAATTTTCTAAAAACAGTTTTTCCACTACCATTCTATGTATGGATTTTAGACCACATATAGGTTATAAAAGTTTTTTTAACACTATTCTTAGTGATAAAATTATGCTTTTAGCCTCCCTCCTATCAAATCTTAAATAAACTAATTCATTTAAAATATCTTTAATTCTACTCATTGTAAACCTAACATTTTCCTCTAATCTTTCTCTTAAAACAAATTCCTGTATGATGTCAAAGTTTATAGAGGTAAATGTATATAACATAATCATATCTAACAAATCCTTTATATATCTTTCTCCAGATCTATATTTAACAGCTTTTAATTTCATTATAAATAGATATTCTGGATAAGGTATACAATATTTATTCATTGAAACATATTTTTTCTCAGCATATATTTCTCTAATTAAAGGTTCTTCAATAATGAAATGTTCTTCCTGAATGTTCTTAAATCTATTTTTACTTGAAAAAATAATATCTACATATAGGTAGAATAAATCATATAAGGGTCTATCTTCAGATGTAGGTAAACCTGTATCATAATCTAAAACCTTATAATATCTAAAACTTATAGGCTTAAACCCAAGTTTCTTTAAAACCTTTTTAAGATTTAAATAATGTTTTACTTCATGTATACCTATATCTATATCCTTTGATCCAATATATTCTCTACCCTTAATACTCATATATTCTTTATCTACATGGAAATGAACAGCCCATCCACCTATTATTAAAGGCTTAAAATTTAATAAACTAATTATCTGAAACATTTCTCTAAAAGAAAATTTTTTGAGATGATCATATTCCTCAAGCATGTTTCTCCAACCATTCTTCAAGCAATTTATACCCAATATCACCATACTTTTTAGATAAAACTAAATCTAATGCAAGCTGTGGAAAAGATACAATCCACCATCCTCTAAGAAAAAATTTTCCATAAAAAACATGTTTATCATATGGTATTAATATTAAATTTCCCTTACCAAAACTTTTCAATAAACCTTTTTCCCCCAACATTTTAACAATATCTAGAAATATTGATGAATCCAAATATATTTCTACACCACTTATAGGAGTATATCCATGAATAATGTTTTCGGCAAACAATCCTGTAACAGCATACTCTACTCCATTATCCTCTAATATTCGATTAATTTTATATACTTGAGGATAAACATAAAAATACTTCAATAAATCTATTTTATCCCTAATTTCAATCCATTTTCTAAAAATTCCTTTATAATCAACTACATGAAATCTATCTCCATCTCTAATTAAAAGACCTTCTAAGAGAAGGGATTTTAAAATTCTAGAAATATATGGCTTCTTTAATCCAGTTTCAATAAAAATATCTTTAAAACTAATCCACTCATCTATTCTATTTAAAAATAGTCTAAACACTCTTTCCTTCAATATTACTCTCATACATTGTTAATATGTTTACAATTATTTATATATATTATGCAACAAGTAAACATATTAGTACGGCGATGGAGGAGTTATTTCTGATAATGCTCTACTTAATTTCATTCTCAATTTATATGGAACTACACTTGTTATCTCCTGCTCTAATGTATATGCTTCTTGATACAATGTGTTTTCGGGAATATTCATTCTATTATACATGTATTCGCATACCATTACTGCTTGAATATATGGTATTAGGAATGCATAATATATTATTGCTGCAGAAATTACTCCTATAATTATAGGTAGAGGTGAAACGGGTCCAGTAAACATGTATCCAGATATATAGGTTATTCCGAAAAATGTTCCAAATGTAATGAGATATGTGGATAGGAGAAATATTATTGCAATGTATAGAAAGTTTTTCCAATTTCTTTTCACAACAATTATACCTATCTTTGCATTCATCCATGGATCATAGTTTTCTACAACCATTGAAGTTGTAACTACATCTAAAACTATTAAGATAAATCTATTCAATATTGCTAAAATTATTCTTACAATAGTTCTTACTCCTGGAATCCATCCGGTAACAAATCTTACAAGTCCCGTTAAGGCTCTAAATATAGCATATGCTATCTGCCTAGCAATCCATAGAAATGATAAGGATATAATTTTCTGTTTAACTATATTGTATTGCGGTAACAATCTTTATCCAAACATTTTCTGGAAAAATATTTGAAAAAATATTAGTACAGCTAAGCCAAATCCAAGTGCGATAAGAACTCCCCAAAAGTAGTGTAACAAGCATTCTGAGAAATAGGAATGGAATAGTCTTAAAATATATTTTTAAACCCATAGATATGCTTTTAGATAAAGGCATAAATATACACTGGAACAATTTATTATCCTGGTTTAATAAATTTATTGGTGGAGGAAATGTCTGAAATATTGATTAAACATCCCAAAAAATCTGAGGAATATAGGGCTATAATGGATGTAATGAAAGATGCATGGGGTATGGAGGATTATACTGAAGCAGTTCCCGCACATTTTATGGTAAGTATTGCCGATAATGGTGGACTAGTGTTGGCTGCATATCTTAATGAGGAGATTATAGGATTTGCATTAGGAATAGCTGCGAGAGATGATGGAAAAATATATCATTATTCACATATGGTTGGTGTTAAGCGTAAATATCAGGATAAGGGTGTTGGATTTAAATTAAAGTTAGCTCAAAGAGAATGGGCGATTAAAAATAATTTAGACTTAATTATGTGGACATTTGATCCATTGCAGGGTAGAAATGCATACTTTAATTTCGCTAAACTAGGGGTAATCTGTAGAAAGTTTTATGAAAACTATTATGGTGAAATGAGGGATGAATTAAATAGGGGGATGATATCTGATAGATTTAAGGTTGAATGGTGGATTAAAAGTTCAAGAGTTATTAAGAAGATTAAGGGAGATTTTCCAAAACCAGATTTTCAAAAACTTTTAGAGAGGAGTGAGATTATAGTAGAGTCTAAGGAAATTAAACCAGGGATTAGAAAGATTATAGGCTTAAATCTAGAATGTAAAAAAGATATAGCTTTAATTGAGATTCCTGGAGATATTAATGAGGTTAAGAAATATAGTTTAGAGCTTGCAAATGATTGGAGATTAAAATTGAGAAAAGTTTTTGAAAAATATTTGTCTGAAAAATATATTGTAACCGACCTTATCTCACTAAAGAATGAGGAAGGATTTAGGAGAAACTACTATATATTATGGAGGAAGGATTTAAATATAATTCTTAAAGGTGGACTTCCTTGGCAATAGAGGTATGTAGAGTAAAATTATACTGGCTAAAAATGCCGTTAAAAAGATTTTTTGAAACAAGTTTTGGAAAAACTTTATGGAAACATTGTATAGTGGTAGAGATAAATGACGTAGATGGATATACTGGTTGGAGCGAAATAGTTGCTGGAGAGGGACCATGGTATAGTTATGAAACTGTTGAGACCGCATGGCATATAGTATCTAAATATATTATTCCATTACTTTTAAAAAGAAAATTGGAGAATATAGATGAGTATATAGAAATGGTAAAGCCTATTAGAGGACATAATATGGCTAAGGCTGGTATAGAGATGGCTTTATGGGATATAGTTGCAAAAAGAAGTAGAAAATCTTTATCCCAAATAATTGGTGGAAAGAGGGATAGAATAGTTAGTGGAGTAAGTATAGGTATACAGAGAGATATAAAAACTTTGTTAAAAATTATTGAAGAATATTTAATACAAGGATATTCTAGGATAAAGGTTAAAATAAAGCCGGGATGGGATATAGATGTGGTGAAAAATATTAGAGAAAGTTTTCCAGATATAATGTTGCAGGTTGATGCAAATGCAGCATATACATTGAATGATACAAAAGTTTTGAAGAAAATGGATAAATATAATTTACTTATGATCGAACAACCATTATACTATGACGATATAATAGATCACTCTAAGCTTAGAAAAAAATTAGATACACCTATATGTTTAGATGAGAGTATAAAGACTCCCTATCATGCTGAGAAAGCCATCGAGATAAATAGCTGTGATATAATAAATATAAAGCCTGGAAGGGTTGGGGGAATAATAAATTCATTAGAAATATATAATTTATGTGTAAGAAATGGTCTTGGAGTATGGATTGGTGGAATGTTGGAGACAGGTATAGGTAGAGCCTATCTAGTTGCATTGGCTTCACTATCTAAAATAAGTTATCCAAATGATATATCTGCAAGCAATAGATATTTTGAAAAAGATATAGTTGATCCAGAATGGAGATTAAATAAAGATGGTACAATCAGTGTTCCGGATAAACCTGGAATAGGAGTAAATATAGATATAGATGAATTAAATAAATGGACTATAAAGGTAAATAAATTTACTAAATAGTTTTATCGCCCTTTTCCTGCATGAGTAATCCATAAAGCTCTATCAATGATTTTGCTTCTGAATAAGCTTTAATCTTCTTGGTTCTAATTGATTGTATGAGAAGAGGATTTTCTCCACCTGTAAGAATCTTTTCTACTGTTTCATCTAATCTTTTCTTTAAATTTTTCACTACTTTAAGTTCATGTGAGGCGAGATTTATCCTCTCCATTCTATCCTTTAAAATGTTATAAAGCCTTATATATCCTGAGGGAATTTCTTCAGGAGTTTTCCCTAAATGTATTATAAGTTTCCACTCCATTGTTCTAAGAGCCATAGCTTTTTCCAAAGTATTTTCAACCATTAATATCTCTTTAACTTTCTTTTTGTTGGCGCTGTCAACTTAAGATTTATTGGAGGGGTTCGCTTCTATAATATATGGTACACAAAGCATTTATTATAAGAGAGCGAACCCCGATAGAAATAATGCTTTATGCAATATATCTTTATCTCTTAG
>Ga0190308_1000025_pt1 | contig 57128 bp, 55 predicted proteins | sample 48700756_MG_FD_165050 | JGI IMG/M metagenome (GOLD analysis project Ga0190308, IMG submission 165050) | Hydrothermal vent sediment bacterial communities from Southern Trench, Guaymas Basin, Mexico - 4870-07-5-6_MG | ecosystem: Environmental > Aquatic > Marine > Hydrothermal vents > Sediment ...
CGAGCCTACTCACAGATGAGGAAAAGATACGTGTTACAGAGATTCTAATGGATAAAGGTGCAGATTACGTAAAGACTAACACTGGCTTTATAGGTAAGGCGAACGTACATGATGTACTCCTATTAAATGAGATTAGTAGAGGAAGAATTAGCATAAAGGCTGCAGGAGGAATAAGGCATCTTGAAGATGCCCTAATATTCATACTATCTGGTGCCAAGAGAATAGGTACAAGTACTGGAGACAGAATAGTAGAAGAGTATCTAGAGTACATGCGTGGAGCGAGATAACGTTTTTAATCTCTCTACCTAAAGATAACGACCCAAGGTGGCAGAATGAGACCTCTCAAGGATGTGTACATCTTAGGATATGGTGTGTACATCCCGCGATTTAGAATCAGAAGTGAGCTTATAGGTAAGGTTTGGGGAAGAGGCAGAGAAAGACTACCCATACCTCAGAAAGCTGTTGCAGGAATAGACGAAGACTCTACGACTATGGCATGCGAAGCTGCTAGATATGCTCTAAATAGAGCGACCGTCGATCCTAAGGATGTAGGTGCACTTTTTGTAGGTACGGAGAGTCCACCTTATGCTGTCAAGCCTATAGCAACTACGGTGGTAGAGGCCCTAGGTCTCAGTAACTACATCCTGGCGATAGATATGGAATTTGCATGTAAGGCTGGGACTACAGCGATGATATGTGTAATGGGTCTAGTAGCCTCACACATGGTCAAATGTGGTATGGCTATAGGTGTCGATACAGCACAGGGTAGGCCCTCCGATGAGCTTGAATATACTGCTGGCTGTGGAGCTAGCGCACTAGTATTAGGTTGTAACTATGAAGATCCTGTTGCCAAAGTAGAGGCTGCTCTCTCCTTTGTAACAGATACTCCAGACTTCTGGAGAAGAGAGGGGGCTTACTATCCATCTCATGCTCATAGGTTTACTGGGCGTCCTGCATACTTTAAGCACATAATAACGGCTGGAAGGTCTCTGATGGAGGAACTAGGCCTTAAGCCTAGCGACTTCGACTACTTGATTCTTCATCAACCTAACATCAAATTTCCACAGAGAGCAGCTAAAGCTCTGGGGTTCGATGAGAAGAAACTTGAACCTGGATTGATAGTACCCTATACGGGTAATACTTATGCAGCTTCCTCACTAATGGGTCTATGTGCCGTCCTCGATAAGGCTAAACCAGGAGAAAGAATACTACTCATATCCTTCGGTAGTGGAGCGGGTTCAGATGCTATGAGTATTATAGTTGAGGAAGGTATATTGAGCCGTAGGGATAGATCGCCCACTGTAAACAAGCTAATAGAGTACTCTAAGTACATAGATTATCCGACCTATCTCAGGTATAGGCAGAAGATAAGGATGGGGTGATAAGCATGCGAAGAGTGGCTATTGTAGGCGTAGGACTTACTAAGGTAGGTGAACACTGGGAGCAGTCTTTAAGAGACCTATACGCACAAGCAGTTCTCAATGCAATTTCCGATGCGGGTTTAGAGTTAAAAGATGTTCAAGCTATGTTTATAGGAAACATGTCATCTGGATGCCTACAAGGCCAGGAACATTTAGGCTCCCTCCTTGCTACCCATCTAGGAATACAAGGTGTAGCAGCGGTAAAGGTCGAGGCTGCTTGTGGTAGTGGAGGTGCAGCCTTTCATCAAGCTGTGTTAGCTATAGCATCAGGTTATTATGACCTAGTAATAGCTGGAGGAGTCGAAAAAATGACCGACGTAGGGACTGAATACCTAACCTCAGCATTGATAATGGCTGATGATCAAGAGTATGTAGCAAGTACTGGGATCAGCTTTGCAGGACTTAATGCGCTAATCTATAGGTTATACATGGAAAAATATAATGTAAAACAAGAGGATATTGCACAATTCCCAGTGCATGAACATTACTATGCACAGTTTGTAGATCATGCTCAGTACAGGTATCCTATAACAGTAGAGCAGGTTCTCAGATCCACTGTAGTAGCAGATCCCATAAGGTTACTCGAGTGTTCTCCTACGAGCGATGGAGCCGCAGCTGCAGTACTATGCCCCTTAGAAATGGCTAAAGAAATTAGAGGGGATTGTATAGTAGAAGTAGTGGGTTCGGCACTATCCACAGATGCTATAAGCTTGAACGAAAGAGCAGACCCTACCACATTCACAGCTACGGTTAAAGCAGCTGAGAAAGCTTACAAAATGGCAAAAATAACACCTCAAGATGTAGATGTGGTAGAAGTCCATGATGCTTACAGTATTCTAGGCATAATAGATTTGGAAGACTTGGGATTTGCTGAAAAGGGTAGGGGAGTAGAACTCGTAAAAGAGGGGGAGATAGCTAAAGAGGGAAGAATACCCACAAATCTATCCGGAGGACTTAAAGCTAGAGGACATCCTATTGGAGCTACAGGGATCTATCAAATAGTAGAAATAGTGAAACAACTTCGTGGGGAGTTCGGTAAGAATCAAGTTGATAATGCGGAAGTAGGATTGTCACAGAGTATAGGAGGTATTGGTGGGACTGTGATAGTCAATATCCTGAGGAGATTGAGATAGGAGGTGAGATTATGGTTACCCCCAGTTGTCCCCGAGTCTGGAGGGAGCAAAAGTACAAGTATAGACTTGTAGGGGTGAGATGTAACAGATGTGGCTCAATTTACTATCCATTAGTAAGAGTATGTAGTAAATGTAAATCCACCGAGCTAACCCCAGTAGAACTACCCAGGAAGGGGATTCTACTTAGTTATACTATAATACACTACCCACCTGTAGAGTTTAAGAAGTATGCGCCATATGCTGTAGGACTAGTAGAATTAGAGAATGGAACAAAAGTGATTGCTCAGCTTACGGATATTGACTTCAGTGAGTTAAAGCCAGGTATTAAAGTCGAAGCGGTCTTTAGACGACTCAGAGAGCAGGGGGAAGAAGGTATAATAGAGTACGGTATAAAGTTCAGAAGGGCACTAGAGTAGTAGTTCTTCCAATAGAGAAAGATCAAATATAATTTTTGCATTATAGACTACTGAGAACTATGCCTTATCTACTGGCTACTACTGTTAGAGGAATTGAACAGATAGCAGCGTACAGGATTTCTGAAGTTCTAGAAAATCCAAATATATTTATAAAACCTAGTGGTTTTTCTGGAATAATTTTAGTAGAAGTTAAGGGAGATGTGGATAGAGCATATGAGATGATCAAGCGTGAAGTTCCAGAGGTAGAGAGCCTCGTGAAAGTACTAGCGGAAGTTGAAGCAGACCCTCAGAAGATAGCGAACAAAGCCGCTGAACTTTCCGAACAAAGTATCTCGTCCTCAGAAACCTTTGCTGTTAGGACTATTAGAAGAGGGAAACATAGCTTTACTAGCATAGATGTCAACACTCTAGTAGGCGCTAGAGTGCAAGAGGTTACATCTGCCGATGTTGACCTAAACTATCCAGATAAAATCGTGAGAATAGATATAATAGGAAAGAGAGCCTTCATCTCCATATTAGAGGGTAGTGAAGAATGGAAGAAGTTAAGACCTGGAAAGTCCTTAATGAGGTCACTCCTATCTAAGCTAGCTATAGTACAAACGCCCTATGGAGGGGACCCTGAGGGGATCTATAGAGTGGGCATCAGAATAGGACGTGCTGTACAGACATTCGAAATTAAGGAACTTATCGTAGCACCGTACCTACCGATAGATGCAAAGGAGCTGAAAATATTTATTGAAGGATTATTAGAGGGTAGAGACTCTAGATATAGAATACAATTGAGGACGTACTCTCATAACCCCTATAAAGTACCTATACTAGTCCGGGATCTCTATCAACTGATTAGAGAAAGAAGAGATGAGCTCATAATAGGTACATCCACTAGAGGAGAACCCTTAGTATCCATAATCGAAGATATTGCAAAGGATATCAAAAGTAGTCCAAGAGTGAATATATTAATAGGGTCTAGAGAAGGACTACCGCGAGGTGTACTTAGATATTCAGATTATATAATAGACGTAATACCCACAGTAACACTTCCTACAGATCATGCATCAACAGCTATCGTAATGGCATTACTGACCGCACTGGACTCCATAGGCTTTTTTGAGAAATTCACTTATAGAACTAAGAGTAAAGACCTGAGAGAATGATAGTGGGACTCCCATAAAAAAGAATATAGATGAAACACTACTGAGGATCATAGTAATGGTAGTGAATCTGATGATCGTTCTCGTAGTCTAATCAATATATTCCTAGAGAATAAAATCCCAATGTTTGACTTTAGCAAACAAAAGATTGGCACTAAAACATGTTGAGAAGTAGGTTAAAACGAGGGGAAAATTTATAGATCCATCAGTATAGTAAGGGAGCTGTTCCTAAGTGTAACACAGTAGTACTTATTTTATGGACTCCACTTTAACCCCCTTCCCACGAGAGCAAAAGCTAATGTGAGTGCGCCCATTTTTCCAAACAATCTATTAATCCTTTTATCACTACTACGAAATAACTTAAGTGCAATTTCCTTATTACTTAATGGCCATAGAGGTTTAAATCCCATGAAGGTTAGGAGGTCGCCTACGAGATGAGACCATGTTCCAGTGATACCACCTAAAAATGCATTAAGAGTGTACTCAGGTAGTGCATGTAAGACTATTAATGCTCCTACTATACCAAAGACTACAGAGGCTAGTAGTGTATGAGTATAGCCTCTATGCTTCATTTCAAACTCCAGGTCTAAGTCAGGCCAAGTACTCATTCCTATGAAAAAACATATCCATATCCATAATCCCTGATCATATACTTCCCCGGGGTATAGTAGAACCACGGGTGTTGCGAAGAGCATGCTCAGACCTATATGCCCCTCTTTATTCATATGTTACTATGAATTTTTTTATAATATAAGTATATCTGAAGATTTACTATACGAACTTTTTATTGCAAACTCATGTAATTACAGATTTCTATTATTGTTCATTGGTTTGCACAATATGATACAGACTTGAGGTGATATTCTGTTAGAGGGATAAAGTCTTAGTTTTCTCTATCCCTGATTACTAGTCTCAATCTTTTTCAAATAATTTCATTAGCAGGATAATATGGAAAGTTACCCATCAGTGCGAGATAGGCACATCAAGGGGATATCCCTCAGCTCTTCCCATCCTCCTCATCTACTAGGGATATCAATAGTTAGACTATTAAAGGTTTCTGGTATTCTTGTAGGACAGTCTAAAGTATTATAGAAAAGTTTAACTAAGCATTATGTATAAAATCTGTGATAAACATGAGCGTAGGAGAGTGGAAAATAGGAAGTATTAAACTGCCCTTTTCCGAAGCCTTCAGAATAACACTAGAGAATATAAAAAAGAGATTTGTAAGAGCAGCGATAACAACGGCATCCATAATACTGGGTATCGCTTTCATGGTATCTATCCTTATGATGGCACAGATACAGCAAAGTGCTACTGGAGCAATCGAAGGAATTAGAGCGTATCAGTACTGGCTCTTATTCATCTCACTACTAGTAAGTGGAGTTGGTATAACAAACTCTATGCTTATTGCAGTAGCAGAAAGGTACAAGGAAATAGGTACGATGAAGTGCTTAGGAGCCTTGGATAAGCATATACTGACATTCTTCCTCTTAGAATCGTCTATAATAGGAGGGCTTGGAGGAATTCTCGGATATGTTGTAGGAATAATAGCTGGAGTAATCTATGGTGTAACACAATTCGGTATGGATGCTGTAGTTAAAGCTCTAGTGTCCCCAGGCTTACTAGGCTTCAACATTCCTGCAGTAATATCGCTCTTACTGGCCTCTACAATCCTGGCTATATTCCTTAGTATAGTTGCCTCCCTGTACCCCGCCTACTACGCGGCAAAGTTAAATCCTGCTGATGCACTAAGGTATGAGATATAAGGTGAAGAACTATGAGGTACGAGTATACTGTCGAGACAGAAGACCTGGCTAAATACTACTACATGGGGAGGTATGTAGTCAAAGCTCTAGATGGAGTAAACATAAGGATCAGAAGAGGAGAATACGTATCTATCATGGGCCCCTCAGGTTCGGGTAAGACTACACTATTCAATATGATAGGTGGTTTAGATAGACCTACACGAGGAAGAGTATACATAGATGAAGTGGACATAAGTAAGCTTGATGCTTATGAGCTAGCATGGTTGAGAAATAGAAAAATAGGCTATGTATTCCAGACCTTCAATCTGATACCCGTGCTAACAGCACTCGAAAACGTTATGCTCCCCATGATATTTGCTGGAGTACCAAGAGAGGAGAGGATAAAGAGGGCAACTGAGCTACTGCAAAGAGTAGGTCTAGGGGATAGATTACACCACAAACCTACTGAGCTATCTGGTGGTCAGCAACAGAGGGTTGCGATAGCTAGAGCACTAGCGAACGACCCAGCAATAGTACTAGCAGACGAGCCGACAGGAAACCTAGACCTACACACAGGACTGGAGATAATAAACCTCATGAGAACTCTAAACAAAGAGAAGGGAGTGACTATAGTTACAGCCACTCATGATTTAAAGATGATAGATGTAAGCGATAGGATAATCTACCTAAGAGATGGTAAAGTGCAGAGGATAGAGACCAGAGCTGAAGTATCGGCAGAGTACGAAGAGTAATCGGAAAATTATTGAGCATATACCAGTTTTCTATAAAGAGAATCTAGAAAATCTAAAAGCTCTTCCTCCCTTACTACAAGTTCTTCGTAAAATCCCGTGCTCTCAGCCATTTCCTGCGCGATCATATGGTAGCATTTATCTATCTTACCCTTTATGAGTGAATTCATGTAAAAATCCTCACAACTACATATCTCTCCTGGTACTACTAGGTGTACTCTCCTCCTCTTGGGAGAGTACACGAGCCAGAGAGCTCTACTACTACCTTTCTTTGTCACTACTCTTACGACTCTCTTTTTCATAAAGGCTCTGTAGGCTCTCCTATACCTACTACCATATTTCCTCTCTAGATCCTTCACCAGTTCCTTCTTCAACTGCATTGCTCTAAATTAACTACAAGGAAGTACAGTATTTAAAGGCTCTACTCTATAGTTATTAGTATTCGGTAACAGACACTGAAGGGTCTGAATTGTATGATTGAGGTATTATTTGAAGAAAGGACGGTATTATTGAAGACAGGTAGTAGAACTTATATGATAATTGCAGACTTGCATATAGGATTTGAACTAGATCTCAAGAATAAGGGTATACGCCTACCCTTACAGACTGATAAAATAGTAACTAAACTCTTGGATCTATTGAATAAGTACAATGTGTACGGAGTAGTGATTTTAGGAGATCTTAAGCATAGTCTCCTAGGTTATAATAGAAGAGAGGCTGAAGACGTACGTTGGTTAGTAGAGCAGATATATCAGTTTGCTAATGAGGTAGTTCTTGTCCCAGGTAACCATGATAGTAATATCGAGGAAATACTACATGGGTTAGGAGTTAGAATATGCTCTAGTAGAGGTATTAGAGTCAAAAATAGTGAGCTCTCGGTAGGTCTCTTTCATGGTCATGCATGGCCCTCTCTAAGAGTTCTCAGTTGTGAGATCCTGATAATGGGTCACATACATCCGACAGTAGGACTTAGGGATAGTATGGGATTGAGGTATATAGAGCCCGTATGGGTTAGAGTGAGAGTAGATAAGAATGACCTGGCTTATAGTGTATGTAAGCATCTTGGAATCGATCCAGGTGACGATCCCTTAGTCTCTCTTAAAATGGCTCAGGGAGTTAGTCTAGGAACCAAGTGGATACTAATAATGCCTGCTTTTAACCCTTTCCTAAGCGGACTAATGATCAATGAAATTACAAAGGTTGTCAGGATGAGCCCTATTCTCTCAGCTGTTGGTGAACATATTGAGCATAGTGAGGTATACCTATGTAATGGAACCTATCTTGGTAGTCCTAGACTACTACATACGCTTTATGGAATATGATCACATCTACTTCAATTTACCCTTAGCTATATCATTCTTGAGTTGTACGTATTCATCTCTCTTTATCTGCTTAGCTAATTGTTGACCATAGCTTGTCAAAGTAATCTCATATCCGCTTAACTGTATCATCCAGTACTCTTGAAGTTTCTTCAATGCATTAACAAAACCACTTACTACTCTATCATAGTAGTATGGTCTTTCTCTTATCAGCTCATTTGTAAGCATTTGTGCTAAAAACTCTTCAGAGCTCTCTCCACCCTTAGTGAAGTATAGTGCTCCACCATACTCATGCCATAGGTATGCTAATACGTACCTTTCTAGTTTATTTAACATTTCCATAGAGTCACCGCTAGAATAGAGAGTAGCCCATAATATAAGCCTTCTTAAGAATATCAAGAGCTAAAGATTATTACTAACTTAGTCCTCCTGAATATGGGGTATAACTTGAAGTTAGCAGTACAAGAATCCATACTACCTGGTAGAGATCTATCCGAAAGAGTGCAAAAGGCTGAAGAGCTAGGCTTTGAAGGTATAGAGTTCTGGGGAAGGGGCATTGAGGATAGAGTAGATGAAATACTGTCTACGATATCTACTAGTAGGGTAAAAGTATCCACTATCTGTGCTGGCTATAGGGGAAACCTGCTAAGTCCTGATAGAAGTGAGAGAGAACTAGCTATGAAGGAGATAAAATCTAAGCTTAGTGTAGCCTCTAAATTAGAGGCAGTAGGCTTAATTACAGTACCCATATTCGGAAGAGCTGTACTTCCAGACCTATACCCACTCTATCCTACAGTTGAAGAGCTTGAAAAACGATTACTGATAGAAGAACTCAAGGATCTGGGTAGGTACGCTGAAGATGTGGGAAGCTATATCTTACTAGAGCCGTTAAACAGATACGAAACCCACTTTTTAAATCGTCTTGAGCAAGCTGTAGAGATATGTGAGGAGCTGGGAATGGAATATATTAAAATCATGGCAGATGTCTTTCACATGAACATAGAGGAGGCGGACATACCCAAGTCGATAAGAGAGGCAGGAGATTACATAAAACATGTACATCTTGCAGACAGTAATAGGTATGCACCCGGATATGGGCACACGGACTTCAAATCGATATTTGAAGCTCTCAAGGACATAGGATATGAGTACTATATGGCATTAGAGTGTAGAGTGCCCGAACCTAGAGAGGAGACGCTTAAAAGGACGGTTGAGTTCCTGAGGAGGCTAATGTGACTACAAAAGATGGTCAGAGAAACATAGAGTATGCTAAAAGCCTCGTGAAGAAACTACTAAATAGTTACGAACTATATTTTTCACACGATGTTCTTAACTCTGATGGACGAAAAATACTCAAAGATGTAATTAGGGCAATCCTCAGTGAAAGACCAGAAATGAGACGCTTTCTAAAGAAAATTAGAGCCAAGCCAACTTTAGATAACATTATAAAACTTGCTGAGGCCTTAGGATGTAAGAAAAGTAAAGCTTCATTAACTTGGTTAATGGAGTTGGCATATGAGCAGTCCCCTAGAGTAAGAAATGAGGGTGATCTCAAATAGATTTAAATGATATCTTGTATTGAACTCCATCCACTAACACTACCTCCAGTACCTGGCTTAATGGGGAATTCATAACCGCATCTGGGACATATGGCATATCCACAGTCTCCAAGTACTGATAAATTACAATGACTACACATCATAGCTCTTGAGTACTTTATATCGAACTGAAATCCACACTTTGGGCATCTTAGCATGCCCAATCTCATCACCTGAGATAGATACTTTAAGGGAACTTAAAAATCTCTCTCCAGCATGCCATCTTATAGTAATATCGTGGTATTATCCTTGATATTGAAAGGAGTAGTTGAACATCTCTATAGTATTATACCTCTATTATCTTCATTTACGCATTTTAAATGTATAAATAGTATTTTTAATGTTCTAAATAGAACATATTAGTATACTTCATAAACATCCTATTACGAATGTGATAAATAAGAATTGTCATAGAAATACGCTAAGTGAGAGCCTATGGATGTTAAGATAGTAGCAATAGTGGTTATAGCACTGATAATAGGAATACTTATAGGATATGCTATTAGTGTACCGAAAATACAACAACTTGAAACAGAACTAGAAGAATTAAAAGAAGCAGCTGGAATGGTGCCAGAGCTTAAACAACAAATCGATGAGCTGAAAAGCGAAAATGAAAAGCTGAAGAGTGAATTAGCTAAGTATACGAAGTCCTATGTAGATGAGATAAAGAAGAGGGGAAAGTTGATAGTAGGCACTAGTGCAGACTGGCCGCCATTCGAATACCCAGAAGATGGTGGCTATGCAGGGATAGATATTAGAATAGCTCAGAAGATAGCTGAAAAACTAGGTGTTGATCTAGAGATTAAGGACATGAAATTTGCAGCATTAATAGAGGCATTAAGGACAGGAATGGTAGACATGGTGATAGCAGATATGACTCCTACAGCAGAGAGGGAGAAAGTAGTAGACTTCTCAGTTCCATACTACTTCTCAAAAGGACATGCTGTACTCATTCTTAAAGAATCCACTATAAGTTCAGTAGAAGACCTATACGGTAAAAAGATAGGAGTCCAGCTAGGCACTACTCAGGAAGAATGGGCAAAGGAAAACCTCAAGGACAAAGCTGAGATCATAAGCTATAATAAAGTATACCCAGATATGGTCATGGTATTGATGCGTGGTGACGTAGATGCAATAATAGTAGGAGATATAGTAGGAAACATACTAGTAAACAAACATCCCGAGCTAAAAATAGGCCTCTACGTAGGAGGTAGTAGTATAGGAGGAGCAGTAGCTGTAGCAGAAGGAGCCGAAGACCTCAAATATGTAATTAACTCGGTAATCCAAGAACTCATAGAGACAGGAGAGATGGAAAAGATATTCGAAGAAGAGATAACCAAGTGGATGGAAAAGGAGTAAGAGGAAGATAAAATGCAAGAGACAATATTTTTCATACTCAGAATAATCCCTTATTTAGCCCAGGGTTTGATGATAACATTTTACGTTAGTATTACATCTTTTATAATAGGACTTGCAATAGCATCTATATTAACACCATTAAGAGTTTTCTTAACCCCATCTCTCTCATTGATAGTGAGATCATATATAGAGATATTAAGGGGGACTCCTCTCCTGGTACAGCTCTTCATAATATACTTTGGACTTCCTTCCCTTGGAGTGAAATTTGATCCACTTACTGCGGGAATAATAGCTTTGAGTCTTAATAGTTCCGCTTATCAAGCTGAGATTCTTAGAGCCTCTATTAAAGCTATACCAGAGAGTCAATACTACTCCGCTGAGGCTCTTGGTATGAGTACTATCCAAGTGTACAGGTACGTCATACTACCACAGGCTCTTAGAGCAGCTATACCTGCACTTGTCAATGAACTAGTCACTCTAGTAAAGGAGAGCTCCCTAGTATCTATCATAGGAGTGGCAGAGCTTACTAGAAGAGGTGAGTATGTAGTAGCGTATACCTTTAGAGCTTTAGAGGCTTATCTTGCCGTAGCTATACTATATTTCATAGTATGTATGATCATGTCTCAGGTATCGAAGATTTTAGAAAGAAAGTTTAGGATACCTGGATATGAAAGAGGTGTGTTTTAATGGAAGTACTAGTAGTACAAAAACTCATAGCAGGATACCACAAAACACCAGTCTTAAGAGGAATCTCTCTAAGGGTGAATAAAGGAGAAAGAGTTGTTCTCATGGGACCTAGCGGATCCGGCAAGTCTACACTACTGAAATGTATAGTGAGACTTGTAGAGCCCTGGAGTGGGAGCATAATAATCGATGGAATTAACATACTAGATGATGGTATCGATATTAAAAAAGTGAGGCAAAGAGTGGGCTTTGTGTTCCAAAGTTATAACTTATTCCCTCACATGACTGTCCTTAGAAATGTAACCCTTCCCCTTGAGGTTGTAAAGAGAATGGATAAAAAGAAGGCTATGGAGAGGGCATTAAAGGTCCTTGAGATAGTGGGTATGACGAAATTCAAGGATAAATACCCATTAGAATTATCTGGAGGTCAGCAACAGAGGGTCGCAATAGCTAGAGCCTTAGCTATAGATCCAGTGTTACTACTGCTAGACGAGCCTACATCCGCATTAGATCCTGAGCTAAGGGAGGAGGTTCTTGAAACTCTAAGAGATGTAGCCAAGAGAGGTATATCTATGCTCATAGTAACTCACGAGCTCGACTTTGCTGAAGATGTAGCGGATAGAGTACTCTTCATGGATCATGGAATAATTATTGAGGAGGGGCCTCCATACGAACTTTTCTACAATCCTAAGAAAGATCGTACTAGGAGATTCTTAAAGACTATATTTAGGAGGCTATAAATTAGTTAAAACCACGGTATAAAGTTTATAACCACTTATTGCTTATACAACACGATGAAAGACGCTGGAATATTATTTATAGATGATGAAATTGTAAGAGAAATTCTATCGATGAAAGAAACCATAAAGGTTGTTGAAGAGGCCTTTAGGGAGAAGGGAATAGGAAAAGTGATTATGCCATCTAAACTCTATGTAACGATAGATAGGTTTAAAGGAGACTTCAGAGTCATGCCAGCGTATCTTAAGGCAAGTAACATAGCAGGAGTTAAAATTGTCAGTGTCTATCCAAATAACCCTAAACTCCATGGATTGCCTACAGTCATGGCGATAGTAGAGCTACTAGATCCGGAAACAGGAAGACCACTATGTATTATGGATGGTACCTGGTTAACCGCTATGAGGACAGGAGCTGCTGGTGGAGTAGCGGTTAAGTATCTAGCACGAGTCGATTCCAATATTATAGGGATAGTAGGTGCGGGTGTGCAGGCGAGAACACAACTTAAAGCGCTTAATGTAGTACTCAAGGATATAGACTTTGTGAAAGTCTATGACATTATACGGGCCAAGAGTCGGAAATATGCTAAGGATATGGAGGAAAGTCTAGGTGTAGAGGTAAGAGTGGCCGAGAATCTCGAAGAGGCCGTTAGGGGTGTAGATATATTAGTGACCACTACTCCCTCTACAAAACCTATAATTAGAGATGAGTGGATAGATGAAGGAGTTCACATAAACGCTATAGGCGCGGATGCACCTGGGAAGCAGGAATTAGATCCTGTGATACTTAAACGTGCTAAGATTGTTGTAGATGACTTAGAGCAGGCATGCCATAGTGGTGAAGTTAATGTGCCTCTTTCTAAGGGGATTATAAGTAAGGAGGATATATATGCTGAACTAGGTGAGCTAGTAGCAGGGCTTAAGCCGGGTAGAACTTCAAATGAAGAGATTACTGTATTTGACTCCACAGGACTTGCAATACAGGACATAGCTACAGCTTGGCTTGTCTATAGAGAGGCTATTAAAAGAGGTTTAGGACGAGAATTAAACTAAAGCCTATATACAGAGTCCATAAACCTCATAAGACATTCCATGAGTACACGCTCCCTAACGGAAATACCACTTCCATAATCTTCAGAAAAGAATGTACCATAATAGCCATTACCCACAAAAGTATTAGCTACTTCTATACATTCTATTATATCTACGAGATCTCCCGCATGTAAGTACATAGAAAGATCATTTAGTATCAGTATGGGCGAGGGGGCCTGAAGATACTCTAAAATACACGACTTTATATTCATAGCATTACGCACTGCTAATGTAATTATCTCGTCCTTAGACTTTCCTGAGAGCCTAGGTGTATACACTATTTCTGGAACTAAGTATCTCACTCTGCTAGTAGCGGTAGTATAAATGCATAGTTTCCCGCCGATATTACCTACAGGTTCTGGAGCCATATCTATAACTGTTATATAATCGTCGAGTTCCATTTTGACAAATTCCTCTAGTACTCTTGCTGTCAACCTAGTCTTACCACTACCGATATCACCTACTATTAGGGTTCGTCTACCTAATAGATTTTTTACATTAAGAAGTGATCCTGCATACATGCTCATAACCAATGCTTAAATCTATTAATAGTACTTACTATGAGGAATCCAATTATCGATCCAGGAATTGAGCTTAATGCCCATCCACTCCATAAAAATAGTAGAGCTGTTATTATCCCCTCTTCTAGTCTTGATAACATTCTCGCATCCCCTATGATAGGAGCTAGAACAAGTAATGATAACGTTCCACCTATGAAGACCGTGCCCAAGGGTTCGGTAAAAGCAGCTAGTTCTGCATACTTTTTAAACTTCGTACTCCTCTTCATTAGATTGTAAGTAAATCCCACGAGAACAGCTCCTGGTACTCCTCCGGGGATCGAATAGATGGTGCCTATTCCTAAAAACATCCTTATTATACCGATGGTGACAGCTATTAGAGCTGCCCATAGGGGACCTAAAAGAATGCCAGCAATCACGTTAATCATATGTTGTCCCGGATAAGCCTTACTCATCAATACTGGAAACCATATAAATGGAGCTATGATAACTCCTATTGCAGTGAGTATAGCCATTAGACTCAATCTTCTAATATATGAGCTCATCAATATAAGAGAGACCTAGACCTAGATTTAAATATATAGGATTAAAACAGGTTAGGATAGTTTTGTGGATCTAGATCTTTTCCAATGCGTAAAGTAACTCCGCAGTTAGTAGCGCAGCTCCCGCAGCTCCCCTTACAGTATTACTCCCTAGTACCACGTACTTGATACCTTTATCAAAGCCATCATCCTTTCTAACTCTACCTACAGTTACAGCCATCCCTCTATAGGCCATCCTATCCAATCTAGGTTGAGGTCTGTCTTTCTCTTCTCTGAATATAATGGGTTGAGGAGGAGCCGTTGGAAGTCTTAGTTCTTGGGGTATTCCCTTAAAGTCCTTTAATATGCGAATTACCTCATCAATACTCGATGGAGCCTCTATCAGTTCTACAAATACAGCTTCTAAATGACCTTCAATTACAGGTACTCTATGACAAGACGCTGAGACTTGGATCTCTAAGGGAACTATGGTCTTGTTCTCTAGTCTACCGAGGATCTTTCTCGTTTCTAAGGTAACTTTTTCCTCCTCCCCCTCTATGTATGGTATTATGTTGTCCAGTATGTCCAGTGAAAGCACTCCTCTATATCCAGCTCCACTTACTGCTTGCATAGTGGCCACTCTTACAGATTTAATTCCGTAAGAGTCTAACAGTGGCTTTAGAGTGAGCGTAAGAATTGCCGTTGTACAATTAGGTGCCTTGAGTATACATCCCTTCCATTTTCTTTTAGTCCTCTGTACTTCGATTATCTCTATGTGATCTGCATTTACCTCTGGATTTATAAGAGGTATATCCTCTTCCATCCTTAAGAAACTGTTAGTAGACACAATAGTAGTTCCACTCTTGGCTAACTCTGGCTCTAAGGACATAGCTATTGATGAGGGTAGTGCAGAAAATACTATGTCTAGATTAGAGAACTCTTCAACTCTAGGATAACAAAGTCTCATATCAGCTACACTTTCGGGAGGATCTCTATCCCAGATCCATAGAACAGCCTCTGAGTACTTTTTTCCAGCCTTTTCCGAAGACCCAGCTAATTTAGTAATTTCGAACCAAGGGTGCTCATGTAATAGCTGTATAAAACGCTGACCTACGAGGCCTGTAGCCCCTAAGATCCCTACACTTACTCTATCTACCATGTACAGGAACCTCCATTTCTTCTACTATTATAGAGTGGAGGCTATGTAAAATATCATGTATATTTTCTTCAGAACGAGGGGTCAACGTAACGTAGTAGTCGTTTAGAGCGAAATTCCTTGGCTTGGTTACTTTTAGTATCTTTTGAAGATATAAGCGTACACCATGACCTATTAGTACGATTTGTCCATTACTCATAGTTATGACTTTTAAGGGAGGGGGTGATATTGCTCGATCGATAATAGTACCCTCTACGAATCTAGAAGGAGGACCTATGATTACTTCTCCTTTATAAGCTACAAGTGGTTTAAAGGTAAGTGGATGGAAATTTTTCACCCTGAACATAGCCATTACATCAGCCTCTTTAATGTTTACACGTCGTAGTACCTGGGGTGATCGGACTAGTTTGGGATCGGCTGTAAGTATACCCTTACTATTGGTGAAAAGCCTTATACGAGAGACTCTAAGTGCTGCACCTATAAGAGTTGCAGTTAGATCAGAGCTACCCCTACCCATAGTGGTTATCCTACCATCGGGAGTCCTACCTGTAAAACCAGCTATAACCACTATTACATCATTAGCTATAAGAGGCAAAATAGTCCTCCTTATTTGATAAAGACTTTCTTTGATAAGAGGATTAGCATTTCCAAATCTACTATCGGTAATAATACCAGCCTCTCCACCTGAGAGAGAGACCGCAGCTAAGCCCAGTCTTCTAATATACTCTCTCATTACTACAGAAGACATACGTTCCCCTAGAGAAAGTAGGCTATCTGTTGATTGAGGATCATAAGTACGGGATTTAATGAGTTTCAGTAGTTCTTCTCCTTCTTTCATTAGTCGTGCTAGGTCTTCTAATCCTTCATTAGTCCCAATTACATCTAAGATTGAGGCATATTTCTCACCTATCTCTACTAGTTCAGTAGCATCTTTCTTATTCAATACAATATCCAATAGCTCAGAAGTAGTCCCTTTCATAGCTGAAACTACAACAATAACCCTACTAGTACGTGCGTAGTCGGCTATCAGCCTCGCTGTATAGTCAAAATCATGCATACTCCTGAGTATGGATCCTCCTACTTTAATCACTTGTATTTCATCTTTAAGTGATTCATTTAATCTTCCTACCATATCAACGACTATATTATGCTAGACTTCTAAAATATATTTATTTCTACGCATAAGAAACCTGTATAAAATAACTCATAGTAATACTAAGCGAAACTTTAAATTAATGCTCTGCGTACCACGTCTTGAGTGCTTTCGATATTATAGATGCTTATATATGTTCTCTCAGTGCTTTATCTGGAGTTAATGCTTCACAGAGATTACGTTAAGAATGTCGTTCTGGTTCTCTGCTACTTTCATAACTATAGCGGAATTCTCATCGTAGTTTTTCCATTCTTACACCCCTGAGATCACCTCACATGGATAGGCTATAATAATCTATGAAATTGATAATTTCTACAGTACTGGGTTTTCTATTTTTCGAGAAGCCCTAAAATAGGCAAAAGTTTACGGTACTTTAGTTTTAAACCCCCGCTCCCTTCACCTCATTCTAAGACTCGATGAGTAATGTTTAAGTACTCATGATTCATTCGATTGAGTAGGGATACACCTTGAGGTACTATCCTCAAGTTCCCTTCGTACCAACACCTCTTCCAGTAGTGCGAAGGATGTTAGAAATAGCAGGTCTAAGGGCAAATGAAATTCTCTATGATCTAGGTTGTGGCGATGGAAGGATACTCATAGTGGCAGCTAGAGAATTTGGAGCGAGAGCTATAGGTATTGAAATAAGAAAAGACCTTGTGGAACAGTGTCATAGAGAGGTTGTAAAACATGGACTTCAAGATAAAGTAAGGATAATTCATGCAAACTTCTTCGAGGTGAATATAAGCGATGCAGATGTGGTTACACTATATTTATTAACTAGTGTTAACGAGAGACTTAGGCCTAAACTAGAGAAGGAGCTTAAACCCGGTGCTAGAGTAGTTTCTCACGACTTCGAGATCGTTGGATGGAAACCCATTAGAGTCGAAAATGTATATGAACAGTGGAGAAGCCATAAGATCTATTTATATGTAGTAGAGTGAAAATGGGGTTACATTTGAAAAAGAATTTGTTGAAGAAACCGGTGAGAGATGTTAACATAAGTAATGAGATCAAGGTCCGCGAGCTTATCGATCTCTACTCACAGATGGGGGGATTTTCCGCAAAATACCTAGCAGAAGCCGTTAATATTATAGGGGAAATGGTTCAAAGGCCTGAAGTTAAAGTCCTCCTATCATTTACAGCTAACCTCGTAGCGACAGGACTACGGGGTGTGATAGCCCAGATGATAGAAGAAAGGATCGTAGATGCTATTATAACAACTGGAGGGACAGTAGATCATGATATAGCTCGTGCGCAAGGAGGAAGATACTATGAGGGAGACTTTCAAATGGATGACCTGTTGTTACGAAGTCAAGGAATTCATAGATTAGGGTGTATACTGATACCAGAGGAGAACTATGGGAGGTTAATAGAATCCTACACTCATGAAGTGCTGGAAGAACTATATAAGACCAAGAGGGTGTGGGGTGTAAGAGAACTTCTGTGGGAATTGGGTAAGAGACTCCATGATAAAAACTCTATACTATATCAGTGTGCGCTCAACAGAGTCCCGATTTTCTCACCGGGAATTGTAGACTCGGCATTTGGTACAGCACTTATGACATTTAGAGAGAAACTGAGAACTGAAGGAAGGAAGATGTTTCTCCTCGATGTACTCAAGGATATGAAAGAGCTGGCAGATCTCGTCTTCTCGTCCGAAAAACTTGGAGGAATAGTGCTTGGAGGGGGTATAAGCAAGCATCACCTGATATGGTGGGCGCAGTTAAAGGGGGGTTTAGACTATGCTGTTTACATCACTACAGCTAATGAGTGGGATGGATCACTAAGTGGCGCTAGGACTCGAGAGGCAATAAGTTGGGGAAAACTTAAACCCCAGGCCCGACATGTAACAGTCTATGGAGATGTGACTATAGTGCTACCTCTTATACTATCGAAAGTCGTGAGGTGATAAGTAAATGTACATTTACCCTATAATTAGTATCTTGATCTCTTCCACAGTAAGCTATATTTCTATGAGACTTCTCATACCAATACTAAGAGCTAAAGGTATTATCAGTGTAGACGTACACAAGCCTGACAGACCGACTGTTGCTAATATGGGAGGTATTAGTATATTCATTGGCATATTAGCTTCATACATTCTCCTAGTGTTTCTAGGCGTATCTCAAGATCTCTTTATCAAGTTAATGACTATGTTGGGAGTTATACTAATGGCTACCGTTTTAGGTTTTCTAGACGACCTTAAACCTATTAAAGGATTACTAAAGACTTTTCTCTCAATACCCGCAGTACTGCCTATAATACTCTCAGCTAAGCTCTATCCGCATGTAATAGTTATAGGTAGACCTGAAGTACCTATAGTAGGAAGGCTAAGGCTTACAATAGTATATTGGATGCTACTCCCATTAGCAGTTGCAGGTCCGGCAAATGCTGTTAATATGCTAGAGGTGATGAATGGTATCATGCCTATAACATGTTCATTAGCATTAATCCCTATTATGATTGGACAGGCTCTACTGAGACGATTTGAGGACATAGTACTTACGGCTTCTTTATTTGGAGCACTATTAGGATATCTCCCCTTCAATAAATATCCGGCTAAGGTATTCTCTGGAAATTTAGGAAGCCTGTTAGTGGGTGCGTATATAGGTGCTATAGCCGTTCTCAGTAGGATAGAAGTGCTGACCATGATTGCACTTATGCCTCACCTAGTTAATGCCTTCTTAGTGATATCCTCTGTAGGCTTTAAAGAACGAAGAGAAATGTCTGAAAGACCCGTAAGAGTGGGAGAGAACGGTTTCATACACGTTAACCCCTCTAGGCGTGCTCCTATAACGCTTGTAAGGTTTATTGTCCTAATTTCAGGTCCATTAAAGGAGAAGGATATAATTAAGGTAATAACCTACCTTCAGGTAATCGCAAGTATACTAGCCATATTCACAGCTCTGCTCTACCTTGTAAAAATATAAGGATGGAGTTGGTGGTAATATGCATGGTTCTAAAAGGGCAGTGCTCATCTTGGGTATGTTGTTCATACTATTATGGAGCACGCTAATTCTACTTTTAGTCTTTATAGAGAAGGTAATCCTTGTTTACGTGAAATTAAGCCTTCTACGAAGTGCTCTAGGACTTTTATTAGCAGGATTGTGGGTGTACTCATGTTATAAGTTTTCTAGATGGATTTTTCATAGATTTTTGAATGCTATTCAGTCTTCTCACTAGTGTATTCCTCTACTACTATAAACTTACCCTTGGGTTTAAGGTATTTCAATCTTCTACGTACTTCTTCTAATTCTCTGCCCACTCCTCTCTCCTTTCTATTAAGTTCCTCTAGTTTAACCTCTAGATTCTTCCTACTTCTGGAAATCTTTGTGTAGAGAAGTTCTAATCTGGCGTACTCGATACTATCTCTAGTACTTATAAGCTTCTCATATATTTCATCCTCCTTGGCCTTTGCATATTTTAGTTTTTCTTCGAGTTCATTTTTCTTCTTTTTGATTTCTTCAAGCTCTTTTTCTAGTTCTACTTTCCTCTTCTCTAGCACATCCAAAGCATACTCCTTAGACATCCAATTCCCCAGTCTCTTACATATACGCTTATATATGTTTATTTATTTACAGTTAAACTCTTCACAACTTTACCAGTACTATCGATTTCACCTCTTATTATCCTTGTAGAGCTTATCGGTTTACCGTCCTCAGCCAAAATTAGTCCTAAGATGACTATACTCAATTTATCAAGGCCTAATTTCTTTCTTAATGAATTTACCTTCTTCACTCTAGTATAGGTCTCTGTAGTGACTATAACACATTGCACATCTTTCATATCCCTTAAGGGTCCCAGTTCATCTACTAATGGTAACAATATGCTTCTCCCTAGTAGCTTATTTTCTTTAAGAAATCTATACACTTCTCTTAGACGATCCTCATAGTCTTTAATAGGGTGAGTTTTAGGATGCTTATTGACGTAGTAATCGCTTGTAATTCCTATTATCACTTCTCTAGAAATAGCAAATGCTAAGTTCAGTAGTGTTTCATGACCTTTATGTAGGAGTGAAAATGTTCCTCCAACAGCCGAAAGTTTGAACTTCATACTCTGATCATAGTAGGAGTTCTCTAGGACTACCATCTTATTCTCTCTAATCTTCTTCTCTCAGCTTCAATAATAGCTCTGAAGAAATCATCGTTTATCTCCTTAAACTCTGAGGCTATTCTTTCAATATCGGACATACTGAGATCCCTTCCACCCATTGCTATGAGCGCTGGCAGTCCATACTTCTTTATTAAATACCTACTTTTCCTGAGTCTATTGACTATTCTTCTCTCTTTTTTACTTAAATTCTTCCATTTTTTAGCAATTATAGAGCGAATTTCATTCTCCCTACAGGCTACAACTCCTATTTCTTCTGATCCACACAATCCACATTTGAGCCTATTCATGAATTCTCTTATTCTTCCAATCTGATACCACTGACCACACTCAAGACATGCGAATACTCTTACCTCTTCTAACAATCTCACTTTAGCAGACTCTAATACTATCTTGTCCATTCTTTCAGGAGGTATTAACTCTAGTTTTCTAGATAGTTTAGTCAATGTTAGTGATGTAAGAGGTGTAGGCGAATTTAACTTCAATAATACAATCTCTCTACGATTATTACGAATATCATTTAAAAATATCTCTAATGATGCTAAATCCAGATCCTTTGTCATGAATTCATTAAGTGCTTCTTTGAAAACTATGGTATCGTGTAGCATTTTAGTTATACGCCTTATCTCAGAGCTTCTTATGTCTATATTTTTTCTTAATGCTCCAAATCTCCTAGCTACGTGTATTAACCTCCTTCTAAAGAGACCAAATCTTATTACACTTTTTACTATTTGCTGATATAAATCATATTCCTTCTTTAATACTTCATGTAAACATTTAACTATATCATCGTAGTATCTATCAATATACGGAATTTGAAGTATTATAGTATAAGCATCTTGTTGAACTCCTATACTCAAGCCCACTAGCGATGCCAGTTTATCAGATAGGAGTCTAGCTAGTGCTCTGTTAGCTAAGGTACCTAGGTGAGTATGTACGACTATGAAATCCTCAAGTATTTCTATGAGAATTCTTTTATCAGTGGGTACGGGATATCCTAATGCTACCTGATCTATTATTGGTTTAATAGCGTCTAGCATGTCTCTTTCAGATATGAAGTAGTTTTTTGAGATCTCCGTTGCTATTTGTTCTGGTAAGGCACCCCTTTTGATTTCTTCTTCTATTCTCCTCTTGAGTTTTCCCACTTCTTGTGCGACTTCAAAGGGTACTGGTATTTCCTCACCAACCCAGCTTGGAATAGCTCCTGTAGGATCTTCTACTGGCTTAACATAGATCTTATCCTGTGTTATATCTTCTATCCGCCATAGACTTCCCCTGAAGACAAATTTTATACCTATCTCTCCATACTCTGCTACAAAGGCCTCATCTAGAATTCCTATTGGAGTATTATCCTGGGCATTGATTACTACATATTGCTTCTCATCAGGTATCATAGAAAGATTTTCGAAGAAATATTCGTATAGGGGTCTGGTTCTTCTGGGCTTTAACACGACACCATCCTCAAAGCTCACCCATGCAAGTCTAGGATACCTTTCGTGCATGTACCGTAGTACTTCTATAAGTTCATCTATTGTAAGATCCTTATATGGATAGGCACGACTATAGATCTCATATATCTCCTCAATCCTCCACCTTCTCTTAATCTGAAAGAGAGCCGCTATTTGATGACAGAGAACATCTAGGGGTTTTTGAGGTATTTTTATTGGCTCTAATAGACCGTTCTTAGCTCTTCGAGCGATTACAATAGACTCGAGTATATCATCGGGATCCACTGTTAAAATTACACCCTTACTTACCTCACTTACCTTATGACCACTTCTACCCACTCTCTGTACTAGTCTTATAGCTTGTCTTGGTGATCCATACTGTACGACAAGCTCAATTCTACCGATGTCTATTCCTAGTTCTAGTGAAGAAGTGCAGACAAGTCCTTTGAGATCACCGAACTTAAGAGATTTCTCAGCATTTTCTCGTGAGATCTTAGATAACGATCCGTGATGAATTCCTAGGGGAATTTCGGGATTCCATACTTTAAAACGTGAAGTGAGCACTTCAGCTGTTGCTCTAGTATTAGTGAATACTAATATGGATCTGTTCTTATTTAGGAGATCTCTAACAAACCTCAATTTTGCAGCAACCTCTGGATGTACATATAATTTTTCAGCTAGCTTGAAGTCTTGATCTGTTGGTCTCGGATTTATCACATTCAAGTCTATCCTTTTCATTATATCCACTTTCACTACTCTACACTTTCTTCCAACTCCTGCTAAGAACTTTGCAACCTCTTCTGGACTACCAACAGTGGCCGAGAGGCCCACTACCTGTAGATCTGATCCTACTATGTATCTCAGTCTCTCTAAAGCCAGGGATAATTGTACTCCTCGTTTATCCTCGGCTAGTTCGTGTATCTCATCTACGATTACATATCTCACATGCTTTAGATGTTCTCTGAGTCTCCTTCCAGACAGAATTGCTTGTAACGTCTCTGGTGTTGTTATGAGCATATGAGGGGGTTCTTTGCTCTGTCTAACCCTCTCCTTTTGTTCTGTATCTCCATGTCTAACTGCTACTTTAAAACCCAGTTCGTTAGCCCACCAAAGTATCCTATCCAGTAGGTCTCTATTTAGTGCTCTAAGGGGAGTTATGTATAATATTCTTATACCATCGCCAATTCCCTCATACAATAATCTACTCAGTAATGGCAATAGTACTGCTTCAGTTTTCCCTGTTCCCGTAGGTGCTATCACCAATACGTTTTCTCCTCTAGCTATGTGCGGGATCGCCTTTTTCTGTACCTCAGTAGGAGCTTTAAAGCCTCTTTTCACGAAAGCCTCCACTACCTTAGGGTGCAAGTATTTCGATATATCTTCTAGATCTAGCTCTGCTAGCCCCATTTTAGACTACTCATTTAAGTAGTCAAATGCCTATTTTAAGTTCTACGGTGCTTAGTAGAAGTTATTCCCCAAATAATAGCTTATCGTTAATACTACTATTATACGATCATATGGTAGATTCTTAGGACTTTTATCACAATTGTACGATTATACATGGTTGTTAATGATGGATCAATGAATAAATATTTAACTACTAAAACTTGCTGAAGTTAGAGAAATAGTATTTTAGAATATAGTACACCTATTAGTTCATAAAAACTAATAAAAAGAAAGCTATTCTACTTTAATTTCGACTTCTCTAGAAATACCAGCTTTTGGTAGAGTAATTTGAAGTACTCCATTCTCCAGTACAGCCTTTGCCTCATCTGGTCTTACTTTGGCAGGTAGTTTTATTATCTTATGAAAACCTCTATATACTCTCTGTTTGACTATGAAGTTCCTAGTCTCTGTAAACTCTTCGCCTTTTTCGGCCTTAACTTCGACAAGATCCTCACTAACCTTTATTTTTATTTCATCCTTAGAGAAGCCGGGTATATCCATGTAAATAATGTATTCATTACCTGTATCCTCTAGATCAAATGGAGGTTCGTAGAAACCAAAATATTCATATACTCTTGGGAAGTGTGACCATGCCTCTCTGAATAATTTATCGATCTCCTTCTTTATATCAGCTATAGTCTTAAGTGATTCCTCTAAACTCATTTTTCCACCTACTATAATAAGTCTACATAACATAATACCTTGCTACTATAAGAAGGGAGTATTATTCCAGTATTATCTTATTTTGAACAGAAGAGCATCATGGTAAAGAGGTTATATTGTGCTATAATGACTACAACAAGATATTAAGGGACAGATATGGCATTTAGGATCTTTAATACTACAGATAGTCTCTTGAATATAGCGTAACGAATATATAGATACAGTATCCTCAGGTAATATTACCCTAAAAGCCCTCTGAACCCTTCTGTAAGTTTTAGAGAGATAACTTAAAGAGGAGGGTAGTTCACATTTGAGTAATTCTAACCTATTCACTACAATAGAGAGGTAGGGGTCTATAGGCACATGAAGGAAAGGTATGGTCTCTTTGAAGAACCCAAGAATTCTTACTAGGTAAAATGTAGTCAAATTCGAGATTCTCTGATTACTATAAGGTAACGAGAGTACTATAATCCTTAGTAGTTCAGCTAAATCGCCTGGACTATGAATTCTTCTAGATAGAATCGCTAACTTTCCTATAGAATACGATTTCTCCTGAAATAATTTGTCATTCAGTTCTTTGGCAGCTGCATTTACTAGCCTTTTCGAGACTTCTATCAGCATTTCTCTATCCTCTAGTTCTCTCCTTTTTAAAATAGCAGTGGATAGGATACATATTGAGTATACGAGCTTTTCTCTCATTCTGTCCTCGAGCTTTGATAGGAAATCTGTGTACTCTATAGCGGAGTCTACGAGCTCCTCTTGAGTATAGGCATCTATTTCATAGTCGATATCACCTATGTTTTCGATAAACTTGTGAAGTTCTCTAGCTAGCTTTTCACCATTTAATTTAAATCTCCAGGACATAGAGTCTAGTACTGAGAAGATATAAGTATGCAGTAGAAGTGAGTTTATCGGACGATTTACACTTATACCGCACATGTTGAGTTTTTTCATAAAATAACTAAAGGCTTCACTTTTTATATCCTCTAGTATGAGTCGAAAACTATCAAATTCTCCTCTTAGTACTTCAGATACTAACGTATCTATACTCAGTTCCGATTTTACCATTTAATATTTCACCATACTCTTTAGATAGCTCTTTTAATTCATTAAGCCTAGTATATAAAGTCTCCTTGAGAGATGACTTAAGTATGTCCTTCTGATTACGGACGCAGTTAAGACACCTTTTAAGTCTAGAGGCTAGTACAGGATCTTTTAAGATCTCTTCCACCCACCTTAAGATCCTCTGTTCTACCACTTCGTCTATCTCAGAGTAGGGTATTAAAGATACTAGATCAGCTAACTTCTTCACATTTTTTACAGATACTATCTTTGTCCTCTTTATTCTCACTGTTAGAGGAACTCCTTGATCCTTAAGCCTTTTCCTGATCTCCGGTCCCATAATCGGTAGTACTTCTCTGATACCTCGTTGAGTTAAGACATAACCATTACCGACTTTCCTTATTAAGCCCCTAGATTTTAGACTTCGGATATATCCTGCTACCCTCTGTATACTAAAGCCTGTTATATCGGATAGTTCACAAGCACTCATGGGTTCTTTACACATAGCTAGTACCATGAGTACCTTACTACCACCCTTTCGCATATGTCCAAGTATAGTTCAAAGCTTTAGATTTCACTTACGTTCACAAGACTAACCTAATAGCCTCATAACCTGTACATAGTATCCAAATCAGGATTCGATCCGGAGAGACGATAATGTAGAAGTGAAAAAGTAAGTTATCTGTAAATTCTTTCCTATATTTAGGTCTTAATTTAAATTTTTCAACTAGGTAAATACACTCAGAACGATGATATCACTACAGAACTAGCTTCACTCAGGATATTTAAGGCTCATAGAGAGGCCCTAAGAAGCCTTCTTTCATACTACTTCTCAAGGAGTTTTTGTAAGAACCCAGTCATTCATAATTGCTCAGATTTACAAAAACTCTCATAATACTATGTTACTATTTTACAATTATGAACACTATAAGATTATTGAAGACTTATAACCGAAGTTAATGTATAGTAAGACTTAATTACTCGAAACCTTTAGTCGATTGTCATGATAGGAAAGAGTAAACATTCTCCTAAGTACATAAGACTCTTAGATAGTTTCAAGAAGGATGACTACTATTACGAAGCTTACCTGCTTATTAATGGAAAGGTCATGATGATTGATGAGAAAGGGGGAATAATATTCTTCGGGAACGGCAAGGAATACTTCAACTATAAAAAGAAAATCCTTAGCAAGAGCTCCTGATTTTTAAGAAATAACTCGGCTGAGCTCCCTCTCCATAAACTAGTATCTTCTCTAGAGTTATGACGAGCTTAGCGTAAGAACCAGTGATTTTATCCCATTCCCACCATCCCATACTGTGTAAACAGATATTATGTATACCATTTATTTCCCTATATCCTCCATAATGGGCATCACCACTGAAAGTTGCTATTAGATTATACCCTTTGAATACTTCTAAGAGTTCTTCTTCATTATCGATTCTAGGAATATCACGGAATATCCCTATAGGGTAATGGCAGAAGACCACTATTGGCTTACTCATCGGAATTCTCGCCAAATCCTCTTGTAGCCAGTCAAGCTCCTCGCTAGGTATGTGTCCCGTAGGCCCTCCGCTGTTAACATCAGGTCCCCATGCTCCATCGAGAAGTATCACATGGAGGAACTTGACATCTATGGACTTCCAAGTGTAATCTATTCCAACTATCTTCTTAAACTCCTCTCTAGTGAGGATCTCCAGGTCATGATTCCCTAAGATGTAGTACTTAGGAGCTTTACACTGAACGTAGACTTCATTTATCCTCCTCAGCTCCTCTTTAGGATTTTCCCTAGTGCCTATGAAGTCTCCCAGCTCAACCACGAAATCCGGCTTAAACTCCTCGTTCATATCCTCGACAAAAACCTTTAGCCACTTCCTTACGTCTAGGGGGCCTTGATGGACATCGGTAACAGCTCCTATCTTAACATAGCTCATGGCTGTAAATATTCATTCAATAAGCTTAAAATGCTTAAGCACATCGAGCACTCCCCTGCCGTGAGGAAGTGGGGAGACATAGCCTCCAACCCTTCTAACGACCTCTACTATCTCCTCATCTGCATTCGATACGGTTGCTGGAATAAACCCATATCGCCCGTCGAGCATGTCCATGTCATGGGAGCTGTCACCTATACACAGTACTCTGGAAAACTCAGTGTTCCAGTACTCCGCTAACACTTTTACCGTTTCTCCCTTCCCTGCAAAGGGCAATAATACCTGGACTAGGCGTCCTGAACGATTACACTTGAAATTTAGCCTCCTCTCCTTAATCTTATTCTTCAAGTATCGCTCAGCCCCCTTTGCCTCTCGAATCTCTTCAAAAAGTAGGCCTGCCAAGTGTCTCTGTACAACCTCCTCCTCGTCAGCCCATAAGCTAGCCTTAAACCCCATACTCTCTAGCTCGCTTATAGTCTCCCTAAGCAGATCCATGACTTTCGATACGGCCTTAAGCCAGGCTCTCTCTATCTCACTGTTGCGCTCTATAAGTGAAACATACTGGCCAGCCGATGCTATGTATATTTCTTGCTCATTAGTTATGAGTGCATGAGGGACTTCGACTTTAGCTCCTAGACCCATAGGTTCTAGGAACTCTAGCTGGCTCTCTAGGAACCTACCGGACGCTGTAGTCACCTTAACTCCCTTCTCGCTTAACTGTATGAGAGCATCTCTCAGCTCCGGTAGAATTGTACCGTCTCACTCTAACAGCGTTCCATCGAGATCAAGTGCAACTAGCTTAACTCGTAACATAGTCCTCTTGATCCTCCATCTTCATTCTGAAAATACTTTTCCCTTCACATTTGTACGGTACTTCAAGGATATCAGCTATAGTCGGCATGACGTCTATTATTTCGGCCTCCCTCACAATCTTGTTTCTATAGTACTCCTCCAGACCGCCACCCGAAACGATGAACGTTATCCTCCTGGTGCCACCGGAATACGTATCTGTAGGTCTATCTTCCTCAAAGTCCCACACGTAGCAGTCGAAGGGCTTATCGTGCCCACAACAGAGGTTAGCTGTCCTAGCACCCTTTTTACGAGCTACATTACAGCCGAGGTGATAACCGTGATCTGATGCTATTATGATGTACGTTTCATCCCAAAGCTTCTTCGCCTTTAAGTACTCCACAATTTCGCCGATTATCGAGTCGAGGAATAACATGTATAGATGCTTCGAGGTAAAGGGGTTTGTCCCCTCTCCCTCAAGATAAGATGGACATAAGTTCAATACGTCGAATGTCGGGAAGTATGCAAACACTAGGTTGAAATCAGGATTATAGTCCATGTAGGGCTTTATGAAGTTCCTCCACAGGATTAGGTCCGACCACTCTACAGTATTGTGGATTGAAATCTTAGTGCAGTGAGGTGAGACTATAGTATCGGACACATAAAAATAACCCCTTTCGTACCAGCCTCCTATAGTAGCGCACTTTAGCTCGCCCTTATAGTACTCCTTAGCGTACTCAAAGAACCCCATCTTCTCCTCCTCGCTGTAGTCCTCGCTATGCTTCCAGTACTCCTCATCGTAGAGTGGTCTCGTATAGCTTCCAATGGCTAAGTATCTCATACCCTCTCTCGTAAAGCAGATCCCTCTATTCCAGGCTCTTAGAACCCATAGTCCGTTCTTAATGAGATAGGAAAAGTTCGGTATGAGCCCTAGTTCATGATATCCCTTAACGTTCACTGGTGGAATCTTCCTTTGAGGATCCACATAGACTCCTTCAGCCCAATGACCTGGAAGTTGATCCACAACCAGAAGGATTATCTTCTTCTTTAAGTCACTCATGTCTCTTATGTGCCGAGAACTGCCTAATATAGTTTGGCACTAGTAACTATTAGCCTCCTCCTGGAGCAGAGATTAAAGAGGAAAGGATAAGGGATTACGCTATTGTCGAAACTTAGGGCGAAAGGACTATCATTGACTATGGTTAGAAGCTTACGGTCCACTACGAAAAGGAGTTCAAGGAGTCAGGAGTAAGTCTGAAGATACTCTTAGATGACGTAAAGCCAGTTCAATGTAAGGGATTCAGTATAGAACTCTACAATATAGGAGGCTTTACTACGAGCTTCAAGGTGGCTATTCCAAACATCTTAATAGTTGTAGTAACTTGATTTCCTCGAACCTCTATTGGCTTCAATTCCTCCTCTACTAAATTCGTCACATAGGCCTTTTCTATGCTAAGGAAAGGAAGCTTAATAGTTACTGTTGTGTCTCTTCCTGAGGTCTCTACTAGCCGTAAGACTAAGCCTTTACCGTCCTCAGAGGGCTTTATCGTGGTGATCATTACATTCGGCTTATCCACTTCACAAAAGCTGTAGGATTTAGAGGGAAGTTTACCACGCCTTCCACCTTCTGTAAAGACTGGTACTAATGGATTTGCTACACTCCATCCATGATTTCTAGAAATACTTGTTCTCCAGTCCCCCATATGCGACACTATGGAATACCTGAGCACCAGATCTCCTACCTGGGTCGTGTAGAAATTGGTCTTAAAGTTGTTACACAGGATAAAGGAATATATGTAAGCCTTCTCGAACTTCGAGACTCTTAGGTTCTCGTGAGGGTATTTTGGTGGCGTTACGCCATGGTGAGCCCAGGAGACTCCTAAAGGCCATAGGCCACCTAGTTCAACTAAGTGAGCATCCGGAGAAGACCATGTAACTCCAAATCCTTTATCATCGTACATGTTGACCCAGTGCTGTACAGGATAGTAGCACGTGTGAGAACCTGGGAACTGGTCTTCAATAGGCGTTACGACAATATTCGGGCCCTCGTATTTGAAACTTGGATTATGCATCTTAAAGGGAAAGGCTATGTAGACCTCTAACATGGGTGTAGAGTCCTTTAAAATTCTGTAACAAAAGTCGATCTTCTTAACCTTGCTGTAGAGAGTTATTTCTCTGACCACAAGCGGACATCCGTAAGCCTTACCTCTCACTACTATGCTCTTTACGATCGGTCCATTCAAGCCCTTTTTAACTCGCACCTCCTCTACGTAGTGTTCCTTGCCGGTAATGGACTCCCGAACTATAAGTTGGCCGAAGCCATGAGGCGCCTCAGAGTCCACCAGCTCCCTTCCTAACTCCTTATCAAATAGGCTTGTAACGGCTCCCGTATTGGGGTCGATGGCAACTCTATAGTACTCGTTTTCTATTACATAGCCATCGGTATCACGCTCCTCGCTAGAGTTACTAGAGGGGCTTTTAGTTTCCGTCACTATTTTGTAGACCTTGTATCCTAGCGGAGGGACATCTTCTGCTAAGAACACTATCTGTCTGGCGTACCTGCCTTCCATTGGAGCTAGTCCCACCCTATCAGCAGCGAAATCTAAAATCGATGCAGAATCCTTAACAAATACTATCTGGTATTCCACCTTCTTCCCCGTCTCCAAATCCACTATGCTGAAGGGCTTCTCAAAAAGCTCTAGGGGCGGGTAGAACACATCTCTTCCCACAGCACTTCCATGTGTAAGAATACCTGTAGGTTTCCCATCTCGTACTACCTCGTACATAGGATGTCCACAAGGATCCGGCTCCCTTAACCACGCTCTTACCACATCAGTCCTCTTCCATGAGAGCGAATTGAATACGACTAAGTAATAGCCTTCCTCTGGAAGATCTATGGCGTCCACTATCCTGTTAAGGCTCTTGACAAGGACATCGTGCGCTAAGGTGTATGCCTTGTACGCGTGGAGGAGCTTCTCGATACGGGAAGCTTCCTGAGCTGGTCCGAATGGACAACAGAGTCCCCAAGTATGCTCGTCGTACAAGAGATTGTGCTCATAAGCTCTCTTCAAGTACTCTTTATACGGGTAGGGTAGGCCTAAGAGCCGGTCAGCAATGGTTGCGAACTTCTCAGCCGATGGTATTAAGTTGTGAGCGTTTCTGTTCAGAATCGTTGCCTGCATCGTAGAAGTTGCTCCTACTGGATAATCGCTATCGGGGATCTCTCCCTTGAATACAGGGAGCTTCTTCAGGAACTCGCCATAGTTCTTCTCTAGGTACTCAAAAAAGCTTGATAGCGTGGATACTATGATTTTAGGATACGCCCACTTCTCGTTCCACTCTTTCGCTATCAGGCATGGCTTAATCGATGGTGGAGAATTATCACGAGCGGCTCCTCTCACCCGCACTAGAATTGCATCGAACGGATATCCCTTCTCCTCGAGCCTATCCAAAAGCCTGGGTAGTTCTTTAAAGAGCTTCTCATAGCTCTCGGTGAAGCCCAAGTTTTCTCCGAAATTTATGTCCTGATACCAGAAGAGAACTCTGCTGCCATCCAAGCTCTCCCACCAAAACGCTGTGGGTGTACCACTAGGCGTAACTATGCTCTCATCCCAGAAAGGTATTTGGTCAGGTCGATAGTACCACCTTGGGAAAAGCGGAGCCATTACCTTTATGCCGCTTCCAGTGAGCACTGTAGCCAGACCCCAAGAAAGCCCAGGTACGTCATTAAGTTCTGCAACGCTTACCGGTATTCCGTGGGTGCTTCTCAACCTGAATGATGGATACACTAACCTTATGATCTCCTCATGTCCACAGAGACCGGAAACTTCATTACCGAGAAGTGCTGAGATCTCAATCCTACCCTCTTTCAGAAGCTTAAGAAGCCTATCGACCTTGTGTTTAGGCTGAGTTTTCAAGTAGTAGTTAATGGACCAGAACTGCTCAACTTGATATCTAAACTTGACCTCTTCAGGCCAATCCTCGGTTTCCTCACAGAACTGTATAATCGAGTCGTAGAAGCCAATATGCTCCTTTAGGACGTTTTGGGGAATATCAGTGTACCCTAGGTCATGGTGGGAGTACTGAACTAGGTAGATGATCCAACGCCTCCTAGGTCTCCAATTCACATTCTTCTCAGCCACGGCATTTCCAGTCTCATCGCGTATAGAGAACTTTACCTCAACTTCTTCTTTTATGTCTGGGATATGAACACGATAGACTTTCTTGCCAACGCTTATGTAGCCTAGAGGGATCTCGTATGCGGATGAAGGATATGAAACTACTAAAGTTGCTTTGAAGGCCTCTCCCTCGTTAAGTATGGTTAACTCAACAACGTTCTTTAAAATCTCCTCACGTACGAAAAAGCACGTCTGCTTTATGTCTTCAATACGTACACTTCTCATTTTGACATTGCCACTTACACAGAATTCTTGTAAGCTTTTATGTTTTCACTTTAGGTATAGGGTAAGGCGAGCTGAAAAGTATGCTCTATTACTTGATTACTCATAGATGTAGCCTACGTACTAATCATCTTTATGTCATAAATTTTATATATATTCTCGAATGAGGGAAGATATGTGAGTGTTTATTATGATGACTCAAGGGACATATACATAATCGTTCCACTTCGAGATGCAAAGTCATATCCCTCTAGGTCAAGCATTGATCTCCTTTTACCCACAAGAAATTTCACAGGTGAATGTTACTTATGGATTTACACGGAGGCTGAGCATCCTGTAATCAAGATTAAGAATGAAACATTCCTCCCTCATGAGGTCGTTGTGAGAGATGGAAGAAGATGGCTCTTTATGGGAAGGAAGTATCTAAAACTTAACTTGGCAAGTCCTCCAGTAGTAAGTTTTTTTGGTCTCACAGATCCATCTGGTGACATCTTTCTGATAACGAGCAATAAAGACTTCATTCCACATGGAGGATTAGCGGATATCGAGAGGCAGATTTTAGGCTATAGTCGTGAATCACTGGGTGTAAGTCAGATAATTCCAAATGTAACTACCGTAGGGAGGCCTGTGAAGTTTAAGCTTATATTCACTGCTGGTGAGACTGGAATAAAGCGTGGAGGAAGAATACGGCTAACAATACCAAGGATCTTCTCTAACCCACAAATCAAGGATCCAAATGGAGATGGATACTTAAAAATCGTTAAAGCAGATGCCCAATTAGAAATTATCTCCATAGAAGTCTCGAGAGACTCCTGGGAGTGGATCGATATCACGGCTGAGTTTAAGGAGGATCTTAAACCGGGAGGGAAGGTAGTCATCTACTATAAGGCCGAGAGAACACAGATAGTTCCTTTCGAGTATGAAAGAACTGATCGCTCGTATTGGTTCTCTAAAATACCGCCTATGGCTATTTCAGTAATGCCGAATAAGAGGTGCTACTTCACCCCCCTAGCTAATGGATATAGCCATACATTGACCTTCAAAGCAGACATCCCGGAGAGGCTTCACCTTATAGTTCCATCTCATGCTAGAACAGGAGAGAGAATAGTGCTCCATGGGATATTCACAGATAAGTTCAGAAACTTAAGTGACGTTTATCCATTACATGCAGATGTAAGATTGAAGCTTTTAGGTCGAGATTGGGAGGAGGATCTAGGCAGACCGAGGGGCTTCTATGGAAGATCTGCTTTCAAGATGCTCTTAGATCCTCTGCCTGAAGGTGTATATCGTATAAAGGCTGATTCGCCTTCAGGCCGATTTAATTCATTGTCAAATCCCATTAAGGTAGAAAACGATTCAAACCTGAGTTTGTATTGGGGAGATATTCATGCGCATTCGGAGATGTCCGACGGAATTGGCTCCCCAGAATCTTTCTATTGGCATGCGAGGAATATCGCCTGCCTAGACTTCACGGCTCTAACAGATCATGCATGCTACCTCACTGATAATGAATGGCTTTGGATGCAGGATTTAGCGAACATGTATAATAAGCCTGGAAAATTCGTAACTTTCATAGGCTATGAGTGGAGTGGTAAGGAGGGAGATAGGAACTTCTATACTTGGCGTAATGAACTTCCGCTCTTCAGGGGAACAGATCCAAAAACCAATTCGCTGAGGAAAGTGTGGCGACTAATCGAGGGCATGGAAGAAGAGGTGATCGCTATTCCCCATCACTCTCTAGAGAATGCCAAGTGGGAATATCATAATCCATCATTTGAGCGTTTAATCGAGATATACTCGATGTGGGGTAGCTCGGAAACTGCAGATACGAAATTATGGAGGATGCCAAAGTACGGGATCTCCGTGAGGCAGATCCTATCTACAGGCTCTAAGCTCGGCTTTACTGCTGGAAGCGATAACCATGACGGCAGAGCTGGATTCTCGGGTGAAGGGGCGTACTACACATCTATCTACGTCCCTCTCGGATTCCGCAGCGGCTTAACTGCAGTCTACTCCAACGCTCTCTCACGCAGAGAGATATTCCACTCATTAAGGAGGCGGAGATGCTATGCAACGACGGGAGAACGCATCATAATATCATTCCAGATAAACGATTTATGCATGGGATCTGAAGGAGTGTGGGATGGCTCTGCAAGGATAAGAGGAGAAGTTCATGGAACAGACCTCATTTCAAGGCTGGAATTAATCAGAAACGGAGAGGTCGTGTGGTCGATGCGACCGAATAGGATGGATGTGGCTTTCTATTGGGAGGATTATCAGTCTCCAGATGAATTGGTGTATTATTACCTGCGGGTAAAGCAGGCAGATGGAAATCTCGCATGGACAAGCCCTATATGGCTTACCAAGTGATTCAAGCGTGTATGGAAATACCTATATATCATGGGACACCTTAAGGCGGAAGGCACGCGGTTCTAGAATGCTCTTATCAAGATACGCTACTATGACACCCCGAAGATATAGAATATGGCGAGAGGACAAGACTGTTCGAAAAATATATTTCAGCACTTGATTCCTAATAGACATGGCCTACGTATTGATCAGCTTTTACGACGAAAAAGCTATTAATACTCCTAAGGTCCCCAGTGAAGTCGTAAAGTATATCGTGATAGGGTTGAATAAGGTATGTAAATGTATCTCGATTCTTGTCAAGGACGCTGTCTCGAGGAAAGCAGGAGTTACCATAGGCATTGACGGGTACATTGGTGTTGAGTGGAAAGTTTTAATATCTAGGCTTGAAGAAAGTTTCAAGGAGTTGCAGTTAGACTTTGAGTTATTGGATGTGGCTAACTTCTACAAGCCATCAGATTACATTGAAAACATTATTAAACCATTTCTCACGTATGATCCGCACTTCGGCCAAATATTCGAAGGAGAAATAGAGATGTTCCTTAGGGGAGAGGAACTAAAGGAGAGAATTGAACAAGGTAGGAAAAATTCTAAAGTACTCGTATGTTTCGGTTGTGGAGCAGTTAACAGGTTCACTGCAGACCTATACGATGTAGTATTCTACGTGGATGTGACCAAGGAAGTTGCGGGAAGGAGAGTTTTAGACGGTTTAATTAACAACTTAGGGGATAGAGGTAAGACTAGAAGTAGGGAATACTCGGGAAAGCGGCTCTACTACGTTGACTTTCCAGTGCTAGATAGGCATAAGAGGAAAGTGCTAAAACGAATGGACTTCTATTTGGATGGTAACAATACTGAGAATTTAATTATGCTGCCTAAGGATGTCTATAAGAAACTCTTGCTAATACTCTCCGAGCATCCTTTAAGGCTTAAGCCCATATATTTGGAAGGAGTTTGGGGAGGACAGTGGCTTAAGGAGATCAGGAAACTGCCCAAATCCATGAAAAACTGTGCCTGGTCGTATGAGGTAATGGCACCATACCAGAGTTTATTCGTCAAGCTAGAAAATATAATCTTGAACTTGCCATTCCTCAACCTTCTATGGGAGTACCCAGATAGGATCATGGGGAAATTTGAGGCGTATGAAAGGATCGGCGGAAACTTTCCCATTAGGGTAAACTATGACGACTCCATGGGAGGTGGAGACATGGCAATACAGGTTCATGGCAACCTCTCCTACCTCAAGGAGAACTTTAATGAGCCTATAGGACAGAATGAGAGCTACTACATCGTAGCTACAGGCCCTGGATCCAAGGTGTACTTGGGGCTGAGAGACGAAGCCGATGTTGAGGAGTTCCGTAAAGCCGTTATAGAGGCCGAGACTAAGGGCATACCCTTTGACCACAATCGATATGTGAACAGTATTCAGAGCAAGGAGGGAGACCTCTTCCTAATACCGGCTGGAACAGTCCACGCGTCTGGATATAATCAAGTAGTGCTCGAAATAAGTGATACCACCGACCTATATACGTTTCACCTCTATGACTACCTAAGGCCAGACTTAAACGGAAAGCTACGCCCAATACACTCGTATCACGCATTCAGAGTACTCGATACAACAAAACGGGCAAGCTGGGTCTCCAAACACCTCAAGGTCACGCCCAAGCCTATAAGGTCTGGGCCCACATGGGCTGAGTACTTCCTCGGAGAGCTAGGTGAGCTGCGTATAGCGATCCATAGGTTAGAGTTCTTAAAGAACATTAGCGATAATACTAACGGCAAATTCCATATACTGACCTTGGTGGACGGAGAACGTATTCTCATATCCTCCAAGTCAAATCCTAGTAGGAAGTTGGAAATACGCTTCTCTGAAACCGCCTTAGTCCCAGCCTGCTTCGGAGAGTACCTCCTCATAAACATGGGAATAAGCCCTTGTAAAGTGGTTAAGGCGTTTATGAGGTAGGGAGCTTTGAGAAAGACATGCGTCTTAGCTGTTGATGTGGGAGGGACTTCGATAAAGCTAGCGCTGATTACTCCTGAGGGTCATTATATCGAAGGAACTTTCAGAACGACTCTTGTAAACTCAATGGGTGAAAGGGAAGAGATACTTAGGCCATTCATAGGCCTGTTAGGAGAGGGATTGAGGAGAGCGAGCGAAAGAGGACTAGAGGTAAAAGCCATAGGCCTAGCCGTACCCGGCCCCTTCGATCTTGAAAGAGGCATTAGCTTCATGGAACACAAGTTCTCCTCCCTCTATGGTCTGAACTTAAGGAAAACAATAGCTCGGCGCTTAGGCCTAGGAGAGGAGTTCCCTATAGTCTTTAAACTCGACTCATGGGCTTTTATCGTCGGAGAAGCCTGGCGAGGAGCTGCTAGAGGTTACAAGAGGATTATCGGTATAACACTGGGTATGGGTTTAGGTTCGGCTTTTATGGTAGATGATCGTGTAGTAACCGAAGGCCCAGGAGTGCCTCCAGAAGGGTGGTTATGGAACTTGCCTTACAAGGGAGGCATACTTGAAGATAAAGTTTCGAGAAGAGGGATCATAAAGAAATATAGGGAGCTAACGGGTGAGGAGATGGATGTGAAAGAGATAGCGCTCAGAGGCTTCCGTGGGGACAGAAATAGCCTCAAAGTTTTCGAGGAAGTGGGGCTCATCCTAGGCAAGTGTCTAAAGCCAATAGCCATAGAATTTAAACCTGACTGCATAGTGTTCGGTGGGCAGATCTCAAAAGCGTTCGACCTATTTAGAGATCCGTTGATAAGGGAGCTGAGGGAAGTTCATAGCTTGAAGAAGATAGCCCAATCCCCTCAAATAGATCTGAGTCCGCTCTATGGTATAACCAAGATGACCTTAGAAGAGCTATCGCGCAAAGGCCTTTGCTAGAAGACAGTCTCCTGACAAGCTTACATTCAACATGTAATTACACAAAAAGTCGCATTCAAGATGAGATCGAAGTGAGGATCGTTAGGATAGACGCTGTAATGGACATACATCAGAGCCCTAGAGAGGATATGAGTTAACAATGAATAAATACCATTGAGAGGTAAGGTTGATTATGCGTCCAGTTGATAGAGTCATTGCAACGCTTTATCATGAAGAGCCCGACATGGTACCACTTGCTGAGGAATTCATGACGTGGGAAGCTGAGAAGCTCTTCATAGACCATCTCTTAAGAGGAGCTCCCGATTGACTACAGAGGAGACTGATCGCAATCCGCTGGTGGGGGAATGACATAGTAACCGTCGGGGGAAATGCCCCCGATATGTTGAGCGAAGTACTCGTACACGAAGAGGGAGAAAGAGGATATACAATAAGGAGGAAAGCGTATGGATCCATAGATTACACCCGGATGAGGCCCTACTTCTACAAGGTCCTTCACACACCAGTCCGCTGGCCAGAGGACTTGGATAGGATCGAGCCGCCCGACCTTGAAGAGTTTAGGCCTCATGTTGAGGCCCTAGCTAGAGAGGTTAAGTTCTTTAAGGAGAAAGGGTATTTCATCGAAACATTTCACAACGGACCATTCGTAACGGTCTGGCAGTACTTGAGAGGATTTGAGACCTTCTTAAAGGATATAACCAGGAATCCCAACTTCGCTAGAAGACTCATAGATTTTGCAATGGAGATACAAGTGGAGGTGACCAAAATGATAATCGATGTAGCGGAGGTTGATGCAGTGCGCATTGGTGGTGACCTTGGTACGACAACGGGCCTATTCTTCTCTCCTAGGGTGTATAGGGAGATATTCCACCCCTGGTTTAAGAGGCTCGTCGACACCTATCATAAGAAAGGTATTTTCGTATTCCGTCACTGCCATGGCAACATAAACCCTATACTTGATTATATAGTAAGCGAAGGTTTTGATAGTCTAGATCCCCTAGATCCCTACGACGGAATAGATCTCGCCGAAGTTAAGGAGAAGTATGGAGACAAGATTGCTCTGAGAGGAGGAATTACCGGACACATCGGAGCGTTTAGCCTAGAACAGCTACGCGAGCACGTAGCTAGTCGCTTCAGAATAGGTGCTCCGGGTGGAGGTTACATACTCATGTGTGCGGGAGGCGTGCCCCACGACATGCCTAGGGAACACGTATACCATTACAGAGAGTTAATAAATAAGCTCAGAAAGTATCCAAGGATCAGGTTTTAAGTGTATGGTTTTCACTCCTCCTAATCTCAGAAATTTATCACTCTTGTAACCACATATACTCTTCCATGGCTTCGGCAATAGCCTTTATATTCTCCAGTGGTGCTGGTGGATAGACGGATGCCGTTAGCATCAGTCCTCCCTCCTTCATGGCCAAGGTCTCCACGACATACTTTATGTAATCCCTGATTTGCTTCGGAGTACCGAACGGTATCAAGTGTTGTCTGTCTATGTCCAAATCCACGCACACCTTGCCTTTACATAGAGTAACTATATTGTCTAGGCCGTTCACCTTATCCTGTATATTCAGTATATTTACTCCGGCCTCCACGAGCTGATCTATAACCTCAGTTACGTGGCCATCAGTATGCAAGCGTACGTTTACGCTCCTGCTCCTTACGCTCTGGAAAATTTTTCGATAGCTTGGAAAAATGAATTCCCTAAAGGTTTCAGGACTTATAGGCATCCTGTCCTGCGCTCCGAGGTCGTCCCCGAAGGCTATTACATCAATCCTACCGGATTTTAAGAGGATTTTCACTAACTTGAGGTTGTACTCGATTAAGGCTTCGATGAGCTCGTATATTTGGGGTGGTTTTTGAATAAAGTCCTTTAATAGGTTAGTAAATCCTCTAAGATAGTACAATCTCTGAAAAAAGAAGCCATGAGGCATATGGGCTACGACTAGATCTCCCCTAGTTCTAGCCTTATCCAGCTCCTCGAACACTTTACTCCACGGCACGGGCTTTTCTGCTCCTTCATGGACAATACCTTCCTCGGGATCTGGAAGCTTGAATTCCTTGAAGCTCCTCCAATCTTCAAGAGGATGTTTTATGACTTGGCCTTGATAGCCCCTTATGTTAAAAATCCAGGTACAGCCGAACGGATCCTTGATTACTCTTTCAGTCCTCAGAATTCCGGGCTTCTCGCCATACTCTATATCTTCGGGCTTAAAGTTGTAGAAAGCCATAGGATACTTTAAGGCTAGCTCCTTAAGCCTGTCACGATAAGTGTTCCAGAGAGGCCATGCAATAACTATGCGACATGGAATGTATTCAGGACCCCTGAACTCCACTGTTCTTAGGTAGTTCTCCCTCCACGAGAGCCTAGGTCTCCTAGCCATAGAACTACTCAACCACCACTAGAATTCAATAAGTCAATAAACGTTAAAACATTTTCCCGCAAGCATAGTGAAGGGCTAGTGCACTATATCTCGAAGAGACTCCTACCTTGGCATTTATACAGGACTTCTAGAGTTTCCATTAAGTAGGATTTGGTCGATTGTTTCTGCCTCTTCTATGGCTCTTCCTTTATACTCCTCTCTAGGGCATCACCTAAAACTGTGATAACAATAATTCGCCTAGAACTACCAGAGTATACTCAAGTCGAACGTACTCCTTGAAATCCCAAACCCCACAGTCCCTCCCTTAATCCTCACGCTTCTCAAGGTCCCACCAATTGATCTATAAATAGGTAGAATACCTAACTTCAGGAATTTTCGCCATGTACTAAGTGCGGAACTAATCAATTATAAAAACTTTCACCACTTCCAGTTGCTCGCTACTTGAGAACTTTACTTGGACTACAAAATATTATATAAGAGTTTCTGAGCAAGTTATAGGAGGAATTTTGAGTCGCTGGAGTATAAAGTTAAAAGATGGTGCAATAGACTGCCTGTATTGCGACCAAGTTGTTCTCGAAAGGCTCAGGCTCGAAGGATCCTCACAGGATTTGAACGTAAAGTTCTCTCTAGAGCCTTTTGGTGAACCCTACGAGGTGTCTACAAGCGCGGGAACGTGGCGTGTACACATACTTCAGCTCAAGCCTATTGGCAAGGGGCCTACGGATGTCCTACTGGAAGTTCACTGCGGATCTAAGAGAATAGCCTTACGTCTCTATCCTAGAAAGCCGTTTATCTTCAGGATCAGGGGGAATGTGTACTGGGGAGAGGAACCTTACCTGTGCCGTATTGAGCCTAGACGCTACGAGAACGTGATTCAAGCTGCACTAGGACCCGTCGACAGCCTTCTCTGCGATTCTATTTTCGACAAGCGGAATGATAGGGTTTTGAGACTGAGTTCCTGGGGCGATCTACGCATTCATTCAGTAGCTGACGGTCGCTCCTTTAAGGCTGAAGCCGAGATTTCGACTCAGTTCGGAGTGATACCAGATATAATGGCTGGAGAAGTCATAGAACACTATATAGCGGAGCATATGGGCATGCCGTACTATAAACCCTATGACCTCGGCAGGCATCCACGCCCACCTGCAGGCTGGTGCTCCTGGTACTACTACGGCAGAGAGATAACTGAGGAGGATGTAGTCGCTAATACGGATTGGATTGCTGAGAACCTTAAACCCTTCGGTCTGGAATACGTTCAACTTGACGACGGTTATCAAGGGAAGACGTGGCTCGATTGGAATGAAAGATTCCCAAGGGGTGGTAAGTGGCTAGCACAGTACATAAGGAACAAGGGGCTTAAGCCCGGAATATGGCTCCTACCTCAAGCTGTAGGGAAGACCGATACTAAGCTCTTAGAAGAAAAGCCAAATTGGTTCATTAAAAAGCCTGATGGAGAGGTGTTCAGAGGATTTGCGAGATACCCATACGTAGATCCCACTAATCCAGAGGTCAAATCCGAGTGGATTGAGAAGACAATGAGGATTATGGCTCATGAGTGGGGCATTGAGTACTTCAAGCTCGATGGACAGGGCGAAATGCACCAATGGTACGCGCTATGCAGGAAAAGCCTCTACGATCAGTCCCTAATGCCTGATGAAGTGTATAGGAGCTTCCTTGAGATCATAAGGAAAGTCATAGGACCTAAGCGAATAATGCTGATCTGTGCAACCCAGTGGAGGGCAATGGGCTACGGAGATACCTGTAGAACTGGGACTGACGTATCGCCCTCTAAGTTGAAGGAAGGAGTAATATGCTTCCTCAACGCCTTGAGAGCTACATTCTCTAACTATTGGATGCACACGATCGTCTGGTACTGTGATCCGGACGTAATAATGGTAAGACCTGAATTGCATTATGAGGCAGCTAAGGCCTGGGCAAGCCTCTTAGGACTAAGTGGACAGGTTCTAATGGCCTCTGATAACATGCCTAAACTCCCACCAGAGAGAGTAGAGCTCTTGAAAAGAATACTCCCACCACAGCCCATAAGACCTATGGACCTATTTCCACGCAATCCCGAGGGTCCCTATCCCCAGATATGGGATCTAAAGATAGCTACAGATTGGGGACGATGGGATATCGTAGGAGTATTCAGGTGGTTTAAGGAGTATCCTGCTGAGGTCAAGATAACTCCCGAGATTTTAGGTCTGCCTCCAGGACGCTACATAGTCTATGAAGTTTGGGAGAAGAGACTTCTAGGGGAATTGGGTAAGGGCTTAACCATAGAGCTTAAACCAGAGTCCTGCAAAGTCCTTTGCATACGCCCACTAGACCGCCTTCCCTTATTCTTAGGTACAAGCCGCCACATAACTCAGGGGTACCCGGACGTAATAAGCCTTAAATGGAATGGAAAAACTATCACGAGCGAGAGTCTATTAGTAGGGGAAGATCCTTACGAAATACGCTTTCTTATCGAATGGAATGGTGAGAAATACCTCTGTGAGGAAGTTATGGCTCAGGGCGCGGAAGTCAAGCGAAGAATTGACGGGAAGCTACTTGTAATAACGTTGAGACGCGATACTTCAGGTAAGGTTAAGTGGCAGGTTAGATTTGAAAAACGAGAGTGAAGTTAAGAGGCCCTGCCTCGCTATCCCTCCTCAAGCTTTTTAGCATTACCTTGCAAATTACGTCTCCCCGTCCGCTCTCTGAGTATAATCTACTAGTCCATCATAGTATATCACTAAGAGGTAAGAGCACATAAAAAACCTTAACTTGACATCACCATAAGCAAATATATGAATTTTTATAAATCAGCATGCACATATCTTTATACAAGGTGAATAAAGACAGTTGAGACTGATTTAGGTGTCGAAATTATGGTCAGAGAAGAGGCTAGAAACTGGTTTGATGGTGCACTAGTAGACCTTGAAGAGGCTAAGTCTGCACTGAGTAATAGGCGCTACAATTGGGCTCTCTTCGCAGCTCATCAAGCTGTTGAAAAGGTATTGAAGGCAGCCTTCATCGTATTAAGAAGGAAGAGACCACCAAAATCACATGACCTTACTAGGCTCCTAAGTGAACTCGACATTAAAATATCTGAAGATTTAAGAATCGGTATTACCGAGCTCACACCCTACTACACAATAGCAAGATATCCTAATGCAGGTCTCGAAAGGCCTTGGGAGAGTATTAGTAGAACTACTGCCGAACGTCTATTAAGGGTTGCAGAGGAGGTTGTGAAATATGTTGGAAGACTTATCGGCCTTGGATAAACTACAAATACCTATTAAAGTGAAGAAGGCATTACAAGTATTTCTGACTAAGGTAGAGAAAGTGCTTGATAAAGATGTGGAAGTATACCTTTTCGGGAGCTTTGCCAGAGGAGATTGGCTTGAGGACAGCGATCTTGACCTTATAGTGGTATCAGCGAAGTTCAGGGGATTAGATCTGGGGAAGAGATATGTACTTGTAAGGAATCTCCTACCACTAGAAATTTCAGTTGAGGTGCTTTTATACACACCTGAAGAATTCAAGAAGGTTAGAAAGAGGAGCATAGTCCTGAAAGACGCCGAAGAGTATTGGGTGAAGCTCTGCTAATTTAAACCCTAAACACCCATTACTAGACCATTTCATGCTTAGTTATAGTTTCTAAGCTCTTCAGGATTTAAAATCGTAGATCCTAGGTTCTGTTAAGTCTTGGGTTGCTGGTTAGAAACGTGGTTTCTTTCTGAAGAACTATAATTAGATTATGGGAGCTCTACCATACTCTTTTTAAGCCTGATACCTTGTCAAGAGCTTTGTCAGTTGATACGACTATTCCGTCCAGTAGGAGAGCTTCCGCAGCTATACAGGCATCAAAGTAGTCAAGGTTATACTCCTTTTCAATCTTCGCGACTAGGTATAGAGTTGATGGCGATAGGTTATTCACCTTAGCGTATGGATAGTCTGCAGCGAGAAGAGCATGAATCATCATACGCTCTTGTTGTGAAAATCCTCTACTCTTGAGCACTATGTCTAATTCAATAAGGGCGGTAGCACCTATGTAGTAGTCTTCCTCCCTTAACTTCTCCATGTAGTATAGTGCTCTTTTATGTCTTGGATCCACGTTACTTAGAGCTGCAAATAAGACTATGGTGTCTAAAATTGGCACTAGGCTCTCCCCCTGAATAAATACTTGGTAGCCTCATGGGCCTCTTCATCATAGACAAAGTCCTTGAGATAGCCAGCGAACTTCTTACCTTTCAGAGCTATGAGGATCAGACCCTCATGAAAGGGTATGATAAGTAATCTACTGCCCTTAGATATGCCTACTCTTTCCCGAACTCTGCGTGGAAGGTGTACTCTATACTTATCATCGACCACTACTACACTCATTTTCCCACCATTCATACAACATGTACCACGGCAATAAAGATTTCTCATATTCTTGTACTTAGAGTAGTTTCCAATAAGTGAAAAGCATCGTTGAAGAAGCTACCTAAAGAGCTCTTGATATCTGCTATAACGAGAATTAGAGCTCTATGAATTTATTTACTAGTAATATGCGCCCTTTTTCCGCAGAGTATCTTCTGAGGAGGAGTTTAAGCTCTTTTGCTAATTTCCCCTCTTCTTCAAAAATTCCAATCTACGCTCTTAAAGGTCTGTAACATCCCTCAGGAGGGGTCAAGGTTCATGAGGGGTAAAACAGCCGAGCCATAAAAGGAAGTTATTCTTTTTACTTCTCTTGACCCTGTCCTTAGGTTAATCTTATACTAGCCTAACACTTAGACTATGAAGTAGTTTTTCCCACTTTCCTAATGAGTTCTTTCCTGAAATAGCCTTATCCAGATGCTGCTGTACATCAGTTAAGTACAGGTTATTTATAAGTCGGATTCCTAAATCTTCGAAAAATGACCTACTAGACCCCGGTCAGATGACAGAGATTCCGAACTTTTAGAGTAAACTACTAGAAATTGATCAGTAGTAATAGTACTGATCAAATTGGGATCACTATTACTTCCCTCACATAGAGGTGGAACCAATCCATTTTATAGGCCTATTACTTAAAGAATCTGGGAGATGCCTTGATAGTAGGTGTAGATATAGGTGGAAGCTTTACTAAGGCAGTAGCTCTAGAAGGTAAGGAGTTGGTAGAGCGCTGTACAATTCCAACAGCTGAACCTATTGCAGCTGTTTCTGGAGTTTTAGGAAAGCTTCTCACAAAGGCAAATCGTTCACTTAAAGAGGTTAGTATCCTAGCCCTCTCAGGTGCCGGCTCTAGGTTTATTGGACAAAGTGTGTTGGATATCCCTGTAGTAAGAGTGGATGAAATCACTGCAATAGGTATAGGTGGACTTATGTTGAGTGGGAAGAACAAAGCCCTTGTAGTTAGTATGGGTACTGGTACAGCACTAGTCGTAGCTTATAGACATGGGAAAATAGAGCACATAGGTGGAACAGGAGTGGGAGGGGGGACGATAAGAGGGCTAGGTAAACTTCTACTCGGTAGATCGGATTTTCAAGTCCTAGAGGATATGGCATCTAGGGGTAATCTACATAAAGTAGACCTTACAGTTGGTGATATAGCAGGAGGTGCTGTAGGGGTTATTCCAGCAGATGCAACAGCATCAAATTTTGGTAACGTGAGTGAAGACGTCTCTAGGGAGGATATAGCTGCTGGTGTGTTTAACCTCGTAAGCGAGGTTATAGGGGTAATTATTAGCCTTGCCGCTAAAGCCTATAACTTAGAGCGAGATATAGTACTAGTGGGTAGACTAGCGAAGAGTAAAATTATAACTAGCCGTATTGTGAATGTCTGTAGGCTCTTCGGAACCACACCTAAAGTCCCAGAGTACTGTGATTACTGTGTAGCTATAGGTGCAGCAAAATGGATTCAGACAAAATCGACTGATATCTCCTAGTGTACCACTAACCACACGAGGTCTTGTCATCCTATCTCTGAGCAGTAGCATATTGTGTAAAGTAAGGAAAAGCCTTATAGAAGGCTTTAAGAAGAGGAGGGACTACGAAGACTAAGAATGGTATTTCAGTAATGAAAGTCCATAAAAACCATAGAAGAGCGGCTTGAATTGGGAGGTTAATCTCTCCAGTTGGAAGTACTAAGAACTGACTATAGGCCCAGACTCCAATTCCTATTATAGCGCTTCCAAGGGCCAATCCAACTACGGCAGCAGTTCCAAAGTTAGGGTGATCAGGATAGAGCCTATCCACTATTAGGATTGCAACCAGGCTTAGGATAGAGACTACTGTGAACACTATTGATATAGTTGAGTCGAGATTGGAGATCAATACGTGCAGCCTTAGGGATAGGATTGCAATGACCACTAGGAAGATCCTTGAGAGGAGGCTTAATAACCTACTAGGTCTCCTTCTAGATAGAGCACCAAGAGTGTAGAAGCCTAGAAAGTTAGCAGGAACCCCTACAGTTAGACTTAAGAGAGCATTACCGTGGATTAGCATGTCGCTTATGAATATCCCTATAGCAGCTCCTATTCCTCCGACCAGTGGTCCATAGACTACTGAGAAGAATCCTGGTACTATCACAGCAGGCCAGAACCTAACTACGCCTATAACTGGTGTAAAGAGGCCTAAATACGTCATGTATCCTAGGGTTGCGTACAGGGCTGCATTTATAGCTACTGCACTTATTTCTATGGATTTTCTCCGTCTAGCATATCTCATAGTACTCGTGAGAGAGTCCCATAAGTAGATTTAAACATATCCTTAAAATGATTAAACTGTTTAAACTACTTGGAAAGATATAGTTTAGAATTCAGACGAAAGAGAAGCTTCTAGTACCCCTAACTTCATGTTAATTCTACTGGGGATAATATCTCCCTCCTCTCTTAAGTTAGTTCAAAGCATATGAGTGCATAGGCTCCAGGAGATGCTGTAGATTCTCTCTACTTGAATAGGATATAAGCTTTTAGTCGAGAACCTACAAGTATCAAAGTACCAGACCCGCAAAATGTTTATATCCTTCAGGATCAATCGATATGATGATCAAGTACTAGAGTACCTATAGAAGTACTATGTCGTAGTAGGACAGGTACTATAGCCCGCGTGGTGTAGTCCGGTTAGCATGGCGGCCTGTCGAGCCGCAGATCCCGGGTTCAAATCCCGGCGCGGGCGCCACTGTGAATCTACCTAATCTACTTGTAGTTCTAGGACGGTTAAACGGATAAAGCCTGTATTTTTCAAGAAGTTTACCACTACAGAAAGTTTTAGTCGTAGACGTTGACGAAAATGTAGTTGCTTCTAGGGTGAAGAAGGATATGAAAGGATTGGTAACCAAGTAAGAGCTAGAGATCTAGATCTGAGCAAGACCTCTTTAATTTCCTCCGTCATATCTCGTCGATTTCTTTCTATCAATTATGCTAGAGGTAAGCTCTTTACTCTGTTATATTTAGAAAGGAGTTTTCTAAAAGCCTCACTAAATAGGAGAGTTTACCAGAGGCCCTAAAGCTCGTACAAAACTCTTTTAATGCTCAAAGCCCTCGTGCTAAATCAACAATACGCTATGAGGCTCTAGATCAATACTTAACGTTATCGAAATCATCACAAGTTAGACCTACTTTAGTGTTGACCTGCATATGGTTATGGCTATTAGAAGTTCCAATGCAGATATAGGTAATAGTCTTAGGTAGAGGAAACCGCGTGAAGGAGTGGTTAGAGGGCATATCTGAGGTAGAGATACTACGATATGAGGAATTGCCATGAGTATCTGTATTAATGATGTAAGTAGGAGCAATGGTATTGACATTTTCAGCATTCTAGTCTCTGGACCTATAGTCCTAGTCCATATGGTCGATACTATAATGGCGGTTGCTGTACAGTAAAGCGCCCCTGTAGAAATGAAAGATATTGTAGCAGGTACTCCCATAGGCAAGAGGGTATAACCGTAGAGTGTAAGGACTATCAAACTCTGTAGTATCACAGGTAGGGATTTGCCAATAGCTATTTCTCTTTTCCTAATCCCATTAGCAAAAAGAATCCAAAGGTTATCCCCTTCTACTAGTAGTAGCTGATAAGGTACGTATGATACTAGGAATCCTAGAGTAATATACATGATTACACTGAAGATAGTTAGAAAAGCGATGTTTTCCACAGCAAATTCTTGCATACTTATCATGAAGAATATCGAGTATATCAGAGGGAAGAAAAACAAGTATCCACTTCTCGGGTTTCTATATATCATCTTAAAATCTTTGATCATTAAACCTATTTTAGGATCTAAAGTCCAACGTGCAATCCTCTTGATAGGCTTGGCTAACTCTACTCCTATATACTCTGGATGGAGAAGTGCTCTCCAGTATCTCCTACTGCCTATTTTAAAGACTCTGTATGCTAGGTACAGGTATATTACACTTAAGGCAAAGTGATAAAGGGCCATTTCATCGCCAGTTGCTCCACTTACAATTCCCTCACATGCAGATAGAGGATATACGAATGATAATAAGGACTCGGTAAGATACCTAAGTCCACCGCCTATGCTTGTCAGGTACTTTAGGACTGAGTTTATTCTTCCTAAAAGTTGCCAGAGGATGTACGTTAGACTCATACTCAATACATATATCAAGGTATTAAGCGCTCTTAGAATATTTATCTTGAAACTAGATCCTGCAAAACGTTTAACACCTAGATGAGAGGTAAGTATTAGCGGTATACCCGTAGCTAGTAGAAATGTGAGTATACCGTAGAAGAGGGCGGTTAGGAATACAGTAATAGAGCTAAATCTTATAGCGAGACCTATAGAATAAATTAGTGGCATAATTAGTACAGGGATGGATCCAACTGAGATTGTTAAGAGTACTAAAATCCTTATGTCTCCTTCACTAAGGGGTAGTGATTTAATGGGCTTTACTAGATCGTATTCTTGAAGGATCCAGGAAGTAGTCGTACTGATCATAAAGCTAAAGAGGAAGATATATCCCACATAGCTCAAAGCAGTTGATCTGAGTAAGTCCTCAATGTTAATACTAACTCTTCCTGGGATAGGAATATAGAAGACAATTACTAGGAGTAGAGAAAGCCCAAGGGTTACTATCACAGCTAAAAGTATATTAAAAGTCCACATCCACTTACTCCTAGAGATAGCCTCTCTAGGGCTCATAGCAGGTCTAGTGCTCTTAATCATTAGGTAAGCAGTCTCTCTGTAGAGTACTTTTACCAGGTACAGAAGATCTCTTATTTCGATCATTCTATCTCCTCTCTAATAGCCTTCACAATCTCCTCTATTTCTCCTCTCTTACCCGTTACCTCTAAAAATGCCTCTTCTAGAGCCCCCCTCTCTTTGGCCTGTTCTATAATTTCATCTCTAGTACCCTCTAGTACTATCCTCCCTTTATGTATTATCGCAATTCTATCGCATATGACCTCAGCGAGCTCTAGAATGTGCGTAGAAAAGAGAATAGCCCTTCCTCTCCTCTTGAGTTCCATTAATATTTCCTTGAATACCTTGGCTACTACGGGGTCTAGTCCTATTATAGGCTCATCAAGGAGCAGTATCTCTGGATCGTGGAGTAGTGCTAGTACTATGGCTACCTTCTGTCTATAGCCCTTTGAGAGAGAGCCTATTAAATTGTGGAGTTTTGACCTGAGCCCAAAGGCATTAGATAGCGTCTCGAGCATTCTATGGTACTTATCCGCATCGGTTCTCCTTATCCTAGCTACTAGATCGAAGAGCTCCTTAGGAGTTAGAGATTCATATAACCTAACCTCTTCAGGGACATAGCCTATCTTTGCTCTTATGTCAGGATACTCGTAGGGATTTACGCCTAGTACGGATACATAGCCTGAGTCTGGAGGAACGAATCCCATTAGTATTTTTATTAGTGTGGACTTTCCACTTCCATTAGGACCTAGTAGGCCTATTATCTCTCCTCTTTTAAGCTCTAACGTTACTCCATCTAAGGCGATAGTGGTTCCATAGCGTTTAACCACGTGCTTAGCTTCAGCAACTATGGACATTATCGAACTCCTTTTTAAGCTCTATTACTAAGTAAAAAATATTTCGTACTTCTATTCCAAAACCCTGTAAAAGAGGTTATTAGTATACTCTCATAGAAATTACTAACAAGATCTCTATCTTTATCGATTAATGCTAATGAAGAGCAGATAGTCTTAGCTAGGGCTGTTTCTCTCCTTTCTCTTCCCCCTTAAATATGCTTTCAAGTTCTTTCTTTACTTCACTATGTAACCTTCGAATCTCATTCATTTTCTCCCTCAATCGCTCGAGTACTTCTCTACTAGCCTCTATTCCCTTATGTGTGAAGAAGGCTACTCCTTCACTTCTACTTCTAAAGACCCCCACCTCTACTAGACAATCTATGATCTCTAGGTCACTCTTGGATAACCTGATAGATGATACTACACTGCTTTCCTCTTTTCCCTCTGGAGTAATCTCAAAGGCTGATTTAAGTGCTTTTTGAAGCCTTTCCATTATATCCTCAATTCTCTTCATTCCTATGTCGAGAAATTGTCCTACCTCATTTAGCATGTCGGTTTTCATCACCATTATAGATCTAGGACTTAAGGTTGTGACTTTAGGGTAAATTCTGAAATGATACTTTATCATTGTGAATAGTTCTTTCAGAGCATCTGATAGATCTCTCATTCTTTCCCTGTAATCTTCGATTATCTCCTCAATTCTATCCCTACTATCCTCAAATATACTTCTTATCTCGTCACGTACCTCTGATCTTTCCTCTCCTTCTATAGAATTTATAAAACTATAGGCTTCTTTTCTGAGATTCCAACATAGTTCCCTGAATTTCATCCTATTTCTGAAGATTAGGGATCGTAGACCCGTATGTAGTTCCTCTCTCAGCACCCTAATATCTTTCATAAGCTCACGAAGAGCCTTATAGTCCCTCTTCTTAATAACATCCCTAGTTCTATTATTCAATTCCTCTACTTTTTCTACGTATTCCTCGAATTTCTTCTCTAGATTCTTCCTGAACTCCTCTATGAAATCCTCTAGTTCCTCTTTCACTTTATCTACGAATCCTTTAGTACTCATCATTACATGTATGTAATATTGTAAGATAAAAAGTTTACTCCATCAACTGAAAGTACTTAAAGCAAACTTTACATTATTGAATACATGCTAGCGGTAAAATCCAAGCTAATATACACTGGAAGACCCGAACCTCCTATACCTAACGCGTACCTATGCTTTAATGCGGAGACAGGGAAAATCGTGTCCATAAGTCGCGAAAGACCAAAATGTGAAATAGTAGCCGAGGGAGAAGTATTGACACCCGCCTTTATAGATGCGCATTCACACATAGGTATGAGGAGGAGTAGTGAACCACCAGCCGAGGAAGAGACTAATGAGAAGATGGATTCAATAATATCGCTTGCTGACGCACTGGACTCTATTTATATGGATGATAGGGCATTCAAAGAGTCTATAGAGCAAGGAGTCCTGTACTCCTGCGTATTGCCAGGTAGTGGTAATGTTATAGGAGGGAAGGCCGTAGTGATTAGGAACTATTCGAAGAGCACGAGAAATGCCTTTATAAGGTATGCAGGAATTAAAGCTGCTCTGGGCTACAACCCCAGGAGCACAACTGGTTGGAAGGGTACGAGACCTTTCACTAGAATGGGAGCACTCACTCTACTACGAAGGGTACTACTAAAGGCTCGAAATGAAATGACTCTTGTAGAGAAGGGGAAGAAAGAATATGAGGAGGTAGAACCCGATATTTCAGCGCTCTTTCCCGTGTTAAGGAGAGAGATCAAACTCAGAGTTCATGCTCATAAAATAGATGATATTTTAGCACTGTTTAGAGTTAAAGAGGAGTTCGGTTTAGATGTGACCATTGAACATGGATGTGACCTACATGATGAGACTGCATTCGAAGTCATAAAGGAAGAGAAGGTACCCTTAGTCTACGGGCCTATCGATGCATTTCCCTACAAGGTTGAGCTAAAACATGAGAGCTGGAGGAATATAGAGAAACTACTAAGAGTTAAACCCTTCTTCGGCCTTATGTCCGATCACCCTGTAGTGCTACAGCGAAACCTCTTCCTTCAAATGAGGTTCTTTAGAAGGTTTGGAGCCAGTAAAGAGGAGTGCATCTCGATACTAACTCTGAGGAATGCTAAAATTCTAGGTATTGATGATGTACTTGGAACCTTAGATGTGGATAAGTGGGCGTCCTTCATACTATGGAATGGAGATCCCTTCTCCCTAGAGAGCTATCCTCTGCTAGTGTACGCTGAAGGCAAGCGTGTACACGAAGAGTTATAGCTACATCCCGAGGAAATGTCTAAATCGTATAGATCGATTTCGGATTTTTGACTACTCTGTTAGCTCTTTCACCTATGATGAAACTTTCCTCATTAGTCTTCTCCACAATTAAATATGTTAGGTCTTTAGCTCGATAAAATGTTCTGATCTCTTTAAGATCTTATAGACTAAGTGAGAGCTCAAAGTGATAATTGAATAATTGATGTTAGTAATGATCTCATTCATTATCGGTGAGAACCAAGCGACTGTATGAACTATGTATCCCATAATGCAAGAATTCCAGATATTTTATGAAATATAATAAAAGGAACTACCAGAAAAAGAGTCTAGTGTTAGATTTGCAACTTAACTATACGTTTCTCAGCATAGGCTACATTAGCTGCTATAGTAGCTGCTAGCGTCCTCATTCCATCCTCATATGTACACTTTATGGGTTCCATTGATCCCTTCTTCACAGCTTCTATAAATGCCCTATCTTCTTCAAAGTAGGGATCGAGTCTAGCTTTATACTCCTCTATGTAACCATCTCTGTATACTCTCAAGTCTCTTCCCATATGCTCAAGTACATAGTCCTTGGCGTAGACCTCTAGTTTAATGAATTTATGTGTATCTTTACTAGCCCATATAGCAGCAATCATTCCGACAGCTCTATTCTTAAACCTCATTAGCACTACAGCCTCGTTCTCCATGGTAATGCCCGGTATATCTCTTAACAGTATGTTATCAAGCTCAGCGTATATGGTGTCGATCTCGCCTACTACATACCTCGCTAGGTCAAATACGTGAGTGGTATGCTCTACTAATTGTCCTCCACTCTTATCCTTATTGAGAACCCAATGACTAGGTGATAACCAGAAGTTATCTATGTAGAAGCCTAGAGCCATACCTACAGTACTCTCACTAGCCATTCTCCTCATCCTCTCTGTAGTCTTTAGGTATCTTAGCATGTAGCCTACCGAATTTATTACACCATATCTCTGAATGGCCCTTAGTACCTCTTTAGCTACGTCAATTTTCATAGCCACTGGTTTCTCTACAAAGAGGTGAACTCCCTTTTCAACTACTTCAACCTCAAAGCCATGTGCAAAGGGAGGAGTACATACGTATACTGCATCCAGATCCTCTTTATTCAACATATCCCTATAGCTAGAATACGCCCTTCCTCCATATAGTCTAGCAGTTTCTTCAGCCTTTTTGATGTCCACATCAGTATGTGCTACTATCTCAACGTTTTCAATCCTTGCTAGATTGGACATGTGTAGTCTAGCAATACCTCCACAACCTATGAAACCTATCTTGACCATGTAGTATCCTACCCGTTCATAGACCTGGACTAGAGCTTATAAGCACTTTCACTAAAATCCATGGAGTATCCGCTTTACAGAATAGTTCTATACTCCTTAACTAGATAGTCTAATAGGATAGATGGTAGCAATTAAGTTTTAATTCAATAGGCTTACCCTACTTTTTAGAATATGAGGAGCTTAAGGACAAACTAAAAAGATCTCTTTCAGCTTCATTTTAAGGCAAGGAAGGATCAGGAGCAATTCCTTAATAATAGTAAGTATTGGACCCTTTTAATATCAAAATATCTTTAAAAATAATAGAGTTAGTGAAAATAATATAGCAGCCACGATGAAGGGTGCTCTAGGGTTAATGAATGCGATTAAGCCAGCTATGATAGGAGATACTATATCGATTAGATCATCTAAGCCAGAGATTAAAACGAGTAGAATTCCTCTATATTTTGTAGGTATCCTCGAAAATAAAATGCTTTTATAAGTAGGCTGGAACACATTTAGTCCGATCGATAGGAGTATTGATACTAAGAAAAAGTGGAAAAGATCTCTACTTAGATAGATAAATACATTAGATAGGGTGAGCATTAGTAGACCTAGCTTAATGAATAGCTCTGCAGAGTACCTCTTAATCCTTAAAATAAAAGATAACACTAGAATAGAGAACATTGAGTATATTGCAGAGTATATTCCTAGCCCAAATAAACCACCTCCAAATATTTCATAAAATAAATTAGTAATGATAAATACTGGAGTTAAAGATAGGGCTAAGTTAGTTAGAATAGCAAGTGTTAAAATGAACAGAATGTTACTCTTAATAGTCTTACATGTAATCACTCTAAAATTTTCATTTCTCGACTATGAGCTCTTAACTTTAGGTAACCACTTTAATGAAATTAGTGATAACATAAATGTCGCTAGAGCGAAGAATATCAGACTATGAACCATTAATTCATGAGTAGAAGTACTTAGTATATAGCCTATTAGTGGATATGTTAAAATAACTGAAATATGTGGGACTATATTATGATATAGGTAGATTCTCTCTCGGCTTTTTTCGATATACAAGGTATTCGTACATTAAATATGATGGAGAAAAGATATCGCTTATATCATCGACTATAGATGCTAGCAATATGAACCATACGTTCTGGTATAGAAAACCTATATAGTAGACAATGAGCGCTATGAAATCAATAAAACAATTAGCGAAAATGAGGTAGTTTAGAGTGAACGATTCGAGCAATCTTCCTACAAGAACATTTACAAAAGCACTAGCTAAGGAACTTAATGTAAATATAAGTCCAACTTTAATGATTCCCATTCCTTGGATTAACATTAGGTAGGGGATTAAGTACCAGGTAAAGAGTAAGGGACTAAGGAAGGCTTGGAACAAAATATACTTACGAGCTTCAGTAGGCAAATCTCTCCACTTTACATAGTCTAAATCACTCAACTTTCATCCCATTTACTTAAATTATTAATTTTTATTAAATTACAGCTACTATTATGTTTTTAGGCTTTATAATATTCATGTATACCTTCTCTACTTAGAATAGTTCTTATTACCTTGTCTAGACTATGCTCCTTTTCACTAGTACATACTGATGAAATAATATTAAAAAATCATCTAAATTATCAAGAGCTCAGTCAATCTAGGGATACTTCTTCTACTCTCTCGTTTTTCAGCGATTTCCAACAAGCTTCAGCTATCTGAACTGCTCTCAATCCATCTAGTACTGTAATTAATGGTCTGCGGTTCTTAATTACACACTCCACAAAATGTTTATCCTCTTCTACATATGCATCATAGAACCTCTTGAAGAACCACTGTACTCCGTAAAACGTTAGGCCCTCGCTAGTCCCTACTGAAAATAGGGGATCATGTGAGCATCCTACATAGACTGTACCCTCAGTGCCCATGACTTCCGTCCTTAAATCGTAGCCAAAGGCTGATTTTCTACTCCCGTGTATTATTCCTAACGCCCCACTCTTAAACTCGAAGTTTATAGCTACTACATCTAGATCACCTTTCTCCCCTACCTCCTTATAGATATAGCTACCCCCTCTTACATAGACTTTAGCGACTTCAGAGTCCATTAGCCACCTAGCCATATCGAAGTCATGTGATAGCATATCTAAGAATATTCCTCCACTGAGCTTTGGATCAGCAGCCCATCCAGGTGGAGGAGCTGGATCCCTAGCGATGCCTATGAAGATCAAGGGTCTTCCAATAGTACCCTTTACTATTCTCTCCTTAGCTTGTGAGAATGCGGAATCAAACCGCCTCATATAGCCTACTTGGACTATTTTTCCACTCTCTTGAGTCTTTTTAAAGACCTCCTTAGCTTCGGTTGAGGTGACTGTAAGTGGTTTTTCGCAGAATACATTCTTATCATTCTCTAAGGCCTGTATTACCATGTCAGCATGGAGAAATGTAGGTGTGCATATGACCACAGCATCTATTTCTGGATCCTTGAGCATAGATCCATAGTCCTTATACCACTTAACACCCATAGATTCTCCCACTTTCCTGGCTAATTCTTCATAGGCATCACATACTGCTACAAGTCTTGCTCTTTCGATTTTTGCGTGGAATACCTCAGCATGTAGTTTACCTATTCTACCCAAACCCACGACACCAATACCCACTTTCCTCATACTACCATCCTCAATTTTCAGAGTCCTAATATATTTTAAATATTCTCTAAACATCTCTCATACCACTACCCATAATAACACTATTGGAATAGAGAAGAGAGTTTACGTGAAGAGTGAATCTTCTAGGTATTGCTGTTGTCGTCATGATAAAAACTCTTTCAACACCCATCGGTTCTCTACCTCTTATCCATGACGATGTGTGATAATGCTTATTTATCAATTTACTAGTAGCTTATTGTGGTACTGTATGTTAGCCCTAAGATTACATGGGGAATGGGTGCCTAGGAAAGGCTATGTCCCCACTCCAGAGGAAGAGAGAACCAAGAAAGCCCATCATGGAAGTAGGGTTTGGAAGAATACCACTGTAAAACTAGAGGATATAGAAAGACCCAAACCGGGACCCGGAGAAGTCCTGTTGAGGATAAGAGCTTGTGGAATATGTGGAAGTGACATTCACATGTATGAAAAGGATGAAGAAGGTTATATGCTCTATCCAGGACTAGTAGGACCACTACCAGTAGTAATAGGTCATGAGCTCTCGGGAGAGGTTATAGAGGTAGGTAGTGGGGTAAACCAGCTTAAGCCCGGAGATCCCGTTACTTGTGAGGAGATGTGGTGGTGCGGTGTCTGTGATCCCTGCCGTGGTGGACTACCAAATCACTGCGTAAATCTAGAGGAAATGG
>Ga0190308_1000029_pt1 | contig 54804 bp, 95 predicted proteins | sample 48700756_MG_FD_165050 | JGI IMG/M metagenome (GOLD analysis project Ga0190308, IMG submission 165050) | Hydrothermal vent sediment bacterial communities from Southern Trench, Guaymas Basin, Mexico - 4870-07-5-6_MG | ecosystem: Environmental > Aquatic > Marine > Hydrothermal vents > Sediment ...
TTCACCGCTAAGTCTATGTAATGCTCCATTTCAGCCTTGAATCTTTCAAGGCTATATTTTTCGGCTTCTTCCCTCAGCCTTTCAGAATCATAATCCTTCGGATTGAAAGATTCGACTGCTTTCACAAGATTTTCCTCATACGGAGGCTTTATCCTGATTCCAAGCTCTGGGCTGTGAACGGTTTCTCGGAAGCCTCCCTCATCAACTACTATGGCTGGCGTTCCGCATGCAAATCCTTCAACTGGAACCAAGCCAAAATCTTCGTAGAAGCCTGTTTGAATGACTGCTTTTGCGTTGGTGTATAATTTGGCTAGGGTTCTGTCGCTTATAGGCCCCACATACTCAATATTTGGATAGTAGCTACACAGCCTTTTTAGGTCTGGATTCGGAACTTTCTCGCCTATGCTTCCAACGATAACTAGCTTTTCTTTGGTTTTTGCGAAAGCCCTTATTTGTAGGTCTATGCGTTTCTGCCAGTTCACCCGCTGAACGCTTAGGAAATATGTTCTTTTCGGATTTTTGGTTGTAGGCTTAAATTTTTTGAGGTTAACAGGCGGATATACAACATAGGCATCTACGTCAAACCATTTTTTCATTTGCTGACGGATGAATTTGCTGTTGCACACTATTATGTCGGGGAGGCTGAATAGCCACTTGAATTTTTCAAGGACGTATGGGCGGTCATGAATAAGAATTAGCCTCTTGATTGGGTCAACACGCTTTATTATCTCATCGAACATGAAGGTTACGGGTCTAGCCGCTAAATGCTCGTATAGTATGCTTGGTTTGTCCACTTTCTCCAGCATTAAACAGTCAAATGGACAATGAAATATTAGAACTTCCGCGTTTTCCAATTCTGGATGATTATGCATTAGTCTTCGAGCTTTTATGCCTAGTTCCATAGCTGTTCGGTCTATTGCCCAAACCATTTTTAGATTCTCTCCCAATATGGATGTTTACCTATTGCGTGAAAATAGGACTCGGCTAGTTCGGTTAATAAAACTCTGAATGTGGTTTTCAGGAAGTTTGATTGGTGATAAGGCATCGTCCAATGCCATAAACCCCATTCCTCGTCTAAAATTTTTATTCCGTATTTTTCGGCTTTCAAATGGGTTATGCTGTTATAGTTTAGGTTGAAGTGGCCGAAGGCTAAGCCGTCTATCCATCTACTGTAGATTAATGCTCTGATTATTGTTGTTGCTACGTCCCTTAGTCTTTCTGTTGGAAATCCGAACATGAACATGCAGTAAACGTTTATTCCAGCCTTTTTCAAGTTACGAATGGTGTAGGCGATTTTTTCTACGGTTGTTGGTTTCCGCATATCTCGTAAAACTTTATTGCTTAGGCTTTCCACGCCTAGAACAGCCCTGAAGCATCCACTTTTAGCCATCCAATAGGCTTCCTGCCAAGTTATGTCGGCTTTAAATTCGCCAGTCCATGAGATTTTCAATTTATAGAAGAGTTTGCATAGGTCTAACAGCCTTTTCCTTGTTGAATTAGTTATGTTGTCGCATAGGAAAAACGGTTTATTATAGTTCATTAAAGTTTCTACTTCTTCCTTTATCTTTTTCAGACTTTTTTCTCGGTATTTTGCATAGGCTGGAGTATAACGGTTCGTGCAGAATGTGCAACGGTTAGGACATCCCCGCTGAGTTTCTATTCCTATCGTCTTGTAGGCTTCGAGGTTTAAGTCAGAATAGTCGGGGCATGGAGATAAATCTAAATACCTGACCATGGGAGCCTTAATGTATCTTGGAACCTTCCAGCCCTTAATGAGCCATAAAACTATGCTTTTGAATATTGGTTCTGCCTCTCCGCTAACAACACAGTCCAAGAAGCGGTATTTTTGGGCTAGCTTTTTGCCGCACCATAAGACGCTTGGTCCACCAATTATAGTTTTTATTCCTTCCTCATGCAGGTATTTGGCTACCTTTAGGGTAACGCCGAAATTTCCAGAATGAGTAGTGAAGGCTACTATTTTTGGGTCATAAGTCATTATGTTATCCGCAAAATTTCTTACTGCACATAAATACTGTCTATCAGCATGGTCATTCCAATCTTCCCGATTTATCATGCTGAGGGGGTATTCAAGCGTAAGCCAGAATGCTAGGCTTTCAAGTTGGATGGACTTCCATAGGCTTGGCTGCCACTTGCTACTAGAAAGCTTTATTTTATCCAAGTTTATTGAACGCAGATTAACGCTTTTCAGCTTAAGCCTATAAGCTTGCTTTAATTGATTGCTTAGGCTCTGCACAGCATAGTCAACAGTTACGCTTTGAATAGGGCTTAAAGCCTTAAGTATTCCCAAAGCAACAGGCGTAGTTTCGTTCAAGCTTAATGGCAACTGACAAATCAGAAGCAAGTCTATCCGCTACCATGGTATTTTGCATCCTAATGTCTGTGCGATTTTCCTTTCGACATCGTCGCTTATTTCCTTGATTTCTCTGCCCTTAACATCTTTCAGCATGGTGAGTATGGTTGCTCCCAGAGATTTAGCCATGTATCGCATAACTCTTTCTCCGCCGCCTTCACGGGTCATTTCAAGCCTGAACTGAACAACTTTTCTAGCCAAGTAGATCACCTAATTTCCTAAAGGTAGTTTTTTGCTTGACAAGATTAATATTGCGGAGTTGCAGTATCCGGTTCCTCCGCTAACCTTCATCTGAACCTGATAGCTTTCAAGTCCTTCTTCGCCTGTAATGTCAACCCATCCGCTGTCGGCTATCTGATAGGCTGTGTTGGTTACGCTTACTTCGGTTCCGTCTACTACTGTTCCTGCATGCTGACGGTAAAGCCTAGCATAGGTGGTTTCTCCGCTTGTAGAGTTTTTCAGATGAGCCAAGAATCGAAGGTAGAGCTTCTGTAACTGGAACCACTTGGGGTTTATCAGCACATCGGAGTCCACTATGGTTACGTAGCTTGTGCTGGTTGTGGATACTTCGCTTGTTATATGTCTTGCCGAGAATACTGGAAGCTTCTGTAGGGCTTCGTATAGGCTTATTGGGTCTAGAGCCATTAGATGAACTTACTCCATAAATCTACTGATACGCTATATGATGGGTCAAGATTTCTAACTCGAATTCTTATGAATACTCCGAGGACTGGAAATATGTAGGTTTTCTGTCTTGTTTCGCCAGCTCCAAAAGGATGGTCAATCTCTCTGAATGCATCCGTATCATAGTTGGCTACTGGCCATCCATAGTATATTTCAAGTCTTACTCCCTTCGTGGCTGAAGAGTTATAGGTTGCACTTAATCCAATTCCTATTCCTGTGGCTCCCCAAGGCACGTCTGGCTCGGCATCCTCGTAAGAGTTTGCTGCTATGGTTCTGCCAGAAAACAACTGACTTATGGACGGTTCGGCACGACTACCTACCATAAGCCAATTTGATTCTCCAAACTGTAGCTTGTCTGTCTGATTTTTTATAGCTTCTAATATTCTGGAATCCACGTCTAAAGGGACAGAAGTCATTACTTCTTCCTCTCCTTAGTCTTTGATGATTTTTCAGATTTAGTTGAGTCAACCAATAGGTTTATGTCGGTTGATAATGCCTGTAAAATTTGTGTAATTTCCAGTAACTGATTTGAAATTTCGTTTGTTGCGATTAGTATGGCTTGAACTTGATTCTTTATTCTGGCTAGTTTCCCGTAAACCTTTCGGAAATCCTCGTCTAGAGGTTTTTTCACTCCCATGTTACATCAGTCCGATAAGCTTGGCAGTTACATTTCCAGATGTAGGCGATGCAGCAGCTACGGCTCTAAGCCTCATATAGCCGTGAGCGTCTCTGGCAACCATAAATCTCTGTTCGCCGGCAGGCACGCTTATTCCATCTCTGATAACATACCAGTTGGTTCCGTCTAGGCTACCGTCCACATCAACCGTTATGTCAACATCTTGGCTATTAATTATCCATATTACCTTTCTTCCGTGTTTTCGGACATCGGCTGTTGCACTAGTTTCTTCTGTAGTTCCTATCGTAACGGCATCAAATAGAGTTACAGACGTAAAGTCGGCGAATACTCCGCCTATGGTGTTTGTTCCGGCAGGCAAGCTTGGAAGAGACAAAACGTCAATCTGTAGGTCTCCATCAGCATCTTGATTGATAGCTACTCCTTCATCTCCATAAACCGTAACTACGTCTGATGCAGTTAAGGCTCTAATGTTTCTCGGGTCAATTTCCGCACCATCATGCCTAAGCTGAACGAGCAAATCATAGGTAGTGGCCCTCTGCTGTAACGGTTGAGTTTGGCTTCCGTAAGCCGTAACTACGTCTGATGATGTTAGGGCTCTAATTTCACGCGGGTCAATTTCTGAACCTGCATGTCTAAGCTGAACAAGCAAGTCGTAGGTTGTGGCTCTCTGCGGGAAAGGTTCATTTTGGTTCCCGCCTACTCTAAGGACATCCGCGGCTACGCTTCCAAGGGCATCCTCAAGCTTATCCAATAGGTTCTTTATGCTCTCCAAAAGTTGAGCTTCAACGTCTAGTGGTATAGAGGGTGTGGACATTTAATCACCTAGTATATCTATATGGAATATTTTGCTATTATAGTGTTAAACTTGCCTGTTGTTGGGGGGGTTGTGGTTTTGGCTTTGATTCTTATGTAAGGATGAGGGTCGTAAATCACACCGAAATAGTTCTTGCCAGGGGGTATCTCAATATCTTTTTTAATCTCAACCCAATCTATAGAATTGATGCTTCCCTCAATTGTTACAAAAACGCTTACATCTTCCTCATTCTTGAAAAATAGCAGTTTAGATTTGTAACTCCTACAATCGGAAGGTGAACTTGTAATCTCAGAAGTGCTTATTTGCTGGTCTTCAATAAGGAATTCGGATGAGAAATTTGGAAAAATCTCTATTCCTGTTACTTCTTTAAACTTGGAGATTAGCTCCTCTAGTAGTTTTTCTTCTCTCTCACTTCTGTAAATTGACATCATGATATAATATTGTAACTTACTAATAATGACCTATCATTCTAACAGTTGCGGAGCCTGAATCGACACGTAACGTGATATGTCTTATGGTGGCTCTCGGTCTCTCTACTTTCACGTATTCCCTATTTTCTATAGGTATTTCTTTGCCTTCATCATTTACTCTAACATATACGGTTGACTCACCCTTATTGAATATGTCAATACTTCTAATTTTTCTGTAGGGATATTCACGTAAAAAGTCAATTGTTCGAACATTTGTAACTGTAACTTCTGGAATGGGGAAATCTACTCCTTCGGGGGTTGTTTCTTCAAGATGTTTCAGTATTTTGAGTTGGATGTCATATATGTCAGCAAGTCTTGAGGCGATCTCATCTAGATGAATTACTTGTAATGCTTCAGGAGGGACTCTTAATTTTTTGGCTTTTTCTTCACTGGACATTCAAATCCTAGTATTCTTTAAGTTGCCTTTCAATTATAAGAGTTCTTTTTCTTCCTTTATAATCTGTCCATGTCCACTTTTCAATATTTGCCATTGTAGGTCTTGGTGTTACTTTAGAATGTCTCATTCTAACCTTACGTAGGAAAAGAAGAAATCGTGCAATAGCATTTAGAATGGGCCAAGGCCATATTCCGAGTGGACCGCGTATTAGTCTTTCCTCTTCCAATTCTCTCCACTAAGTATTTGGCGAATGTTATAGTTAAGTTTTCTAGTGTTATAGGGGTTCTCGCCACCAATAGTAAATTACGGCGGTTCCGGATGTGCCTGACCCTTTAACCATTAAATCGTCGAATTCTTGGTCCCACTTGTCATCTTTGGCTGCGGTTCTCGCCTTGGTCGGTCCTTTTCCTTGTCTTAAAATTATGTAGTCAAATCCTCCGCCTATATCCTCTACCCAAAATCCTAACGCTACGGATGGCTTTATTTTTCCAGCTTTTCGCAAGCTAACCCAATTTGTGTTCGACGTGTCTATTTCTATTCGGTCTAGTCTATTGGGAAGTCTCACCAATCTGGCGGTTATTGCCTCAGCTAACTTGTTTATGCTTATTTCTGATATGCTTACTTGTGGGATAGCTACTCTTGGAGGGGCTGCTGGAACTGTTGGCGGAGCTGGAAATGCGGCTCGAATTTGTTCTAGTAGCTCGATTTCCTTTTTATGAAGCTCTACGAATGCTTTCAGTATCTCATCTAGCTTGGTTAGTCTAGCAACTATCGGTCTTAATTCTGGAATCTCTCGTTCCTCGGTCATTTAGATGCCTCTATGCAGATAGCTCGTCATCCCAGTATATTATTGTGGCGGCTAAAGCAGCAGAGCCTGTTAGAGTTAAGTTGGTTCCTCCTTCTAGGACAACTAGCGGGTGCTCAAGGTTGATATTGCCTGGCGGAAGCCATTCGTTATCACTTGCACCAACATTATATCCGTTAAATATCATTTCGTAGGTTCCGTCTTCCTTTTTCTTTTCAATATCTACTGTAACTGCACTTCCCGGACCTATCAGAATTATTTTAACTATGTGTCTTTTGACTTGTTCTGGCACATTTTCACTAAACACGTCTGTTCTTGAGGTTCCTACATCTACATCCTTGTATTTGAGTCGTTCCCTTATGTCCTCTAAGCCTATTGTTCCCATTCCTACATGACACCTCCTACGGGGAGTGTTTCTGCCTCTTCAAGCTTGATTGGTTCCACCTTCCAATCTTTTTTCAGAGTGGCTCCCATTGGTAGTGGACTGCTTGTAAAGCCAACTGTAAGGAATGTAGCTCTGACCCCGCCTCTTACTGGTCCTAGTGCTATGTCCCTTATGACCTTGTTGTCAAGCGTTGCTTCTGTTGGGTTTGGTCTGAATATTTGGAAGTGATATAACGCGAATAGTATGTTTGCTACTGGGTTGTGAGCTCGGTCGTCTGGATTATAGAATTCATGGCTGATGTGAGTTTTTGGTGGAATAACATATTCCATAAAGTCTGTTGGAGTCTGGTATGGAGATTCAACGCCGCTGTAATATCCGGTTTTGTCGCCTGAGGAGGGTCTTATAGGGTCTATGTTCGGGAACTTTTGTGGGATATTGCCTCCTTCTGGTATTCTTGGATAAACTCTGATTTGATGGGGTTTCCATCCTATGGCTCCGTGTAGAATCCATGGGTAGCCAGCATCAGTTGTCGTGTCCAAGTATAGTATGTCAACGGCTGTGTTTCGCGGGTCTCTCAGCCAGACTTCCGCTTGATGGCTAGAGGGGTTTATGTCTATTGTGTTTCCGTTTGCGTCTATTAGGCTGTAGGGCTTGTATTGCATTATTCTCCTTCTTACAACCCTACCGAAAATCCATCCTTCCTCGAATTCTAGTGCCAATAGCTGGTTGGGCAAAAGGAATCTCTCTACTATGGGAACTATACCCTTTGTCATCTTTCCACCTTCTCTTCTGAGATAGAGTTATTATGCTTATGCTTAAAAGGTTTTAGAATTAGACCCTAAAAAGGGGGGTTATTTTTTGTATTTTTCTAGTTCTGGGTATTCCTCTCTTGCTTCAACTATGATTGAGTATCCAGTATTGTGCCATCTCTTGAAGCCTTTTTCCTTATCTTTTCCCTTCGGCTTTATTTTGACATCTAGGGGAAGTTCGTAGGTAAAGGTCTTTTCTTCCTCTTCTTTTGTAACGGTTTCCTCTTTTGGTTTTGTCTCTTCCGTTTCTTCGGGTTTTTCGGCGGTTTCCGGCTCTAACTCTTTTACTTCCTCGCGTTCTTCTGACATTACTATGCACCTATTACTATGAAGCTGAAGGTTACTGCGGAGAGGTCTGTTCCCGCTGCTACTTCAATTGCAGCTCCGTCTGCTCCCGCGTCGTAGTCGTAGTATTTTACGGGAACTGTCAGAACATTTCTGTTTGCACCTGTGCCTATGGATATGTCTCCTGGCTCTACTTTGTAGCCTCCATCGTTACTTGCCATTATTACTTTTTCAACCCATCTTAGGCTGTTTACTGTTACGTTGAAGCCTCCGGATGCGTAACTAGATGGCCCAGATGAGGTAACATGGACTAGGACTTTGCGTTTTCCTCTATACCATATTTCGCCTAGTATGGTTTCCGCCAACGGGCATCACCCTTTCACTTTTATGTCGTTAGAACTACGTTTGCTACTGTGCCTGGTAGGTTGGCTACGTCGTGGTATTCGCGTAGGATGTTTTCAGGGACGAAGCTTACGCCTATTAGGTAGGGCCAATCGTCTCCGGTTTGCTTCTGGAATACTTTAACTAGGAGGGTTGTTCCTTTCTTGAATATGAATGATGTGTCGAACTCTTTTACGGCTAGGTCTGATAGTGTTAGAGGCCATCTTGTTATGAATATTGGCTTTGCTTTTCCGTCTACTGTGAATTGGAAGCTTTCAATCTTGGGGGCTGGGTGAAGTGAACCTACGCCGAAAACTACGTGGACGGCGTTTTCGCCTATTTTTATCGCGTGTCCAGCAGTTCCTCCCATCAGGGTTGTTCCGCTATGTATCCAGTTTTGCGGGGAGCCTCCTGTAAAGGCGGATACGTCGTCCCAGTCGTCTCCTATCCCGAAGTATCCAGCTCTCGGAAGAACCATTCCGAACTTGCCGGCTGCTGGTCTTTCGCCGTCAAATCTCTTCTTGAATTGGGCGGTTGCGACCATAGCTCCCATTAGGATTTCCACTCTGTGCCTCATATACATATCAACGATTTCTCTGGGCTTCATCTGGAGAACAAACTGTCTCTCAAAGCTCCTAGCAAATTTGTCCATCTCATCCCTATTGAGTCTCTCATACTCAAAGCCTAGCTCGTCTAAAGCTCTTGCAGCATCCTCTTGGTCTCGAAGTAGCTCTTCTACACTTATCATTTTTTATCCCTCAGTTAGAAATGGTTAAATATTATTGAAAAACTTATGTGTCCCATGGGCACCTGCATGGCTAGAACTATTCTTAAGATTAGGTGTGATGAAGAAGTCAAAAAAGAGTTTAAGAGATTTGCGGCTGACTTTAAAAACTATGAACAAGCCTTACGCTACTTGTTGAAGGTTGCGAAGCTCTATAGACCTAGGGTTTCGGTGGAGATTTAGAGTTCTACTGCTATTTTTCTTCTTTCTAGTTTTAGTTCTCCTTGTGGTCTTTCTGTTGATATAGAGCCCTTGGTGTAGCTCGAGCTTCCTTTTGGCTTGGGTCCTGCAAGAGCTTCTGCTCTTCTTCTGTGGAACTCAGCTAATTTCTCTTTAACGGTTGGGATTACTCCTTGCGTTCTTATAGAAGTTAGAATTTGTCCTCCTCCGCCTCCGGCTATTTTCTTCCTTATCTCTTGAACTCTAGCCTTAACTTTCTCTACAACTGGAAACTCGGCTGCCATACAATCACCTTCCTATCCATCTTCTAGTTATTTCGCACTGCTTCTTCATAAATCTTGAGAATCCATCAAAGATATGTTCGGTAACGTTGAAAAGTGCTTGTCCAGGCTCCAGTCTCTTTAGGTGGTCCCATGTTTTTCCGACTAAGTTTTCGGTTACGTTAGTTTTTATTTCTTCAAGTGCCTTAATCCTATCCTTTACGTTAGACTTTATTTTCTCTCCTATTTCAGGCATAACGATCCCATAGTATTTTGAACATTATAGGTTTATATGGTTTTTTATTTATTCAGCAGCGGCTCGTCTAGGTTCATGGACTACTCTTATGTATGTTACCCTTAGTTCAGGCGGGGTTCCGGGTTTAGATTCAAATTTAATCACTCTTGGCATAGGTTTCACCAAACTATTTTATAGTTAGATACTGTATAAATTTTGATGGTGGGTTAATGGCTATAAGGAGGAGAATTAGAGAGAGAATTACCGCTGGCTTGAAGAAGGCGGGGATTGAAACTCCGATTCTACAAGAGATTCCTGTAAAGGCTGTTCAAGAATATAGTTTGTATTTTGAGCCTGTTGAGGTTTCGGGAAAGCTCCCTGGTCAAGCGATTCGGATTCCAGCAATAGCTTATGGAAAAGCGTATGGTGAGGTTGCGGGGCAGTGGTATAGGGTAACCTTTCCGCGACCTATCTATGACCCCACAGTTGCTGGAATTGCAGAAGCTAGGAAAGGAGAGATACCAACAGTAGAGGCTCCTACCATTTCGATTCCTAGACTTGAAGTTCCTAAGGTAGAGCTTCCGCCTATTGCTCCGCTTACACTAAAGGGATTCGGAATCCCACATGTTCCGACATCTCTTGGAAGATTTGAATGTGGATGGGCAATATCTGGCATAACAGATGGGTTGAACGATTTAATGGGGGTTCTTGAAGGCGTCTGTAGGACAGTTAACGAAATTATTGATAAGCTTGTTGATGCCGTCGTCAAAACTATAAATGACATAAAGGCGGTTCATGAAAGCTTGAGGAAATTTAGAGATGAAACTCAAGAGGCTCTAAACGAGTATAATGCTAATCTACAAGCCACTTTGGATGGATTTAGAATAAACATTGAAAAGTCGGTTAATACTGGTCTAAGTAGGGTTATTCCTGCCTTGTATAGGGCTTGGGGGATACCTCGAAATATGGCAATAACGCCTCTACATATCAGAAATGTTACGTCGACGGGATTTGAGTTTCAATCTTATGGTAGCACGACATGCTATTGGCTTGCAGTTGGGCGTCGGCGATAGGGAATGTGAGGCTTCGACTCGTATGCTATAAACGACCAGACAATGTCGTCAGGTTTATCGGTAAAGTCGTAGTATTTCTTCTCTCCTATTATGGAACTCATTATTTGGTCTAAGTTGAAGTCTTGTCCATCTAGAAGTTCTGTTGTAGCAATCAAGTAGAATATTGACTCAACTATATTTCTTACAATTACTTCGTTGGGATACATCCTTCTCCATTTATCGGTGGCCTCTATAATTTTCTTTATAGATTCAAGTAATGTAACATTCGGGGTTTTCTTCCAGCTATTCGCTTTTATTATCTTTCTTATTTGACGTCTATAATCTTCTAGACTCATACTTATAGCTATGGCATTTACCTTAAAAGATATATTGATGGTGAGAGAAAAAATTCAACGATGGAAATGGGGACAATAAACTGTAAGGCTAGACTGTATATTTTTCCAGTTAAGGCAATTGTAAAAGTCGCGGACGAGGAGTTCCACAGAAAGGGAGACGTAAATTGGGATGGAGTCATAGACGAAGAAGACCTTAACCTTCTTCGGGAGGCATATGGCTCTAGACCCGGAGACCCCAATTGGAATCCTGATGCGGACCTAGATGGAGACGGTTATGTGGACGTTAGAGATATAGTAACTTGTGCTCAAAATCAAGGGTTGGTTGCCCCCGAATATGTAACGCCGTTCACAATTGAAGTTCCAGAAGGACGTGTTGTCTTAATTTCAACTTATAGAGGTCAACAAATCAGAGAAGAGTTGACTGTTACTGAAGCAAATACTAAGACAGTGGTCTTCATCTATAGCTTGCTAGGATATTTGACAAGGTCAAAGGTTATTGAAAGCTGATTAACTCTTTAACCTTCGTTTGATGCCTCTTCTTATAGGTTTAGGTAGAATTTTCCTTACTCTTTTTAGAATTGGTTCTTTAGGAGTTACTAGCTCTTTAAGTTTTTCAATATTTGTTTTTACTACCTCAAGAGCCTTTCTAGTTTCTTCTACTGCCTCATCTATGCTGTCCATAAGACCACCATAGTGTATATTTATCGCAGACCTTTTATAGGCTTCGGTTCTAGGTAGTTTTGGTGAAAAAATGGCAAAGAAGGAGCTGAGTCGAAAGATTAACGAGCTTCTTGGAACTTCTATTGATTTTACCCCCCTTAAGAAGGACGATTTAGAAGAGCTTTATGAAGCCGTAAAGGAAATGTCAGAAGTTATGGGACAAGTCAATTTATCCTTGCTGAGGAAACCGTTAAAGGAGATAATTGACGCTAAGATACTAGATAAACCAATAGGTGAGATGTCCATAATTGAACTTCTAAGGGCGTTTACAAGAGAGAAGGGAATTTTGGGTCTAGGCATTATTCCTAAGATTAGGAGGCTACTCAGAGGGGAAGAAAAGTTAGGCGAGAAGAGGGGAGAGAAGGTAGAAGAGACTTAAGGTTCCGTAGAACGCTACCCATCCTAGATTGTTTTCCATCTTCTCAGTTTTTATATCTCTTTTGAGGGCATAGACTATAAATATACTTGGTAAAACAAGGATATTGAGGATTACAAATTTTAAAGGAACTAGTAAAAGTCCGACCATAATGTTGTATAGGCTGAAGCTAGCTATCATAAGAATCCACATTAGCTTTAGGGCTTTTTCTCTTCCAAGCTTTACAGGAAATGTCATTATGCCAAACTTTTTGTCCCCTTTCTCGTCCCCGAAGTCCTTGCTAGCTTGTGCACCAGTTACCCAGATGGCTAAGGGGATACCGAATAGAAGACCTTTTGTTTGGCATCCATACAGGGATGAAACATATAGTGCTGGGAGAAGACCTCTAGCTATTCCTTGATGTATGTTGTTGACTAGGAAGAACTTTTTTACTCTGAGGGGTGGTGCACTATAGGTTATTGCGAATAAGGCTATGAGGATGGCTATGAAGCCTGATTGAAAGTTTAGGCAGAAAGCTAGGGTTATCCCAGCTAGAAATAAGTATGTGGCGAACACTAATGCTTCGTCTGGCGATATTAGTCCCTTAACTGTTGGTCGGTATGTCTTTCCATTAATTCTGTCTATTAGTATTTCTTCTATGATGCCTTGATTTAGTGCTTGACCGCCGGCTTGAAGAAACCCTAAGACTAACCCGATAATCAAGCTTTGTAGGAATGTTGTCGGCGTTCCACTAACAATTGAGAAATAATAGTTTAGTGAGAACCCTGCAATTATGGCCCCTAAAATGGTGAAGGGCCTCATTAAGGCTATAAAGGCTGAGATTCTTTCTCCTATTTTCTTTCTTACTTTGGGGTAGAGTTGTTTTATCCCTTTATAGTCGTATTTCACTATGCCCCACCTTATTCTGAGCCATAACCTCTCGTGAAAATAGTATAGGACGACTCTTATTGTATGGAATGTAACGGTTATAAGGGTTGTTTGTTCCCAGCTACCTGTGAAAATCCAAGCAAGTATCGCAAGAATTACGATTCCAAGAACTCTCCACGTCAAACTCTTGACTAGACTTCTCAACCTAGTTTCCATTATACTCCCACCAGCAACAAGAAAAATGAAAAGATTAAGCATAGTCTACCTATAATTCTGCAGAACCACTCAACGGTTGATTGGACAATTGGGGATTCCGGAGGGAAGATAAGAGAACATCCTGCAACCATAACAAATCCTGCTGTTGTAACGAAGCACGTAGCTGAAGTTGAATATGGAATTGATAGGTTAAGGAAAAATGAGGCTAGAGCTGACGCTACTACTGTTGTTATCCATGAGAAAGCTCCAAGTTGCATGGCTGCTGTTTTTGAACCTACGACTTTATCTGCGGGTATGTCTTGATATTGGGTGCATATGTTAAACGCGAATGTGAGCAAGGCAAAACCGATGGGAAACATCCAATACTGGCTTAGCTTGTTTTTTGTTTCCAATAGAAAAGCTATTACTAAGCCATAGTCAGATGACATGACTATATTGCCAAGAACACCTGTTCTTTTCCCGTAAATATTGTAGAATGCAGATAGAGGATAGCAGAGTATAGCTAGAAAGGAAGCTAGGGTATTTAGTGAATAGTAGTAATATGTGGATAGTAAAATTAAACTTAGCAATAAGAGTAGCAGATATAATGTTTCTGCTTTCTTGACATCAACTTGTCCGCTTGGAATTGGTTTTGATGGTTTCTTTATTTTGTCTATGTCTCTGTCTTGTATTTCATTCTGTATGTTGAATGCCATATTTCCTATTCCGCATACTAGGAGGGCTAGAATTCCCAGAGAGTCTAAGCCGTTTACCATTCTTAGGGTGGCTAGACCAGCTAGGAAGCCTAAAAAAGTGAGGGGTGGACGGGTGAGCATTATCCAAGCTTTCATTTTAGTGCCTTCGCGACTTCTCGTAGGGCTTTCCTATGTTCTTTAAGTGCTTTTACAAGTTCTCTGGTTACCTCAATCCATTCTAGGGAAACTTTTAGTAAGTTGTCTGTTCTTTCCTTAAGTTCTTTTCTTACTTTCAGTATTTCGTTAATATTTTTTAGAACACTCAAGCCAATCTCTCCAATAATGGCTTTATCTTTCCAAAGCTTGGTGCCTCTCTTATTCCTACGCAGACATCCTTAAGTAATGTTACAGCCCTTTGGGTTCCTGCCTCTTTGCTGTAATATTTGGCTTTTCCGCTTGTCCATGCATCCATAAAGTCATATTCAACATTCGTGTCTCCTCTTCTTCCGAGTAAGGCCCATATGAAGGCTTTGTCCCATACTCTTACTTCGTCGTTAATTTCTTTTGGCGGGTTTCTGAATACCTTCCACACTCCGTTTTCAAGTCGGAAGAATACTTGTGCCTTTACTTTTCTTAATGTTTCATCGGTTATGTCCAATTCTACGATTCGTCCTCCTGGAAAACCGTGTTTTTCTTGGATTTCTCTCAAGTTCATTTCTGTATTGGCTATTTCAATAATTGCTGCAAGAACACTAAAAAGGAGGTTTCTAGCTACTCCTTTGAGTTTGTTCTTGATCTTCTCAGCGAATGCTTCGCCTACTGGTTTAGATTTCAAAATTATTTCTGCAGCCTTCTTTATTGGTTCGTCTAAGGGGGGTTGAAGGATTGGTTTTCTTGCTTCTACAGCCTTACGTATCTCCATGCTTAGGGGGATTTCGCCTAGAGGTTCAACGTCAAATTCTTGTGCGAGTTCTTTTAAGCTTCCTGAGCCGAATAGTCTGTATTTCCGTTTGCATTTGGGGCATTGAAAATAGCTCATGTTTTCTATAATGCCTATTACCGGGACTCCTTCGTTTCTATGTAGTTTCAGTATTCTTCTTGCGGATTCTATGTGTGCAGGCTGGAAGGTTACTATGCTTCCTATCAAATCTTTTCCGAATACGTTTACTATTTCTAGGAATTGGTCGTATACGCCGGCAGGCATATCTAGGATTGCTATTTCACTTGTCCAATTTTTCTGACTTAGCACGTCTCGGAGAATTTGGCTATACATACTTCCTTCCATACTTACTGGTCGGTCTCCGCAAATGTTGTTCATACTGAAGAATTCGATTCCGTCGTGGATTATGGGGATGAACTCGAAGTTTCTGGTTGTCGTAACTTCCTCTTTTATTCCTAGTATTTCTGCACAGTTAGGGTTACTGAAGTCAGTATCTATTAATGCAACCTTTTTGCCAAGTTCTTTGAGTTTATAAGCTGTGTTTATGGCGACTAGGGTTTTTCCTACTCCTCCTTTGCCGCTAATGGACATTACGTATTTCATTCTTCTATCACCCAAGATTCTGGGAGTCTCTCAACAACGCCTTCTCTTGCTCCTGCTTCAACTTCTTTCGGTTGAGCTGAGGGTTGAGCTAGGAACTTTATTATCATTTCTACGGGTCTTTTCTCTCTTGCTACGGTTGCCACTTCTTTTAATCCTTGACCTAGAAATCTGTATGCATCGCTTTGGTATCCTTCAACTACCTTTTCGCTTCTGGCTTCGGCTAACTCCTTCTCAAGACGGTCTATGCGTGCACGCATCTCTTGTTTCTCTCTTTCTGAAAGCTGATTCTGTAGGGCTTCTAAGGTTTTTCTTGTCTCTTTTAATTCGTTTTCTAATATCTTTATTCTTGGGTCTTCCTTTGTTTCGGCTTCTTTTGGAAATAGAAGGTCTCTCCACATTCTTCCTTTTTGTAGGAAAAGCATTTCAGGGTCTTCTGTCGTAAGGTTTGCTACTTGAGATGGTGGAACTTTAAGTATTCGATAAACGACTCTTCCTTTCTCGTCTTTCAGTATTTTTCCTTCCGCATCTCTTATTGGCTCTGTGATTGTTACTAGGGTTCTTTCCTCCTCGCCTTCTCTTGTTTCCTCCCTGAGTTTTTGGAGCACCTTGTTTGCTATTTCGTCTGGGTCTACTTTCTGTTCTTTATAGGTAGGGGGGTATGGTGGTAAAGGTTGGTAAGGATACGTGGGGGTGTAGCCATAATATGTTCCAAGTTGAGGTTGTGGTGTCCATGTTGGTCTTGGAGGATAATAGAATGGTTGGGATGTTTGGGGTTGAGGTGGCCAATATGGAGCTGATTGATATTGTGGAGTTTGTGTTGGGAATAGTATTGGCGGTTGCGGTTGAGCTTGAACCTCGCTTTCTAGGGCTATTAGGGCGTTACATATTCTGTAGGCGATTCTATCTCTTACACCAGAACTTGTAAGTAGGCTGTATAATGCGTTTGGGTCTTTTCTTACGTTTGGGTCTACATCCCATTGTTGGAGAATCCACTTTGCGACTTTCTTGCTTACTCCTGGTGCAGCTCGGAGAAATTGGAATAGTCTCTGCTTCTTCAGTTTTTCTAGTCCTTCTGGACCGTAAAGGGCGACGTATTCTCTAGGGGACATTTTTGTTGTTTCTGGTTCTGGTAGTGGCTCTTCCTCTTCTTCTTCCTCCTCTTCTTTCTCAGCTTCCTGTTTCTTTGGTTTCTTCCATCTTGCGACTTGACCCTTAATTCTTCCTACTGTTAAGCTGTCTAGTCCCGTTATTCTGCATATGGTTTGGACGTCTGCGTTGAGGTCTTCGTTGAAAATCTGTCTGATGATTTCTTCGTCTGTCATACCTTGGGCTCTCAGTTTTTCAAACTTCTCTTCCAGAAGTTCTTCTTTTGACATGATAGTTCCTCGAGGAAAATCTAATATATCTTGGCACATAAAAGGGTTTTTCTAGGAGGAGGTTATGTGAGTAGGGTTTGTATTGTGGGAGGAAATGTGGCTGGACTAAGTGTTGCTGATGCTCTTTTATCGGAAGACGGCAGATTTGAGATTGATATTTATGAGAAACATATTCCGTTAGTAGGGGAACCCATACCATGTGCGGGTGGGGTTACTAAGTGGTTTTTAGAGGAGAAGCTTAAGTTGAAATTACCCGATGAGGTTATATTGGCGAGGATTAACAGAGTTAGGTTTTTTGCTCCGAATATGGAGTATGTTGAGTCTAAAGGTGAGTTTGGATATGTTCTAGATCGCTATTTGCTTCAGATGTGGATGCTTGGTAAGGTTATGAATAGAGGGGCGAAGGTTGTTGTTAAGGAGATTTCTGAGGATGACCTTGAGAGTTTCTATCTGAATCAGACGTATGATTATATTGTTGGTGCAGATGGTCTTCTTTCTACTGTTGTGAAGTGGCTTGCCTTAGCTTTACCTCCGCCTAAAGAGATATACCATTGTGTTCAACAGAATATTCGATGGGATGATTATCCACAAGATTTGATTGGCATATATTTTGGGCGTAAAATAGCACCATTCGGATATGCTTGGACTTTTCCATGTGGAAATAATGAAGTTAGAGTTGGGTTGGGTATTCCTTTATCCTTAAGAGAGAATCCGATGACGTTTTTGGGAAAGTTTAGAGATAAGCTCGGTATTTCTAAGAATCCTTCAAGGCATTTGATTTCAAAGCTTGTTCCAGTTGCGAAGCCTAGAAGGACTCATGTTTATAGGTCTCGCGTCTTTTTGGTTGGAGATGCTGGTCTTCATACTGGTCCATTTGGCGGCGGAATACTTCAAGCTATTTTTGCCGGCAGAATGTGTGCTAAGGCTATTGCCGAAGGGAAGCCTGAGAAGTTTGATAGTTATGTGAGATGGTTACACAATAGGAACAAGAAGATTAGGAGAGTTACTGAGAAGTTGATGAACTTTGATGACGAAAAGTTTAATGATTTAGCGGAAGCTTTAAGGGGTGTTGACTTTCCTTGGCCTTTAGATGAGCCTAAAAATATGGTAAAGCTTATTACAATCCTTCTTCGGCGTAAACCTTCCATTTTCTTCTAGTTCGGTTTTAGGTTTTTGCGAAAGGCTTATTTCAATTAGGAGTCTTATTTGCATTTGGATTAAAATGAGAAGGGGAATAATCTTAACGACGTTGCTGGTATTGCTAGTGCTGAGCGTTGTGGCTCCAGTATATGCTGAAACGGGTAATGCAACAAATGATGAAGACCTTCGAGGCGTTCTAGCTAACTTTATTGTCAACTACCTATTGGCAGCAATCATATGGGCTTTAGCGGGATATTTCAAGCAACAGAAGAAGCCAGACGGAACTTATGAACCGTTTAATCCTCAGAGATTCTTCATCACATTGTGTGTCGGAATCTTTGTTGGTATTGTTGCTTTTGTAGGCTACTACACTAGGGGAATCACATGGACATTCCAAGAATGGTATGACTACTTTGTGGCTGCTGGAATCATAGCTATTGTAGAATCCATACTAAAGATAATCTGGCGACGTATAGCTCCTTGGTTCCAGCAAGTGCAACAGGCCCAGACAACGGCTCCCAAATAGAATAAATTTGTTCGGAGGGCAGTAAAATGCCCAAAAAAGCTAGTCGTAAAAATAATGATGATGATAGCCTTTCTGACCTTAAAGTTAAGGTAGCTAGGCTTGAAACTGATATGGGCTGGATTAAGAAGACTATGGAGGGAATAAAGCGAACAATTGAGAAGGTTGAGAAGCGGACTTGGTGGGTTCTCGGAAGCGTGGTTGTTTTGGGGATTATAGCTATTCTTGTGGGGGTTTTAACGTGAAACTTTTAAAAGAGCTCTCGCAGAGAGTTCGTTTATTTCCTAGATTGAGGGCTAGACTTCAAGGTCAAGTGGAGCTTCCTCCCGGTGTTACGCCTGAGGAGGCTGTTGAAGTTATTGCTAGGACCCCTTGGGCTAGGGGATGGGCTGAGGGGATAGCTAAGCTCGCAGGATATAAGCCAGGCACACCAGAGTATGAAGAAACTGTTGATAGGCTTTCCCACTTTGTGGCGAAAAGGCTATTAGGATTGGCTTAAGGTGATTCGGATGTTTAGAGGTCAGATTTTTAGAAGATTGAGGTGGATGCTTAGGGGTCAAGCTCTTATTGATGCTAGGTTTGAGGAGCTTCGACGTAAGAAGGAGGAGGAGTGGAGAGCTAAGGGGGTTCCTGAAAGGCTTATTAGAAGAGCCTTAGACTACGCTGAAGACTATGCTTTGGGAATGGCTAGTGCTTTAGGTGTTGACCCTGCTTTGGTTTATCCTAAAGCCTTAGAGTTTGCTGACGAGTGGATTGAGGGAATAATGAAGGCGATGTTTGAATGACAGAATTTGACAAGACTTCGGTTAGTCCTCATTACTGCTTCAGTTGCACTAAACCGTTTAATCCTTATGAGGCTGAGCCTTGTCCAATCTGTGGCTGGCTTAAATGTCCTCATTGTGGGAAGTGTGCTTGCGATTTAGGTTTGGAAGCTAGAATAGCTATTGAACAGGTTTTCGCTACTTTCTGTTTGACTTGTCTTCCTCAGTCTAAGTGTTTGCTTAATCCTAGAAAGAAGAAGGGCGGAAGAGTTATTCGCGGAGTTACAAGGGAGGATTTCTTACAGTTTGCTGAGAAGTATTATCCTAGCTTGGTTGAGGATTATAGGGCTGGAAGAATAAGTTTTGAAGAGCTTGTCAAGAGAGTTCAGAAGGATACGGGACTTGTCTGGGTATTCAAATAGTATAAGTATATACGATTACGAAACTATTGAGGATTTCAAGAGGCGTTTCCCTAAGGAGCTAGAAGAAGTAACTAAGTTCATAAATGGTCATTTGTCTGCTTTAAGTATAGATTGGGGGATTAGAGTCCCGCCGTGGGGATTTCATTCAGGTATAATCCCCGGGATTAGAGGTATTGACCTTCGATTTTCAATTTGGTTTCTTCCAGCCTTCAGAGTTGAAAGGAAAGATGCTTCTCTAGTTCTAAAATATGCAATTGCTCACGAATTTAGACATTGGTTGACCATCGCCAAGCATATTAGAATCCCGCTTCCAAGAAGGCCAAAGTATAGACCTTTAAGATGGATGTGGAGTGAATTAGAAGCAAGTGCATTTGGATTTAGATATTCAGGTATTACCCACGAAAGAGCTTGGAGGTTATGGCGTAAAATATTAGATAAGATAGAAGCTGAACTCGGAATCCCTGTTCCGAGGTAATAATATGGATGAAGAAAGGGGACCTTTGGGCTTCAAGATTGGTCCTATAAGGCGTTTTCTTAGGAGAAGGTTTCTTTCTGAGAAGGAGAAGAAAGAAGATGAGTTTCAGAGCCTTATTGAGAAGTGGCGTAGGGATGGTATCCCTGAACCTATGATTAAGAAGGCTGTTGAGATGGCTGATGAATGGGTTTATGGTCAGCTTGAGGCTATTAAGTTGGGAAAACTTGAACGTGGGCTAGCTGGTGTAGCTCCTAAAGGGAAGAAGCCGAAGAAAGAGATTATTAAAAGGTATAATGAGGCTTTCTTGAAAGGTGAGTGAAGTTGCCGACGTGGGAAGAATTTAAAGAGGAGTTTCTTAGAAGAAGTAAGGCTTTACTTGAAGCTTGGAGTGCTAAGTATGGGGTTGATGTGCCTCCAGTTTATGTTATTGGTGATGAAGTTCTTGACCCCTTTATTCCTACAGCGGTTTATGTTAGACCTTCAATCTTATTCTCTGACATTAGAGGCCCAGCTATAGTTTTTGCTGAAGGTTATCTTAGGGCTGTTTATGAGGGGGCATTAGATACCGGAGATTTTGAAACTGCTTGGAACTGTCTTTTGTGGAGTCTAGCTCATGAGTTTGGTCATCATATTGCTTGGAGAAAGCATCCTGTTCGGTGGGGATTATTAATTGAGACTGCACCATTTAGGGAGTATATTGTTAGAGCTGAGATTTCAGCGTCCTTAATTGCTCATCACTTGACAAAGAAGACAAGGGCTAAGAAAAATTTGGATTTTACCCTTTTGACAGGTATGAGTAAAAGGAAATTTTGGGAAAAAAGGCATTTAGAATGGTTAATGGCTAAGGTTAAGAAGTTTAGGTAACTAATCTTCAGATATTTCTTTTTCTAGTTCAGGTAGGCTTTTGAGGGCTTTCCAGAGTGGGAGGTTGTCGCTGAAGATTGTCTTGACTGTTCTGCATATCAAGGTAACTGTTTCTGGAATTCCCCATCCCAGCCTTTCTGCTAGTGCTTTTATGTCCTCCTCAGCCTCTCCAAGTTCAGACCTTTTCTTTCCGTTTTCATCTAGAATTGTGCATATTAGTTCGTGGTAGGCTTGGGAAATTGGTATTCTTCTTTCTGCGGCGTATTTTCTTACTCTTTTACTTGCTTCTACCGATACGTATTCTCTTGTTAAGTCTAGCTTCGTTCTCTTTTTCGGTTTCATATATCCTATTTAGCCCGAAAATGCTTAAATTTGTTTTTATTATGTAGGATATGTAGGTGAAGAGATATGCCACTCTCAGTTGGTAAGAGGAAATATGCTGCCAAGACGGCTGTAATGGGCGACCATTGGGCTGAAATGAAGGATGTCATGAAGAGGCACTGGCCAGCAGCCATGAATGCGTTGGCAAAAGAGGCTGGCAAGACCAAAGTCAAGGACACTAGGGTAAGGGCTTACTCTGCTGGAATCGATGCTGTTACGGCTGATGACTTCGAGGCTCGTGTGAGAGGAAAGGAAACTAAGTGGTATGACAACTACGTAGCTAAGATGTTTGAGTAAAACCCAATTTCCCTCTTTTTTGGTTTTATGAGAGTTTCGTAATGAAGGGTTTTTGTCAGATTTGTGGCAGGTATCGTAGGCTTTATGGTTTCATCAAGTTTACTTCTAGGGGATTGGTTAAGTTATTGGCTTGCGAAGAATGTATAAGGAGATTTACCTAAATTATTTGTGAGATGCTGTATCAGAAGGTTATCTGGAGAAAGTTTAGGCTTGTGTATATGGATGGTTCTAGTGAGATAGTTGAGGCTTTAAGCCCTTATATGGCTTGGGTTATCGGGAGGGTTCATGCTAGACGCAAGGGAACTTACCTGCTGATTGTTAGAGAGGTTGAGGAGGGATTGTCGGCTCAGATTGATAATGATGATTGTGAGGAGATCGTTTCTAAGTTGAGTTTGAAGCTTGGGAAGGATAACGTTAGATATGATTTTAGAGAGGAATCGCAGTGGTTTGCTTGGTGTATAATTGATTTCCGAAGACCTGATACTGTTAAGGCCTTTAAAGGCACTCCGGAGGAGAGGGAGTATTTGTGTTGGGGTTCTCTCTGCATATGGGAGTCTTATGTGCCTTATATGGGCGTTTACTGGAGTGATATCGCGGTTCCTTTGGACAAGGTTGACGAGAAGATTAGGCAGCTTAGAGAGTTAGGGTTTACTCGTATTTTGCCCCATAGGTATTACAAATATAATGTTGCTCATATTCATTTTACTGGGGATATTAAAGATGTTGATAAGTTTGTGGAGGTGCTTGTTAGTTGAGTCCTATGGGACCTATTGAGGCGATTAAAGTTGTTGAGGAAATGTATGATGAGTATAAGAGCACTATTGAAGATTTGATTAGGGAAGAGGAGCTTCCATTATATAAGGTGAAGGAATATCCGCCTACTCCATTTGAGAGTTATGCTAGAGTCAAGTTCCGTTTTAGAGAGAAGGTAATGCTAAGGTTCCATTATCTCTATCCTTATTCAGTTAAGATTGATGATAAAACTTTGAACTTAATCAGAGAAGTTAAAGTTTTGAAGGTTATTCCCGGTCCAGTTTCGAGAGAGCTTATAACCTTTAAGGCTAAGTTTCTGTTGTTCGGAAGGGAGAGAACGTATCATACGGAGGATGTTATGACTCCTACGGAGGTTCCCGTCGAAGAATTATGGATTACAATTTCTGTTCCGACGTGGTATTCAAGATTTACGGCTGAGTTCATCCAAAAGAAAAAGTTTTGGGTTGAAATAAGAACATATTAAGGGGATTGATATGGGAGAAGAGCCTTTTCCTGTTTTGCGTGCTTTGATTACTAAGGGAATTGTTAGAACTGTGATTAGGATGAGTCCTGAGGAGAGGAGACGTGTTTTTAGACAGTTGTGGATTCAGACAGCCGCTTGGGGTATTGGTATGGGTTGCGGAAGGTTTATCATGGGATTGCTGAGATTAATTGTGGAGGGAAAGGTTTGAGAGTTCAAGGGCAAGGAGAGATAATTGAGAAGATTAGAGAAAGGTGGCAGAAGCTTCCTCCAGCAGCTAAGGGTTTCATAATTGTTGCTGGAGCTTGCGTTCTTATTTGGGCTTACACTAGGCTTCGCTGGAGGTAAATTTATGGCTCTTAGGGCTATTCTGGAAAGGCTGAGAAGTAGGTTTAGGGGTCAATATTTGTATCCGACTTTGCCTGAGAAGTGTTATTGTCATAGTTGCGGTTATGTGTTGGAGAATCCTGGTAAGCATTGTAGAGAGATTCGTTGTCCGCGTTGTGGTGCTAGGATGTGGAGGCGACCTCCGTAATCTAGACTTTGGATACTGTAACTTTCACGTTTGCTAGTTTTTTAAGGATGGGTCCTACGAAGCCTAGTTTTAGTAGGGCTTTGTCTATGGCTTCTTCGGGGGTTTCTGCTTCTACTTCGACTACTTCCCATGTTCTTTTGCCTAATCCTAGTAGTTTTGTATATTCTACTGTTGCTCTCCATTTTGCCATTTTTATCCCATAATATTTTTGTTGTATGAATTTAAAGTTTGATTTATGGCTCGAAAAAGGGCTTATTTAGCGTATCCTTTCATTATGTTTGGAACCCGTGAGGTCTTCGTTTTTAAAGAGAAGTTGAAGCATGAGGGGTTTGAGGTAATTGACCCTTATGAAAAAGTTGGTGTGGGTTCAAATCCCATTATTGCTTTCCGAGACCTCCGCCTAATTGATAGTGCTGATTTGTTTGTGGCTTATCTTCCTTGTCAAGGAACTCAAACCGGAATGGAGATTATGTATGCTTTTCTAAAGGGTAAGAAGGTTCGGATATATACTAGGTTGGAGGGGCCGTTTTTCGAGTGGTTAAAAGGTAAGGGTGTAGAGGTCTATCCAATATAAAGTTTATATTGAGGTCTTATTCCGATTTGTGTTTGATGAGGGTAGCGTAGTCTGGTTTTGGGATGCCTTCTCCCTTCTCCACCTACGCTACCCGATTACTGTTAAGTTCTGTTAACCGAAACTCTATATATTTACAAGATGAATTTTAGATGGGAGCAGAAATGAAGGTTAGAATTTCTATTCCTACATATGAGCTTAAGGGTTCTCAGGGCTATGCTAAGGAAGGAAAGCTTATCTTGGAAAGAGATGACGAAATTGTGCGTTTAACCTACGAGAAGGAGGAGAAAATACTTACTATTACTGTTGACTTCCGCGAACTTCTATGGGCGTTAACAGCCTTTCAAGACTTGGAGGAGGTTAAGGGTTAATGTCTTATGTTCCAGTCAACCAATGTGTGGTTTGTGGGAGATGGTATGTTTTAGGTAAAGGGAGTAGATTGCTTACGTGTTCTGAGGAATGCCATAAGAAGCTTATTGACAAGCTCGTTGAGGAGTTTGGTGAGTTCAAGAAGGTTGTGGATGTTGAAACGGGGATAGCCTACAAGGTTCCAACGAGAGATATTCTTGAACACGGCTTGAAATATGAGGATTTAAAGAAATATCCAGTTTGGAAGGATGAAGATGAGTGAATCGAAGATTGACATCGTTAGAAGACTTGTTATTTTCTGTATTATAATGGAGAGTAATAATGGAATCATAGACAAAGACCCAAAATATGTTTATGAAAAGTATGTTCAAGCAATTACGGTTCCGTTTCCTGAAAATATGCTTGATTTTACTAATTTTAAAAAATATAAGGAATGGCTGGAAAAGTGGGCAGAGAAGAAAGGTGATGAGGAATGAGGCTTTTTAAGTTGAGTGTCTATTTGACTTGTAATCCTGAGGAGTTGGAGAAAGAGGAGTTCGACCCTGAGAGTAAGAGGTGGATTAAGATTTACTGCGAGAAATTCCATAATTGTGATGAATGTTTGAATAGAGCCTTTAAGCTTATACAGCAGATTGTTGGACCAGCGTTTGAGATAAAGAAGATAAAATGTGAAGAAATCATAGACTTGTAAGTAATTTTATATATTTCTGTTAAGAAGAGTTAACCGATGAACATTTTGAAAGTCTTGAAAAGCAACATTTGGATAAAGGGAAAGCAGTATCGTGTATACTACGTTATAAATCTTAAGACTGGGAAGGAAATAAACAGGGTGATAGCTTAATGGTTGAAGCTCCAACCGTTTATTGCCCAAAAGAAGGGAAAAAAGTTCCTGTCTGGTATTGTTTGGGTAGCTTTATTCAGAAACGTGAGCCATGTCCATATTTAATCGAGGCTACTGTGGATGTCAGGAGAAACTATGCGAAAGTGAAATGTAAGGCTAAAGGTGCCGAAGGATGACGCTAGACCTCAATCAATATGAGAGTTTTCAGCGATGGATGAATCTTTTGAAGGCTAGGGCTAGAGCTAAGGGTAGAGTTGTAGATTCCGCTCCGCCGACAACCCTTAGGGTGTATCCGTATTTCTTGAGCTTATATTGTGAAGTTGTAGGGAAGGATCCTGACCAGCTAATTAGGGAGAGGGTTTCTGATTTAAAGAGTGATGATGAGTTTCGCCGGCATAGGCATGAGGAGTATGTAACCAAGTTTATTAATCATCTTGGAAGTATGGGAAAGAGTAGCAATACGATTGCCACGGCTGTTGGTGCTGTGAGAAGTTTTTACGCCGCAAACTATGTTCCGTTGGGAAGAATTGTTGTTCCAAGCGGGACCAGAACCCGGGAATTTCGACTTCCAACACCTGACGAATTGAAGAAGATAGTTGAAAATGCACCCATAAGAACTGCAACTTGGATTTGCTGCCAAAAAGATTGCGGAATGGGGGTAGGAGACCTTATTAATTTAAGTTTGGAGTGGAGAAGTCCAATTTATGGGACGATTAGAGAGCAGCTTAGAAGGGGAGATTGTCCCATACATCTCTATGTAACACGTAAGAAGACACCTACTATTGGTCATTTTGATACTTGGCTAGGTGAGGATGCTGTTACTATGCTTAATGAATTTGTAGATTTTGGTAGGTCTCGAATTTTTGACGTAACGGAGAGAACTATCACTAATGACTTAAAGAAGGTTGGAATTGTTGGCGGTTCTCATGTGTTAAGAAAGTTTTTTGATACTTACATTAGTTATGGAGTGGCTATGGCTTTAAGCAAAATGGGACAGATTAATGCTGCGGGTCTTACTGATGTTCTTGTAGAGTATTGGATGGGTCATTCGCTTGGAAAAGTTATTGGTGCTTATAGGCTTCCACCGCCTGAGCTTCAGAGGGAAATCTATAAGCAAGCCTATCCTAGAATAAAGTTGGGGATAAAATGGTCAAGTTAACTGAAGAGCAAATTAGTGCATGACAAGAGGTAAATTTTAAGACTTTATTTCTTATAGTCTATTGGGGAATAAAATGGCTCAAGTCATATTGAATAGGAGAATAGCTTCCGCAGGAGTCATTAGATTTACTCCGATTTGGTCTAAGATGAAGAACATAAAGGTCAACCTTCTTATCGGAGCTACTGGAGAAGAGAAGACTGTTACTCTCGACCCTACAAATTGGGCGGTAAGAATTCTCAACTATCGTCGAAGTGCTGTTGATAACGGAGCATTTATAACGACTGTTGGTGTTGAGGATGCTACCGACCCAAGTAGGGCTGACGATTGGAAGGACTGTATTATTGTCTTGAGACAGTGGTTAGTAGACGAGGTTCCGCATCTGCTTGTCCAGATATTCTATTTGATGTATGCTCCAGGCAATAGATGTCGAGTATGGTATAAGGATAGCTTGATTTACGATAGCGATACTGACGGTTGGAAGAAGCAAGTAATGCTTCCATGGTAATGAACACTAAAATAGTCTTCATCCTAGCAATCGGGTATCTATGGAGATTTCAGGGATACGTGAGTTCAGTTTCGATATTGTTATAATTGGAATGGGCTAAATTTTAGTTGGTGAAACTATGGACATCGTTGAAGTAGCTGAGATTCTAAGTGCGTATAGACTACCGAAGCCTCAGCACATATTGATCGTTAAAGAGCCTGTATATGAGAGAGTTGATGGAATACTATTCTATAGGGGATTGGCTCCTGCTGGTAGAAGTGATGTAATTGTCTTGACTCCCGATGCGTTACCTGAAACTGTTCTTCATGAAACCTTGCATAATCTAGGGTTCGGAGAGCTGGTTGCTAGTTTGGGCGGTAAAATTTTGATTCGAAAATATCAGTTTTTGAAGAAACATCCTATACTTAAAGAGTTGGCAACTAGGAAGGTGATTTACCGAAAATGTGAAGGGTGCTCTGAGTTCAGACTTGTCCACTCAAAGTATGCTGGGAGGGTCTTGCACTATGTTAGGGTTAAGTGAGCTGAGAGGTCAAGAGGAGGCTCTGAGGAGGTTTATTGATGATTATTTGGATAGCTTAGCCACGAAATATAGGGTTTCTAAGCCTAAATGGGATTTTTGCGTTCTTGAGATAAGTTCGGGAAGAATGTTTTCGGCTAGATATGTGATTCCGCGAAGGACTATTCTTGTGAATAAGGCTTTTATCAAGTATTATAGGTCTACGCCGAAAATTGTGGAGCAGATATTACGTTTTGTATTGGCTCATGAGTTCTATCATCATTGTAGGTTTAGAGCAGTTCCGAATAGGATTCTTCCTCAAGTGTTAGCTGGTTTAAGTAAGCCAAAAGAGGAAATGTATGCGGATGAATTTGCAGAGAAAGAGTCAGGAGTTCCTAGAGAAAAGTTACCGCTTCTTCTATTTGCTATGAGAGAGCTTGCAGAATGACGAGGGAGAAGCTTCTCGAATATGTTCGTTTTATGGCTGAGGGAGAGAAGCCCATCAACAGGGTGTATCAGTATATTTTGAAGCATGGAAGATATTTCAAAGGAGCTTTTGAACACACTATTTTGCCAAGAGGAAGACTTAACGTATCCATTATTAGACCTAAAAAGAAGTGGTGTTATTATAACGCCCAAATGTTGACTCTTATGTATCCAGCTAGCAGAATCGTAGAGTATTATGAGGGGGTTGGAAATTGCGGTCTTATGATTGGAGGTCATGCATGGAATGTCTATGAAGGGAAAGTAGTAGACATCACTTGGGAAGATATACCAAAAGAGTTCCCTGAAGCTGCTAAGCCCTTAAGCGAGTTTGAATATTTCGGGGTTCCCATACCCTTTGAGTTTGTAAGAAAACATAACCCAATAAAGACTAGACTTGTCCAGCCTCTGCTACCAAAGTATTTGGGGTATGAATAAAATGGTTACTCCTCTTGAACGTGCTCTTGAGATTTTGCCTAAATATTACCAATGTCCTAACGCAAAGAAAATTTTGGAGTGGTATTTTGGTCATGATTGGAAAACATTAAACGAAACTTCCCTTGAAATTCTAAAATTGACAAAAGATTGGGATGATGCTGTTGCTTGGGAACTTCACGAGCTTGTAGAAGCTTGTGAGGTTTATAGGATAGCTCCCAATTTGAAATCCCCAGTTCTAGGTGTTCCTCTTCAAAAAAGGTTCCTAGAAGAAGTAAAGCCTATAGCTCATAAGAAAGCTACGGAAGTTGAAATAAAATACTTAAGAGACAGAAAAAGATGGGACTTGATTAGGGAAGTAAGACGAAGAGAAATAAGAGCCACCTTTAAGCGGTGGGGAATTTTTAGGTGATTATATGGTTGTTGAGCTTCTTAGACCCTTTGAAAGAGAGATAATTGATAGGTTTAAGACTATTGGTAAGATGGCTGACCCTGTTACGGGTGCTAGGGGTTGGAAGGGATTATGGATTCGCGGTCATTTGCTTGATGTTCATGAAGACTATGTTTACAATATGTGGAAGCGTTGGGAGGCTTTTTGTGGTATTGCCTATGTTTTAGGTGCTAAGATTAAGGCTGGAACTTATCAAGCTTTTAGAACGTATTTTCATTTATTAAAGCAGCTTGGGTTGGTGAGGGTTTATCGGCGGATGCCTAAAGAGGTTGGGAGACGTGGAAGACCTGTAGTTCTTTACGAGTTGGTTCCCGAGAGAATAAATGACCCTGCTTGGACTAGGCCTTTCCAGACTAAGTATGTTAAGACTGATTGGACTGTTAAGTCGCGGGAGGAGAAGAGGGCTTTAAGAAGGAAGTATAGACGTTAGCTGCTCTAGTTTTTTCAAGTATTCTTTTCCTTTCTCTGTTGTTCGGTGAGTGATTGCTCGGCTATGTTTAAGTTTAGTTCTTATGAGTAGTCCGTTTTCTGTCAAAAGACTGAGAAAATATTTCGCTTGGATTCCCGCTAGACTACATTCTTTCACTATTTCTGTTACTGTTGCTTCTTTCTTGTTGCATAATTTTAGTATGTCTGCGATTATTTCGTGTTTGCATCTATTCTTCATTTACGCGAGTCTCCAGAATTTTCATTTGTGTAGCGATTGCTTGCCATGCTGAAGCTCTGATTATAAGTTTCATTCCTGATGGAAGCTCTATTAGTAAGTTTCCTATTCCTTTGTGTATTAGGCTTGGTGTTACCTCTATTAGTTTGCCTAGTATGTGCTCTCCATTTTTTAGCTTTATAACAACTTTCTTGCCAAGAAATCTCTGAATCTCCATTTTAACAAGCTTCCAATAACCGTTTTCCTCACACATTTTTTGAAGTATTCTTCCATTTTATTCTGCCATCTGTCTAAGACATCGGTTATGTGTTTTAGGATATATTCATGTTCTTTGCCTGTAATGACTCCTGCGTCTCTGGCTTTTGCGATTTCTTCTAAAAGTCTTTTTTTCCTTTTGTAGATTTCTGGCAGGTGATAGTCAAAAAGGTGATTTACTTCGCAACTTGCCATATAACTTAGTGAATAGCGTATGTGCTCAATTAGGTCGGCGTAATCATAATGAGGACCTGGATAGGGGAAAGTTGGACCTAATCGCTTCAATATTTCAGAAACTTTTGGGTCGTGAGTAAAAGTCCTCCATATTAATTCCGTTTCAGCCATTTTATCATCTATTAACTTATGATTTCTTCATGTTTTATTAGTCCTTTTGCTTTGGCTTCTTCTGAGGTTATTACTGCCTTGTATAGCCAGCGGTCTGTTCTTCTTTTGCGTAGGTATCCCCATAGACATAGCTTGTTTAGTGCATTAGCAAGTCTTGGGTCTTTTGACCATCCTCTCCTTATCATTTCTTTTTGAACATCCGTTACTGTTCGTTCCTTGTTGTCGAAAAAGCCATCAGCATAGATTATGGCAACCTTACCGGTAAGGTCTTCAGATGATAGAGTCAATACTTTTCTGTGAATTTCTAACGATAGGACTGGTTGCTCTATCCTTACTTTGACTTCCTCCGGAGGTTGTGGTGTATGTGCAACTAAGGTTTGTTTGGGTAAGACCTTCGATAGGACTGTTCGTAGCAGTCCTACAACCTCTTCGGCATCTTCTAGTTCTTCGATTGTTTTTTCTTGTGCAGCTACTTTCTTTCTTAGGGTTGCTATTTCATCCTTGAGCTTATCTATTTCATCATTGAGCTTATCAAATTCAGCTTTTAACATCTCGTATTTTTCTTTCCAAACCAAGTCATTATCAACCTCCTTTAATCTGGGTTTAAGATAGTTATCTCTCACGTATTCTGGTGAGAGCTCGCCTTTAGCTACTTTAACTCCTATTTCTTCTGGGACTCCGCTTGGGAGAACATAGACTTTCTTAACTTTGTTTCCGAATACTGCGTAGAAGTGTCCAAGTGGTAGTGTCTGGATTTCTTCCCTTTTGATTTTTGCCCCTAAAAGCTGTTTAATGACTCTTTCGACTTCGTGTGCCTCTTTCATTCTTCCCATAAGCCAGATGTCGCATTGTCTTAGGGGGGTCTTGTCAATTCCTCCTATGTCTTGAGAGTCGAGCCATAGGTAGTTTCCGATTGCAGCTCCTTTGCGTATGAATTGTTGGGCTACCCATTTCACGGCTGTCATTTTTCCTTGTGGAAGGGTCTCCCAAGCTTCTGGGATTATGACTATAACGTGGTCTAGGTGTCTGAAGGCGTATTCTATGGTTGAGGCTATGACTAAGTGTTGTATTTCCATGGGCATTTCGCTTAAGTCCATGACGTTTACTCCTTCGGAGAGTTCTAGTTTTGAGCTGAATGTCCATTTTTCGAGTTCGGGAATTACGAGTTCTAGGTATTCTGCTAGTTTTTCATAGACGCTTTGCATGAACTTGCTTTTTGATTTAGAAGCTAATTCTCGTGCTGCTTGTTGTATTTCTTTTAGATTGGTTCTTCCCTTGCATACCTTGATGATCCCGTATCTCATTCCAGGCTCGTATTTGACTTTCTCTCCTAGTGCTACGTTGACTAGACCCTCTACGAATTGCCAGTCTGCTCTTGGCTTGTAGTATGGTGGAATTAAATGGTAGTTGGTGAATCCTGTTTCTCCTCTTTTGACGATGAAGGCTATTGCTCTGTATTTGGCTCTGCTTATTAGGGCCTCAAGTGTTGTTGTTTTTCCGCTTAGCTGGGTCATTCCAAAAACAGCTAAGTGATGCATGGGAATATAGACTGGTTTGCCAGAACCGACTTCATATCCTAGTAGAACTTTCATCTGAAACTACCGTTAAGGAGTATTAACAGAAATATTGTTTAAAACTTGCTATCCATAGTAGGGTTCTATTCTTACTTTGGCTGGGAAGCCGTATATTGTGGCGAGTCTATCATAATAAACGTTAATGGAGTCTATATCGGTTCCTTCGATATGAACTATTTGTTTGGGTTCAAGCTTTGTTATTTCGCCGGTTTCTCCGTTGATTATCTCTACTCCATCTACACAGAATCTTAGGTGAATTTCGCTTGCTTCAATTGTCTTTAAAACTTGTCCTTTAGGCTTTTCTTTTCTCTCTTTGATTCTTTCTCTTAATCTTCTTATTCTTCTTAAATGCTTACCTGGATACCAAACCATTCTGTCATCTCCCATACTTTATTTTCCGAGCTTCTCAATTAGGCTTTCTAATCTTGAGATTAGACGTTTTCCATAGACTGTTAGGATTATGGATGCGACGATTCCTGAGATTGCTCCTGCTACTGCCATACGCCGAAACGCCCTTAATTCTTCATAGTTTGCTGCTAGTATTCCGAAAAGGGGTCTTTTGGCTATTCGTTCTATTAGTCGCATATCTTCTATCTATATTCATATAGACTTAAGTCTATTTCGTTAATTGTCGAAATTAAAGTCGAAATGAGTAACGAATCGAGTTGGAGGTTGTCAGTTTTTACATGAGTATGTTAAATTTCTACCATGGATAGTAGTGTCTCCTTCTTTTTCCGTCCATGATTAGGTGTAAGATTCCTCCTTTCCAGAGAGCTATGGTTAGTTCTCTGTGGAATTGGTCTATTGAGTATTCTTGGCTTTTTATCCATTCTTTGTAGGTTGTTTCTATTGCTAATGATGGAATTATTCCTTCTGAAGAAACAAGATAGCCGAATCTGGGCTTAGATGTAGATGTCTTCAATATTTATTCCTCTTTCTTTTAGTTGTTCGAGTATTTCTTGTTTGTTTATGTTCCATAGTCCGTTTAGGATTGCCCACCATGCGTTGTAGGGTATTTCTGCTTCTATTATGCGATTTTCGTATTCTGGGTGTTCTTCTACCCAGCCTTTATAGAATTCTAGCCATTTTTCCATGGTTAAGTGATTTCTTCCGCCTGTTCCGCTGTAGTTTGTGCCTTCGATGAACCAGCAGCATTTTCCAGGCCACCACCATAGGTAGATGACGTGATATTTTTCTTCATCAATAGGGCATTTGAGTTTTAGAAGTGCTGTTCCACGTGGTGTAACCTTAAGATTATGGAAGTCTCTAACCCAATACTCGGCTAGTGAATATCTAAAGCTTTGAGGTGTTCCTTTTTCTGTTACTCCTCTCAAGTTTCTTCCCTTCTTCCCAAAGTTTTTCAAATTGGTTTTTTATTGTTTCCAAAAGTTTCTTATCTGTTATTATTATCCAATCAGTTTCATCTAGGGGTTTTTTGAGCCATTCTTCCATTTTTCCCGTTCTTTTCCATTCATCCAAGATTTGCTGGTTTTCTATATCGGATTTATTCGCATCTAATGTAACTGAGAGAAGGCATCCGAAAATTACTACGAGCTTGTCTCCTATTTTCTGTCGGAATATTTCTGGTGCTCCACATGCAGGGCATTCAAGCAATTTTTATTCCTCATTACTCTGAAATTTTAGCTTTTAACGCCTTAATTTTAAATTCCGCAGAAGTAAGCCATTGTTTTGCTAAGCCACTCCATCCTTTTCCCGATTTTGGAGTGTTTTTTGGCTTCTTCTAGGTCAGCTATTATTTGGTCTATCTCACGTTTAATAATCTCATCAAGGTCTCTGACCAAATTCTCACCCTATTTTGGCTTCTACGAATCCTCTAAAGCGTATGTTTCCTTTCTTGGTTCTTTCTGTAACTTCTCTGAATACTTTTATTTCTCCTTTCACCAAAATTCTGGTGTCTCCGTCTCTTTCGGCTGAGTCATACAAGTAGATTTCGTATTCGTTTTCTCCAAGTTTTTCGATTTTGGCTTTATAGCAATTAACTATCAAATCATTCATAGCCTGGAATCCCCATTAATATGCAGCAATAACAGCACCAATCTGGATGAATACATGGTCTGCACCAAAAGCCTGTTTTTGACTTTTTACCGCAAATCTTGCAGATAACATCTTCTCCGAGCATTTCAAAAGATTTTATTATATCCCACCTAACTTTTCTTTTCAGAAACTTCACGATCACTTCTGTGTTTATTTCTGGTGTTGTAAGCACATGTTGAGCTACAGCCTTCAGTCTAGGCATTATTTCGGTAAAGGCTATTCCTTCGGCAGATTGTTTAAATTCTTCTAATTTGGGCATTAGGTTCACCTTTTGGGGGTCAGTGGGCGAGACTGTTGTCGTTCAGCTACGGCTTAGGAGAGGGGGAGTCAGTCCGCCCCCGCTACGGAGGGAGAGGTGGTGCCTCCAGCCGTAGCCTCAAGACCTCTCCTCGCCCTTCCCTCATCCCTTTCCCAGCTTTACAAGTTTCCATTTTTTCCATCCTTTTGGTATTTGCTTTACGTGTTCTTCGCATAATCTGAAGGGTTGTCCTTCTGGGTCTTCTACTACGTAGGATGCTGGCTTTTCGCATTTGTCATGGTCGCATTTGGGTGTATAGTCGCCTACGTAGAATCTTTTTCTGTCCATTCAAAGCCTCCTGTTAGTTTCATTAGAAGCTGTCTAATTAGGCAGTCCTTAACCTCTTTTCCTGATTGGAATCTTCTTATGGTTGTCCACATGACGCATTTATCTTCATAGCAGTAGGCTGTAGTCTTCATGGCTATGGAAAGAAGGGGGCAGATTCGGTTACCTAGTCTAGTCTTTTCAGTCAAGAATTTCACCTAAGATTAAGGTTTATTCTTCCATTTATAATGTTTCGGTTAATGAGTTTAACGGAACTTATTCTGCTACTTCAAGGAATGCCCAATATTTACCTAGAACTCCGAAGTCTAGGTCTAGTTCAGGAAGTCTCTCGTATCCTTCTGGGGGGGCTGGCTCAGTATCACTTCGTATCCATTTAATTTTTATTTTTTCTTTCATGGTTATGGTTACGGTTTTCTCAAAGCTCATAGGTAATTCACCTCCTTTCACCACGATTTGCGTGGTTCTACCATTATTACTCCATGCACTTGCATATTTATCGTCTCCTAAAAAGTTGATGAATATTCGATAGATGCCTGCTTTTTGAAACTTATAGGATATTTTGAAATCGTCTTTGGCGTAGAATCTTAAGACGGGTTTAAGTCTTTGTGTGCTTGTAGGGTCGAAAACCATTAGGTCTAAGGGAATCTTATATTCTAACGGAATTATTGCACCGTCATGCTTGACCGCCTTTACTGTTCCTGTAATTTCTAATGGTTCGCCTACAGTTACCTCAGTAGAGGCAACATTCATTAAGAGATATACGTCTAATAGGTTTGGGTCAATCTTTAGTATGACTGTTTGGCTTTTACATGGTTCAAATTTTTCGTCTCCAGGGAACTCTATCCAAGTTGTATGTAGTCCTTCTGTTCGAGGGTTAATGTCGAAAGGCCCAGCGTAGCCTGTTTTTGGCTCAGTATATAGGGTGCTGACGTGATTTCCATCTAGAAAAGAAAGTAGCTTCTTACCCCCGATGCCTTCATTTGTATCTGCACGAGTTAGGTTGGCCCAAATGTTTGAACGGAATATTCCTCTAGCAGACCTTCGAGGCACATAGATATAAAGTTTGGTTGGAATTCTCATTTTTTCACCATAATCATTTTGGTTTTACATTTGGAGCAACGAGGTTTATGCTTTGCTGCCTTGAATCTTCCGCAGGTTGGGCATACCCATAAAATTTGAGGTTTGTGTCGTGTCATTTCGCTACACTTGTTAGCTGTGGGCTGAGGCTAGCTCAGCCCATCAGCCAAGTGCAGCTCCGCCTCCGCCACTTTTCGGCTCCAAGTAGTTGGTCAGTTCCACTGGACTTGGTGTCTGGAAGCCGATTGTAACCTCTTCTTGTTGTGTTTCGCCGCCCCAAACCCACTCGAGCACATAATTACCAGCCTTCAGGTTGCTAAAGCATACGACTCCATCTTCGTCTGTTAGCTTCCATTCAACGAATTCTCCGTTCAGATATAGTGATACGTTCAAGTGGCTTATGGGTAGAGGCGGCTCGGTATCATAGTAGAATGTCTTGCATATCTCCCAATATGGCACGACGTTTGTGAATTCCCATGTAATCTTGGTGCAGTTGATTCTAATTACTTCTTCGTAGTGGATTCCTTGCCAGTCATATTCAATAGTGTAGGTGCCATCATGCAATCCTGCGAATACTACTTTGCCTTCTTCGTCTGTGTGTCCAACCATTAATGGCTCGTTGCCGTCGTTCCATAGCTCTACTTCTAGGCATTCGCCGATTGGAGTTCCGTCTGGATAGACGAAGTATTTGATGATGGTTTTGCCGAGTGGGGAGGCGGCGTTATTAACCCTAAAAATGGGGGTTATGAAACCTACAATTAGTAGTGCTGCTGAGATGATGGAAATTACTAGAACTTTTTTGTTCATTTTTCCCTTTTCCTTCCTTTTCTTAGAGAGAAAAGCATTATTTTGTAGTTATATATAATATTTCGGACAATAAAGAAATTGAAAAGCTAGATTACGATATGCTCAACGCGGTCTCCGTCCTCTAATATTAGTTCAGCCACGTTTGTGAAGTCAGCTAGTCTAATTTTGTTAAGGTGATTGTATGGTGAGCTTGAAGCTATCGAGCTAACGTATAGGAAATCTCCGTAATGGGATACGTCCCAAACATCTCTTCCTCCTAAGCTCATCGAGTCAACAATTGAAAGTGGTGATTTTGTAAGTTTGTATAAGAGTTTCACTCCCTGACGACAAGTAGCATATAGATGGTCTCCAGCTATATGTAACGCTTCTGGCAACGGATTGGTTCCGGTTTCGGGAGCCGTAACAGATTCTGCTATGCTAAATGTTGTCAAGTCTATTCTATGGAAGATTACGTTACTTGCTGTTCCCACTCCCGCAAATAGATTGGTATTTTCCAAAGCTAGGCTGAAAGCAAAGCCTTCAGGCAAGGTTAATGTATCGGTAATTGTGAGTGTTGCCAAGTCAATTTTGAGTATCTCGCCGGTATAGGTGCCTGAATATAGGTATGAACCGTCAGAAGCTAGCGAAGTAAGCCCATATATGCCGCTGGGCGTTTCTAAATAGTCAACCTGCTGAAAAAGGCTTAAGTCAATTTTCGGTAGTCTAGTGGTGTCTCTAAATTCATCATACATAGCCACGTATAGGAACCCACTCACGATAAGCATATCTTCGATATGGTTGCCGTTTATGGATAGATTTAAAGCATCTTTTCTTGCGAAAGGCTCCAAAGTGATTCGAACCAGTCTTGCTGTATCCCATGAACCCGCGTATAGGTAGGTTTCATCCTTTTCAAAAGTGAACTCGCCATATTCGTTTGGGTCAGTTAAGACCACCTTTGTAGGGTCTACTTGAAATGTATCTAAATTGACTCTTACTATTGAAAGCCCCCCGCCAGGAGTAGGAGTGCCACCAGTATAGAGGTATGCAGCAGTTGGTATCAGAGTTTTTTTCCCTATGCAGAGGTCGGCGTTCCATGTTAAGCCTTTCCGTATTCCGCCACGATTAGAAATAGGTCTGTAACCCATATCAACCAATAGAAGTTATGTTTTTTACCTTAAATATTTCTAGGAAATCCCGTAGACATAGAATAAGAAGTCATCTGTTGTTGCATACCATGCTCCAGAATAGTAGTGGCTTCCGTTTCCAGCATGACCGCCGCTTCGGGCATAAACGTCAAAGTAGTTGTCTCCGTCTAGTATGGTTGCACTCTTAACTTGTAGAGCTATACAGTAGGTTACGCCGCTTTGCATTTTAAATTGCTGGTCTGAGGGAAAATCGAATTCATAAAACTTTCTTGTCGTAAATGATTCAATTTGGACTGGGTCGCTTACGGCTAATGGGTCTCCCGTAGGTTTTGCGTTTGTTCCGTGTGTTCCTTCGGCTAGGTAAAGTGCGGCTACGGCTTCGCCTTTAGGTGTGCCTTTATATATCTTGGCTTGGAATTTCGCCTTAGTTATTTTCGCGTTTTTCCCTATAAAGCTCTGGGCAATCGCACTTCTACCCGAAATGGCTGGATGAACGGCCCATATTGAATAACTTGTGTTTGGAACCGCGTCGAAGCAATCAACTACTATGATTGCTAGAACTTTCTTCCCTACGCAGAAGTCTGGCTTCCATGTTAAGCCTTTCCGTATTCCTCCGCGACTAGAAATAGGTCTGTAACCCATAACATAAGAAATGAAGGCATCAGGATTAATAAGGTTAAAGTGGATTTTTCTAGTATGAATGATGCTGAGTTTCGGCGTAGAAGAGAAAAGTTGCGGCGTAAATGGAAGGATTTCAGGTCAGGAAAGGAGTTAATGATTGATGTTTTAAGGTCTAAGCCTTATCCTCTGATTCTTTGTAGCTTTAGTGGTGGTCGCGACAGTTTGGCTGCTACTCTCTTGACTTTGGATGCGTTAGAGGAGCTAGGTATAGAGCATAGGTGTCATATCGTCTTTAATAATACTACTAACGAGTTTCCGGAAACTGTTAGGTATGTTCGGCGTATGTTTGATTGGTTTCAGCATAGCTATCCAGATTTGAACATTAAAACTGTGGAGACTTTTCCGAAGGTTAAGTTTGCCGACTTAAAGGAGGAAATGTTCTATGTTGCCGTTAAGATGTATGCTGAAGGGAGATGGGATAAAAGTAAGCTTGTATGTTGTGATATGGTTAAGTTGGATCCTATAAGGCGTTTCTTAAGACATCATACAATTAACGTTATTGTATCTGGTCTTCGCGGTGATGAAAGCCGGCAGAGGTATCTAAGCGTATTCTTCCATTCGCCCATTCAGAAAGGAATTCACAAGCCAATCTATTCATTCAATAAACGTGGGGGCGTTAAGGTCATTCCTCTCTGGGACTGGAGTGCCCAAGATGTCCAACACTTCCTAGAGAATCACCCCAAAAGGCCACCCCTAAATCCCCTATATCAGAGAGGAGCCACATCCATAGGGTGTATGCTTTGTCCTATTCCTTTCATATTCAACAAGGAGGAGATAAGAGCCTATTATCCCAAGAAGCTATATGATTATGGATTATCCTTACTGAGGAAAGCCCTAGAGAGGACGGGACAGACTCTAATCACATCCTATACAGATTACGACTTAATGAAGAAGGAAATACTAGAATCCTAACCTTTCTGGATAAATCAATATTAAAAGAAGCTCATTTTAATCTTATTTTTGAAAAATCTCAAAGATAAAAAACAAAAAATACGTATTTTTTGTTTACAATTTTCCGTTAATTATGATTAACAGAAATGTGTATTTATGTTGAACAGTTTAACAGTTTTAGAGTTAGACTGTTTAACAGTTTAACTGTTCGACATAACTATTCACACGTGTGAATTACATATATGCGTAATTGTAGTTTTGAATTACACATATACGTAATCAATATATATTAAATTGCAGATATATGTAATTGAGCAAACTAGCTTAAAGGCTAGTTTGCTCTAAAAGAAGGGAAAAAGGGAAAAAGGGAAGAAAAATGAGCAAAAGAAACTTTCAGCTAGTCGCTGAGTTTCCAATAAGCCAAATTCAAGGGTTTTTCTATGAAAGGCAGATATACGATAAAGACAGACTGCTAGAATTAGCAGAGGACATTAAGCAAAAGGGCGTATTAAAGAACATAGTGATAGCTAAAGAGCTAGTGAGCAACGACGGAAAAAAGGTTTTAGGTCAAAACATAGTGATAGCTGGATTCAGAACAACAAAAGCATCTATGAGCATAGGCTTAAAGACTATACCAGCAAAAGTCTATGATAGACTAACAGAATTAGAAGCTACTGACATATTACTCAGCGAAAACATCCATTTTGAGGACATGAGTGATTACGATATTGCTCAGAATCTTCTAAGGTATGTCAAGTTAGGAATGAATCAGAAAGAGATAGCCAAAAGAATCAATAAATCAGAGGCTTACGTAAGCCAATATCTAGCACTACTAAAAGACTCTGAGCCAATACAAAAAGCCATAGTGAAAGGTGAAATAGCAGAGCCACAAGCTAGAATTATCAGAAAGCTACCAGAGTCTTTACATCAAAAGGCTGTGGAATTGGCTAAGGGTAAAACAGTAAGAGAAACCAAGCAAATAGTCGAAAAAATAGCAGAGGAAAATAAAGCAGAGCTAATAAAGAAGCAAATAGCAGAAATAGAAGCCAAACTTAAAGAGATAGAGAAAGCAGAGATAGAAAGAGAGCAAATAAATAACCAAATAGCCAAGCTAGAAGGTCAGCTTAACGCACTAAAGCCTAGTGATATGGAAACAAAAAGGCTATTGGCTAAACTAGAAAGGCTACAAACTGCATATTTCCCACGTAAAGAAAGACTAGCACAACTAAAGGCTAGAAAGACGGAAATACTGAAAATCCTACCAAAACAGGACGTATTAGAGCAATTGCAGAAAGAAAGGAAGGAAATCTATGAGAAGCTCGGAAATGTTCAAGGACAGATTAAAAAGCTACTAGAACAACTAAAAGAGCTAAGAGCAAAAGAGAAAGAGCTAAAGCAAGAAGCCAAAAGAGTAACTAGCAGAATCGAAGAAATAACTAAGCTAAACCACGAATTGAACAGAATAGAAAGAGAAATTAACGATTTACAGCCAGAAATCAAGGAATTAGAACACAACTATGCTAAGGAAATCAAGAATTTCGATAAGCTCAAGGCTGAGCTAGATAAGAAGCAAAAGGACATAGTAGAGCAGAGAGAGGCTATAATGAAGCAAATAGCAGAGTTAAAGCTCAAAAGAAACAGCCTTAACGGAAAAATAGCCAATAAATCAATAATGGAGAAGCGACTAGCTGATTTAAAGGCACAACTAAGACGACTAAGCAAAAAACCCAAAAAATAAGCCTATCTCCAAATTCCCCCATTTTTTCTAATTTCTACTTATATGTAATATATTGAAATTTTAGGATTTCACTAAAAGCCTCAGAAACCTAGAGGCTTAAGCCTCTAGGCTGAAGGCTTCTTTTCCCCCTTCTCCTCCGAGCTTTCTATGGCTCTTGAAACCCAAGCTCTTACGAGCTTGGGCGAGAAGCCTTGAAAACCCAAAAGGAAATAGTAAAAGAGATTATCAAGGAGTATATCAGCGAGAAACCAAGCAAAATAGTCTTGATAGTCAATTGGGAGTCTGGATATTCAGACATTATCTTCCACATCAACGGTGAGAAAGTGCAGAGAAGAATCTACGAAAGAATTTCATTCACCTCATTTGGGTTAGCAGTAAAAGAGGCATACGAGGAGGCCTACGGAAACCTAGAAACAATTCCAATCAGCTTCAGAGAGGAAGAATATAAAAATCAGAAAGTGAAACTGCATTTCTATCCTACAGGCTCGGCTGGAGTTTTCGACATCTACGTCAATTACGCCGAAACTCCATAGAGGGTTTGTTAAAATGCCGAAGGAATGTAGAAACTGCGGAATTTTGAGATGTGAAAACTGCTATCTCCGAAGGAAAAAACGTTTAGGGCGAGAATAATGGAATCAGAAACGATAAAGGTAAAGCAGAATAGGTTTGGCACGTTCTATGTAGCTACAAGAACGCTGTGGGTTAAGGGAAAACCCTACAAAATCAAGCAAGAAAGAGTAAAGCCTGACGACGAAAAGGCTGAGTGGAAACTTACAAGAAGGCAGATGATAAGCATTCTGCAACATACAAACCCTGAAGATTGGCTCTTTAGGTCAAGAGGACACTTCGATGCACAGACAGACGGATGGGAAATAGATAACGAAGATTGGAGAGAAGTAACACCAGAGCTTAGAGATTGGATTATTCGACAGCTCCAACAATTCGACTACATCATCTATTTCCGACCTAAAGATAGGGACAGTAGCGGAAACAAAATAGAGCCAAACACATTCGAGGTATTCGACATAGCAATCCACAGCTTTGAGCTAAAACCAAAAGGAATAATACAATTTTAGCAAGGTGAAGAAAATGAATGAAGAAATCGCAGAAAACCCCTATGGTAAATGTCCTCGATGTGGCAGTCGTCAGATTGAACAAAGAAGCTACGAATACCCAATAGAGTGGTTTAAGTGTGCTAAGTGCGGGTGCTGGTATAACGAGTTTGGCGAAATAGACGAGGAATCCCCCTGAAATCCCCCATTTTTTCTAGTTTCTATTTTTTCTGAAACCCTAAGCCCATGCGACTTAGGGCAGAAAGGGTGAGTCTTTATGGAGAAGCCCATATACGAGAAGGCTTTGGAAGAATGGAAAAAACGAGACCCCTATCTAACGGATTACGAAGGATTCAAAAAGTATCTAGAACAGCTAGAGGCTCAGATAACCGCCGAACAAACCGAAGCTAAGGATTCCTATTGGGAGAGAATGGAATACTGCGAGAGAAAACTTTTCGACCTCGCTGTTAGGGCTGTGCTAGAAAAGGAGTTTGGAAACCCACCACAGAGCTGGGATGACTTCTTTAAGGTAGCTAAGAGATACGAGGAGTTAGTGAAATGGAGAGGATACGGAATTGAAGCATGGTGGAATCGAGGATATGCTCAAGCCTTCGGAGTCAACGTAAAAGTAACGAGGGAAATAGCGAGGAAAATTTGGAGAAAGGTAGTTAAGCATCCTGAATGGTTTGGAGATTGGCAAACAGCCTTAGGGGCTAAAGGATACAGCGGTTCAGCCTATTGGCTCAAGTGGTATCTTACCCTCTGTGTATTGCTAGGAAAAGAGCAAGAAGCATCGGAGATACTGAACAACTTACCTGAAGAATTGCGGTATCCAAGCGAAGAGCCACCAGAATACGTCAAAAAACACCTTGAAACTCAAGGATGGAAAAAAGTTTACGACCTTTGTAAGACCTGTAAAGAACAGAATTGTGATGTCTGCGATAAAGTCCCCTAATTTTCTATTTTTATTTTTTCGTTTTCTCCCAATCCCTCTCCAGCTTTTTGCTGGGAGGGGGGAGAAAAATGAGTTCTTGGAAAGGAGAGCTGACCATATCGGTCTTGGGGTTTGCTGGCGTTTCGCTGGGGAAATTTGAGCTGAAGAAACTTGGAGAACGACAAATCAAGACAGTCAACGTCTGTCCGAAATGTCAGACTGTTCCAGAAAGAGTCAAGCACGACGTGGAATACCGATGTCCTAAGTGCGGAGCAGAGTTCAAGGGTTGGTATCAGCTACAAAGGGCTTACAAGGCTGGTGAAAAGCTGATTCCTTTGCCTCCCCGAAAAACAACAAAAACAGAGAAAGCCAGCTTGAAGTTGCTGGATTTGGCTGAGGTTAGAGGCTTAATAACGAGGTCAGAATATGCAATCATACCTGCTGGAGAGCAAGAGAAAAAGAATCTGCAAAAGCTCGGTAATATGCTGAGGAAATTCAACAAGGTAGCATTATTCAAGGTTTGCTTCAGAAAGGGAGCAGAAGAGCATCTAATGTATGTAACGGTTGCTGACGACGGAATGATAATGGTGAGGGAGATTATTCCGCTGAATCTCGTAGAGCCACTTCCATACGGAGTAGTGTTCTGCTCAGACGAAGTTGACGAGAAGGAAGTAGAGGAATTGATGAATGCTATGCCAAAAGCAACTGAAGAAGACCTATGCATCAAGGATGAAGTCATAGAGGCTCTGGCTCAAGCACCAGAAACCGAAGACTTAGCTAAGGCAATCAAGAAGGTGATGATACAGAATCCCAAGTAAACCCCTCTAATTTCCCCCATTTTTTCTAATCCTTTTTGGAGGTTCAAATTTTGAAGGAATGGTTTGATAAAGAGGCTATTCCCAAAAATGAGTATCCCAAAGTCCGAGCAACCAGCTTAGATGATGCTCCAATTCCTTGTTTTGCTCAGATAAAATATGATGGTGAATTAACTTATCTCGTTAATTTGGGTGATCTGTGTTATACTGTTAACAAGTGGGGCAGAGTAAGAACGGAGTATAAGATTACAAATATTGCGAGTAAGCTAATTCCTGAGAAGGTAATTTTTGTGGGAGAATTATATCTTCAAGGCGGAAACCTATACGACTTTCTGCGTAGCAGAAGTCAAGAGGAAAAGTTAAGATTGGCTGTTTTTGATGTGGTTTACGCCACAAAACCCTATGAGGAAAGGTTGGCTATTGTGCAGAAGACTTTTCCGAGAATGGGGAGTCTGCACGTCGCTGAAGGTAAATTCATTAAGGATAGAGCTTCTTTAAGGGAGTTTTATCACTCAGTTATCCAGAGAGGATTTGAAGGTATAGTTGTAAGAGAGCCATTCGCCCTATACAATCAGCCTGCCTATAAAATCAAGAAGTTGCAGACAGCAGACGTAGTTGTTATGGGACTGTCTAAGGATAGTAAGGTGTTCAAGCTAGAGAATGGAAAAATTGGCTCACTACTTATTGGAGCATATAAGGATGGTAAACTTATTCCTATTGGAAGGGTTGGAAGTGGTTTCTCCGAACAGCAAAGGAGAGCATTATACGAGGCTCTTATGGAATTTAAGATTGGCGAAGACGATAGATATATTTATGTTAAACCCTCATTAGTAATTGAGGTAAGTTTTCAAGAACTTGTAAAAAGCGATGAGTATCCTTTAGGGTTCACGCTGAGACATCCCGTATTTCTAAGAATAAGGTTTGACAAAACGGCTTCGCCTAAGGAATGCAACATAAAGGAGCAATTCCATCGCCTTTTGCCTAAGTGATTTTTTCTTTTAAAAATTGCTCCCGTTTAGAAAGGGTATCCTTTCTCCGAAACCCCTCTGAGGGGTAAACTCGAGGGGCGGAGAAATGCACTTCGACATTCTAAGCTATAACAGGAAGTTCTTTACTGGAGTGGAATTGGTCAAGGCCGATACCATCGAAATCAAAAGGAAGCCTAGTCAAATCTTCAGATTCACGAATGTCGAAAGTTTCTTGGATGCCATAAACGGGTGGACATCTGCGGTTGTATATGTAGGAAAGGATTCTGAGGATTCGGAGAAATGGAAGGCATACTATTGGGAGCCAGCGGAAACCAAGAAGGAAGGTTACATGGGAGAGAGAAGCATACTCCCGCCAGGGAGCTTAGCGATTCTTGAAATGGACGAGGAAGATGACCTTGAATGGGCTTTAAAATTACGACAAGACGAGGCAAGGAAATATAAAATGCTGTTCAAGAGGCTCTCTGAAATTTCAAGAAAAATTAGGGACATAGATTTCAGCAATAAATTCGCTGATGAAGAGCAGTTCGAGTTTATGACTGTGGATGAGCTGGAAAAGGTAGTTCAGCAAGCCGAAGAAGAATATAAGAGATTAGTTTCTAGAGAAAAAGCCGAAATCTAAACTCAATTCCCCACCTTTTTTCTCCGAAACCCTAGAGGAGATTCCTCTAGGGCGGAGAGTCTAAATATGGAAAAGCTGGAAGAAAGACAGAGGTTTCTATGTCCTCGATGCGGTTCAAACAAGTTTAATATCATCGTAGAGCAACAGATTTCAGAGGTTCTCAGCTTAGACGGAGACCCAATAGCCGATAGAACTGTGGACAAGGAAAGAATATTGAGTCTTAGATGTGCAGAATGTGGCAACATAATCCTTGAGAAGCCTGTAAAAAAGCCAATATCAAGAAGGGCTTGGGAAGACTTTTGGGAAGACTATCTTGCGAACTTCATAATGGGTTTCGAGCATTACGTCGCTGAAGCTAGCGAAGAGCCAGAAACGCCAGAAGACTACTACCTAAGAGGGGTTGTCAAAGGAATGTGGTCGATCTACAACCTTATCGAGTCGGAAATGGTCGAGGGGGAATCAAAACGAAGAAAGAAGAACCATCAAAAGACGAGGTCATAGCAATTATCAACGGAATGCTGAAGGAACTTCAGCACCACCGTGAAATTTTGCACCATCACATAGCAGATATGCAGAAAAAGTTTGAACAGTCCGACGTAGCCTACCTATGGAAGGGACAGTTTGAATCACTATACGCCGCCATAAATGTTGAGGGTAGAATCGCGGTTCTACAAGAGCTTCTTGAAAAATTGAAGGGTGAGAAAGATGGTGTATGAATATGGCTACCGCTTAGGGCATGACCAATCTTTAGAAAATGTCCTAAAACAGCTTAGAAATCCCAATTTTTTCAAACATCTTGACGAAAGGTGGATAATGGGATACTTGGATGGCGTAGAAAACAGAGAAGATATAACTGAAGAACTAAAAAAGGAAGTCCAGCGACTCAGACAGAAGCTTCTCGAAAAATTGAAGGATGGGAGTTAAGTTATGTCGGGTCGAGTTATTTTCAAGTGTTCAAGATGTGGGGCAATAGAGTATGCGGATGCTGAGGAATACCATAGAGTTGCTAAGGAGATATGTAAGGGAAACTATATTCCGCTACAGTTGGTTAGTGGCAAAAAAACAACCTATGTCAGAGGTATGGATGGATTCAGATGTCCAAACTGTGGAGGAGTCATGTATCTGAGGGCGTGGTGAATGTTAAGTCTAGAGCCTATTAAAGAAGGAAGTCTTCTGTTGTGGTGTCATGTCTGTCAGCAGTTCAAAAGGGTGGAGCTACAACCCGTGAAAGGGGAGTCTGAAACCTACGTGTGCAACTGTCCCGAATGCGGAACTATGCTAACAACAATAAAGGTTCAAGGCAAGGTCAGTAAGCCCGTCTTCGTCATCGTAGAAGATGATGTCTGGGAAATGGCTAATAGGCTGAACATAGAGATTCCTGAGGAAGAAAAACAACACGTTCTTCACGTCGTAAAGAAGTATATTGATGGCTACTGCTTCGATAGTCCCTACAACATCTGGAACGCCATTAAAGACGGAATCAAAGACGCTTTGGGTAATCCCTAAAATCTCCCCCATTTTTTCTATTCTCCAAAAATCGGGTGAGTCCTAATGGAGGAAATTCTTCAGGAAATCTTAGAATGTAAAGACTGTCGAAAAGAAAGTGTCAGATGGACGATATGCTCCAAACACTCAAGAATGCTAAAAGAAAAATTTGGCGACGTAAAATGGTATATCATTAATTGTCCAATAATAGGGAAGGAAGTTCTTTCCATCTTTCAGAAAGTGGACTTTACTCTCTTCCGATACTCGCCAATAGAGGTTCATGCTACCTATCTTAAATGTCTAGGATGTGGGCAAATCCATAAAATATACCGTGATGGAAAAGTTGAAACTATTCCCATTTTTTCTACCCCTGAAACCTTAAGCCGTAGAGCTTAAGGCAGGAGGTTAGGCGTTGAAGGAGGGAGCTGAGAGATTAGCTAGACTTGTTGAAAGGTGGTTTTACTCAGATTTGGATATTGAGTTTGTGTTGAAAAAGGGTAGGGAAAGGCTATACTGCAAATTTGAAAGTGATGTCTATTACTATAAGGGTAAAAGGCGTAGGGGTAAGCGTCGTAGGTTCTTAGCTATTCACGGAAGCGACAAAATCTATAATGAGATAAAGCATCTGGCATCTACAGGGAAATACTACACTAAAGAGGAGTTAATGAACGTAATTAAGGAGTTAGACGAGAGTTTTGAGGTGGAAGCTTGAACCAAAAATGGCTTGACATATGGAAAGTTGTTGACCCTTACCTATTGGATAATGAGGGATTCGCCATATTCTGTGAAATTATGAGCCTTTCCGAGAAATTTAAGGAGATGATAAGGCAAGTTAACTATAAGGAGTTATATCGAGAGTGGCAAGCTGTAAGGTGTAGGTTTTGTGGTTTTCCAGCGGGTTCTTATGGATTTCACGAAGGAAAAATTGAGTGTCTATATTGCGGGACAGAGAGAGCCATACTAAATAGGGAGCCTAATTTGTGGCCTCTTCCAACTCATGCACCAGAAGAAATACTTGAGCTTGCGAATGTCAGGCATCAGCTCACCATTTTACGGTGTAGCTTGACTCAGAAACTCAGAGATAGACTTGGATACTTACCTAAGGAATTCGTTTCGGCGTTATTCCCACACTTAGTGGAAGGTTGACATTAATGGATTTTACCGATTTTATTCTTAGGAAGTGGAGGGAGAAAGACCCCTATCTTTTAGACTATGAGGGGTTTCAGAGGTTTCTGAAAAGAGCTTTAACGCCGGCAACTCACTATGGAGATTGGTATGTGTATTATTGTGCTACTGAGAACTATTGGTTTCTGAGGAATGAAAGGACTCTTGAGGAGATTCCGATTAGGTTTGACCATCCTCCCAGCAAGTTGGAAATACAATTTGTTGTTCAAGAATACCGTAAAGGAAAGAAAATTTTTGACCAATTTGTCTGGAACTTCTTAAAACCCATAGTAGTTTTTTCTGCTGATTGTAGGGACATAATTCCTGAATGGATGAAGAATAGAGTTCAGATTGAACGTTTAATGCAGTCGTTGAAGGGAGATTATGGAAAGGCTACCGATATAGAGGCTTTAATTTACATTTATACTGCCACTTTGAATGTTGTCCCCTCTCGTGAATGGGTTAGAATCTACCAATTTCTGTTAAAAAAGTATAGAGATGCCGATTTCTTAGAGGAAATTAAGCTGACTGATTATGAGATGAAGCTACTTGATGACCTTAAAGAGTGGATATGGAAAGTTCAATTATCCAAGTTTAAGGTTGGGGAAGTCAAAAAGTAAATTGTGTAATTACGCAGTTTTTATATTCACAATTTAACAATTGTTGAATGTGAGCTTATGAGCTGGCTAGTGGATGTTATTGTGTTGGTTTCCGCCTTTTTGCTACTATTTAACCTACTTTACCGTGATTTTTTCGCCTTACTTTTTGCGTTAGTCCCAGAAATTTTGGTGATATTAGTGATGACGGTAATATCTTTCACGAAAGTAGCTAGAAGGGGTGAGGTGAGTCTGAATTGGGAAGAATAAATGTTGTGATAGATGATGCCTTAGAGGAAAGACTGCGACGATACATACAGAGAAAATATGGAACAAGAACATACGGAGCTATTAGAAAGTGCATCGAGGAAGCCATAGAAAGGTTCCTAGATGAGGAAGAGGTTGTGCTGGGTGAAGGAGGTGAGGGCGATGACAAAAAAGAGATTTAAATGTCCATTATGTCCTCATGTGTCTAGGTCTGCCGAGGGACTTTGGGCACACCTCTATACGGAGCATCTGAAGAAGGATTTGATCAACTACATAATGAAGAAAGAAGGTTATCAGTAATGTCCATTTACGACTCTGTTATTCAGCTACTCAGGGAGAAGGAGCAGTTTCTTGAAATTCTCAAGACGATAATAGCCTATGAAGAGGAGCATCAGGACGACCAATACTTTGACAGTTTAGGATGGGAATGGAGTGATGTTCAAGTTGCCCCTTGGGACTTAATGACGCTTTGGCGTAGAGGGATTCTAAAGATAGTTTACAAGAGCAGGAAGCATACAGGGTATTTGCTGGCGGATAGGGAAGAAACAAAGCGGGCTGTAACGGACTTTGAGAATCTTCTTCAAGAAATTGAAGTTGTTACGCCGCAAGAGGAGGAGATACCAGAAGACCTTTTTGAGAACATAATAGGCTATGATGATGTGAAGGATATTTTCAGGAGAGCTTTAAGCTCAGAGAAACCAGTTCATATACTTCTTATCGGTCCGCCGGCTTCAGCTAAAACTATGTTTCTGTTGGAGCTTGAAAGGCTTCCTAATAGTTACTTCGCCTTAGGAAGTAGAGCTAGTAAGGCAGGGCTTGCCAGCATCCTTATTGAGAGAAGGCCAAGATACCTACTGATTAACGAGTTTGACCAATTGAGCAGAGAGGATTATGGTGTTCTTTTGAGCTTAGCACAGTATGGGATAGTTTCGGAAACCTTGTATGGAAGGGTTAGAAGCGTTAGGCTTAAGACGTGGATTTTCGCGACCGCTAATGAAACAAAAGGGATTCCTGAGCAAGTGCTGAGTAGGTTTTTACAGATTACGTTTCAGAGGTATAATAGGGAGCAATTCATTAAGACTGTGGAACACGTGCTTGTAAGACAAGAGAATGTCGAGCCTGAGTTAGCAAGGAAAATAGCGTTAGCCGTTTATGATGAGCTTGACTCGGCTGACCCCAGAGAAGCCATTAGAATAGCTAGGCTTGTTAAGAGTGAGGAAGAGCTTGAGCATATTATTAAGGTTCTGAAGAAGTATAGACAGACTTTTTAGCTTTTCAAAATTGTGAGGTGATCTTTTGAATAAGCGTAAGGTAGCTGGGTATATCGCGGCAAGTAAAAGTAGGGGGAAAGTAACGGTTATGATTGAGTATCCTATTGGACATAAGAACTATGTTGAAGCCGATTTAAGTGATGTCTTAGAGGTTGTAACTGGCAAGAGAGCCTACGCTACGCTGTATTGGAGGTAGCTGGATTTGAGTTTATTAGAATTTTGGATTCGCAATAAGAAACAGCTTGAGGATAGACAGTTTAGGGTAGGTAATGTTGTCTTCCACATACCCTATGACCGTGAAACAAGGACTTATCTGAATTTTAAATGTCAAAAGTGCGGGCATTGTTGCACTGTTCCTAGAGGATTGCCCCTCACTTTCCAGGATATACGGCGTTTAATGATTAAGTTGGGATATTCTAGTGTTGACAAGTTCTTGTCTGAGGAATGCGTTTATGGAGTAATTTCGATGGAAACTGTTTATCCCCTTAATATTCCCGCGAAAATGCTTACTTGGAATCTTAAGAGGTTTAAGGATGAAACTGAAGACGACCTTATGATTCCGCATAGATGCCGATTTTTGAAGAATGGCTTATGCACTATTTATGATGTTAGACCTATGGTTTGCAGAAAGTATCCGTTTTATGAGTTTAAGGCTGGAGGAATTGTTCATGCTGCCTACACAAGCGAGGAGAAAAGTAAATGTAAGGGATTCTTCGCTTCGAGAAAGTTTAAGCCTAAGCTGTATGTTCAATTCTCAAAATGGCTTGAGCAAGGATGGTATGAAGTGGTAGAATCTCTTGAGTATGGACTTAGCCATTTGATTGAGCCCTTTGTATATTAGGTTTTTTCTTCAAGCTTAGAAAGTAGCTCTAACAGCTTATTGCCTACCATATTCCATGTTTGAAGAATTGTTGTTAGTCCACTCTCTAACGCCGAAAGCCTCTTATTCAAGGATTGAAGTTCAGATTCGAGGCTTCTAAGCCTAGAAGGCATCAACAAGTAATCCTTCGCCAAGCCTGGGTCATGCCAATCAATCTCGCCATAACCTTCACTCTCATCAATCTTCGCAACATCATCACTCAACTGAAAGCTCTTACTAAACTTTCCAGCTATAGCATCATAAACGCCAAAATGAGGCTTACGACTAAGCTCACCACGCCCCAAAACCATATCAAACTTCTTCTCCAGAAAAGAAGCAAGCCTATCAGCCTCCTCCCTAGCCCTAAACAACAACTCATAAGGATCATCACCCTCCAGAACCCTACAAAAAACCTCAATACTATCCGGATTCTTCCTAACAGTCAAACCACACTCACGCCCAATCAACTGCCCCCAATTACGCAAACGCACAACCTTACGCCAATCAATAGGCCTCAAAGGCTCACGCAAAATCCTATACTTAAAAACAACATTATGCAACCTCAAACGCCTACCACGAAAAACACACCTCTCGAACTCATCGAGAAATTTCTGACCTGCTTGGGTTACTCGATAAATTGTTATTACGTCTCTAGATTGTAGTTCGATATAGCCAAGCTTCTCTAGTTTCTTAATATGATAATGAATTGTTTGTTTTGCTCTTCCAACTATCTTGGCGATTTTTGAAGGGTAGTATCCCTGTTTGATGAGTTGTAGGATAAGACGTATTAAAGTCAGAGTTTGTCGTCTGAATTTCTGACTCATATGAAGGAAACTATATAACAATAAACTTAAGGGTAATTGTCGAAAATTTTGTAGTTTTTCACGCAATCATTAAATAGAGTAAAAAGAAGATTATCTTGGGGAATATAAATGAGGGAGAGGGTAGAGAAGTTAGTAAACAAAGTGAAGACGTTTCTCTGCGAGCATCCAACAGTCGTGGCTGGTATTGCTGCCTTCTTCGGGCTGTGGAATCAAATAAGATTTTGGCTGTGGTAGGTAATGGCATTCAGTCGCTACGTGCTGAAGTGGGCAGTAATAATTTCAATTCCTATACCAGCGATATGGTGGATATTCGTATTAGCTAACTTCATTCCGTGGTGGCCTCTGCGGGCTGCCGTTATTTGGGGCGGAATATGGCTTCCTTTGGTTGCTTTCTCGGCGGGCGTGGACTATGCTAGGACTCACGGTGGGGGCTTAGGCTTCGAGTGGCCTTTCAAACGCAAAAAGAAGAAGAAGAAAAAGGAAGAAGAAGAGTTTGTCTATAATCAGAAAGATGCCTTCGATGCTTTGATTGAAGCCAACCTATAAATTCCCCATTTTTTCTAATTTTCGGTAGAAGGCGTTTCGTTCTTCGGCTGTTTTTCCGCCTTGTGCGATCCATCTTTGTTTGTGGTATATTTTTAGGTTGGTTTTGCATAGGCTTTTGTAACCTTGAATTTGCTCGTGGACTATTCCTTTCCATCGGCAATATCTTTTGAAAAGCCTGATTTTGGGTTCTATGGTTCCTGTTACTTCATTTATTAATTTGAATTCATAGGCATCATATTGCTTTGTTTGGGTTAGTTCTCTTAGGTTTAGTATTAGCTCGGTGCTTGCTCTTTCATCTACGTCTAGGCTTAGTATCCATTCGCATTCTGGGTCGGCTTTTTCTATGGCTAGATTACGCAGTTTGCTGAAGTCGTTTTCCCATTTTCCGAAGAAGACTCTGGCTCCATGCTTTTTTGCTTCGTCTGCTGTGCTATCTACGGTTCTCTCATCAACTATTACTACCATATCGTCAACCCAGTCTTTAATGTGGTCTAGGAACTCGCCTATGTAGGGAGCCTCATCCTTTGCTATTACGCAGAGGGCAATTTTGGGTTTTCTCCACTCCTTTTTGAAAAGCAAGCTACTTGTCCGCTTGTGAATTTCGAACTGTCTATATCTAACGTTAAAGTTTAATGCGATAACTATTTGTCCGCCTATGGCATTTATTAACCAAGTTGTTTTCCTTATAAGAGGTAAAAGTGGAAGGGATACCATTACTATCATCCATGCTTTTGTTACGGTTACATCTGTAACTTCGACTTTCACGCCCCAGTCAATCTTGTTTAGTGCATCTACTATCTTTCTTTGTATTTTTCCTGCGTCTTTGACTCCTAAGTTTCTGAAGATTAATTCAACCTTTAAGGAAGACATAGTAATCATCTTGGGCTATTCTTTTCCAGCCTCGCTTTTCAAGTTCTAAGTCTAGCTTTTCGTTTTTGATTAAGACAAAACAGAATTTTCTTTTCAGCTCTTGCTCTGCCTTTTTCTTAACTAATGGAGCTATTCTTTTGAAGTCTTCTAGCGTTTTGGTAATAAGGTGAATTGAGGGGATTATTTTATCTTTTAGGGGGTAGGGCATTACGCATGCTACACTACTGACATCACCGTTTATACATACTTTATAGAATGCCAAGTCTTTTCTTAGGTGGTCCATAGCCATATTCTGACCTACAATAAAAGGTAAAAGCCATGCTCTTGGAACAGGAAGCTCGCTAAGGGGGAATTCTCTATTGACCTTCTCCACATATAGCCTATAAATCTTGAAGACTTGACGCATTTCCTCTGGATTTTCAAAGTTTATTCTTTCTACCTTCATGGATTTTCACCGCTAAGTCTATGTAATGCTCCATTTCAGCCTTGAATCTTTCAAGGCTATATTTTTCGGCTTCTTCCCTCAGCCTTTCAGAATCATAATCCTCTGGATTGAAAGATTCAACCGCTTTGACAAGATTTTCCTCATACGGAGGCTTTATCCTGATTCCAAGCTCTGGGCTATGAACGGTTTCTCGGAAGCCTCCCTCATCAACTACTATGGCTGGCGTTCCGCATGCGAATCCTTCAACTGGAACCAAGCCAAAATCTTCGTAGAAGCCCGTTTGAATGACTGCTTTTGCGTTGGTGTATAATTTGGCTAGGGTTCTGTCGCTTACAGGCCCCACATACTCAATATTTGGATAGTAACTGCACAACCTTTTTAGGTCTGGATTCGGAACTTTCTCGCCTATGCTTCCAACAATAACTAGCTTTTCTTTAGTTTTTGCGAAAGCCCTTATTTGTAGGTCTATGCGTTTCTGCCAGTTCACTCGCTGAACGCTCAGAAAATATGTTCTTTTCGGATTTTTGGTTGTAGGCTTAAATTTTTTGAGGTTGACAGGCGGATATACAACATAGGCGTCTACGTCAAACCATTCTTTCATTTGTTGACGGATGAATTTGCTGTTGCACACTATTATGTCGGGCAGGCTGAATAGCCACTTGAATTTTTCAAGGACGTATGGACGGTCGTGAATAAGTATTAGCCTCTTGATTGGGTCAACGCGCTTTATTACCTCATCGAACATGAAGGTTACGGGTCTAGCCGCTAAATGCTCGTATAGTATGCTTGGTTTGTCCACTTTCTCCAGCATTAAACAGTCAAATGGACAATGAAATATTAAAACTTCCGCGTTTTCCAATTCTGGGTGATTATGCATTAGTCTTCGAGCTTTTATGCCTAGTTCCATAGCTGTTCGGTCTATTGCCCAAACCATTTTAGATTCTCTCCCAATATGGATGTTTACCTATCGCGTGAAAATAGGACTCGGCTAGTTCGGTTAATAAAACTCTAAATGTGGTTTTCAGAAAGTTTGATTGGTGATAAGGCATCGTCCAATGCCATAAACCCCATTCCTCGTCTAAAATTTTTATTCCGTATTTTTCGGCTTCCAAATGGGTTATGCTGTTATAGTTTAGGTTGAAGTGGCCGAAGGCTAAGCCGTCTATCCATCTACTGTAGATTAACGCCCTAATTATTGTTGTTGCTACGTCCCTTAGCCTTTCTGTTGGAAATCCGAACATGAACATGCAGTAAACGTTTATTCCAGCCTTCTTCAAGTTACGAATGGTGTAGGCGATTTTTTCTACGGTTGTTGGTTTCCGCATATCTCGTAAAACTTTATTGCTTAGGCTTTCAACGCCTAAAACAGCCCTGAAGCATCCGCTTTTAGCCATCCAGTAGGCTTCCTGCCAAGTTATGTCGGCTTTAAATTCGCCAGTCCATGAGATTTTCAATTTATAGAAGAGTTTGCATAGGTCTAACAGTCTTTTCCTTGTTGGATTGGTTATGTTGTCGCATAGGAAAAATGGTTTATTATAGTTCATTAAAGTTTCTATTTCTTCCTTTATCTTTTTCAGGCTTTTTTCTCGGTATTTTGCATAGGCTGGAGTGTAACGGTTCGTGCAGAATGTGCAACGGTTAGGACAGCCCCGCTG
>Ga0190308_1000032_pt1 | contig 52058 bp, 50 predicted proteins | sample 48700756_MG_FD_165050 | JGI IMG/M metagenome (GOLD analysis project Ga0190308, IMG submission 165050) | Hydrothermal vent sediment bacterial communities from Southern Trench, Guaymas Basin, Mexico - 4870-07-5-6_MG | ecosystem: Environmental > Aquatic > Marine > Hydrothermal vents > Sediment ...
CAATTCTTCCATAGAAAGCCAATTTACAATACCACATCTCCTCTTACTGGGATCTTTCACAACCTCTAGGATTTCTTCCACTATTATTTCGATATTTTTTCCAGTAGTATCTATTTCATGGATCTTTTCCTCTCCAAATAGCTCTATACTTCTAATGAGAATATAATCTAGGAATTCGGACTGTATATTTTCTTTAATCTTCTGGAGTGGATAGTTGCGTAGTATCAGTCTATTGAAAAGCTCTCTTGGATTCAGTCTTAGTACTACTACTAGATTTATCGTTTTTTGTGGTATAGTCTCTACTAAATGTGTATCTATCACATAAGATTTTGAAGAACTACTGAGTAGTCTATTTAGATAATTTTTGAGACGGGGCAGATCTACTATGAAAGTCTTTAACTTCTCATCATATTTCTCTATATATCTCTTCTTCAGTGCCAAATCAGCTGGGTTTAAGTACTCGAAACTTAGTACTTTAGACAGCTTTTTGGCTACAGTAGTCTTACCAGTTCCTGGAGATCCTGTTACCAATATATCTTTCATCTCTAGGTTGATCTACTACAAGATTAAAATATGTTCCTATTCATCAGAAGCTTTTTATGTAGTTCAAGCATCAACTAAAGCATGGAACTTAGTGATACTCTAAAGTTATTCTACGATAACTTATCCGGTAAAAGGGCTAAAGAATATGTAGCCATCATATCCAGTTATCATAGAATTCAGGGATCCAAGGGATACGACGAGGCTGTAGATTTTGTAAAAAGCCTATTGAGATCATGGGATTATGATGTTATAGTACATGAGTACCCTGCTGATGGTAGGACCGCATACACAGATGGATGGATCGCACCCATAGGCTGGACGCTTAATGATGGATTGCTTAAGGTTGTTAAACCGCATGAGTATACCGTATGTACGGTTAGTGAAAGCCCTCTCTCAGTAGTTGTACACAGTAGAGCTATAGATGAATTTGAAGCTGAAGTTGTAGATGTAAGTAGAGGAACACACGATAATGATTACAGAGTAGATGTAGAAGGAAAATTCGTACTAGCATTTGGACCTACTAGACTAGTACACTATATGGCTGTAGAAGAGAGAGGTGCCATGGGAATACTATTCTATGATGAGAAGTTAGAAGGGGGAATTAGACGTTATAGAGCATTATGGCCACGTTACGATGAAATAGATAGAGTAGGTGTAATGTTCTCATTATCTCTTAAAGAGGCTACTAGGCTAAAGTCTTTACTGAGAAGAGGAAAAGTCATAGTTAAGGGATTCGTTAGATCAACATTTCACAGGGGCTCATTAAAAGTAGTAGAAGCACACTTACCTGGACATAGCGATGAGTACATGTTACTTATAGCTCATCTCTGTCATCCTAAGCCAGGAGCTCATGATAATGCATCAGGGAGCGGACTTCTCCTAGAGCTTGCTAGGGTCTTTAAAACAATAGTAGAAAAAGGAGGTTTAAGCGTGGAGAAAGGGCTAAAATTCCTATGGGTTCCAGAGTTCTATGGTACTATAGCCTACATAGAAGCCCATAGGACTAAGTTAAGTGAGATCCTCGGAGTACTTAACCTCGATATGGTAGGCGCTTATCAGGATAAGACAGGAGGATCTATAAATGTCATAGGTATACCTCCCTTTTCACAATCTATTCTTCCACTACTAGCCTATACTACCCTCTCTAGAGCAGTTGAAGTGATTAAAAGTAAGGAGGGGCGTAGTATAAGGTACTCGTATGAAAAGTATAGTGGTGGTAGTGATCATCATGTGTTTGTTGATCCTATTCTCTCCATACCAGCTACAGCATATATCCAATGGCCAGATAAGTTCTGGCATACTGATGCTGATTCAATAGATAACATAGACCCAGTGGTACTTAAGACGGTAGGAATTGCTACTTCAACTCTATCCGCATTAATACTCACTGCTAAGGGGAAAAGTTATCTAACTAAACTATTACATATGATTACTACTACATCTATTTCTATACTCGCTAACCTCTCGAGCAGATATGAAAGGACTACGCCTAAGAAGGTAGAATATATGGGTGGGATCTTTAAAAGATCTTTGCCCTCACTACTGAGATTGGTAGGAAAAGAGGGAGAAGATATTGTGAAAGATTACTCTTCGAGATTAACATCATATATAGACATGCTAGTGGAGGATCTTACTAAGGTATCGAAGAAAGAAATTCCTCTAGAAATTAAGGATGAAAGAGTATATAAAAGGAATAAGAAATGTATGTTAAATATCTCTAATGTCTTAAGAAATCTACCATATGAGCGAGCTCTCTTTTGGTATGAAGCGGACGAGGTTAGAGGACTCGCCAGTATACTCTACTACATGCTAGATGGAAATAAAACAGTATCGCAGGTCTATGAGGAACTTAAGTACTATCTGGGTAGTGTAGATCCTAGTGTACTAAACAGGATATTAGAGGATCTAGAGAGGGGAGGATGGATTAGTAGAGTTACCTAGACCATGTAATTTAAGTTAGTATGAGCAGTTCTTTAATAAACTCTTTCAGGAGGACTATGTCCCTTATATATACAAATTCTCCCTCTGTATGTATATTATTATCTGGTCTTATTGCTCCAAATGCTATAGTTGGCATTCCTTTCTTGAAGAAGAATGTCCCATCATTTCCTCCTAGTTCAGCGGCTATTTTAACATCTTCCTTATCCATAGTAGTCTTCATGGCACGTCTTAATGCTTCCTTAGCTTCATCTATATATTCTTCATCCGTAGTGTACCAGCCCCTCTGTAGACTTAGAACCTCTATATCAGTCTCTACCTTCAGTTGAAGGGATATATGCTGAACGTAGTCTATAAATTCATTCACGGCTTCGGCTTCATCTTCTTCAGGAATGAGTCTCAGGTCGAAACCTATTATCGCTTCAGAGGGAATTATGTTATGTTTTTCTGCTTCTTTTGAGCCCAATTTCATTATAGTGAAGCTTATCCTTCCCCATACTTTCGGGAAGGGAGAGTTTGGAGGAGAGTTAAATTTAGATAATTTATTAGCTCTTATGGCTTTATATTCCTCACATAGTTTAGTTACTAGTCTACAGGCGTCTTCTACAGGGTTTTTACATAAGTGAGGATAGCCTGCATGTCCACCCTTACCTTTAACTTTAATCCAACCATGAACTACACCACTTGCCCCCACCGAGAGAAAGTCTGCAGAAGAATCTAGTATTAGTACTTTATCCCATTTAAATTCTTCATCGAGTAACCTTCTTACACCTACACCACCTACTTCTTCATCACCTACTACTACAACAGTGGGATTATACTTAAGCGGTCTTTTTGCCTCATTTAGCTCTCCTAAGGCCAAGAGTGATGCTACTATTGCCGACTTGTCATCAGCAGAACCTCTTCCATATACCTTACCATCTATTACTACTGGAGTATAGGGATCCATCTCTACACCGTCTACCAACCATGGACCCTTCGCTGGTACCACATCATAGTGACTTACTAGTGCTATAGTTGACCCATGTCCTTCCATTTTGACCATTACTACTGGTATACTTTCCCCATTTACCCCGAGTCTTCTTATATCTGCCGAAAGACCCAATTTATTTGCTATTTCAGCTATCTTGTCGGCTATTTCTTCATAGTTCTCTCTATGTATTTTTCCATTACGTATGTAGACCTCAGACCTTATTGATACTAGTTCCTTTAACATGTCGACTATGTTCATAGTCATACACACTTACGATACTCTGATGTATATAAGCGTTCTACCATATTATATTTGTAATTAAACTTAATACGAATTTGAATAACATTATGATAATATAATATTTTCATACTATACTATATTGGGAAATATTTATTATAATGTATCCTAATAATTATAGGGTAGGTCATTAAAATGAAGGGATGTAAGAAGAAAAGACGAAGGAAGTCCATGAGTATGGGGCAGGCTGCTATAATGGCTAACATATTCTTTGTATGTCTACTTCCAGTAATGCTCATCGCTGGTCTCATTCCTATGGATCCTACTTTTATAGCTGGGGTGGGATTGATAAGTGTTGGGGGTACTCTGGTGGTTCACGCTATGTTTGGCACGCTGAGAAGATTCTTCTTAACTTGGGCAGTCATAGCTGTGATATCCGGTACTTATTTAACATTAAGAGCTGCTAATCCCCTAGTGTTCCTAGGAATACTTACACTACTTATATTAACAGTAAATACCGTGATTCCTAAAAGAAAACAAGAGTGATCTGAGAATATTATTTTTAAGAACTTAAACCACCAGATGAGAGACTTAATGGTTCAAGAGATCCATATTACTCTTAAACGCTAATGTACTCTATCTAATTGTTTGAGAGAAGAATCATATTATAGATGTACTCTATCTACAAATATGGTGGTTGGGATAGGTGAGAGTGATAAAATATAACCATGAGAGAGTAGAAACCATAGCTGAAATTGTAGCTGATGTCATCCTTAAGGGTGGGTGTGCAGTAATTCCAACTGATACCTGTTATGGACTGGCAAGTAATGCATTAGATAGTAAAGCCGTGAGAAAAGTTTTTGAAGTAAAGAGAAGAGATCTAAGAAAGGTAATTTCAGTATTCGTATCTTCAGTAGATATGATAAGAGACCTCTGCGTAGTGGACAAAGAGGTGGAAAAATACCTAAAAATTCTCCCAGAGAGGATTACTCTAGTTCTAAGAGTAAAAAATCCACATATGTTTCCACAGGGCATCGTAACTTCAGATGGAAAGATTGGTGTTAGGCTTTCTCCCCATCCTTTACCACTACTCATAGTAAGGAAAGTAGGCGTACCCATAACAGCTACTAGCGCTAATATATCGAGCACTCCTCCGATATACGATAGCTCTGAAGTGATGAGATCCTTGAAAGGAATTGATATACTAGTAGATGCTGGCATACTACCAAGAGTGCCGCCATCCACTGTAATAGATTTAACTTATAAACCACCTAAGATCCTTAGAAGAGGACCTGTGAAGATAGAGGAGGCACAGTTTTAACGATTTCCTTTCTAAGGTGGGGGAGGAGTAATGCTAATAATAGGTCACCGAGGAGCTGCTGGTTATGAACCTGAGAATACAATAAGGTCTATACTAAAGGGAATAGAGTGTGGTGCTTCAGTAGTAGAGATCGATGTGAGGAGGACGAAGGACGGTGTAATAGTACTTATGCACGATGAGACCGTAGACAGGACTACTAATGGAAGGGGTAAGGTATCAGAGTTATCGTTAGTCGAAATTAGACAGCTAGATGCTGGAAAAGGTGAAAAAGTGCCCACACTCCTAGAAGTACTTGAACTGTTGAAAGCTATGAATATATCATTGATAATAGAACTAAAAGAAGTAGGTTATGAAAAAGAGGTAATATCCCTTGTAAGGGAAAGAGATATGATGGATAGAGTCTATATAACATCGTTTAATAGGATTGCTATTAATAGAGTGATTAAAGAAGAATCCGATGTAAAGGTAGGCTTAATATTCAGTTCTAATGCTTTAATGAATTTAAAAATAGCAGCAAAGATGGGATTGGACCTGGTATTACCCAAGTATAAACTAGTTAATAGGAGTTTCTTAAAAAGCTGTAGGAGGCTTGGATTTAAGGTATTTACATGGACTGTGAATAGAGTAAAGGATGTAATAGAGATGTACAGACTGGGGGTAGATGGTATTGTCACAGATTATCCCTGTATGGTTAAAGAAGCCATCGATAATCTAATAAGTATGATCTAGCGAATTGACCATTGTGAGAAAGGGATTCATAGCTATCTCAGTAACCATAGTAGCATGGTCTATAGGTATAGTACTTATAAAACTACTATCAAACTACTTTAGTGTAAATGTACAGAACTTCTTCAGATATTCTTCTGCTACACTTATCCTAGTAGTTATAAGTAGATTAAATTTGAGAATTTCCTTTAGTAAACAATGCATATTGGAGGTACTCATAGCTGCGGTACTTGTGTTTCTATTTCAAGTACTAGCAGTAACAGGACTCTATATGACAACATCTACTATAGCATCTATTTTACTAAAATTGAATGTCGTATTTACAAGTATACTGGCATACATATTTTTTGAGGAAGAAAGAAAGATTATATCCAGTAAAGCTTTCATACTTGGTATTATCTTAGCTAGTATAGGAGTTATAGGTTTTTCAATAAAGGATATACATAGTAGTATCGTTCTGGATATAGGTGCTGTACTAACTGCATTTTCATCACTAGTATGGTCTTTATACACTATAGTAGTGAAGAGGTTGGTCATTAGAAATGATCCCCTAGTGATGACTACTATAGTATACTCAATTGCGAGTATTCTATTTCTACCTCTTGCTTTTACAGAAGATCTTGTCGGTCAGATAATAGGTGCACCTTTCGAAATTATTATCATTTTAACAATTTCAGGGATACTCTCAGTAGGTATAGGAAATTGGATGAACTTCATAGCTATAAAGGATGTAGGAGTATCTCTACCGGCGGTACTACAGCTTCTAGTACCTGTACTAGTAGGAGTATTCTCATACCTGATTTTATGTGAGGAAATAAGTCTAAGAACTGTGGTATTCGGATGCATGGTGATTTTAGGATGTCTATTAACAATTAAAGAATATATGAAAGCTATGGAATGAGAGTGCTAATCTTACTCCTTTGAAGCTATTTTATTAATTAAATTTAAATAATCTGAAAATATATGACATAGTGTTCTATATAATATTCTTTCCTCTTTCGTTAACTTACATGTTATCTCTATATCCAGTATTGGTTTAAGTAGAGCTGATTCTACAATTTTCCACATTCTAATGGTAACAAGGTCGTAGAAATCCTGTTTATTATCTGCTAATTTGGCCAATGCGCTTAATCTACCAACTGGCAATTTTATAAGTTCCTTTCTTCTATTCTCTAACCATAGTAGCTTTTTAATACTTAATTCTTCCTTTTCCATCTATTAATTATACAATAATGATATGTAAAAAATTCACTGAGAGTAAAGTGAAAGTATTAAGAGTAGTGTTTTAAATAGGATACACTTTTCATGAAGATAATGCTTAAATAGGAATTGTTGTTTAGTCTCATAGGTGCTATAATGCGCCAATTTCACTAAGCGAGCTGGTACTGCCAGAAAAACAGTATAAGATAGTGGCCCTTCTTATTAAAGGTATTAAAGATGTAGACTCTATAGCTGATCAAATAGGTGTTAATAGATCTGATCTGATGAGGGATCTAATAGAGCTTCAGTCTAAAAACCTACTAGAGATCTCATCCCTCCAGAGAGAAGTATTTCTACCAACTGAAGAGGGATTAAAGTACCTAAAGGTAGGATTGCCGGAGGAAAGACTGCTTGAATTACTACAAGAAGTAGAGAGTATAAGACTTGATGATATAAGTGAAGAGGCCACTCGAAGAGGGATAAGATTAGAAGATAAGGAGATCAGGATAGGGATTACTCACCTTCTTAAGCATAAGGTAGCTAGAGTAGAGAAAGGAGTACTACATTTAATGGATAAAGGAAAAGTAGCAAAACTACTAGAACACTGTAGCTATCTCAAAAGAGGAATTAGCAGTCCTGAGGATGCACCTGACCAGGTTCTTAAAGAACTAAAAAGAAGGGGACTTTTGAAGAGAAGGACTAAGAAATTCATATACATTAAACCTACTGAAAAGCTAATTAAACTCTTCAAAGAGAATAGGGTTAGAAGTGCTAGAGTTATAACCGAGCTTACAAGTGATCTCATAAAATCTGAAGTCTGGAAAACTGCTATCTTCAAACCATATGATCTAAAAGTAGAAGTTCCAATAGTCTATCCCGGGAGAAAACAACCCTACATGGAGCTTCTCGAATGGATAAGGGAAATACTGGTCTCGATGGGTTTTGAGGAAATAAAAGGTCCCTATGTGGAACTCGAATTATGGAACTTTGACGTACTATTCCAAGCGCAAGATCACCCAGCAAGAGAGATTCATGATACCTTCTTCATAAAGGACCTAGGATCGGGAACTGTTAAAGATAGGGATCTTCTAGAAAGAGTTAGGAAGGTTCATGAGAATGGATGGATTACAGGATCTACTGGTTGGAGGTATAAGTGGAATCCAAAGAAAGCTATGAAACTAATATTAAGAACTCAAACTACTGCTGTATCTGTTAGAGAACTATACAGAAGAGGTGATGGTGAGTATAGGTGTTTCTCTTTAGACAGAGTGTTCAGGCCAGAGACTCTAGATCCTAGACATGCTATGGAGTTCTATCAATTAGAAGGTATAATCGTTGGAAAGAGTGTTAAATTTAAACACCTACTTGGCTTCTTTAATGAATTCGCTAGAAGGTTGGGATTAGGAAGAGTTAAGATTAAACCAGCATATTTCCCGTTTACGGAACCTAGTGTTGAAGGGTTTATAAAGCACCCAGAATTGGGATGGATTGAAGTGTTTCCAGGAGGAATGTTTAGACCAGAGGTACTATTACCCCTTGGGGTGAAGAATTCAAACGTAGCCGCATGGGGTATAGGTATAGATAGAATAGCTATGACAATTCTAGGTATAGATGATATAAGAGATCTATTTTCACAAAATATAGAGGTACTGAGAAAGATAAAACTACCAATGATAATGTCCATTCTTAGGTGAGAGAATGCCTATAATAGATATATCAAAAACGGATATGTTCCACCTTCTCGATACAGAAATTCCAGACTCAGAATTAGAGACTCTCTTAGCTAAACTCAAGTGTGAGTTAGAGGGTATAGAGGATGACGTTGTTTACTACGAGGCAACCCATGATAGACCAGATCTTTTCTCAGTAGAGGGGCTCGTTAGAGCTCTCAAAGGACTATTGGAAATAGAAGTGGGACTTAGGAAATTTGAGATATTTGATAGTGAAATAGTGCTTGAGAATATAGGGCCAGAGTATAGACCAGTAGTCCTTGGGGCTGTGGTAAAGGGATTAGAGCTTAATGAGGAAGCCATTAGACAGATCATGCAAATACAGGAGAAACTACATAGCACCTACTGTAGAGATAGAAGAAAGGTCTCTATTGGTGTGTACGATCTATCAGGTATAGTTCCTCCCATAAAATATCTAGCAGTAGATCCAAGATCGATCAAATTCACACCTCTCGATATGAATAGACCCATGTACCTAGATGAGATACTGACAGAACATCCGAAGGGTATGGAATATGGGTATATAATTAAAGGGCGATCAAAGTATCCAATACTCATAGATTCAGAGGATAAAGTTCTCTCTATGCCCCCTATAATAAATTCGGAAGAGACGAGAGTAACGGAGGATACTAAAGATGTCTTCATTGATGTTACAGCAGTTGATTATAGAGCAGCTATGGATGTTATGAGAGTTATAGTTACGAGTATAGCTGAGAGAGGAGAGAGAATAGGTCTAGTTAAAGTGGTTCATCAGGAATCTACTACATATAGTCCAGATATGCATACTAGATCCATGGATTTGAGAGTAGACCTAGTCTCACAGATCGTGGGTATAAGCCTTAGTGCAGAGAGGACGAAAGAGCTCTTAGAAATCATGAGATTCGGTGTTCAAAGTATGGGTAAGGATACTCTGAGGTGTGAAATTCCCGTATACAGATTAGACATCCTCCATCCGGTAGACCTAGTAGAAGAGGTTATTATGGCGTATGGCTATGAAAATATAGAACCCGAGCTTCTACCTCCCGAGCACAGTGGCTCTGAAAAGGGTTTGGAGAAATTCACTAGAGTATTAAGAGAGATAATGGTGGGATTTAGAATGCAGGAAGTAGCTAACTACATGATGACGAATAAAGAATTACTTTATAGGAGAATGAATCTCGAAGAACAACCCACTATTGAGGTAGCTAATCCGAAGCAGGAAAAATATTCCTGTCTCAGGACATGGATAATACCCCAACTGATTGAGGTACTCTCGAATAGTAAACATGCTGGTTATCCCCAGAGGATATTTGAAATAGGGGATGTAGTCTATGTGGACTATAGTAGCGAGAATCTGACCAGACAGGAAAGACACCTTGCTTTTGTTATCGCGGATAGGGCAATAGGCTTAACAGATGCACTTGTCCTGATAAGATCTCTTTTCAATACCCTTGGTATTAAATACTCGCTTAAAGCAATACACCACAGTAGTATGATAGATGGTAGATGCGCTGAAATCTCAGTAAAGGGAGAACGCATTGGAATTATTGGTGAGATACATCCACTAGTACTGACAAACTTCGAACTAGAAGTGCCCGTGGTGGCTTGTGAAATTAATGTAGAATCCTGCTTAAGAATACTGTTATCGACTAATCCTTAGTATTCTATAGGAGGAAGGATATTAATTTCTAGACTATGGGCCTATATGTCCTAGACTTGTCTGTACTATTACAAATTTCAGGCCTACCTCATTTAGTATTCTCTTCACCCTTAACATTTGAAGAGGACTAGGTCTCTTTAAATCCCTTCTCCTAAAGGTGGGGAAATAATCTAGGACGCATACTTGGATACTATTATCTATACTAGCAATTCTATCCCCTATTTCCTCAACCTCCTCTAATGTCATGAATGCTTGGTTGTAGGGTATTCCCACACCTAGGTAAACATCGTCCATGTACTTGTCGCAAATATACTTAATGGCATCCCATGAAGTCTTTAAGTATTCTCTAGCTAGCTCTCTATCCCTTATGCCTGTTATTTTCATAAATGTCTCCACCCTAGCTCCTTTAGGCTCAACCCCTATATTATTACAACCAGCATCCACCAGCTCATCTATGTAATCAGGCTTAAGGACAGTACCATTGCTATCGAGATGAAGTCTTATGTCTTTTTCCTTGTTCATTTTCCTAAGGAGTTTGAAGTATTCTATCAACCACCTTCTATTTATAGTAGGTTCTCCACCGCTTATAGCTATACCTTTCACATTGAAGTACCTTCTATAGTATGTTAGAATCTTAGCAGTCTCCAATGGAGTCATAGGAACGCTAGCGTTATCATAGGTAACATGATAGTTTTGACACTGAGGACATCTAAGGTTGCATCCAGCTACCCATATAGCAACTTCAACGTACTTACGTCCCTTCTCGTACCATGGAGTTGCCTTCCCCCCTACACTATGCGGTTCAGGACCATGGACTATTCTGAGAGGATCTCTTTCATCTACATTTGTCCTTATATCCATACCATCACGAACTGGTGTTACACAGCTCCTTTCAAGCTCTCCATTTATGAGTACAGCGCAACTCCAACATCCACCTGTCCTACAAGGTGCAGAGATAATGCCTTTTCCAGGAAACTGCGTAATCTTGTAGCCTATTAATTCAAGCGCTCTGAGTACAGTTATCCCCTTTGGAACTTCATACTCAGTTCCATCTACTTTAATTCTTACTTTAGGCCTCTCCTCTTCGAGGTAAATTACTTTCCTCGCCTCATATGGACATGCCCAGTAGCAGCTCATACAACCTGTACATTCTCTTGGACTATAGCATATGTTAGTCGTAGTGCAAAAGTTACAATCCCTACAAGCCTCCTCATCGACTATACATTTGATAAATCTCATCATATTATTATTAACATAGTACTCTATAAGTGTTGACTATTTTAATATTTAGTACATAACAAATATCCGTTTAAAATAAAGATAGTTACCCTATCTTTATTAGCTTGTATTCTCTCTTACCTATGCCTAATCTCTCGGCTTCTTCTAATAGTACCCAATACTTCACCTCAGGATGTAAGAGTTTCACTTTATCCACACCTACCTCTATTCTCTCTAAGTTACCATCATTCTTTAGGTAATATCCTGGAGTATTGTTAACAAGATCCAGTGATGCTTGATCTATTGCAACTGGATCATAGGATGCTAACATACCTATATCCATTGATACTGGAGGTTCAAGTGACGTAGCACAGTCACATAGTCTTGTAATTTCCACGAGAAGGTTTACATAGAGTACCTTATCCTTCTCAAACGTCTTCAGAACACCGTATACTGCCTCAGCAGCTCTCTTAAGCATTCTCTCTCCATATTCACTTGTTCCCCAGGGCATACGAACTGCCCCTCGTCTACATATAGCAACACAATCACCACATCCAACGCACTTTTCATAATCTATTACTGCCTTACCCTCTAGGATAGAGATTGCTCTCCATCGACAATGTCTAGCACATAGTCCACATCCCACACATCGCTCTGCTATTATTTCAGGCTTGGCTACGGCATGAATATCAAATTTTGTCTTACGGGCTACACACCCCATAGCTAGGTTCTTCAATGCTCCTCCAAAACCGAAGGATACGTGAAACTTAAAGTGTGATAGAACTACCATAGCATCAGCTTCAGCTATAGCTGAGGCTACTGCAGTTGAGCCTAGTTCTCCAGGAGTCTCCACTTCTATACAATCTCGTCCTAGAAGTCCATCTGCTATAATTATTGGTGCATTAGTAGTTCCAATGGTGAAACCATTCATAGCTGCAGTTTCTAGGTACTCTACAGCATTTCTTCTAAACCCCGCATACAAAGTACTCGTATCTGTCAGAAAGACCAGTGCCTTCTTCTCTTTAATGTAATCTACTATAGCTCTGACAATCTGTGTCCTTGGATGGTGTATACAACCTCGCTCACCAAAGTGTAATTTTACTGCTACTAGTTCTCCCTCACTTAGATTATCTTTAAATTTTGTAGCATCAAGTAATGCTCTAGTGTATTTAAATATATTGTGAGTGTGTCTAGTAAACCTAACTAGATATACCTCAGACATATTGTCTTATACTGATTCGATCCTAAAAATAGTTATTCCTTTAATAGCTGTATTTTCCATGAGCTCTCTCAATAATCCCATGACTTAATGATGCATCCATTTCACCATAATGCTATTAAGATAATACTCGATCTATTATTCGGTTTAAATCAATGCAAAGCTTAGAACATAGAAGAGTGGTGGTAGATGCTGATTTTGATGTAGTAGACTTCCACTTACATACTATGGAGACTCCTCTTTCTGGAGATATACCAATATACGACTTGGTTAAGGAGTGTAAAAGAAGGGGACTGAAGTATATATGTATTGTAGATCACTGGAAGGAGACTACAGATCCCAATATATTTGTGGAAGAGAGAGAACTACTAGATCAAATCGATTTGGGTATAAGGGTATACCTATCTGCTGAAGTGGAAATACTCGACGAGCAGGCTAGTAGTCCAGTAGATCTAGAAGATCATAAGGACATCATCAGAAAACTAGACTTTCTCTCGGCAGCGCCTCATCTAGGAGAGTTTTTGCCCACTATCAGAAGAAGAGAACTCCCAAGAAGTAAGGATAAGTTCATAGAATACGTACACGAGAAGTTCATGAATATAATAAAAAATGACCTCTTTAAAATGATACTCCATCCTACAGATTATGGTCTTCGTGACTGCGTTCACTTTGGACTATGTAAATCCTACTCCATGGATAATGTACCAGAAGAATACATGGATGAATTTGTAAAGAATGTAGTACACTACGGTAAGGTAGTACAGATAAATGAGTCTACAGCGTTTAATCCACCTAAGGATTATGAGATCTTCATAAGGAAAATGGTTGAGGGAAGAGTTAAGCTCACAGTAGGCTCTGATACGCACTACCTAGAGGATTGTATACTTAGAAGACATAAGAACTGGCCTGGAAGGACAAGAAACGCAGTTAAAGTGATTAGAAAGTGCGGTGGTGATAAGAGCCTTCTATGGATTCCCTAAAAGTTGAGAATGCATTTTAAAGATTTCAAATCTATTTCCCTTTGCAATATCCTGTCTTATTAAGAGCTCTAGCATCTTCTTCCCTTCGATCGACATTTAGGACATCAACTTTTAATTGTGGAACGCATATTTCCGCCATGCTCTAATCATAGCCTCTATATTCTCCGTGGGAACTTCGGGATAAATTCTTCCTACACTAGAGAGTATGAAACCCCCTCTAGAATTGAGGGTTGAAATAGCATCCTTAACTGCCATCTCTACGTCATTCGGAGTTCCAAGTTCAAGAGTAACGTGTGCATTTACTCCGCCCCAGAGACAGATCCTATCACCTATTTCACGTTTAACATATGACATATCATATCCTCCTTGAACTGGATCGATTCCATAAAGGACATCTAAATTCATTTCTTTAAACATTCCTAGCAGGGGTATAGCTCCGCTGGCCATAGTATAGCCGAATTTAATTTTATTCTTGTGAGCAAGTTCGATCTCTTCTTTCATTCGCGGAAGGATAAAGCTTCTATAAGCTCTCGGAGGCCAGAAATCCGCGGAATCATACCAGCCATAGTGTACGATTAGGTCTATGTCGCCTACATCTATAAGCAATCTGATAGTTCTCATATTCCACTCATGAATTATATCAAGAAGCCGATGCACAAACTCGGGTCTTCTAAAGATTGCTACCATGCCATTTTTAAATCCACATAACCACATTACAGCGCTACCTAAGTAGGTAACTTCATGAACCACTATTAGAATTTCGTATTTCTTAGCAAAACGTTTAATAGGCTCCACTTCCTCTTGAAATTTTTCAATTTCCCTTTCTGTTGGTTCTCTATATAGGTGAGAGAGAACCTCCAGATCCCGATCATTCTCAACCCAATTCTTAACTGAACGCCCTGATGCAGCCCCATAGTCATCTAGAAGTGGAATATCATCTCCATGGGGCCAATCTGGAGTCTGTCGAACCACTTTGCTTAACGTTCCCTTAGGCGTCTTATACTCTTTAATTAGTAATGGATATCTTTCCATTGGTGGATGAACCTTACGTATCCTAACTTTAACATCCTTATTTAGAAGACGAGGAGGATTTATGTAGACAACATCATCAATTCCAATCTTAAGAGCATGCTTAACGCGTTCAAACTGATTAGGCCAAGGGAGATCTCTACGATATTTATCAAAATATCTGTAGGGTATGCCCCCACGATTCCATAGAGGGACATGATCCGGTTCACGACAATCAATAGTTAAAAGGAGACGTTCTCTTGAGGAAAGCTCGGTTCTCATAATCTCACACCCTTGGGAATCTTCTCACCATAATCTCTATTCTCATATTCTCTAAAGTTTATATTTCTTAATGCAGGAGACTAGAAGCCTTAAATGCTGAGAAACGACACGACGACAACGAAGCTCTCTGAGATAGATAATTGAGAGGAAAGCGAGGGAGAAATCTCAATCAACCCAGAGGAGAAAAGATAAAAAATAAGGAGTCCTGAGAGATTAGTACGATAGTGTTTTAAACTCTATTCCTTTAAAACTATCTGAAAGGTGGTATCCCTGCGTCTACTCTTACTCCACAGCGACTGGTTTGAATACATACCTAAAGAGAGAGCCCTACAAATAGCTGAACCCGTGGAGAAGAAATTGTTCAGAGTCGAGGAAGTATTAGTAGTAATGACTACGGTTGAGGAGGAGGACGACGAGAGGGTTGTGTACGATGCTGTAGATGAAATACTACAAGTTGCGGAAAAAGTTAAACCTAAGGAGATACTCATCTATCCCTATGCACATTTAAGTGAGAAGCTAGCACCACCAGAGGATGCGATAAAACTGCTAAAAATGCTTACTAAGAGTATAGAGGATCGTGGATGGAGAGTGCATAGAGCTCCTTTTGGCTGGTATAAAGCCTTTAGAATATCTGTTAAGGGACACCCCTTAGCAGAACTCTCGAGGAGGATAACACCGAAGAAAAAGGAAGAGAAAAGGGTGGGAGTAGGCGAGAAAAAACATATTGTAGTAGATCCAGAAGGGAATGAATGGTCACCTAAGGATATCCTCGATAAACTTAACCCAGAATTCCGTATACTAGTTGAAAAGGAGGCCCTAAAGATCGAGCTGAAGGGAGGAAAGCCTGTGATAATAGACTACTTGAAGAGATTTGGATATGAATGGGAAAGTGCATCAGATTATGGTCATATGAGGTTTGCTCCTTATGCAGCACTCATCTTCGATCTAGTGGCAGATTATTCTAGGATTGTAGTTAATAGCTTAGGAATACCAGTATTTGAAGTGAAGGGTACTGCTTTCTTCGATCTGAAAGAGAAACCTATTAAGGAACATGCTGAACTGTATGGTGATAGACTCTACACCATGAGAACTGATAAGGGATCAATAGTACTCAGCTATGCAGCATGTCACCAACAGTTTTCAATTATCAAGAGCTGGGATATCTCGTACAGAGAGCTACCATTTGGAGCCTTTGAGATAGCAGATTCCTATAGATATGAAAAAAGCGGAGAGTTAGAACTATGCTTTAGACTAAGAAGATTCTACATGCCTGACTTACATATATTCGTAAAGAACGAGGAGGAAGCGAAGAAGTGGGTTCTAAAGGTTCATAGAAAAATTATGGAGGAAATGGGGAAATTAAATAGAAATTATGAGCTACTCATTAATGTAGTGAATCCAAAACAATACGAAAGGTACAAGGATTTTATAGTAGAGATAGCGAGGGATATAGGAAAACCCGTTCTAGTAGCTATATACCCGCCAGGAATAGACTACTATTGGACTATAAATATAGAATATCACATACTAGATCGCCTAAATAGACCTAGAGAGATAGGTACCGTACAGATAGATATAGGAAATGCCAAGAGGTTTGGTATAACTTATGTAAATAAAAAGGGAGAGAGATGTCATCCGGTAATAATACATACAGCCATAATTGGAAGCCTAGAGAGATATATTTATACTCTATTCGATACAGCTCTCTCCATGAAAAAACCCATGCTACCAGTATGGGTATCTCCAGTACAGATTAGAGTAATACCAGTAAGTCTTGATGTTAAAGAGTATGCTGAAGAAGTAGCTAAACTCTTAGAAAAAGAAGAATTTAGGGTTGACATAGACGATACTGATAGATCGCTCTCACGAAAAATTCTGGATGCAGAAAGAGAGTGGATTCCATACATAGTAGTAGTAGGCAAGAGAGAAAAAGAGGAAAAAACTATTAGAGTAAGAATTAGGAGTACTGGAGAAGATAAATCGATGACAATAGATGGATTACTAGAAATGCTAAGGAAGGACACAGAAGGATACCCTAAGAGACCTTTGTACTTCGCTAAGAAACTGAGTAAGAGACCAAAACTGCTCAAATTTTAGCACTACTCTTTTTAGTAGGATCGTTCTGAACCCTACACTTGTACTTCTTTCCAAAAATTAACTCCTAGTCTCCTTATATCTGAAAGTACTGGCTTCATTTCCCTCTCAATAGTCTTAAAAAGTGGCATAGCTTTCAATACTTCAGCTATTGAGATGAATAACAATCAGACAGAAATATAGTGGAAAAACCATACATGGCTTAAAATAGTAAGCCACTCACTCTTAATCTTCAGGAGTTGCCTCCCTCTATGAGAATAGATGAGGGAGTGTCGAAGACCTCGGGCCACTGAGAAATAATGCGATAATGACGAAGCTCCTACTAAATCATCGACCTAGAGGGGAGGAGATGGAGGGTAAAGGGGTCTAAATAGTGAAAATGGAACTAAAAGGTTAAGAGTTCACGATTTTCTTTAGTCTTGTGAGGGATGACAGCAATAAGACGTTAACAATACTAATAGGAGGAGAAGCAGGAGCAGGTATACTGCTGAGTGGAAGAGTACTAGCCAGGGTCTTCTCAAGAGGAGGCCTATACACATTTCTCTATGCAGAATATCCTTCACTCATAAGAGGAGGACACAACTTCTGTGTATTGACAGTAAGTGGTAGGAAGGTGTACTCGCAGAGGCTCTATGTAGATACCATGATTGCACTAGATGAAACTACACTTAGAGAACACCTATGGAGATTAAAGGATAATTGCATACTTTTAGTGGATAGAAAAGTTAGATCAGAAAATGTTGAAAAGGGTAAAATTAGAATAGTAGAACTACCACTAGATCAACTTCTACAGAGTAAGAAATTACCATCGATAACTAAAAATATGATTGCTCTAGGCTCGTTAATAGCAACCTTAGGATTTGATATAGGTATTATGATGGATGTTATTAATGACGTATTTAAAACTAAGTATAGGTCGGAGAATTTAGAAGCCGCGAGACTAGGGTATGAGTACATAAAGGAGAACTTTAAACACCTACAGCATCCGACATTAAGACTTGAAATTCAAAAAAGATTAATTACAATCTCAGGAAATGAGGCCATAGCAATAGGTGCCCTATTAGGAGGAATGAAAGTGTATACAGCATATCCGATAACTCCTGTATCCTCAATACTACACTTTTTAGCCGCTAATCAAGAGGAACTCGACATAGTAGTAGTACAAGCAGAAGATGAGATTGCTGCTGCCAATATAGCAATAGGTGCATGGTATGCTGGAGCTAGAGCTGTAGTGGCAACTTCAAGTCCAGGCTTCTCACTAATGTGCGAGTCTATAGGTCTAGCAGGAATTACCGAAACTCCTCTAGTGATAGTGATGGCACAGAGACAAGGACCTAGTACTGGACTGCCTACTTATACTTCACAAGGCGATCTCGGACTAGTTCTTCAAGCTTCTCATGGTGAGTTTCCAAAGATAGTAATTGCGCCAGGTGATATAGAAGAAGCACTTAAACTAACTAGTACCGCTATGAACCTAGCGGAAAAGTATCAAGTTCCAGTAATAATTTTAGTGGATAGATATCTAGTTGAGAGCTACGCTTCCATAGATTATCCAAAAACAATCCCCTCGCTTAAGAGATATTATGTAGTAGAGGAAAAGGATGTTGTATTCAAAAGGTACGCAATCACTAAGACTGGAATATCGCCCTTTACAGTACCGGGGATAAGTAGTGCACTTGTCAAGGTAAATAGTCTAGAACATGATGAGTATGGTTTCTTTACAGAGAAAGAGGGAGATGCAAACTCGATGATAGAGAAGAGACTTAGAAAGAGTAGGGTAATACGTAGAGAAATTGAGAGAGCGAACTTAGCTATTAAGGTATTTGGTGTTGGAGAAGAGACTATAGTGAGTTGGGGATCGACAAAAGGACCTGTATTAGAAGCTATGAACATATTGAAGAGTAGAGGTATCAAAATGAGGTATATTCAGGTAATCCTACTAGCTCCATTTCCAAAAGAGAAACTTACTCAACTACTAAAACACTCTAAGAGAGCGCTAGTAATTGAGAATAATGCAACAGGCCAGTTAGCCAATTTAATGAAGAAGTACCTGGATATCGAAGTGATACCCATATTGAAGTATAGTGGAAGACCTTTCTATCCTGAGGAAATTATCGAGAAGATAGAAGAGGTGATGAGAAGATGAGTACTAGTAGACTACGTACCCATGTGAGGATAACCTGGTGTCCAGGATGCGGGAACTTTGTGATAATGAGGGCTTTTACGAGGGCTATCGTAGAACTAGGACTTAAGGTAAAGGATATAGTAGTAGTTACAGGCATAGGATGTCATGGTAGACTTCATGAGTACCTGAGATTGAATAGCTTTCATACAATACATGGTAGAGTTTTACCGCTAGCTATGGGTATAAAATTAGCTAATAAGAATCTGATAGTAGTAGGTTTCTCTGGAGATGGAGATGCATATTCAATAGGTTTGAGCCACTTCATACACGCCGCTAGAAGAAACATAGATGTAAAGTACATAGTACATGACAACATGGTATTCGGACTTACTAAAGGACAGGCATCTCCTACAAGCCCACTTGGATTGAGAACTAAGTCGACACCGAAGGGTAATATTTTGAAACCTATAAATCCAATAGCACTAGCTCTCATAGCTGGCGCTACCTTCGTAGCACGAGGTTTTACAGGCGATATGGAGCACCTAGTTAACGTATTTAAGCAAGCGTTATTGCATAGAGGATTTGCCTTTATAGATATCCTACAACACTGTGTCACATTTTACAACGTACTACCTGAATTGAAAAATAGGGTTTATAGACTTGAGGATAGGCAACACGATCCTTCAGACTTCAATGAGGCCGTGGATAGGGCAGTAGAGTTATCAAATCAAATACCCATCGGAGTATTCTATAAGGTCAGAAGACCCACTTTTGAAGAGCAGATCCCACAATTAAAGGGCAAACCTATGAACTTAAGGGATGTTAATATTGATAAAATTCTTAAACTCTTAGAGACATATGCTTAAAGCCGTATTTTAGCCTTAAGATCTCTTAATGCGGGTTCTTTTACATGTTAAGAATGGATAGGATTATAAAGGCGATATTTTCTACAGAGTTGATGAAAATATGTATAATGGACTGTTGGATTACCTCCCTTATATCAAAGAATATAGAGCAAAGAGGATATCTAGCTGGGATAGGACTGGTGGTAACGAGGACTATGTAAGTATAGAAAAGGGTGATACTCTTACTATAGCGGAGATTAGAGGACCCGCAGTAATAAAACATATCTGGATAACTATAAGCTGTAAGGACGAACATTACTTAAGGAAGATATTACTCAGAATGTACTGGGACGATGAGGATAACCCTAGTGTAGATACTCCGATAGGAGATTTCTTCGGAGTAGGTCATGGTGTAGCTAAACACTTCGCATCACTACCCCTTACTATGACTTGTGATAAAGGCTTCAACTGCTATTTTCCCATGCCCTTTAATAGAAAAGCAGTAATAGAGGTGGTCAATGAGTGTGATACTGATATAGAGAAATTCTATTATCATATTGACTATGAGGAACATGGAGAGGAATGGAAAAACGTAGGATATTTCCATGCCAAGTGGAGAAGAGAGCTTACTAAAGCTAGTAAAGAGAGGTATAACCTAACTGGAGAGAATAATTATCTTATATTGTATGCTGAAGGTAGAGGTCACTATGTTGGATGTATCCTAAGCGTACACGGTTTAAAACCTGGATGGTGGGGCGAAGGGGATGATATGATATTTGTCGATGGTGAAAAATGGCCTCCCTCCCTGCACGGAACAGGAACTGAAGACTACATAGGCTCGGCATGGGGTTTCAATCGAGAATTCTACTTCCCTCTTCATGGATTTCCACTAAAGGGTAATGAAGATTGGACAGGTTATCACTCCATGTACCGCTTTCACCTAGAATCTCCAATACCATTTACGAAGTCCATTAAGGTAACTATAGAGCATGGTCATGCTAACGATAGAGCAGATGATATTTCAAGCGTTGCCTATTGGTATCAAACTGAACCCCACATAGACTTTGCTCCAATGCCACCCGTAGAGAAAAGAATACCATTACCACTTAAATCACGAAGAGATATACTGGAAGAGATAATCGAAGAAATAAAGAGTACAGAGCCACACGTGTTAAAAGAAGAATATTGGAAATACTCACACTACTTAGTCGTGCTGGCAAAAGATGCCATGAAAACTAGAGGAGTGGATGTCGTAGTAGGAAGACTAATCGAAGAAGCCTTTCTTCCAGCACTGAAAAAAGGAGATATAGAGACTGCTAGAAAGGTACTAGTGAATATAGGGTACAGACTCCTGGACATGCTTAAATAATACTAGAGTATATTTTTAAAATATCTAACAAGGTATTATAAGAATATGAGAGTGATAGAAGTACTAGTATTGGTAATTGTTATCGCTATCATAGTTATACTGACAATACCCTTTTATACCCCTCAAGAAGCCTTGATATCTAAACCAGCCCCTGACTTTGAATTCACAGATATAAGGAATAATAAGGTTAGACTAAGTAATTTTAGAGGTAGAGTTGTACTCATAGACTTCATGGCTACATGGTGTAGACCATGTGAAAGGCAAATAGAGATACTCAAAGGCCTCTGGTCTAAGTACAAGGATAAGGGAGTAGTCTTCATGAGTATAAGTGTATCAGACCGCGACCGCGACCGTTTGCCCAAATTTTCACTTGAACATGGTATTGAATGGATAATAGGTGTGTGTAGTGAGGCAGGAGTGAAGTATGGTATTACGGCTATTCCAACACTTGTTATAGTAGATAAAGATGGGAAAATCGTTTTTAAGCATACTGGAGTACTAGGTGCTGATGATCTAGCAAAGATCATAGATAAGGCGCTAGAGGAGTAGTTATGAACTTAGAGATACTTATACTAGCACTCTCAGCTGGTGTAATAGCGTGTCTCTCCCCCTGTGCACTACCCATGCTACCAGTATATATAGCCTATCTCATAAGATTAAGAGGAGACCCGGAAATCACAATATTAGCAGTCTTGAAGATAGGATTAATGGTGAGTATAGGCTCAGCTATACTTTTAATACCACTCGGACTTATAGCCTCCGTGCCTCTTTCAATTATTTTAAAGATCTTCAATTACATTAAACTAGTACTGGTAATTATTCTCCTACTAATGGGCGTTATGCTCTTCACACCACTAGATCTTACACTGTACATACCAATACCCTCTAAAGTAAAATCTCTTCGAGTATTTCCACTAGGATATGGTTTATTGTATGCACTAGCCTCATTACCGTGTGCCTATCCTATATTCGTAATGATAATAGTAGTTGCGGTTACTACACAATTGCTCTTACCAGTAATACTACTTTATATAACAGGCTTCTCAATTTCTATTATAACAATTACACTCATTACTGTAAAATCGAGGGATTTATTAATGAAAATATGCAATATACCCTATGTCTGGTTGAAGAGGGTTAGTGGGATACTACTCATAATCTCTGCTGTACTGCTACTACTACTACCTTGAAATCCATAAGAGGGGATACATGTGAATTCCAAGAGGCTTGTCACTAGAGTATTTGAAGGAGAGGAAGGAATAGTACCACTTCACGTAGAGTCAGATTCAAAAGAGGAGGAGGCTATACTAGGAGATGTAGTAGGTGTAGGAGCTAAGATCATAGAGTGGAGAGAATTCTATAAGAGAGGAGGACCCTTTGCTAGAGAGCCTCATGAGCGATTGTCCTCTTGGGCTGATAGAATCGAAGTAGAGGAATACGAGTGGCCTGAAGTAAATGAGATTATCACAAGAGCTGTTAAGGGTTTTGAGAGAGAAGCCAGAAGATATTCCAAAAGTAAGTTCATATTATACAAAGTACTAGGCCCTACTGAGACTTCTGAATCTTTCTTTACAAGGGGAGTATCTGAGATTTATGCTAAGCTCCACCAAATAGCCCATGAATTTGGATTTGCTACATTACTATTATTAAATCCTAAGAAAGCATGCATGTTATTCGATAAAATCTCAGAGTACATTTTGGAGCTAGTAAAGGTGGGAACAGAAATAGATTACGTAGACGCGATAAGAATAGCTGATGATATTGCAACATACGGAAGATTACTATATCCACAATGGTTCATAAAAGAGTACTACTTGAAATGGCATCGTGAATACTGTAAAACTATAAAGAAGAGCGGTAAATACTCGATTTTACACTGTGATGGTAACATCCTATTAGAACCCGCTAAATCGCTTACTCAGATATACGACGGCATACATCCTCTCGATTTAAGACCTAGATTCTCTATAGAAGACGCTTACAAATGGATAGATGCTATAATTAAGGCTAGAACTGTAATAGGAGACAAAACAGTATTTTTCACGGGTATTCCTATAGAACTATTATTCAATAATAATATAAATATAGAAGATATTTGTGATATCGTTAGAAAGTTACTCAACAAACATGGCAAAAGGAAGTTAGTTCTAGCTACAACTCATAGTAATTATCCTAATAGGAGCTACAAAGAGCCTCTAGTAATGGATAAGCTCAAGGCAATAAGTAAGATGAGAGCAAAATAGGTGTAAAGTAGATATAGGCTTGTTGGAATAGGATTTTGATGAAAGGAAATATCGTGTATACAGTAGGACACTCCAATAGGAGGTTAGAGGAATTTCTGGACATACTTAAATCTTACAATATCCAAGTACTTGTAGATGTCAGAAGATTCCCTAAATCGAGGAAGTTCCCACATTTCAATAGAGATGTACTTAAAAGTGCACTCGAGAAGGAGGGGATAGTCTATTATTGGTTGGGAGATCTATTAGGTGGTTTTAGAACTGGTGGTTATGAAAGATACATGAAAACTGAGGAATTCAAAGATGGGATACGTAAGATTATGAACATAATTTTGAAGAGTCCGAGTGTAGCCATAATGTGTAAAGAGAAATTCTGGTTTCGTTGCCATCGTAAATTCATCTCAAATGTTCTGGTAAAAGAGGGGATAGAAGTAATACATATAATAGATAAGAAGAAGACATATACTCATCCGAAGTATCTTTTTTAGTACTCGATCAATCATGAGGATGGGTGAAGATCACTATGTTTAAAGTTATAGGTAATTATATTATCGCGCCCGGAGTTAGAAGAATAGAAATCCTCGCGCCAAGAATAGCGAGAAAAGCTAGAGCAGGACAGTTTGTAGTGATTCGAGTTGATGAAACAGGCGAGAGGATACCGCTAACCCTAGTAGATTGGGACTCGAAAAGAGGAAGTATAACACTAGTATTTCAGGAAGTTGGAGTAACAACTAAAAAACTAGGAAGGATAGGAAAAGGAGGGTATATCCTAGATGTGACAGGACCTTTAGGAAATCCCACTGAGATTAAAAAGTATGGGGTAGTTGTAGGTGTAGGAGGAGGAGTTGGAAATGCTTGTCTACTTCCGGTAATGAGGGAATTTAAAAGAGCTGGAAATTATACAATTTCTATGATAGGAGCTAGAACGAGTGAACTATTAATCTTAGAGGATGAATTAAAAGATGTTAGTGATGAATTATACATAGCTACAGATGACGGTAGTAAGGGATACAAGGGGTTTGTCACCGATCTCCTGAAGAAGTACTTAGAAGAAAAAGTTCCCGATCTCGTATATGCTGTTGGTCCTACGATAATGATGAAAGTGGCCTCAAGTATTACTAGACCGTATAATGTGAAGACGATAGTAAGCCTAAACCCTATAATGGTTGATGGTACGGGAATGTGCGGGGCGTGTAGAGTGATTGTAGATGGCAAATTAAGGTTCGCCTGCATAGATGGCCCCGAGTTTGATGGCCATAAGGTAGACTTTGATTCATTAATTAATAGAATAAGAATGTATAAGAAGGAGGAAGAAGTAGCACTCTCACTTCTCGAGAAGAGAGGAGGTGATAATTATGGTATCTAAGAGAGCAATACCTATGAGAAAGCTCAGTATGGATAAAAGACTGACCACATTTGAAGAGGTAGCACTCGGCTATACGGAGGAAGAGGCACTGGAGGAGGCTAAAAGGTGTTTAAAATGTAAATTAATGCCCTGTAGTAGAGCATGCCCACTAAACATAGAGATCCCTGAATTTGTAGAATGCATACAGAGACGTGAGTATGAGAAAGGACTGAATATAATATTGAGAGCAAATCCATTTCCAGCTATAACTGGTAGAGTATGTCCCCAAGAAGTACTATGTCAAAAAGAATGCACTCTATGTAGACTGGGAGATGCTCTAGCGATAGGTCGACTTGAAAGGTTCCTGGGTGATTATCAGATAGAGAACGGTATTATGAATCTGGAGGTTCCAGAAAAAGTAAGAGGTAATATAGCTATAGTGGGTTCAGGTCCAGCTGGATTAATGGGAGCTGTAGAGCTCAAAAAATTGGGCTACGAGGTGACAATATTTGAGGCCTTACATGAAGTTGGAGGAGTCATGGTCTATGGAATACCAGAATTTCGACTCCCGAGAAGAGTGCTAAGGTTCTATGTAGATTATGTTAAAAAACTGGGGGTGAGAATAGAAGTAGACGTCGTGATAGGAAGAACATATACCATAGACGAGCTTTTAAGAGAATATGATGCCATATTACTAGCTACGGGAGCAGGTACTCCCAAGTTCTTAGGTATCCCCGGAGAAGAACTAAACGGTGTATACTCAGCTAATGAATTTCTCATAAGGATAAACTTAATGAAAGCTTATAGATTCCCAGAATACGACACTCCTATAAAACTTGGAAAGAGGATCGCAGTCATAGGTGGTGGTAATACGGCAATGGACGTATCAAGAATAGCTCTTAGATTAGGTGCTGAGGAGGTCATAGTACTGTATAGAAGAACAGAGGTAGAAATGCCAGCTAGAAGAGAGGAAATCGAGAATGCAAAAGAGGAGGGAGTGAAATTCATGTTCCTAACACAACCCATAGCATTAATAGGCGATGAAAACGGTTGGATCAGAAAGATAAAGTGTATTAAAATGAGATTAGGAGAACCTGATGCTAGTGGTAGACGTAGGCCTATCCCCATACCAGGTTCAGAGTTCGATATAGAGGTAGATAATGTTGTCATAGCTATAGGGGCTGAGGTAAATAAACTCATACAGAGGACAACTCCTAACCTAAAGGTCGATAAAAAGGGCCATGTGATTGTAGATGAGTACGGTAGAACCTCTATAGAAAGAGTATACGCCGCTGGAGATGTAGTCACAGGAGCTGCTACTGTGATAGAGGCATTAGCTTCCGCTAAGACAGTTGCACACACGATACATAGAGATTTAAGTGGCTAGAACCAAATCTGAATTATTAAGATTTATTAGTAAATAACTTCTAGGGAATAGTATGAGCTCCATATACATGATTGATTTTATACTTAAAGAGCTCAAGGCTGAAGCTAGTCCTGTCAATAGACTTGGAGAACTTATGAGAGAGGCTGGTATAGAGGATACTGTAGAGAGAGGCGACTATGTAGCGATAAAAATGCACCTTGGTTCAAAAGGTGGGTTTAGAATAATTAGGCCACCATTTGTAAGGAAAGTAGTTGAAGAGATAAAATCTATGGGAGCACACCCATTTGTGACAGATACGTGTAGGCCTCCTTCACTAGAGTACTTAGAGATAGCATATAGCGAAGGAATAAATCCTCTTTCCGTGAATGCTCCTGTGATAATAGCCGATGGTCTCAGAGGAGAGGACTTTAGAACTATAACTACGAATGGTAGTGTACTCAAAGAAATAGAAGTGGCATCAGCTATTGCAGAAGCCGATTCGATGATAGTATTGACCCATGTTAAAGGACATAGAATGACCGGGTTTGGTGGAGCAATAAAGAATGTGGGTATGGGGTGTGTCTCTAAAAGAGGAAAGAGGAAAATACATGAAAAGCTAGGTGGTGAACCTCCTATATGGATAGAGGATAAGTGTACTAAATGTGGAACCTGTGTAAGGACATGTGATCATAATGCAATAAGTCTCATCAATGGAAAAATAGAGATAGATATCGATAAATGCGTCAAATGTTATAGATGTGTATGGATTTGCCCGAATAGAGCATTAGTATGGTCTCCTGTGGGCGTAGATAGGTTCATAAAGGCTCTTGTTGAAGCTACTAAGGCTGTATTGAGTACATTTAAAGAGAATAAGGTGATGTTCCTTAACTTTGTATGTGATGTCACTTTCGCATGTGATTGCCCTCCTTGGTCAACTAATCCCATAGTCCCAGATAGGGGTATCCTAGCCTCTAAAGATATAGTCGCTATCGATAAAGCCTCATTAGATTTAATCGATGAATGTGAAGGTATACCAGGTCAAGTAGGCCCTGGAAGAGTGAGCACTCTTCCAAGTGGTAGTGTAAAGTTTCTCGAAATTCATGGTATAGATCCTTATCTCCAAGTAAAATATGCTGAAGAAATAGGACTAGGGAGTATAAACTATAAAATGTATAAGTTATAGTCTATCTATTTATATACCGTAATAGAAATATGATGTGATAGTATGACCAAAGTGACTAAGAAAGATGTGATAGATAGATTAAAAGAAATATACGACCCCGAAATTCCTGAGTTAAGTATAGTCGATTTGGGGTTAGTATACGATGTTAATGTAAGTGAGGATGGAGATGTAAGTATTAAGATGACCATGACTACGCCTATGTGTCCCATGGCTAGGCTGATTCTCAAATATGTAGAAGAGGAAGTTAAGAAGATTCCAGGAGTTAAGAATGCCCTCGTTGAACTGGTGTGGGATCCTCCATGGACACCTGATAGAATGTCAGAAAGGGCTAAAAGACTCCTAGGTTTTAGGTAGTTGACTTAGTATAATGAGATAGCCTCTGACGTAATATCTCTATACACTCTATTATGATCTTTCTTTGCCAATCTCTCAATATTCCCTCTCTCGATTGTATTTCTAGTAATTTCCTAGCAATTTCTATACTATTCCTCAAATGGTTCTCTATATCTCCTAGTTCGTACTCACTTCCTGTAAGTAGAAGATCTTGTCTAGCAGACCAGTCACCGGGTTGATCCATACCTGGTACGTAGTATGGTAGACATCTTCTGAGCGTATTTTCATGGACTATAGCCCCTAGGAGTCGTGTACCTGATCCTGCTATATAGTAGCTTTCATCTATACCGTACAGCACCATATCGTACTCATTGTATGCTAAGGCTGCTATATCGACTAGTGCTATTGCATATACTTTTTTAATACCTAGTCTAGAGCTCTCCTTGAATATCCTATTCAAAGCAGTTGAAGTCATAAACCCATATAGTACTAGCTCCTCAATCTCAGTATCCACAGATTTGCATGCCTTGACTAATTCTCTAAGCGAGATTACTGAGGTTCTTCCAGTAGCTTCGGTATCCGGCTTTATTAATAACAAGTTCTCACCTTTAGGAAGTTGGTCAAAGTCTTTGTAGACTACTTCAAGACGACGAGATTCGAGATGATCTCTAAAGGATGGTTGTACGTATTTAGGTCTTATGTAGACCTCACTTATATTATATCCACTACCAGTGATGGCTTTATGAAAGGTATAACCAGGAGCCGCTCTGAGAACATGTTGAAAAACGATTCTATCCTTCCACTCTCTAAGTGGGATTATTGCTTCTATAACATCTATGATTTTCATAGATAGCCTCCTGTTAAGTTCTAGGAATTCTTCACCTACTATATAAGGCTTACACGCTAACATTATAGCCTCTTGAGAGTCTACCATATAGACCTCACAAGAGCTGGAAGGATAGAGATTTACTTGATAAATTGTTAAATCCTCCTTAGTTACTACCTCCTCTATATGCTCTGAATTTATATTAAATGTTTCAACTACGTATTCCAATTCCTTTTCTCCTACCCTAACCCCCAAGGCTCCACCGTAAAAATATGAGTATAGAGAATAAAAGTCTCTCTTCTAATCTCTATGAGCAGATATGAAGTACACATGTCTTCTACTATCTCTAGCATCGGGCATTCTCGCTACCAATCCATTCTTGGATAGCATGGAAATAGCATATCTCACAGTTCTCAGTGGTAGCATACTCTTATCAGCTATCTCCTTCTGGGTTAGTGGTCCTTCATACTCTAAAATCTTGTAAACGAGCTTAGCACTCGGCGGCATTTTGAGGAGCTCTTCTGCAAGCTTGATTTTTTTGTACAACCTGCTTCTTATACCTAACACTCTATCAAATGTTATCATATTAACTCTTCTCTCTTCTAAGGTATATATTATGACTTCTTCATTCACATTTATCCTATCTATACCGTCGGCTATTGCTTCTACTCTAGAACTACTGTGAATAGCCCTTATGGTTATCGTAGAATTATTAGAGATAATTAGGGGGCGTCTAGAGGGATCAAGAGAGTTCACTGGAGTTAAGATCAGTGCTTCTACTGTCGGTAGCACTAGAGGACCGCCAGCTGAGAGGGAGTATGCAGTGGATCCTATGGGTGTTGCCGTTATTATGCCATCCCCATGATCCCTCCATATGAACTCTTCGTTTACAAATAGTTCGTATTCCATTAGTGTAGCGCTCTTACTAGGAAAGATAGCGATTTCATTTAATGCCTTTATCTCTATTTTACCATCTATACTTGCACTTATTATCTGTAATGGTTCTACTCTATAATCTCTTTCCAATAGTCTATCAATTACAGTATTTAATTCTCTCGTTGTTATCGATGTTAAAAATCCTCCATCTTCCAGTACGTTTACCGTTAGTATTGGAGATTCGGGAAATTCTAACTTGTGTAGCACTCGGAGTACAGTACCATCAGTTCCTATGATAAGTATGAAGTCATATTTTGATGGATCTATACCATCTCTCGGGAAATCCACTCTTAAACCATGTTCTTGTAATGTTTTCTTAATCTCCTTCTCAAGTTTAGTATAGTACTCTGTGCATAATAAGACTTTATACTTTTCACTCATGTCAATACCCCAGACATAGCAGAGTATTCTCATCTTATGTTCGGTCTCTACTATCTAATATGCTTAGTGTTCCTAAGATAGATGCTACGATAGAGATCCTAGAGAAAAAGCTATTAAGTCTACGAAAATTGATAATGGGGTGTTGAACATTAGTGCAAGGTTTTCTGTGGGAATATGGGCCCTAGGACCCTGTGCAGAGAGGTTTGTACCTGGGGGCTATAGACCTGAAATCTCCATAGCCGAACGCTTTAGAATGCTCTCCAAAGTAGAGGATCTGAAAGGTGTAGAGTTACACTACCCGACTGAGGTTCCTTCAGTTGAAGAGGTAGAAGAGTTGAGTAGAAGATATAATCTTAAAGTAGTAGCACTACCAGTTCATCTATTCAATCAACCTAAATGGAAATTTGGAAGTTTATCAGCACCAGATGAGAAGACGAGACGAGAGGCTATTGAATTAACTAAAGAGACTATGGATGTAGCTAAGAGGTTTGATAGTCTTGTGATAATATGGCCTGGACAGGATGGATTTGACTACCCATTTCAAGTAGACTATAGAGAACACTACAAGAACTTCGTTGAGGGGCTTAGAGAATGTTGTGAGTACAGGCCTGAGGTGAAGATAGCATTAGAGTACAAACTAACAGAGCCTAGATTGAGAATACTAGCCGGTACTATAGGGATGTGTTTGACTATAGTAAATGATGTGGGATGTGAGAACCTAGGGATCAATATAGATGTTGGTCATGCCCTTCTAGCCTACGAGAACATGGCTCATGCCATAACTCTAGCAGCTATGAAAGGTAAGCTCTTCCATGTACATTTAAATGACTGCTTCAGGAGAACAGATGATGACCTAATAGTAGGCTCTGTACACTTCTGGGAAACCTTAGAACTATTCTACTGGTTAAGAGAAGTAGATTATAAAGGATGGTACTCACTAGACCTATTTCCATATAGAGAGGATCCTGTAGAAGCTGTTAGACAGAGTATAGAGAACATAAAATTCTTCATGAAACTAGTTGATATAATAGAAAAAAGAAAGGATGAGCTCAGGGAAGTATTCAAGAGCTGTAATGCTGTTAAAGGAAATAGGTTTCTATGGAGTGTCCTTAAAGAAGGCTTAAAGGAAGGCTAAGTTAAATACATTATTTTATTTTTAAACACACTATTCTGGTTCTAGTAAAAAGAGCGGAAATAAGGGTTTTAATTGTTTCTTCAATATACTAAAACCAGCTCCCTTAAACCATTCCATTAGCTCATCGAGTGTTGGAAGAAGCTTAGCACCCATTAGATATACGACTATATGTCCTTTATGAAACTCGGGGGCTATAGTCTGAACAACACAGTACCTAGCCCGAGGTTTAAGTAGAGTCCTAACGTTTCTCAACAGCAGTTGTGGGTCGTCACACCAGTGCAGTACATTTACCATGAATGCACCATCAAATTCCTTATCCCCTAGGTATTCTAGCATATCTTCCCCTCTATGTGGAATAAACTCTACTCTCTCCAAGTCCAGATCCATAATTCTTATGTAGTATTTAGCTATCTCTAGGGATGAGCTATCAGGATCTACTGCCACTACTTTCGCTTTTGTAAATTTCAGTAGAACTGATGTTGATATGCCCATACCAGCCCCTATATCTAATATTGTACTATTTCTAGGTAATTTATTCAACCCCGACCATACTACTGCATATGACCTTAGTAGCATATAACCCGTAGCCTCCATGAACTTTAAAAAGATTACTTTAGACTCTCTTTTTAACCATAAATACTTCTTCTCCCCAGTCTCTAAACAATGGGGTAGGGTCTCTAGTACTCTGTCCACTATGGGAAGTATTTCAGTAATATATTTACTGGTCACTAATGGTGGAGTTTCAGATGGAAGTTTGATTAGGCATACCTCTTCGCCTTTCTGTCTAATATAATTCCCTCCCTTTAGTGTTTCTAGTACTATAATTGCTGTATCTTTATGATATTGATCTAAGAGATCTGGTATTCTAGCACACTTCTTTCTCTCTACACCTCTAAAGACTTCATCAAACCATCCGTAGTTCTCTAATATCTTTGCAGTCTTCCACTGAATGTACCCCATAGACTCCTTGTATGCTTTTCTAATCTCTCTATAAGGCATCATTAGAACTTCTCTCTCAGGCGTTCCAGGTATTAGTGTCTTTACGAAGAATTTAAGAAGTGATAGCATTATTATTCACCCTTCTAACACTGAAATAGCCTACCATGAGTAGTAAACCAGTAATCTCCATATCCTTATCACTAGGCTCTATTTCACCCCTTAGAGTGCTATAAAATCTACTTTTATTGACAAAGCTAGGTAGCATACGATCCTCCTCTATTAACTCTAATTTACCTAGAATTCTTCTATCACCTTTCCTCGTTATTGGTATTGTCCCTATATTTTTAGGAATACCAGTACGATCTACCCATACAAGTATACAGTGATCATCACATTGGATTATGTTGTAACCGACACTTAATTTCTTTAAGTTAACAGTATGCTTCCGCCTGCATCTGGGGCATGTTATAGTGATATTGAGGCTTGTAGACATACTGTGTAATGGATGTTTTGATATATTTATACTTATCTTATATCAAATATAAAGTCGTAAAATAGTTATATGTGAGTACATGCAAAAGCATATTTTATATAAGACAATCTATGGTCAGATAATCTAATAAGAAATACCTCCATATAGTATTTTGGAGGGGCAAATAGTAGTAGGGGAGTGTGAGTAAATGACAGAGTTTAAGTTAGGTGTTAATAATTGCTTTGCTGTGAAGAGATGGCCCGAGCCGAAATCGTGGATCGAGATAGTAGCTACTAAACTCGAAGTAAAATACGTCCAATTCTCCTTTGATCTACTAGATCCTAGGACTAAGGAACCAGCACTGACGTCTATGATAATAGAGATAAGAGATTACGCTAAAGATTATGGAATAACAATAGATAGCACATTTACAGGGTTAGCTGCTTATAGTTTTAATCTCTTAATGCATCCTAACCCGCTAATGAGGTACGATGCTCTCGACTGGTACATATCTGCTATAAGAGTTACTAAGGAAATGGGTGTTAACAGTACAGGAGGACACTTAGCTGCCATGAGCTGGGATTACTTTTTAGATGAAACGAAAAGGAAGTATATAGTTGAAGTTCTTTTAGAGAATATACGCCTTTTATCCAAGGTTGCTAAGAGCTATGGACTGAGATCTATTCTGTGGGAACCAATGCCCGTAGTAAGAGAACCCCCCTATACTATTAATGGTGCTAAAGACCTCCTAAGAAGAGCAAATGAAGGAGCAGGAGTTCCTATAAAGCTATGCATAGATCTAGGACACACCTGTGCCTGGAAGTACGAATCGGAAAGGGATTTAGATCCCTATGCCTGGCTTGAAGAGCTAGGTGTCCATTCTCCAGTCATCCATGTACAGCAGACGGATGGAAAGGCTGATAGACACTGGCCTTTCATAGAGGAGTATAATAAGATAGGGATAATAAAACCTGAGAGAGTACTAGAGGCCCTCAAGAAGTCTGGAGCAGAAGAAGTATTGCTAGCTCTTGAAATAATCCATCCATTTGAGGAGAGAGAAGAAAAGGTATTAGATGATATGATAAAAAGTGTAAGATATTGGAAAGAATATGTATAATTTTTTCTAAAAAATTATTGTATTTCTTTCATCATTTTAAATATATTTCTATTTGCCCTATATAGCTCTAGGAATACCTTGTAGTATTTATCGTAGAGTCTAGCCATACTCTCATCGGGTTGTGTTATTTCTGTAATCTTAAGCCACTCCTTTATGACCTCATACTTTTCTATGACACCAGTCCCTACACCGGCTAGGAGTGCATCACCATAGGGTGCGCCAATGCTTTCAGCTATATATGTCATTGGCATATTAGTTACGCTAGCTATTATGTTGCGCCATAAACTAGATTTAGCTCCACCATCTACAAGTATCACTCTTTTTAGAGGTATACCTGCTTCTTTAGCTGTTTCAAGGCAGTATCTTACAGCATAGGCCACTCCTTCTAGAATAGCTCTATAGATATGTGCCTTCGTATGGTATGTAGTCAGACCTATCAGCATACTTCTAACGTATTCATCCCACCACGGTGCTCGTTCTCCTACGCTCATGTGAGGTAGAAATATGAGCCCATCGCTTCCCGGAGGTATTTTGGATGCCTCGAGGTCTAATATACTATATGCACTTACTCCTATCTGTCCGGCCATTATCTTCTCTAATCTACCCAGTTCATCTCTGAAGAATCTAACACAGGCTCCGGCAGTAGTTATACCAGCAAAGGAGTAAAGCTTTTCAGTATCGTATGCTACATGGGGGTAGTTGACGAGTTTAGGAGATAATCTCAGTTCATCCTGTATAATACCTATGCACATAGAAGTTCCCAACATGGCACCTACTTCACCATCCTCTATAGAGCCTACACTGAGAGCGCTTACTGGAGCATCTATACCACCAGCCGATACGGGAGTTCCCTTCGCTAGACCCGTTAATCTAGCTCCTTCTTCCGTTATCTCTCCTACTATATCCTTTGACATTACGATATTTTCGGGCAAGTATTCTATTGGTATACCTAAAGCCTCTAGCATTTTTTCAGACCATTTCCTCTTGTGTATGTCGAATATTCCACCATAGTTACCCGCTGAGCTATAGTCTATACTGATTTCTCCAGTCAACCTGTAGATCACATACGCATTTGGTGTCATGAGCTTGTATATCCTCTTCCAAGTATCAGGCTCATTAAACTTTATCCATAGCATTTTAGTGTAACCATAGTAGGGATCTATAGTATTTCCAGTTACTCTAAAGATCTCTTCCTCTCCTATATTCTCTCTAACCCATTTACACTCTTTAACCGCTCTCCTATCCATCCATATTATGGCAGGTCTTAGGGGTTTCATATCCCTGTCACATGGTATTCCGGAACCCCCATAAAGCCCCGATATGCATACACCAGCTATTTCCTTTACATTTACTTTAGAGATCTCTATAGCTTCTCTTATAGTCTCTACTACAGCATTAAACCATACCGATGGCCACTGTTCAGCCCATCCAGGCTTCGGCGTGATCACTCCGTATTCCTTAAAAGTTGATGCTAGTACTTTTCCACTAGTATCAACTATAACAGTCTTGGTTCCGTAGGTACCAATATCACATCCAACTAGATACGTCATCGTTGATTATTAAGTACTATTACTAAAAACCATTTTCGTATACTCATCGCTCTACTATTTGAATTCTTCATTATCTAAATGGATTTTCCTTAGTAAGAAAATAGGTTCCTATAACGAAAAATAAAAATCATGTAGGTTTTACGAAACCCCACTTTTCGAGCGCTCTCTTCAACTCCTTATGCTCCTCAGCGTACTCATCCAATGGTATTCCCTTGAGTGTCGCTTCTATAGACTGCAGTACGGCCATGGCACCTGCTCTAGGACCATCAGGATGTCCTGTAACTCCACCACCCACTTGGAGTACTAAGTCTTTTCCCAAAACCTTTATGACCTCGGGAAGATTACCTGGGTGAAGTCCACCTGAGGATACTGGTGCTGCTGGTTTAATATGGTACCATTTTTGCTCTAGATGATATTTATCCTGTCTATCGGGTATAAAGTGAGACTCCCTTAGTATTCGTGCATTATTTATTACATCTATAGTTTTCGCTTCTAATTTTCCTACTTCCGGCGTCCCTATATGAAGCTGATCAAGGCCTACAAGCCTATAGAGCTTTGCTAGAGTGAACATGGAGACACCGTGATAGGGATTCCTAGTAAAGGCAGCATGAAAGGCCCTATGAGCATGTATTGCTAGACCATACTCTTCTGCCAAGTCTCTAATATGCGTTAATACTGCCCAACCTACTATCACCACATCTACCATTATGTAGGGGTTACCATAGTCAGCTACCAATTTTAATCTCCTCTCCATCTCTTTAATATCAGCAGTTATGTTAGCGAACCATGCCTTCCTCTCTCCCGTTTCATTTTCCACTCTATCTATTACTTTCATTATGGATTTTGCACGTGCTTCAAATTTACAGTAGCTAGGACTGGCTAGGTTTTCATCATCCTTAATATAGTCTAATCCTCCGGATAAGATATCGTAAGCAAGTTTTTCTACTTCCTCAGGAGAGTATCCCACTTTAGGCTTAGGTACTGTTCCTACAATAGGTCTATCATAGACTTTGAAAATCTCTCTAACACCACTAATGCCCTTAGAGGGTCCCTTGAAATATTTTATGAAGTCATGCGGTAGGTATATGTCCTCAACTCTTAGATACTTAACTCTCTTCATTCCAAATACATTACCGATTACTGAGGATAGAAAAGCCGGTAGATTACCCTCTTCAAATAGCTCTAGAGGGTAGGCTACTTTGATAATATAGGATCCATCTTCTAGATCTATGAACTCATATGCTTTGCCCATTAGTCTATCTAATCTCCTCTTAGAGTACCATGGGTATAATGTAGTCCACGTACCTACGCTACTCTCCGCTGCAATACCACCAGCTGAATCCTCTATGGAGAATCCTTTAGCAGGAGTAGTTCTAAATACTACTATAACATCCTCTTCAGGATCTGGAGTATAGTCTTTTTGTACAAAAGCTAGATAAGGCTCGAATTCCCTAGACATATGCCCTCCATAAAGACCTTAGGCGTTAATATAAACATTTTTACTGGTAGTGAACAGCGGCTTAATAGGCAAAGATGAGAACCTATGGGCATGGGTAAATCTCAGCAACGTCCACTAGTCTTGATAAATATAATTATTTGATAGCTAAGTAGTCATTGAAGTTTATCTTACGATATTAATAAGATACTTTACCTATTTTCTTATCACTAAATAGATTAATATGATCATTAAACATGTTTATAAGTACATTTAATATATTAAAGATATGAGGTGACATCGTACGAGAAGGATCGAATCACAGGCAAGCAGCAAGTTGATGGCTCTCTTGCTACTAGTGATAATCATCAGTATCTCTACAATATTGGTTGCTGATATAGATGAAGATGAACTACCAACTTATCTTGAATTAACCGTAGGAACGAATCCCATACTTTCGGATACAGATCTTGACGAACTTCCAGATGGCTTTGAATATTTGCACGGTCTTGATCCTCTTGCAGACTGGAGAAGGAGTGACCTGAAAAGTGCTATAAGGGGAGGGTTATGTGATATCTACCTGAGATCTTGTAAGAGTCTAGTGCTAAAATTAAAAGGAACCACTAAAGTTGAGACTGTATGGAACATCCTTAAGTGGATAGATGAGAAGATAGAGTACAATAAGACAAAGGCTAAAGAAGAAGATAGAAGATATCAAAGTCCTGAGGAAACATTAAGACTCAGAAAAGGGATATGTACAGACTATGCTCTCCTGACCTCAGCACTGCTGATATGTGCAGGAGTAAAGCCTATTTATGTACTTGATATCGACCTTGAGTACGAAGATCACGTAGCTGCAGCAGTAATGGTTGGAAATGAACTCTATGTACTGGATCAACATCTACCTCCTATACCATTGAGTATCTATATTAGTAGGTCTAAGCGTATTTTACAGGACACCATAAAGTCGATTAGGATATATAAAGTGGATAAAAATAATGATACAGTATCGGTAAACGAAGTGAGCGTGAATACTGAGGTTAAAAAACCCCCTTTAGACGAGCTCAGGAAATGTTTGATAACAGAGTTCCTTAAGATGTATAAACACTATAATCTTGATCCTAGACTTAGAAACTATGCACTTAAGATAGCTAAAAAGTTTTACGATAAACTTCCACCACTACCTAGTAGATACGAAGAAGGTGTAGTTATAGGCTATACTCTACCAGTAGAGTATTGTCCCAGTGCATTCATACATTTAATATCCTCTTGGATTATTCAAAATATGCTTAAGGGTTATGAAGATGACCTTAGAAAATACCAGTACTTCTACTTACATATAGAGGATATGATCGATGAAAACGGAAATATACTTATAATTTTAATTGTAGCCAAATAGTATAGAAAAACTAAAACTCGTAAATCCATTTTCCATATCTCCTATCTACTATAGGTCTTCTAGCGGCTAGTACCCATAGATACCTCATCTCAAAACCTGGTGCTACTACATTAGGATGAAAGCCTCTAGGTATAGTTACTATGTCCCCTTCTTCCACAATATAGCATCTTCTATCCTTAGGATCTGTATAGACAAACTGGATCCCATATCCTGGTTTAGGTAATTTATAGAATACATAGAACTCTTCAAGCGAATCTCCGTGATCATGGGGTGGCCAGCTGGACCAGTTACCAGGCTTTACCCAAGTATACCCAGCTAGTAATCTAGTTGCTCTGATACTCTCATCTACTACATTGAAGACTTCTCGAAGGCAACTTTCCTCACCTACTACCCTGTGTCTCTTCTTATCTTCAATAACATCTTTGAATGCTATATACACAGGTTCTCCATCAATAGTACTTGGTGCACTACTCAGAGCGAGATTTACTCTTTCAACTCCTACGAACTTAACTCTACACCTTCTAGGCAAGTATATCATGTCATGATCATTCAATTCATACTCACTTCCTTCAACCTTTACTATAGCTCTTCCTGAATAGCTGCAGACTATGAATTCATTCTCTAGCGTATTCATATCATATTCTAAGCCATTATCTAGTAATAGTTCACCATAGCTTAGTAGTTCTAAATCACTATTCTTAGAGCTTACGATCTCTATGTACTTACCTAACTCTCTTCTTGTCCTGAACTTCATGGTTATAATAGGGTATAGAAATACTTAACTTTAAGCGATTGATCACGTAGTAGGTGTTGGAATTGGATATGAGAAGAGAAGTTAGTAAGGCTATAGTGAGATTACTAAAGGTAACAAAAGATGGAGTATACATCGATGCTATGGAAATAGCTGAACTGATAGGTAATAATAGTAGGAATTTCGTGAGAAGTATTGCCAAGGTTCTAAGCGAACTTGAGGATAAAGGTTTGCTTACGAAAATATATGGAAGAACGCCTTCTGATAGTGTATACTTTGTATCCAAAAGCATGATGGAGAGGTTTAAAAGAATACTAAGAGGATGAGAACATGTCCATTCTAGAGATCGTAGACCTAAGCGTGGCCGTTGGAGGAAGAACTATACTAAAAGATATAAACCTAGAGCTAGATAGAGGAAAGGTCAAGGTCTTAATGGGTCCTAATGCTTCTGGAAAGACCAGCTTAGCTATGGCGATAATAGGAAATCCTATGTACAAAGTAATGAGTGGAGATATTCTCCTAGAAGGCGAAAGTATACTAAAACTACCACTGTATGAGAGGATTAGAAGGGGAATATCCATAGCTCACCAATCTCCACCGGAAATTAGAGGTATCAGACTACGAGATCTACTAAACCTACTCGCTGAGAAAAGTGGGGTTGATAGAGAGTATGTAAAAGAAGTACTTGGAATACTCAATATAGATCCTCAACTACTCGATCGTGATCTACATGTTGGATTTTCAGGTGGAGAGAGGAAGAGGATTGAGGTCGCTCTAGTACTCATATCAAGACCTAAAGTGGCTATACTCGATGAACCAGATTCGGGGGTAGATGTAGATTCACTAAAGCTCATATCTAATGCCATAAGAACTATGTTAAGTGAAGGAGTTGCAGTACTACTGATAACACACTATAGGTTAATTCTTCGAGAAGTACACACTGATTCAGTATATGTATTGATTAAGGGTCAAGTGAAGAAGTGCGATGCCTCGATTGTAGAAATTATAGAGAAATGTGGATATGGATGTATAGAGAAGGGGGTATGCGATGTCTCATGAGCCAAACTGGTTAAGAAAGAAAAGAGAACTTGCAATGAATTTAATAGATAGACTTCCAAATCCTAAATATGGACTACACATAGATCTAGATCAATTTCTATATGAAGCTAAAAAATGGTATGAAGTAGGGATAATAGATGATCTACCCCCTGAAATCAGGAGAATAGTGAATAGAATGAGTGTACCAGGTAGAAATCCTAATATTCAAATAGATGCAGATATAGTGTACCGTGAATATAAAAAGAACATACCAAATGGTGTAATTATTGAAAGTGTAGAGGATGCCGTTAAGAAGTATTCGTACTTAAAAGACTACTGGTTCAAGGCTATTCCCATATCACTCAATAAACTAGTCGCTATAAATGCTGCCTATAGTAGAGGAGGATTTTTCGTACATGTAAAAGAGGGGAGAAGACTGAAAACTCCTATACAGATTTGTTTCCTAGTAGCATCATCTAAATACGCTCAGCTTCCCCATAACATACTTATAGCAGAGCCTTACTCTGAAGTACATGTATTAACCGGCTGTACTGCACTTACCTATACTGTTGGATCTCTCCATGCAGGTTTAACTGAAATTTTCGTAAAAGAGGGGGCTAGAGTAGTGTACACTATGATTCACTCATGGCCTCCTCGAGTTCATGTAAGACCTCTTAAAGGAGTTATCGTAGAGAAAGGAGGGGAGTTCATAAGTAATTATGTACTATTAAGAGGGGGGGCGAGCGTTCAAGCCTTTCCAACAGTAATACTTAGAGGAGAAGAGGCGACCACCTTTATGAGGAGCATAGTAATAGGCAATGATAATACCGATATAGACATAGGCAAAGCTGTATATCTTCAAGGAGAGAGGAGCAGTGCTAGGCTTATCTCTAAGGCTGTAGCCATGGAGGAATCTAACATTAATGTTCGATTGAAAGCTGTAGGAAAGGGATCTAATGTAAAAGCTCACTTAGAGTGTAACGGTATTATAGTTAGTGATAAGGCGTCCATAAGAGCTATACCTGAACTTAGAGGTATCAGTAGAAGTGCAGAACTTCATCATGAAGCTTCAATAGGAAAGATAGCTGAAGAACAACTAATATACCTAATGAGTAAAGGCTTTACTCCTGAAGAAGCTACTGCATTAATAGTAAGAGGATTTCTTGATCCTTCTGAAATGAAACTGCCTAAACCATTAGAGGATCAACTAAGAGCTACGATTAAAATGTCCATGGAAAAAGGTCTTTTCTAACATTTTGAATGTACTCTATTTTATCTTTAAGAATAAAACTAGTCAATAAGGAATAAACTTGAAGGTAAGCAATATTATACTCCTTTAAGACCCTATACCTGAGATGTATGGGAAAATATAGCAGGATATTAATAGAGTTGTCTAAATGGGATAGATGTAGAGTGCCCATATATAGTGCGAGTGCTCGTGGAAGAAGAGTTCCAATAATAAAAACACTACTATCCTCAGTATGTAAGAATGAGTGTAAGTACTGTGCTCTAAGGAAAGGAAGAATTGTTCCCAGAGAAAACTGGGATATAGAGAAACTAGTTGAGATTACACTAAGACTCTGGAAGAAAGGGCTGATAGAGGGTTTATTCTTATCCTCTAGTGTGTACTCAGATCCCGAAGTAGTAGTTGAGAATGAAGTTGAAACCGCTAGACTACTACGTGAAAGAGGCTTTAAGGGTTATATACATTTGAGATTAATGCCTGGTACGCCTAAATACCTAATATGGGAGGCTACTGAAGTTGCTGATAGGATAGGAGTTAACCTAGAGAGTATGGATCCATCTGTATTCTATGAGATAGCCCCTGATAAAGGAGACTATAAACTAGATCTACTAGACGTTCTCAAAGAGTGTTACAATACTTGGAGAGAACTTAGAGCTGAGGGTGTACTTAGAGCTGGTATAGACACTCAGGTGATAGTAGGTGTAGGAGAGACTGATGAAAGTACGATAAAGGCTACATATGAACTTATTTCAAAACTAAAGTTAAGACGTATATACTATAGTCCTTTCGAACCCATACCAGGTACACCTTTAGAGAGGATCCCTCCATGTCCACAACATAGAGCTACACTCTTATACCAAGTATTCTTCCTGTTCAGAGATTATGGTTTTAAATTAGAAGAAGTCCTCTCTCTGTTAGATGAGAGAGGAATGCTACCTCCAGTTAGAGATATAAAGAAGGAATATGCTAAGAGGAACTCAGAACTCTATCCAATAGATCTACATAGTGCAACTAAAAGGGATTTACTTCGAGTCCCGGGTATAGGTCCTAAATTAGCTGAAAAAATAATAGATCTACGTAAGGAGGGAAGATTATCTAAAAATGCTCTCATAGAAGTACTGGGACTTAAGAGGGCTAGGAGTGTAGTGAAATACGTAATCGTATAGCAATGCCTAGCGCAACAGTTTCATTTTTCATAGGTATTGATGGGTGTTTGTAGATTTTAAGTGCCTTATCACTAGAAGGTATGCGGAAGTCGTATGAATGTCTAATCCTAATTTCTTACTTAGGGGGATAGCATCTACTGATGTATAGGCTGGTGAGGTTGTTATGAATACTCCACCTCTCTTTTTTACCATAGTCTCTGCGTGTGTCAATAATGTTCTATAGGAGAATCGTGATATCTTCCTATTTACATTTTTACTCCTAGTTTTCTTGCTTTTTACATTGTCTATCTTCTCAAACACAAAATATCCAACATTATGATATACAGCATAGTCAATTAACTCGCTAAGAGCTTTGAGGATTATATCTCTTGCTTTATTCTTGGAAAATCCGTGTTGTGTTATCTCTGGAAAGTGTTTATTCCTAACATCGATAATCTCTCCCTTCCCATTTACTATAACCATGTTTATCCTATCGCTATTCAAATCAAAACCAGCAATATGCTTGCTCTTTTCGGATGTCCTCGGACAGATTTCATGTCTTACTACAATCTCCAGCGGAACTGTTACATGAAGGTAAAACTTGTCATTATTCAAGACTATTCCTACTGACTGAATATGGAAATTCAGCATTAATTAATTCCTTAATTATAGGGATGTGTTTTTTGCCAAACTTAACCTTACACTCAATCCACTCATGTCTCCCATTTGCATGGGGTACTTTGACTAATACACTATCTGTTGAAGTAAAGCGGATATTTCGATTTCCTTTCTCGCATGCTTTTCCAATGCTATATAGCTGTGGTTTTCTAAGTCTAAGTTTACTTTGATTTCTATACATTTTTGCTCTCTGTAATGCTGAATACGAGTAGTGAGCATTACTCATGTATCTAGTTATCCTTTTCGTAATCTCTGTATCTTTCAGTCCCTTCTTGAGCAGTATAAATGATCTTTCTACTGCCTCTCTAAACAGACGCATTGTATAGAGTACTTTAGCCTTAGCAACTACATCTGGAAACTCTAATCTTCCCTTGATCACTATGTAGTCTTTTTCCTCACTACTACCTTGTCTCCCTCTATGTGCCATTCTACATAGTCACCTCGTTTAAGATTTAGTGCCAAACGAATAGCCTTCGGTAAAACAACTAGATACTTCGATGTCACCTTACTTTCTCCCACCTTCATAACATTCACCATACGATAGTTTAGAAAAACTTATATATATGTTTAACGTGGAATAGTACGGAGATCCCGATGAACATCGAGGGTATGAGCCTTCATGAATCCAAGTTCGCTGAGGGGAGTTACGATAAGATGAGTAGCTCCCGTAGGAGGGCTTGGAGGATACCATGGGTAATGAAAGCTTACGTAGGTCCATCAACACCTACGTAAGTAGGAACCCTTTTAATCCTCGAGTGCACTAGTTAGCTTTATCATACGGTCTGCGATAATCCATCCATAGTCTTCTGTTAAGACAAGTATTGCTGCCTGAGGTGGTATTAATCCTCTTTCGGTCACGAGTACATCTACGTATTCTGGTGGTGTTATATCGAAAGCAGGATTTCTAACGATTATGTTCTTATACTTTAGAAGCTCTTCTGAACATACTTCTCTGGGATCTCTTTCCTCTATTTCTACTAGTTCACCTAGTACTGTTACAGGGCTAAACTTGTAGGTCTCAGCAGCTACTATGAAGTACGAGGAGGTCTCATGGGCTGCTAGTGCTATGAGTGAAGTACCCACCTTATTTACAACAGCACCATTGGCAGCAATAGTATCTGCTCCTACAATAACCTTATCAACTTTTTTCATCACATAATTAACAGCTGAGTCGGGTATAAGCACTGTCGGTACATTATTCTTTTTTAGTATACTAGCTGTTATGTAACCTTGACACCGAGGTCTAGTCTCAGTAGCGAATACTCTAATATCTTTACCATCTTTAAAGGCTCTCAGTATTATTTCGAGAGCTGCACTACTATTACAGTGAGTAAGTATAGTTTCTCCTGAGAGTATCATGTGTGATCCTATAATTCCTATCTCTTTTACAGCCTCTAATGAATATTTTATAAATTCATTAGCATGCATAATTATAGACTCCCTAGCCTCATCTACTCCTCCTATGCGATCTAGATCTCTTTCATATCTCGATAGAATATAGGAAATTGCATTTGGTAATGATACCGCAGTAGGTCTAGTCTCTTTGAGTAGCCTAGCCACATTCTTTATGTAATTGTTGAATTCCTCTAGACTCTTTCCAGTATATAACGACGCTGCTTCTGCAAGTCCCCTCGCAGCAGCTCTAGCTATTCTACCAGCTCCTCTTATCCTCATAGTCCTTATGTCTTCAGCTAACTTGAGCACTGTTTCAGGGATCATATTAGACCACCTATACTCTTCATTCTTTTTAACTCATCCTCTAGTGAGGGTATTTTAGGTGGCCATCCGTACATGTCCCTTATTATGAATACAACAGCCTGTGGAGCTACTAATCCTCTTTCAGTAACTATAGCATCAATATATTCGGGAGGTGTTACATCAAAGATTGGAGCATGAACTTCTACTCCTTTTAATTCTTCAACTACCTCTTCTCTAATGAAGGATTTAGGTTCAGCTCTACCAAGCTCTATAAGCTCTCCAAGGAATGTTCCCGGATAGAACTTTAGTGTTGGGGCTAAAGCGAATACCCTGACTCTCGCTTCATGGGCTGCTAGTGCTATGAGTGAAGTACCCACCTTATTTACAACAGCACCATTGGCAGCAATGGCTTCAGAGCTTATCAGTACCATGTCCACATCTTTCATCATGTACCTAGTAGCTGAATCTACAAATACTATAACTTCAGCTCCTATTTTAGACAAGTCTTCAGCCATCTCTAAACCCTCTGAACCTGGTCTAGATTCTGGTATGTAGACCCTTAGTTGCTTTCCTTCTTCGAGTGCTTTAGCTAACGCCATCTTCACTACTGTACTGTATGAATAGGTCATTATAGTATTTCCATCGGATATTCTCCTTGAGGCTATGGTTGCTACCATACTATTCTTTAATCTTATATCATTCTTCAGTTCCTCGGATTCCTTTACAGCTCTATCTTTCACTAGATCTAGTCCTCCTCGTTGGAGTAGACTATTTATCCTAAGAGTGAAGTTTCTTATGGTATTCGACATAAGTGCAGATGCCGGTCTACTTTTAACTAAATTACATGCTATTTTCGAGTAACTTTCAATCAATGTATTAATATTTTCGGACTTCAATACTATATCAGTGAGAATATCTAGTGCTTTAAATACAGCTTTTGTTGAGCTATGTATTTTCATCCTACTTATATCCTCAATCACTCGAAGGTATTTATCCATACTGATTTCCACCATATCCTCAATCCTCTACTCTGATGCACTTTCACTACTACCATATAACTATTTAGGTAGATTAAACTATACTGGTAATTGAAGTAACTCAGAGTACACCACAGAGTTTAGCCAAGAGTAGGAGTACGTAAGATGTTAGGGGTACGCTTATGTTATCGTCGATTCCATCCCACATCTCTATGATACTTGATGTAGCAGCGGCCAGTATTCCTATAATACCCGCTAGTGGTAAGCTAATAATAGTACATGTAACAAACATACCTAAGTTACCAGACCAATGTTTAACTCTCCTTTTGAATAGATAGTTCCTTATAACCCCCGTAACTCCATCTCCAAATGCCATGAAGAGTACTGGTATTACCCCAATTCTTCTATCTATGTACCATGCTGACGCTACACACAACCCCCAGGCAATACAGAAATACACCTCAGCAATATTATTGGGATCCTGAAACCAGTACATGAGCTTGCCTGTTTTATGGGGAAGGTATGTGAGTAGGGCCATCAGCATTCCGAGACCTAAGGGAAGTAGGGGCTCCTTAAAGAAGAAGTAGACTATTATTGCAGCAACTCCACCTGCTAGTACGTGAATGAGTTTTCTAGTATAGTATACAGCTACCCAGTGGTCATTAACCCTTTCTTTAACCTTCTCATAGAAGATCTTTGATATGAATCCAGTAACTACTAGGACCCATATTAAAGCGGGAGTTGCTAGTATGGCATCATAAATTATATCGTGTAAGTTTAACGATATTTGTAGTAGATCTCCCATGATTCCACACCTAGTATAGTGTCTAAATGCTAATAAAGTTTAGCATAAGTTGTTGAGATCTTCGACGATAGTCGTACTCTAAAGGAGAAAATTCTTACATAGTAATCGATTTATATGGACATATTTAAATAGTGTGTAGATTGAAGATCCTGAGCATGGGTGGTGAGGTTTGCCTATCTTCGTAATGGTGACTAGAGATGATGAGATACTTCATTTTGATAAGGTATCGACAATATTCTTTAGAGAAAACTACCTAGAATTACTCGATCTGATAAGGAATAAGTACGATAAGGACTATAAGGTCATAAGGAAGTTAATGAACACTTATGGTCCAGTCGATCCTCAAGTACTGCTAGATGAACTACTTGGGCTACTAGGCTTCATATCTAATATGGATGAAAGCCTCCCCCGTGCCTACTTCTTCGCTGTTCTACCTAGGAACTTCATAGATGTGATAAGCTTAATTTTGGGTGGAGCTTCAAAGATGGAGATCCCCCTAAAAGATAAAGTGTACAAACTCATAGGTGGTTTTAAAGATCCTGTACTACTTGAAGGGGATAAAGTAGTAAGATTGTTAACCGAGGGTGAGGAATTAGTTATAGGAGAGACTAAAATTAAAGTATTCTCCCGCTCATGCTATGAGGCACTAAGCAGTCCACTTAAGTCATTAGTACTTGCATCACTTCTAGGTATTAGGCTTGGAGGAAGTATAACCCTCACGGAGGACTTACGATTATACTTAATACTAGGTAGAGTGAGGTTCGGAACTCATGGTAGATAAGAACAGTACTATGAGAATACTTCGTAAAGTATTGAATAGACATCCTAGCATACTTGATGCCATAAAATTGAGAATTGTAAACTATACTGAGGTAGCCAGATTTCTGAGGAGGGAAATAGAATTAGAGATAGGTAAAAGAGTATCCGTTGATGCTATAAGAATGGGATTAATGAGGTATTTAGAAAAACTTACCTCTCATATGAGGCTCTACGAAGACAAGGTAATGGAAATATTAGCTAAAAGCTCTATTGAACTCAAAAGTGATATTGTAGTTGCTACATTCGATGAAAGAGATCTCTGGGGTTCCATACCAAAGATTATAGATAGGATAGGAGAATATAGGTTCTTTCAGTTTACTCAAGGGATAGGCCAAGTAACTCTAGTAGTGGATAGGGAGAGCTATCCCAAGATCCTACAGATAGTAGGTAGAGAAGGTTTATTGAATTTAGTACTAGATCAATCAGCAGTAGTGCTCACAAGCCCTGAAGAGATCATGAGTACTCCTGGAGTAATCGCTTACATAACATCACTTTTATGGAGAAATGGAATAAATATAACTCAAGTAATCTCATGTCATGTAGATACCATATTTGTGTTGAGTAGAGAGGAAGCCATAAAGACGTACTCCTTACTAGAAGACCTCATACAATTCCTTAGATCAAGAGAGAAATTCGATTAAGTTATCTCGGAGGATATATACAGACATACAGTTCTAATCAAGTTTAAGCTGTATAAATCTAAATGGAATTATAATGACAGGACCTGCATTAGGTAAGATTCCTCTTGATGCCAAAGTTTATCTTATAGGAGGATTTAGTAGAGTGCCTCTAGTAAATACTCAAGTCTATATACACTTAAAAGGATACGCAAGAGCCAAAGTTACACATTGTGATATTGAGCATGAGTTCTTAAATGAGATAATAGCACCAAATACATCTAGATTTCTTAAGCTTAGATCGGATGGAAATAGACTAGTGATAATAGAATTGAATGGAGTCTACGATTTCAATATAGGTGGTGAAAACTGTAGAGTAGGAGCTATAGTTGTAGAGTGTAGTCAACTTGCTAGAGCACTGGGAAGGATAAGCTCCAAGGTCTATGTAGGAGGAAAGTTTGGAGGAATATTCCTGGGACTGAGGAAAGAGTACATTGAAAAAATAGAGAAATTGGCTAATACAATCATTAGAAGTAAAGAGAAGAAGAATAGTAATAAGCATAAAAATGAGAAAAAGAGAGAATCCTATTTTCCGCTTAAAAATGATCCTCCCAAAAATATATGGGGTAGGGGATTAAGCATAGGTCTAAGAAGCTTGAAAATTCCGGTATGGACTAAAAATCTACTCTTAGGAGACGGGCATACACTAATAGTAGGAAGAACGGGCAGTGGAAAGAGTAATACCCTTAGATTCCTGGCAAAATGTGCTCTTGGAACCGGATGGAGAGTGCTAGTGCTAGATTGGAGTGGAGAACATAGGATACATGGTCTACCTAACTACTACCCTCTAATACCCTATGACTTAGTTAGGGAATTACTACCCACAGTACTTGAGGAGACCCTCAGACCTACTAGCGGAGGAATAGCGATAGGCTACTCTGTTATGGAGGCTGTATCCGAGGCTGAGAACTGGAGTGAACTGATAGCGGCTTTAAAAGCTATGGAGGCTAGAAGAGATCTAGGAGCTACAGCAGCACTCAGAAGGCTAATACCCTTAAGAAGGGCAGGAGTGCTAGTGGATGAGAATATTAAGAGTGAATACTTAAAATATGCAGTAATAAACTTATCATACTTACCACCCTTTGAAAAGAGGATTACTCTCTCTATGATGCTAGCAATGGTCTACGCATTAGCTATAGATGGTAAGATGAACAATACTTGCATTTTCGTTGAAGAAGCGTGGCAGCTCCATATGGCTCCCGATCAGCTACCTATTACACTAACTATGTTAATGGAGCTCAGAAAGTACGGCATTAAGGTATTTGCTATCTACCAGTATCTCTTCCAGATACTAATGCAACATAACCTCATAATACATAATCTGGGGCCTAGAGCTAAGAGAGATGTATACTCACTAGGACTTCCCGTAGACGTTCTAGATCTAAGGATAGGAGAGGCCATGTTGTATTCAGTTATGGACAATAAGTGGAAAAAAATAAAGATCCCTAAGGTAGACTAAAGTGTCCGATCTAACTAAGATATGGCTGGAGTCCGGATTTATACCGAGAAGAGGACAGGCCAGAATATCCCTTCAGATAGCCGAGTACATAAGTGAAGGTAAGCGGGTAGCACTCTCAGCACCTACTGGATGGGGTAAGACCATAGTCACTCTCATAGCATTAAAGTCGTCTGGACTTCTACCCGCACTATGGCTCGTTAGAAGCCTATCCATAGGAGATAGAGTGCTCACGGATGCAGAGAGAATAAAGTTACGTAGTGTAGTACTAGCTGGAAAGGAGAAATGCTGTCTAAAAGTATTAGAAGGTGAAATAGAACAAGATGATGTCTATGAATACTGTAGAAGAGCGAGATATAAATGCGAGTACTACTTGAATCTCAAGTTTAAAGAGTTAGTGAAAGTCAATACGTACCTACAACTTATAGACTATCTTAGACCATTGAAGATATGCCCATATTATGCTCAGGAACTACTCAATGGAGACATTATAGTACAGAATTACTACAGGCGAAAGAGGAATGTAAAGTGTGTAGTTATAGATGAAGCTCATAATATAGTACAGCCAAGAGAGATTAGCATTAGAGTGGATAGACTAAACGACATAATAGCAGAGTTAAAAAAGAGCCCCTTAGTGCACACTAGTAGTATTAATGAGGTGGAGAGGTTTTACAGATGGTTAAGAGATCTTGATGAAGGCATTGTAGACCCACTACTATTTTTGAGTGAAAGAACTGTACGGGAGGTAGGCAGGGCCTATATAGAGTATCTAGATGCTGGTGTCAAAACGAAAATAGGCGGTCTTCTTAGAGTATTGAGAAGCGATGTACTATACAAGGAAGGAGATGAACTAATAGGTTTTAATGCTACTAAAATAAGCATACCCAGTCCCTCCGTACTTCTCAGTGGTACACTATTCCCAGAACTACTCAATATACTTAGACCAGATGAAGTTATTGAAGTACCATATAGAAGACGTAAAGCTGTGATATTGGACTTCCTGACGACAAAGTATGGCGAGTTTGAGGATGCATCTAATTTAAGAGAATTCCGAGAACTTCTGAGACTTCTGAGAAGAAAGTTCCACAGGGTAGTCGCTTTCGGTTCATGGAGAGTAGTAAAACTATTGAAAACAGAGGCAGATTTTGTGGAAATCCTCCCTAAAGACTGGAGTGGAATACTCATGTTAAAGGCTAGAGGAAGGTATAGTGAAGGTGTTGATATACCTGCAGATGTAGTGGTGATACTAGGTGCACCATATCTAACGCCAGAAGTGATAAGGAGATTAACGGATAGTTACCTTAGAACAGGACTTACTGAAGATCAGGCTAGGAATTTAGCTAGTGAGATACTCATGCTCCTAACAACTATTCAATGTATTGGTAGGGTTACTAGAGATCCATCCTCGAATCCACTTATAGTACTAGCAGATCATAGATTTAAGAGACAAAATGCTTTAGAGAAATTCTTCGAAATAGTAGAAGTTAAAGATCTAAAACATACGGAGACTCTCATCAAAAAATGGAATTAATCGATCTATGAGCTCAAATCCGGAAGAGGCACTTGGAAATTGACCCATGGCTTATGGCTGAATTCCATATAACCTGTATATATTGTCTACGTTAATTCTAAATACATAGTCTATGTCTACATATCCCTCATTTAGTAATCTTCTCCAAGACTTAGCTATAGCCCAGGGTACTATTACAGCTCCAGGCCTTCTAGGATCATCTAGATAATCACTCTCTACTAGATATTTAGGCTCTAATTCTATTACCTCTCGTAGATGAGTATATCTACCAAGGACTGTAGTCATAATACCATGTTCAATTGCAAATCTCACTTCCTCTACAGTTGCGTGATGTAGTATCACTCTATCTTTACTGATACCTAGTGAGTTAACTAGAGAGTTTAAGAACTCTATAGAATCTTTACCTCCTTGTTCCATATGAATGTGAACGGGTACTTTTAGCTCTTTAGCTATCTCGAGAGAATATAAGAGTATACTTTCAGCGGTTCTTAAGCTACAGTTCATAGTGGGATAGTGTTGTCTTCCTACTTCACCTATACCGTCTACAACTCCTTCTAAGATCAATTTTCTTACGAGCTCTAGTACACTATAACCTAGGGATTTTATCGCATTTAGTGATTTACCCCGTTTATACCAGTAATCTACCTCAGCTGGGTGAAAACCTGCATGTATTGTATACTTTATACCTATCTCATTAAGCTCTCTACAATAGTCACTAGTAATTCTGAAACACTTCTCATAGGCTTTAATAGAAAATTCATTAATACCTAGATGCCTGGGTGAAAGAGCTACAATACCAAGATACCAACCTCCTGCATTCTTAAATCTCTTAGCAATAGTGCTTATACCTATACCCCTCTTCGGGTTTATATGGCAGTGGGCATCAGCTATTATAAGAGAGGTCATATTGGAGACCTCAACAGGAGTATCAGCCCGGAAACCTTCTCGTCACAGCTCTGTGCTGCAATGGTTCATCATCTAATACTACTAAGGTCTTGAGGTAAAATATGTTTCTCTGTATTGTGCCTTAGTTTTTCCACTCTACTTGGTTAGCGTTTTAGTATTCTCCATGCTATTAGTGCTAGGATTATCACTACTACTGCTATCGCTAGGTAGATCCATATGGGCATACC